>Ga0123356_10005205_pt1 | contig 13298 bp, 11 predicted proteins | sample TergutEmb28metaG_2_FD_92546 | JGI IMG/M metagenome (GOLD analysis project Ga0123356, IMG submission 92546) | Embiratermes neotenicus P3 segment gut microbial communities from Petit-Saut dam, French Guiana - Emb289 P3 | ecosystem: Host-associated > Arthropoda: Insects > Digestive system > Gut ... | reverse complement strand
GCCGCCGCCCAGCGCGAGGTTCGCCCCGATGAGGTCGGCGAGCGGCCGGTAACCACTGGCCGACAGCGCCCTGGGGTGCAGCGGCGGCAGTCCCCAGTCCTGCCCGCGCTGGTTGAACAGGTCGGGCGGAGCGCCGACCGTGAACCCGGTCGCGAAGTACTCTTGCCCGGCCCACGCGTCGGCTCCGCCGGGATGCGCGCCGATCGCCAGGTCGGCAACGATCCCGATCGGCATCCCCGCCGCGCGCGCCGCCTCCTGCGCGGCCGTGACCTGTGAGGAGACCAGCCACTGCACCCACACGTGAAACTCGGCCTGTGCGGCGAGGTCGCCCCCGCGCAGCTCCGTCTTCGCCTTCCTCGACCGCGGGTCGCGCAAATGCGCCGGCCAGGTCCGGTAGTCAGGCCCGTGCACCTCGGCGAGAGCGCACCAGGCTGCCCAGTCCGCGAGAGCCTGCCCGTGCCGCCGGCGGAACTTGTTAAGCGACGCGTGCCGGGTGTCCGACAGCGGCACCTTCCGGACGATCTCGAGCGCCTCGCGCTTTGCCGTCCAGACGGCGTCCCGGTCGATCAGCGCGGACGTCCCGGATGCCTCGCGAAGCGGGCGGGATAGTTCGGCCAGCCGGCTCCGCTCCGGAAGGCTGAGCTCCTTGTACTCGGGAATGTCCTCGATCCGCAAGTAGAGCGGAGAGACCCAGCGACGGCTCATCGGCAGGTAGGGCGAAGCGCTGACCGGGGGCACCGGTTCGGCCGCGTGCAGGGGGTTGATGAGGACGAAGCCGGCGCCGAGGTCGCGGGCTGACCAGGATGCGAAGTCGGCTAGGTCGCGCAGGTCGCCGTGACCCCAGGACCCCCGCGAGCGCAGCGAGTAGAGCTGAACGGCGAACCCCCATGACCGCTGCTGTGGCACGGGGGCGACCGCGCCGATCGTGGTGAGCCCGCCGGCCGGCGGCGGCGGTGCCGCCTCCAGCGCGTCGACGATCGCGGCTAGCGTCTGGTCGGGCACGGTGACCTCGTTGCCGTGCCAGTCCCAGTAATTGACGGAAACGCCGAGTTCGGCTGCCCGCCGCTGCAGCTCCTCACTCACGCGCACAATTTTGCCCCATTCGCGCTGCAGGTCAGCCATCGGTCAGCCCCCGTCGACGAGCACCGCCGCGTGGTCGGGAACAAATGTCTGCAAATCTCGCGGGGTTCGCACGTAGCCGGTGGACGCGGGGCGGGCCGGCAGCTTCATGGACGGCTCTCGTACGGCGTGATAAGGCACTGTCGACAACAGGTGCGCGATCATGTTGATCCGCGCCCGCCGCTTATCGTCGGAGTCGACGACATACCACGGCGACTCCGGAATGTCGGTCAACATGAACATGTTGTCCTTGGCCCGGGAGTAGTCCTCCCAGCGCGTGATGGACTCCATGTCCATGCTCGACAGCTTCCACCGTCGCATCGGGTCGTCGAGCCGCGACCTGAACCGGGCCTGCTGCTCACCGTCGCTTACCGAGAACCAGTACTTGCGCAGCAAGATCCCGTCTTCGACGAGCATCCGCTCGAACATCGGGCACTGATGCATGAAGCGGTGGTACTCCTCCTTGGTGCAGAACCCCATCACTTGCTCCACCCCGGCCCGGTTGTACCAGGAACGGTCGAACAGCACGATTTCCCCGGCCGATGGCAAATGCGCGACATACCGCTGGAAGTACCACTGCGTTTTCTCCCGTTCGGTTGGCGTCGGCAGCGCCGCGATCCGGGCGAACCGGGGGTTCAGGTACTGGGTGACCCGCTTGATCGTCGACCCCTTGCCGGCCGCGTCCCGCCCCTCGAAGACCACCACAAGGCGGGCGCCGGTGGCGCGCACCCATTCCTGCATCTTCACCAGCTCCGCCTGAAGCCGGTAGAGCTCCGTCTCGTACGCCTTCTTCGGCAACCGCTTGCTCACCACGGCCTTATTCGTCATGTGGTCCTCCCGTTACCGCTATACCCCACTGTTTCGCGCACGCGGACGGCAGGGAACGTCCGTGTCCGGCCCGCGTGCCGGGTATCCGCGTCCGGGAAGCCGACCGGACAAGCCGTGTATAACTGGGGATCGTGACCGATGACCCAGCGCGCCGCTACGAAACCATCGACCTCTACCGAGATGGCGGTGCGGCCAAGATCGTCCTTAACCGGCCGAACCGCATGAACGCCTGGTCGAACGCGCTGTCGGCCGACCTGCTGACCGTGCTGCGCGAGGTCGCGGACGACACCACCGTCCGGGCGGTGCTGATCACCGGCGCCGGCAAGGCCTTCTGCTCTGGCGCCGACCTCAAGGAGGGCGCCGAGGAGGCGGCGAAGAACGACGGCAGGCTGGACACCGGCAAGATCCTCACCGAGTGGTACCACCCGATCGTGACCACGATCCGGGAGATGCCCAAGCCCGTCGTGTCGGCCGTCAACGGCCCGGCGGCTGGCGCGGGCGTCTCGCTAGCCCTGGCTGCCGACCTGGTCGTGGCGGCGGAATCCGCGTATTTCGCGCTCGCCTTCGTGAACATCGGCTTCGTCCCCGACGGCGGGTCGTCGCTGTTCATCCCCGCCAGGATCGGCTTCGCCCGCGCCGCCGAGATGGCGCTGCTCGGCGACCGGGTACCGGCCCCCAAGGCCGTGGAGGTGGGGCTCATCAACGCGGCCTGGCCGGACGCGGAGTTCGCGAAGAACGCCGACGCCCTGCTGCAGCGCCTCGCCAACGGCCCGACCAGGTCGTACGCGGGCAGCAAACGAGAGCTCAACCACTGGCTGTATGCACGGATGGCCGAGCACCTGGCCCTTGAAGCCGAGATTCAGGGCGATCTGGCCGGGTCGCGGGACTTCGCGGAGGGCATCGCGGCATTCCTGGAAAAGCGCGCGGCGAGATTCACCGGCGAGTAACGGCTATCAGCAAGGCGGCGATACGCCAGCCATCTCGTACAGCTCTTACCTGAGTAACGGCGTCCGGAGCCTGTATGACCAGGCGATCGCGGACGAGGGAACACCTGCCGGCTAGCTCCGCTCAAAGCACGTTATTTGGATATTGACCGCCGTTAAAACGTAATTCGGCGCGACTTCAATGTGCCCTCTGCCGGTAACCCGGAAGTGTGATCTGAGTCACGGTGTGTTCAAACGCGCGCGTTCCAATTCAGTTAGAGCGCCGTCTCAGCCGTCGGCCCGGCATTGCTGGCCGGCATGTCCGGAGGCTGGCCGGGGCGGCGAACCCCAGACGCTTAGCACGAGTGACAGCACGAGTGACAACAGCCTTGGCCCTGTCGCCGGGTCTTCCCCGACCGACGGCCGAGCCGTGGGCGACTACCGGCCCCACCAGACCACAGCACACATAGTGGCGGTATCCGCGATCGCGGGGCCGGGGTTCGTGCAATCCTGGCCCCGCACCTGTTTAAGAACAGCGGGCAACCAAAAGCCCGGCGGTGACCTCCAAGTGAGCCAAGGCCGCGAGGAAATCGCGCGATCGGCTCCCGACTGCCTTAACGTGGCGAGCATGACTTCTGAGAGAGTGGCGGTCGTTACGGGTGGCGGCTCCGGGCTGGGGCGGCTTATCAGCCTGACGCTGGCGGAGCATGGCTGGCGAGTGGTCGCCGCGGGGCGGCGGCTGGCGGCGCTCGAAGAGACGGCGGGACTGGCTGCGCCTGAAGCGGTGCTGCCGGTGGCAACCGACGTCGGGCATGCGGAGTCGGTGGGGGCGCTCTTCGGGGTGGTCGCCGAGCTGTTCGGGCGGGTTGACCTGCTGGTCAATAACGCCGGGACCGGGGCGCCGCCAGGGGCGGTGGATGAGGTTACCCCGGCGGGCTGGGACTCGATCGTGGCCACCAACCTGACCGGCTCCTATCTGTGCGCTCACCACGCGGTGAAGCTCATGAAAGCTCAGGACCCGCGAGGCGGGCGGATCATCAACAACGGGTCGATCTCGGCGCACACGCCCAGGCCAGGGACGGTGGGCTACACCGTGACCAAGCACGCGATTACCGGGCTGACCAAGTCGATCTCGCTGGACGGGCGACCGTACAACATCGCCTGCGGGCAGATCGACATCGGGAACGCCAACACCGAGATGACCGAGTGGATCGCGGCGGGTGCGCGGCAGGCGGACGGGTCGATCATGGCCGAGCCGACGTTTGATCCGCAGCACGCGGCGGACGCGGTCCTGTTCATGGCCGAACTGCCGCTGGACGCGAATGTGCAGTTCCTGACGATCACCGCGACCACGATGCCGTTCATCGGCCGCGGCTAGCGGGGGACAACCCTGGAACGAAAAACGCCGTCCTCGGCCGCGGCTGATGGCGGACCGCGGCCGACGACGGACTACATAGGCTCCACCCAAGGGGCCCGCGCGCCGGGACCCGTGTGGCGGAGCCCCCGGACGGGGGGGCATCCGGGGGCTCCTTGCGGGGTAAGCCCTGATATCGGAACGTTGCACCGATCCCAGGCGTTACGCCTCCCAGATAATTTTTTTCCGTCACTGAGCAAGCACGCTGAGTGCCCTAGTTCGCGGTGTCAGTGACGCTGCCGGTGTCGCCGACCATGGATGCCGGATCGATCACCCGGTCGAAGTCCTCTCCCGTGATGTAGCCCAGGGACAGTGCCGCCTCGCGCAGGGTCGTTCCCTCGTGGTCGGCCTTATGCGCGATCTCCGCGGCGTGGTCGTAGCCGATGACCGGGGACAGCGCGGTGACCAGCATCAGGGAGCGGCCGACGTGCTCGGCGATGCGCGCCTCGTTCAGTTCCGCGCCCTCGATGCAGAAGACCCGGAATGCCTTGCACGCCCCCGCGAGCAGCCGGGCCGAGTGCAGGAAGTTCGCGATGATGACCGGGCGCATCGTGTTCAGCTCCAGGTTGCCACCCGAAGCGGCGAACGCGATCGCGGTGTCGTTGCCGAGCACCTGGGCGCAGACCATGAGCATGGCCTCGCACTGAGTCGGGTTGACCTTGCCGGGCATGATCGACGACCCTGGCTCGTTGGCGGGCAGGATCAGCTCGCCAAGTCCGGCGCGCGGCCCGGAGCCGAGCAACCGGATGTCACTCGCGATCTTCGCCAGCGGGACCGCGAGCCCGCGCAGCCCGGCAGAGGCTGCCGCGACCGCGTCAGAGGCGGCGAGCGCGGCGAATTTGTTCGCCGCGGTCACGAACGGGTACCCGGTCTCCGCCGCGATCAGCTCCGCTACCTGGGCCGCGAACCCGGGCGGCGCGTTCAGCCCGGTGCCGACCGCGGTCCCGCCCGCGGCGAGTTCGTACAGGTCCGCGCAGGCCCGCGACAGCCCCTCCGCACCCTGCGTGAGCTGCCGCGCGTACCCCGACCACTCCTGTCCCACGGTCAGCGGAACCGCGTCCTCAAGGTGGGTCCGGCCGATCTTCACCACGTCCCGCCACCGGACGGCCCTGGCCTTGATGGCATCGCGGAGCGCGGTCACACTCGGGATGACCTCATCGTGCACCGCCCGCACGGCGGCGATGTGCATCGCCGTCGGGAACGTGTCGTTGGAGGACTGCCCCATGTTGACGTGGTCGTTGGGGTGGACCGGGTCCTTGGACCCGATCACGCCGCCCGCCAGCTGGATGGCGCGGTTGGCGATGACCTCGTTGACGTTCATGTTCGACTGGGTGCCCGAGCCGGTCTGCCAGACGCGCAGCGGGAAGTGGTCGTCGAGCTCGCCGGCGATCACCTCGTCGGCGACCCGCGCGATCAGCTCGGCCTTCCACTCCGGCAGGCGGCCGGCCTTGCCGTTGGCGAGCGCCGCCGCCTTCTTCACGTAGCCCAGCGCGTGGCAGACCTCGAGTGGCATCGGGTCGGCGCCGATGTCGCCGAAGTGGATCAGCGACCGCTGTGTCTGCGCACCCCAGTACCGGTCGGCCGGCACGTGGATGACCCCCATCGAGTCCGACTCCCGCCGGTGCCCTGTTTCCCCGATCCCCACCGGCAAGTCCCGCACCTCAGGCACGTCGCTCATGTCCCCAGGGTAGCGAGGACCCGGGGAACGGGGCGGACCGCGCTGATGGCGCCGGCCGGGGCGGGCGGGAAGACGAGTCGCGCGATCAGGCCGCCTCCGGTCAGCCGGGGCACGAGGCTGAGGTCGGCGTCGTGCGCGACGGCGATCGCGTGCACGATCGACAGGCCAAGCCCGAGGCCGTCGTCGGATCCCGACCGCGGCCGGGTCCGCAGGGATCCCGCCGTGCCGCCGCGCTGGAACGGGAGCACCAGGCGTTTCACCTCATCCGGCGGGATCTCCGGGCCCGTGTTGGCGACGTAGAACATCGCCCGGCCGTCGTCGGAACCGACCTCAACCCACACCGTGCCGGCCGGTCCGTCTCCGCCCGGAAGGTTGTACCGCAATGCGTTGTCGATGAGGTTGGCCACGGCTCGTTCCGCCAGTGCCGGATCACCGGCGAGCAGCGCTGGTGCGAGCGTGACCTCCATGGTCAGCCCGCGCGCCGCGATCTGCTCGCCGCGCGCGGCGAGCACGTCACGGGTGATCGCGGCCAGGTCGAGCGGTTCCCGGCGGGCCAGGCCGCGCTGGCCGCGAGCCAGGATGAGCAGCGCCTCGATCAGGCGCTCCTGCTCGGCGCCGGCGGCGAGCGCCCGTTCGCAGGCGGCGCGCAGCGACGTCGCCGACGCGCCGGGGTCGCGCAGCGCCACCTCGAGCAGCGTCCGCGACCGGGCGAGCGGGGTGCGGAGCTCATGCGAGGCGTTGGCGACGAACTGCCGTTGTGCGTGCAGCGACGCGTCGAGGCGGGCGAACAGGCCGTCGATCATGTCCGCCAGTTCGCGCAGGTCGTCGTCGGGGCCGTCCAGCGCCAGCCGCTCGTGCAGGTTGGTGGCGGATATCAGCCGGGCCGCTGAGGTGATCCGGCGCAGCGGGCGCATTGCCCAGCCGGCCGCGAACCAGCCGAGCACGGCCGAGAGCACCGTCATGATGCCGAGCGCGATGCCCGAGTAGAGCAGCAGCGTGTCGTTCTCGCGGGCGCGCGTGCTGTTCACGTACTGCCGGGCCCGGGTCTGCTGCTGTCCTGGGTCACCCGCGGGCAGCTGCCCCGGCCCCTCCGTGGCGGCGGGGCCGGTGAACACGCCGGAGCCTGGCGGGAGCCCGGCCACCGCGCCGCCGCTAATGGTGATGATGCCGTTCTGTGCATTGCTGACGAGGGCGTAAGTGACGCCGACAAGACCGGCGCCAGCCGCCAGGAACAGGCCGCCGATAAGCAGCGCAAGCCGGAGCCGGAGGCTGCCGCGGGTCATCGCAACCGCCGCCCGCTCAAATCCGGTACCCGGCCTGGGCGACCGTCTCGATCACCGACGGCTCGCCGAGCTTGCGGCGCAGCCGGCTGACTGTGACCTTGACCGCGGTGCTGAACGGGTCGGCCATCTCGTCCCACGCGCGCTCGAGTAGCTCTTCGGCGGAGACCACCCGGCCGCCCGCGGCCATCAGCAGCTCCAGGAGGGCCAGCTCCTTCGGGCCGAGGTCGAGGGTCCTGCCGTACCGCGTGACGACCCGCCGGGCGGGGTCGAGGGTGACGCCCTTGGCCGTGAGCACCGGGGGGACCGCCGGGTGCGATCGCCTGGCGAGCGCGCGGATGCGCGCGATGAGCTCGGCGAAGGCGAACGGCTTGGGCAGGTAGTCATCGGCGCCGAGGCCGAGACCGCCGACCCGGTCCTCGATCGTCCCGGCTGCGGTCAGCATGAGAATCCGCGCCCGTGTGGTTGCCGTTCCCACGAGCTTGGCGCACACGTCGTCGCCGTGCATGCCGGGCAGATCGCGGTCGAGCACGATCACGTCGTAGTCGTTGACCAGTGCGCGTTCGAGCCCGGTGTCACCATCGAGGGCGGTGTCCACCGCCATCCCTTCGAGGCGCAGCCCGGCGGAGATGGCGTCGGCGAGCTCGCCGTCATCCTCAATCACGAGCACCCGCATGGTGGTTCTCCCTGCTGGCTTGGCATTGCTGGCTGGTGAGGGCCGGTGTGAGCCGCGGGGTCCCTGCCACCCATGCAACTCCCGGTTCCTGCCTGCTGGCTCAAGGCAGGCTGGCAGGATCCTGGATGGAATCGGCGGTCAGCTTCCCGTTCGTGCCGGTGATGGACACCGCCACCAGGTCGCCTACCTTGACGTCGCCGATGAAGCTGACCTTGCCGGTGACCTTGGTCGCGCTGGTCACGGCGGCGGTGACCGACTGCCCGCGGCCGCCGACGGTGATGGACGTGGCGCTCACCGCGATGACCTTGCCGCCGACCTCCATGGTCTCCTGCTGTCCGGAACCCTGGGTCGGGAGCAGGGGTTGGGTTCCGCCACCGGGCGTGGCGGAACCCGCGCTCGGCGATGGGCTGCCGGCCGAAGCGCCCGGCGAGGCGCCTGACGGCGAGTCATGCAGGGCCACGGCGACGGCGCCGAACCCGGCGGCCGCCGCGACCACGACGGTCGCCGCGAGCAGCCTGGCGCGCCTCGCCCGGCGAGGCGGCGGCGGGGCCCCAGGCGGGTAAGCGCCAGCCGGGTAAGTCCAGGGCGGGCGAGCCCGGGGCGGGTACCCGCCGGACGGGTGTCCCGGCGACGGTGGCCAGGGCAGTCCCGGCTCGTCGTCGTCCTCGTCATCGAAGTCGCCCAGGTCATCCACGTCGCCGGCCCGGCCGTCGGCGTCCTGGTCGTCGTGGTCATAGAAGTCGTCACGCTGGTCGAAATCATCGTGATCTGTTGGCATCCGCGTCTCACCTCCGCGAACCAACACTGCGCTCCGCGTGGTTGCACCACGGTTACGTCGCGTGTCACCGTCGCGCAACCGGCGTCGCTCTAAAACGGCTGTCATGTTCTTCTTCACATATCTCGCGAAAGAATTGCGCCGCCGCCTCAGGCAGGCGATCTTCATCGCACTCGGCCTGGCCGTCGGGGTCGGGCTCGTGCTCACGGTGACCGCCGCCTCGGCTGGCGTGAAGAACGCACAGACCGGGGTCCTCAAGGGGCTGTACGGCATCGGCACCGACCTCACGGTGACGGGGGCGCCGCCCACCGAGCAGACACCCGGATCGGGCGGCGGCAACAAGACCAGCATCACGTTGGGCCCGAACGGTGCCCAGATGTGCGTCAACGGCAAGTGCCATCCACTCAAGAACGGCTACACAATCGACAACCTGGGCAGCGCCTCGTACTCGCCGGTCAGCGCGAGCGAGGTCGCCAAGATCGCCGCGCTGCACGACGTGAGCGCCGTCGCGGGCGGACTGCTGCTCACTGACAACCAGGCGACCATCTCGAACAATCCGGGGCCGCCCACCTCCTTCACCGTGGACGGCACCGACATCGCCCACCAGAAGCTCGGCCCGCTGAGCCAGGCCACGCTCACCTCCGGCCGGGCCTTCACGGCAGCCGACGCGAACAAGAACGTGGCCCTGGTCGACAAGAACTACGCGGCCGCGCACGGCCTCAAGGTCGGCAAGACCATCACCGTCGCCAGCACGAAGTTCACCATCATCGGCATCGTCAGCCAGCCTGAGGCCAGCAGCCCGCCGAACGTGTACATCCCGCTCGCCCGCGCGCAGGCGCTGGCAACCCGCGGCCCGGCAGGCGGCAGCCTGAAGAACGACGTGAACACGATCTACGTGACCGCGGCGTCCTCCTCGGATATCGCTGCGGTACAGAGCGAGATCGCCAAGCTGCTGCCGACCGCCACGATCACCACCCCGTCCAGCCTGGCGAACCAGGTCAACGGCTCGCTGAGCTCCGCCGCGAAGCTGGCCAACGACCTCGGCAAGTGGCTGTCCATCCTGGTGCTGATCGCCGCGTTCGTCATCGCGGTGCTGCTGACGATGGCGGCGGTCGCCAGGCGGGTGCGCGAGTTCGGCACGCTGAAGGCGCTCGGCTGGCGCGGCAGGCGGATCGTCGCCCAGGTGATGGGTGAATCGCTCGCCGTCGGCGTCCTCGGCGCGGCCGCGGGCGTGGGGCTCGGCTTCGCCGGCGCGGCGATCATCAACGCGATCGCACCCAAGCTGACCGCGACACTGCCCCAGGCCACCGGCGAGCACGTCGCGGGGCCCGGCGGCTCGTTCAGCCCGACCGTCTCGCACACCGTCTCGGTGCCGCTCGTCGCCTCGGTCGGCGGCGCCGCGATCCTCGTCGCGGTGCTGCTCGCCGTCGGTGGCGGGCTGCTCGCCGGGGTGTTCGGCAGCTGGCGGATCGGGCGGCTGCGCCCGGCGGACGCTCTCTCGAAGGTGGGGTAACCAAGATGTACGAACTGACCGACGTCAGCAAGGTCTACAGCAACGGATCCAAGCGGGTCGAGGCGGTCTCCGGCGTCGACCTGACGGTCGCGGACGGCGAATGGCTCGCGATCAGGGGCCGCACCGGGCACGGCAAGTCGACGCTGCTCAACCTGCTCGGCGCCCTCGACCGGCCGACCGGCGGGCAGCTGCGGCTCGACGGCCGCGACCTCGGCAGGCTCGGCGATGCCGAACTGACCGGGGTGCGCGCCACCTCGATCGGGTTCGTCTTCCAGACGTTCAACCTGGTGCCGACGCTGTCGGCGGCGGAGAACGTGGAGGCGGCGCTGATCCCGTTGCACGTCGGCGGGGCCGGGGAGCGCCGCCGCCGGGTGGCCGCCGCGCTGGACAGCGTAGGCCTCGCCGACCGTGCGCGGCACCTGCCGTCGGAGCTCTCCGGCGGCCAGCAGCAGCGGGTCGCGATCGCCCGCGCCCTGGTCAAGGAGCCGAAGGTGCTGCTCGCCGACGAGCCGACCGGCAACCTCGACGAGGAGACCCGCGACGAGATCATCGCCCTCATGGAAAAGCTGTGGCGCGAACGCGGCCTGACGCTCGTGCTTGTCAGCCACGACGGCGCGGTCACCCGGCGGGCCCAGCGCGTGGGCAACATGTCCCGCGGCCGCCTTGCCCTCAAGGGCAACGGCGTCCGCCCAGGCATAGATCAAAACCAGGCGCATACCTAACGGTCCCTGCTTCGCCGCCCGGCCAGCCGACTCGACCGGGCGGCGAACCATGCCGGGACGGAGTTACTTCACGATCTGGATGACCTTTTCCATGCCGAGCGTGGTGTGCTCGCGGCCGTCCTGGGTGTCCATGAAGCACGCGATCACCCAGTAGCCGGCCGGCTGGCGGATCACCGTCTCGAAGGACTGGGCGTGCGAGAGCACCCCGTCCCACGAGTACTGGTTGATGGCAAGAGCCATCGCCGCGTTGTCGTCGCCGGCCTTCAAGTCGGCGGCGAGCTTCTCGGCGTTGGCCAGGCTTGAGGCCTGCGCGCCGACGATCATGTGCACCAGGAAGCCGTCGTTCCGCCAGCGGACGACCTCGCCGTCGCGGATCTTGCTGGCCCCGATGAAACCGAACTCGCGCGACGCGATCGTTGCGCCGGGCTTGGGCAGCGCCGCCGGGTGCGCGTTCTTGCTGACGGTGAAGACGGCCATCGGCGGTATCCCGTTCGACGTGGGGTCGAGCGCGATGTACGTGCCCGGCGCAAGGCTCACGTACGCGAAGCTCGACCCCTTGTTCGCCTGGGTGGACAGCACTATCTGGCCGATGCCGTCCAGGTTGTTCTGGTCATTGCCGATCGCCTGGAAGTTGGCGAGGAAGGCCCGGACCGAGGAATAGGGCTCGATGCGAACCAGTGTCGGGCTGCCCGCAGGCTCGCCGGTCACGGTGAACTGGACGCGTACCGCCCCGGACTTGCGGGTCCCGCCGATGATCACCTTCTTGCCGGTCATCTTGAAGGTCAGCACCGGAATGGCCGCATCCGGCGTGGTCGCCCGGGTAACCGTCCCGGGCCCGGCGGTGGCGGCGTGCGAGGACGCCAGCGGCACCAGTGCGAGTGCGGCCGCGACGGCCGCTGTTCCGGCCAGCACTGCCGGGCGCCTGCTGAGGAGCTGCTTCCTGATAGACACGCGGGTCTCCCCCTTCGCGTGGGCTGAGGCGGGCCGGCGAGACTGCCGGCTCGTCACGCGCCAGCGTCACCCGCCACCGTCGTCCGCGTCATGGTGGTGTCCCCCCCACTGATTTGCGGCCCCCACCCCCGTCATCCGCCCGGCAGCCGGGCGTGAAACGGTGTGCAGGTCTGGACAATATCCACTCGATTCCAGTAAATTCCGGTTGCATGGCCTCCAATCATCCATATCTCGGGGCAAAGGAGCTTCTCATGCCTAGATTCCGTCTCTTCGCGGGCCGGGTAGTCACTGCGGGTGTCCTCATTCTGGGAGGGCTGGCCTTCACGGCGGGCGGCGCCAGCGCGAGCACTGTTGGTTCATGCAGCGCGCAAGGCCAGTTCGCCACCTGTGTCGCCAGCGCGACGATCAACAACCCGGGCACCATCTCCGTCACCGTGACTGCTAGCCCTAACCAGACCGTCTACGTCGCCTGGGACGACACCTGTTCGCAGGGCTTGTCGGCAGGCAGCGACTCGGGCAGCTTCACTGCCGCGACGCCAGTCACCCGGACCATCCAGCACCCGTACACGCACCCTGACATGTGCATCGTGGCGGCGGACGCGCAACTTCAGAACGGCGGCAACAGCATCCACGTCGCCATCAGCTCCCCGGCCGTCGCGCCGCCGCCGAGGATCGTCGGGTACGCCGGCAAGTGCGTCGACGACCTGAGCAACAAGCCGGCCAACGGCACCAAGATCGTCTTGTGGTCCTGCGACGGAAAGGCTGAACAGCAGTGGGCGTTCACCAAGGGGAAGCTGGTCCACAACGGCAGGTGCATAACCGACCGCAACGACGGCGGCAGCGGAACGGGCGTGATTCTGAACGGGTGTTCTTCGGCGAAGGACGACGAGTGGACGCATAAGTCCAATGGCGAGTACGTGCTGGCCGCGCACAGCGGCAAGCTGTGCCTTACCGACCCCTCGTCGGCGACGAGAAACGGTACCCAGCTGGACGTCTCTGCCTGCAAGGACACCAGGAACCAGCGCTGGACCCTGCCGTAACCCGCACCGGGCGGGCCGGCGGCATCAGCCGCCTGCCCGCCCCGTCGGTGGCTGCGACAGATGCCAGCGGACGATGCGGAAGCCGTGCTCGATGGCCGCGTTCAGCGCGTCCGGGTCCAGGCGGCCGTCGGGGCGGCGGGGGAGCGGGATGAACCGAGTCGCCCGCGGGTTGCCGACGGCGATCACGCCGAGCAGGCGCTCGACCTCGACGGGGTCGCTGACAAGGTCGGCGCGTGCGGGCACGTCGCGACCGCGCAGCACGAGGCGTACCTCGCGGCCGCCCTTCAGGTTGAGTGTCCACCGACCGCCGCCGGGGGTGAGCAGCGTGTCGCCGTCGCGGGCGTAGCTGACCGGCTGGAGGTAGGACTTGCCGCTCTTG
>Ga0123356_10005204_pt1 | contig 13300 bp, 9 predicted proteins | sample TergutEmb28metaG_2_FD_92546 | JGI IMG/M metagenome (GOLD analysis project Ga0123356, IMG submission 92546) | Embiratermes neotenicus P3 segment gut microbial communities from Petit-Saut dam, French Guiana - Emb289 P3 | ecosystem: Host-associated > Arthropoda: Insects > Digestive system > Gut ... | reverse complement strand
GTACCTGTCGAGCCTCGAAGTGCGGCGGATGGAAATCAATTACACCACCGAGTAGCCGTCAGAATCGCGTTTCGAAGACACTCGAACACACTCGAACACAAAATATCCGACCATCGCAGCGGACAGGCGATTGCGAAGTTCTTTGAGACAAGAACAGGCCATCGCCGGGATGAGTCCTCTCTCCTGCCCCACCCCTGAAGGTTCGAATTCACCCATGAAGAGGATGGCATAGAGCCATTTCGGAGCTTGCCCATGCGAAATTCCACTGTCCTTTTCGGCAGGTTGTCATCCAGCAACTTCGGGCATAGGCTATCCAGAAGGAGTGAGTCATGAGCATCATCGAAGCCAGCGTTCCTGCTGAAATCTCCGACCTCAGCCCTTATTCACCAACCCGATCGACGATTAAAGCGAAGCCGCTCAGCCTTGACGAACTGCACAAAACGGAAATCTACTGGCGGGCCTGCAACTATCTCAGCCTCGGGATGATTTATCTTCGCGAGAATCCACTGCTCACCGAACCTCTGAGCCCGGACCACATCAAAAACCGGTTGCTCGGGCATTGGGGATCGAGTCCGGGATTGTCATTTATTTATGTACACCTGAATCGCATGATCAAGAAGTACGACCTCAATATGATTTTCCTCGTCGGGCCCGGACATGGTGCGCCCGGCGTTCTCGGGCCGACCTATCTGGAAGGTACTTACTCGGAGATTTATCCGGAAAAAAGCACGGATCCTGACGGGCTGCGGCTGTTCTTCCGCGAGTTCTCGTTCCCCGGTGGAATCGGCAGTCACTGCACGCCGGAAACACCGGGATCGATTCACGAAGGCGGAGAACTGGGCTATGTGCTCTCCCATGCCTGCGGCGCGGCGTTCGACAATCCTGAATTGATCGTCGCCGCGGTGGTGGGTGATGGTGAATCGGAAACCGGCCCGCTGGCCACTTCCTGGCACATCAACAAGTTTCTGAATCCCGCCCGCGACGGCGCGGTCCTGCCCATTCTTCATTTGAACGGGTACAAGATCGACAATCCAACTTTGCCGGCACGCATTTCGCACGAGGAACTGGAAAAGCTGTTCTGCGGTTTTGGCTGGACCCCGTATTTCGTCGAAGGTTCCGACGTCGGCGAGATGCATCAGGCGATGGCCGCCACGGTGGAGCATTGTGTCCAGGAAATCCGCGAGCACCGGCAAACTGCCCGCCAGCACGGCGATTTGACGCGGCAGCGCTGGCCTATGATCGTGTTGCGGTCGCCCAAAGGCTGGACGGCTCCGCGCCAGGTGGAGGGACATTTTCTGGAAGGTTTCTGGCGGGCGCATCAGGTGCCGCTGCCGGCAGCCAAGAAAGATCCTGAGCAGTTGCGGGTTCTGGAAAGCTGGATGCGTTCGCAGATGCCGGAATCATTGTTCGACAGCCATGGGGGACTTGCTCCGGTATTTCGTGAACTGTCACCTACCGGTATTCGCAGAATGAGTGCCAATCCTCATGCCAATGGCGGGCGTCTTAAGAAAGCGCTGCGGCTCTCCGACTTTCGCGAATTTCAGACGAGCGTCGAAAAGCCCGGCAACACTCTGGAAGAGAATACTCGTCCCCTGGGAGGGTTTCTCGCCGATGTGATGAAGCGGAATCCAACCAACTTCCGCGTGTTCGGGCCGGACGAGACGACTTCCAACAAACTCGACAAGCTTTATACCGTGACCAAGAAATTCTGGATTGAGGAGCGATTCCCGGAAGACAACGACGGCGGCAACCTGGCGGTCGACGGCCGCGTCATCGAGATGCTCAGCGAGCACACGATGGAAGGTATGCTCGAAGGCTACCTGCTCACCGGCCGCCACGGATTCCTGTCTACCTATGAGTCATTCGTACACGTTATCGATTCGATGTTTAACCAGCATGCCAAGTGGCTGGAGATCTGCAATCACCTGAGCTGGCGGCAGGCCATCGCCTCGCTGAATTTGCTGATTACATCTACGGTGTGGCGGCAGGATCACAATGGCTTCACCCACCAGGATCCCGGCTTCCTCGACGTGGTGGTCAACAAGAGCGCCAGCGTGACGCGTATCTACCTGCCGCCCGATATCAACTGCCTGCTCTCGGTGGCCGACCATTGCCTCCGCAGCCAGAATTACGTGAACGTGATCGTGTGCGACAAGCAGAAACACCTGCAGTATCTGAATATGGATGCCGCGATTAAGCATTGCACCAAGGGCGTCGGCATCTGGGATTGGGCCAGTAACGACGACGGCGGCGAGCCCGACGTCGTGATGGCGTCGTCCGGCGACATTCCCACGCAGGAAGCGCTGGCGGCCACCGTGCTGCTGCGCAAGGAGTTTCCGGATCTGAAAATCCGCTTCGTCAACGTCGTCGATCTCTTCAAGCTGCAACCGTCCAGCGAACACCCGCATGGGCTTTCCGATCGCGACTTCGATTCGTTGTTCACGGTCGATAAGCCCATCATGTTCAACTTCCACGGCTATCCACAACTGATTCACCGCCTGGCCTACCGCCGCACCAATCACGGCAACATTCATGTCAGGGGATACAAGGAGAAAGGCAGCATCAACACCCCGATGGAGCTGGCCATTGATAACAACATCGACCGCTTCAGCCTGGCAATGGATGTTGTCGATCGCGTGCCCAGACTGCAGAAAATCGGGGGCCACGCCAAGGAAAGGTTCCTGAACCAGCAGATCGATTGCCGGAATTACGCGCACGAGCACGGCATTGATCGACCTGACATAACGGACTGGGTCTGGCCGTATTGATCGCGAGCGCCGGGGTCTCGAGTGGCTTGTCCGGCGGGCTCTCGCCCGCCGGATTCTATGACGGGTGGGGTTCGCCCTTGATGACGCGCACGGTATCGCGGGCGATCAGCAGCTCTTCGTCCGTCGGGATGGCATAAACCAGCAATTTCGATCCGGCGGCGCTGATGAGCCCTTCCCGTCCGGCTGTCTCCTGATTTTTCTGCCCGTCGAGATGGATCCCGGCCCATTCCATACCCGTACAGATGCGCGCCCGCACATCGGCAGAATTTTCACCGATGCCGCCGGTGAACACGATGCCATCGGCGCCGCCCATCGCCGCCAGATACGAACCAATATATTTCCGCGCCCGGTAGCAGAAGATCTCGATTGCCAGCCGCACCCGCCGGTCATCGTGCTCTTTCAATTCCGCCTGCAATTCCCGCATGTCATTGGTGAGGCCGGAAATTCCGAGCAGACCCGATTGGGTATTCAACAGAGTGTCCACTTCGGATGACGACATCCCTTCCTTGCCCGCGATCACGCTTACGATGGCCGGGTCGAGATCGCCCGAACGCGTTCCCATGACCAGCCCTTCGAGCGGCGTCATGCCCATGGAGGTGTCGACGGAATTCCCGGCTTTGATGGCCGCCGCAGAACAGCCATTTCCCAGGTGCAGGGTGATGATGTTGGTTTGCTCACGGGTGAGATTGCGCAAAGCGCGATAACGGAAGGCTACATAGCGATGGGAGGTTCCATGAAATCCGTAGCGGCGGATCCTGTGCCGGCGGTAAAGATGATAAGGAATGGCGTAGAGGTAGGCCTGCTCCGGAATGGAATGATGAAACGCCGTATCGAAAACCGCAACCTGTGGCACATTCTCGCCGAGCAGCTCCCGCACGGCCAGAATTCCCTTCACATTGTTGGGATTATGCAGCGGCGCCAGATCGATGCAGTCTTCAATTCCCTTGAGCACGCGATCGTCGATCAGCGTCGATTCCTTGAATCGTTCCCCGCCATGCACCACGCGATGTCCCACGGCATGGACATCAGCGGTACTCTGGATCTCTTGAATGCCGGAACGATCGGAAGCGATGTATCGCAGCAGATAGTTGAGTGCTGCGCCCATGTCGTGCATCGGGGCTGTGAGCGTATGCCCCGGCTCCTGGCGGTAACGCACTTTGACGATGGCCTCGCCGCCGATGCCTTCGACATCGCCGCGGCAGATTCGATCGTCCTTGTACTCCTTGATCCGCTCAAGATCGGTGGCGATGATCTGAAACTTCAGACTGGAACTTCCCGAGTTTAAAACCAAGACGTTCATCCCGCACCTTTCGCGTGTCGCACCGGAATTCGATTCGTCTGCTAGTTTAGAATGGAAAAAATGATAGCGCGATGTTGTCTCTGCGTGATTGCCGCTTCCTGCGCATCATGGATCCTGAGCACTCCGGTCACTTCTGCCGGAATCATGCCCCAGGGCACGGTTAAACCTCGAGATCAGGCAGCCGATCTGCACACTTATCTCGAGCAGTCCAGCGAGGCCATGCATAAAGGAGATTTTGCCGCTGCCGAGCAGTCCCTCCGGCGAGCCCTGGGCGTCGATCCTCATTCCATTGCAGCCCTGAACAACCTGGGTATCGTGCTGTCGCGAGAAGGCAAACCCGCGCAGGCGATACCCTTCTACCAGGAAGCATTAAAGATTCGGCCCGAAGATCCAGCCACCAGGCGCAACCTCGCGATCGCCTGCTTCAAGGCCGAGCGATACCGCTCCGCATGGGGCCTGCTCCAACCGCTCGCAGTCGCGTTCCCCACAGATTTTCAGATCCTGGAGCTCTCCGGCCTGAGTCTTTTTGCACTCGACCGCTATGCCGAAGCTGCACCGTACCTGGAACGCGCCAATCAGGCCGATCCGACCGATCTGGAAACGCTCGACATGCTCGGCAAAGCGTATTTGCGGATGAAGGACTACAAGTCGCTGACCAACGTGTTTGCCCGCATCATGAAGTTGAATCCGAATTCTGCCAGCGCTCACATCATGATGGCAATGGCGTACGACCAAATGTCGGACTCGCCGAACGCGATCAAAGAATATCAGGCGGCGGAAGCAGCCGACCCGAATTTTGCGGGAGTGCATTCCGGTTTGGGCTATCTGTACTGGACACAGGGCGAAGCCGAGCTCGCCGAGAAAGAAATGCGAGCCGAGCTTCAACGCTATCCGACCGATCCCATTGCCAACTGCACTTTGGGGAGAATCCTGCTGAACAACTCACAACTGGGCGAAGCTGAAGCTCACTTTCGAGCCGCACTCAAAGTGAACCCCCGCTACAAGGAAGCCCTGTTTGGGCTCGGCAAGATTGCGCTTGCCCAAAATCACCCGGCCGCCGCTGTCGATCCCCTGCGCAAGGCAATCCAGATCGACCCCGGTTATGCGGAGGCCCACTTTGTGCTCGGTACCGCCTTGCGACGGACGGGGCATTCCGACGAGGGGATTCAGGAACAAAAGAAATCTCTCGAGATCCAGAACAAGGAACGTAATCACCCGACCCAGAACACGGAGCGCCACGAGAGCCAGCAGTAAATTTTCAAGGAAGGGCGCACCGCCACGACACGTGCGCCCGACCTGGTTCTGGAACGATCAGAACTCCAATTTCCCGCCCAGCTGCAGAGTGCGCGGGTCGTGATAGCCCGTAACCGAGCCAAAAGCGGAACTTTGGATATTCGTGTTGATCGCGTTCGGACTGCCATGATTGAACGCGTTGAACCCTTCGAACCGAAGCTGGAGATGTACTCGCTCGGCGAATCGTATGTTTTTCATCAGCGAGATATCCCAGAGCTGAAAGCCGGGTCCTAGAACCGCGCCCGGTCGCTCCGTGCCAAAAGCACCGGACGCCAATTGAAAAGCGGATGTATTGAAGAATTGAGTGACACTCTTTGGGCCACTGGTGCTGTTTTGGATCTGGTCGGCTCGGATCTGAATCAAGCCTTCCCGTGCCAGATTTAGTCCCGAGTTGTTGTTGGCTGCCGTAGCAAATGGATCGTTACCCTGCGTTACCGTGACCGACTGACCCGATTGGACGCTCGTGATGCCCGATATCTCCCATCCTCCTGCTAGGTGCCCGAGGAGACCCCGTTGGTCCCTGTAGAACGGCAAGTCGTAGACGTAGCTGAGGACAAATATCTGAGGCGTATTGAGCGTAGACAGACCGTAGGCATCTCTTATGTTATAGCTGTCCTGCACTCCCGAATCGCGATCCACGGGCTGCGTGTTCAGCAGCTTCGACCAGGTGTAGGAGGCTCCCAGGCTCAGCCCGTTGCTAAAGCGCCGATTCAGCGACAGCTGCAGCGAGTTGTAGTTGCTGGTGAATATTGGATTCCGGGATCGGATCGAGCCAAAACCGGGATAATTTACCAGTGCGTTTGCGTCTGCGGTAGGATTTGCCAGCCGCGCTGCCACCGTCGGCTGATTCAGGTCGATGTCCCCCAGCAGGTGAGTGCCTCGGGTGCCGACGTAACTGACCTCGAGCACTGTGTTCTGCATCAATGCATGCTGGACCGAAAGGCTGTAGTCCTGGTAACTCGGAACCTTGAAAATCGGGGTTCCGGTTACAACGATATTGACCGGGGTCGTCGGCACGGGTGCAGCTGCGCCATTGGCCACGTTGTCGAATAGGTTCACCGGGACTTTTGAGCTGTTGTTAATCCTCGATGTTTGCACCAGCGGCGGATCGTCAAATGCGTTCTGCTCCCAGATTCCATTGAGGAGGCGATCATAGAAGAGCCCGTAGCCGGCGCGGATGGACCACTTTCCGTTTCCAAACGGGTCGTAAGCCAGGCCGAAGCGCGGACCGAAGTTGTTGTTGGAGTTGGGATTGACCAGGCCGCCGAACGGAGAACAGCTCGCAGTGGAACTGACGGCCTTGGCAGCCGCACAAGTCGAGCCGACCGGAAAAATCAGACCATTGGCGTAGGTGGCGGCATTGGCGTTTGGGCTGGTGGGTACCATGGTGCCGGCAATATTGGCGCCGGCAGCATTCGTGCCCGAGGGGTAGATGGATGGCGCGTTGGCCGGGTTGAAGAACGCGGGATTAAAGTTGAGCAGGGTGTCGTTGCTGTCAAAAGGCGAGGGGAAATAGCTGTACCTCACGCCCAAATTCAGGGTCAGCTTTCGCGTCACCTTCCAGTCATCCTGCAGGTAAGCTTCGAAATTCACATAGTGGAGATAGGGGACTGTGTCTTTGTCGGGCTGGCTGTAGGAATCTGCGATGCCCAGGAGAAAGTTGGCAAACTCGGGATTCCCGTTCGTGTTCGAGAAGCTGAAACTCGCGGCGCCATTGGAGGCGTTTTCCGTCTTGACCATCCAGGACACCGTGATCCCGGTGCGAATGGTATGGTTGCCCTGCTGAAACGATACGTTGTCAAAGAGGTTGCGGTCTTTGTTTCGTTCGAAGTAAGGAGCATTCTGGTTGGTTAACCCCACATTGTTGGAGGCGAAACCAATTGTCGGCGCACGTCCATAGGGATCCTGATAAGTGGTAAGGCCAGTCAGGGTGCTGGTGAATTTAGGCGAATCCGCAATCGCGTTCACCAGGTTGGAATTGATGGCGCCATAGGCGTCGACAAATTCGACTTCGTTGACCACTCTTGGGGAAAGCGTTGCAGTGGCGTTGATCACCAGATTGCGGCCGGGAGCGTTGAGAGAGGTTGGCTGGACCCCGGGGTAGTTCAAAGAGCCCCACAGACCAAACGGGAATGTTTCAGGAGTTGAATCCTGCATGTAGCGGCCGAACACCCGCACCTTGTCGCCGATATTCTGGTCAAGCCGGATGTTGTCTTCGCGGAAGTTGTTCAACTGGCTGAAGTTTGTGACCAGTTGCCCGTTCGCGTTGGCCGGATAGGCATCCATGAACGCATTTAAATAGGCCTGCGCATTCTTGCTGAAACACGTAGGGTTGATGGTGGTGTTTCCGTTGGAGAGGCAAGCCGCAGCGGTTTCGCCTTGAGGCAAAAGCGTAATCGGAGTGGAAAATGTCCCACCTAACTCGGCTGCTGTCGGCACCGTGAAAGTCATTGGAACTGGGGTATTTGCCCTCCGCCATTCCTCCGACCAGAAAAAGAAGGTCTTGTTTCTGTCGGGATGCCACACCTTGGGAATGATGAGCGGCCCCCCGATCGTGAATCCGAAGTCGTTATAGTGCTCGGCCGGCCTGGGGTTGTCGGTGGCGGCGGTTGACGGCGGAGTTCCACCAGCGATCGCTAGTGCGATATTTCCGCGTTGTGTGAAGGTATTCGCGTTGTAATCCGTGTTGCGGTTGAAAGAATAGGCGCTGCCGTGGTACTGGTTCGCGCCCGATTTCGTGGCGAGCACCACCTGCCCACCGCCGCTGCGTCCGAAAGCAGCATCGTAGTTGCTGCGCTGCAGGCTAAACTCCTGGATGGCGTCAATGGACGGGGTGTTCAGCAGCGTCCCGTTGGAGCCGCTGTCGTTGATATCGGCTCCGTCCACCGTCCAGTTGTTGGCGCCGGTTCGCGCGCCATTGACCGCGACGGTGGTGCTGCTCTGCAGTCCAAATCCCGGCTTATCGGGAAGCATACTCGCAACTCCGGGCTGGAGCAGCACCAACTGTTCGAAGTTCCGGTTGCTGAGTGCCAACTCGCGGACCTGTTCGCCGGTTACGGTTCCCGATTGCTCGGCAGTCGTGGTCTGGATCGAAACGTTCTCGGCGGATACTTCCACACGTTCGCTCGCCGCACCGGTTTTCAATTGCACGTCGAGGGTATGTTTTTCGGCCGTGTAGAGAGTCAAGTCGCGGGCCACAAACGCCTGGAACCCCTGCTGGCTTACCGTAACGGTGTAGTGACCAGCTGGAATGTTGGTGATATTAAAGCTGCCGGTCGTGCTGGTGGTTACGGTGCGCACGTCGGCGCCTGTATCCTGGCTGTGGACCAGAATGGTGGCGCCTGCCACTACGGCTCCGGTGGGATCTGTGACCGTACCGGTGAGAGTGGCTTCCAGTTCCTGAGCCGCGCTCCATGCGGACAGACTCAGGATGGTGAAACCGACTAGTAGAAACGAAAAGAGCCTTTGCGCGAGAGGGCTCCGACCTTCGAAACTCGCCAATTGCTTCATCGCACGCCTCCTGTAACGCTTTCGCCGGTAACGCTTTTCCCGGGGGTTTGGGCTAGTCAAAGTGGCCTGAGGACGCTTCTAATTCAAATTGGTTATGCTATATAGCGCAATGATGACCATGGTCAAGAAAAAAATGCAATGCGGGGCGAAAAAAAATTTCCGGGCGGCGACCTTCTGCTCTATATCATAGGCTTGATGTTATGGATAAAACACGAAACAGTTGATTTTGTTCTTTGTTAGCCATCAGTGAAAACCCCTAATATTGTCCCGCAAACTGAAGATTTTCAAGAGGCTAAAACCGTTCTTCCTCGATTGGGTCACCGACGCGAGCCAGCATTTTCCGCTCTATAGCAAGCGGATTGCAACCGCGACGGTTTCGCATTTTACGGCTTTACAGGTGATTCCTTTTATGCTATATAGCACGTGTGGAGGTTGTCGCCTGAATCGAGGGAGACGGTACGATCATGAGCCCGGCCGACCAGAAAGTCACGATGCGCATGTCGGGAAACCATCGCAACGGAACGCCCGTTTATAAACGGATTCAGAACGCCATCCGGGTGCGGATCGATTCTTCGGAATTGCAGCCCGGAGACCCCGTGGCGTCCGAGCGCGAGCTTGCCCGGCTGCACAAGGTGAGCCTGATGACCGCCCGCCACGCCCTGGCGGGCCTGGAGCGCGAGGGCATCGTCGAACGCCGACGTGGAGCGGGAACGTTTGTCGCAGCTCCGAAAATCCACTTCAACAAGCTGATGAGCTACACCGAACATATGTCGAGCCGCGGACTCAGTCCGCGCTCGCAGGTTCTGGTCGCCAAGCTCATCGAGCACGACGCGGAGGTGGCCGCGCGGCTGGCGTTGCCCGCCACCAGCTCGCTGGTGAAAATCGAACGCCTTCGCGAGACCGGAGATGAGCCCTTCGCACTGGAAACTTGCTACCTTCCGGCGAAAGAGTTCTCCGGCCTGGTAACGGCCCCTCTGGCGCGCACTTCCCTTTTCGCCACGCTGCGGCAGCAATATGGCGTCGAACTCGCCTACGCCGACGAAGAAGTCGACGCCACCACCGCAGAAGCCCACATCGCAGAATTGTTAGGCGTGCCGCGTGGCGCAGCCGTGCTGCGCATTCGTCAAGTGATCTATTCGACCAAGGGCAAGGCTGCGATCTATGGAGTGGGCTTCTACCGCTCGGAGCGCCACACCCTGTTTATCCGGCGCTTCCGCTGAAGCTAAACCGGGATCAGTCCCTGGTAGATCGCCATTCCGACCACGGCATCCACGCCCATCCGGTCGAGAGCATCGATTTCTTCCTGCGACCTGATTCCGCCCGCGGCGATAAGCTGCCGCCGAGTTCGATCCCGCAGGGGTGCGATCACGTTCCGCGGAAATCCCTCGAGCAGTCCCTCGCTGTCGACGTGCGTGTAGAGAAATGCCGCGCAATAGGCGTCGAGAGCCCGGATCATTTCGAGGGGCGAGACCTCCGTCACTTGGCGCCATCCCTGAATCGCGACTCGCCCGCCGATGGCATCGAGAGCGAAGACCAGCCGGCTCGTACCCACCCGATCCGCGAGCTCGTTCGCGAACCGCTTGTCCAGCCGGCCATCGGCAAACAACGCCGACGCTACGATGACCCGGCCTGCGCCCGCTTCGAGCATGGCCTCGGCCGCCTCCAGCGAGCGGATCCCGCCCCCAACCTGGCACGGCAAGCGGCGGGCGATTTGACCCACCAGGGCAGTATTGTTGCCCTTTCCCATCGCCCGATCGAGATCGATCAGCTGCACCAGAGGATACCTGGAGAAACGAGCGATCCACGGTTCGGAGTCGTCGAATTCGAGCGCTTTCTTCTTACCCTGCACCAGCTGGACGACCTTGCCGCCCATCAGATCAATCGAAGGAATCAGCATGGCCACCTCACCGGGATCCCCTGGTTGCCCAGTTCCTGCTTGAGATCGGAGAGCCTGCTGAAGCCGTAGTGAAAAATCGAGGCGGCAAGCGCGGCGTCGGCGTGCCCCTCGCGGAAGACCTGGGCAAAATGCGCTGCTCCGCCGGCGCCGCCGGAAGCGATGACCGGAATCGACACTCGATCGGCCACAGCACGCGTCAACTCGCAATCAAAGCCGGCGCCGGTCCCGTCGCGATCCATCGAAGTCAGCAGGATTTCTCCGGCTCCGCGCGCTTCGGCCTGGCTCGCCCAGCTCACCGCGTCATGTCCGGCATCCACGCGCCCTCCGTGCGTGAAAATCGTCCAGCCGGACCCGTTGCTCGAGCGCCTGGCATCGATGGCAACCACGACCGCCTGCGAACCAAATCGTTCCGCAATCGAAGTGATAAGCGTGGGATCGGCAATCGCGGCGGAATTGATGCTGATCTTGTCCGCACCGGCAGAGAACACCCGGGCCGCATCTTCCAGCGTGCGAATGCCACCACCGACGGTGAAGGGAATGAACAGTTGCCCGGCTGCCCGGCGCACCGTGTCGAGCAGCGTGGCTCGCCGCTCGTGCGCCGCCGAAATATCCAGCAGCACGATCTCATCCGCTCCGGACTCGCTGTGCGCCTTCGCCAGTTCCGCCGGATCGCCAGCGTCACGCAGATCCACAAACTGCACCCCTTTGACCACGCGGCCCCCCTTCACGTCGAGGCATGCAATGATGCGTTTGGTCAGCATTTCAACTCGCAGAAGTTGCGCAATAACTTCAATCCCGTCGGACCTGACTTCTCGGGGTGGAATTGCACGCCGAATGCGCGGCCGCGTTCCACGGCAGCCGAAAAGGTTTCGCCATATTCGCAGCAGGCCACGGTGCTCCCCCCGACCGGGGCTCGAAACGAGTGCGTGAAATAGACCGAGGGAGATGGGGGTATTCCCAGGAATAATTGGGACGAGGGGTCGACGGCGAGCGAATTCCAGCCAACGTGCGGGGACTTCACTGTCGCCGGGAAACGCTCGCATTCCCCCGCAAGCAACCCCAGGCCTTCGGTCTGGGGTGATTCGGCACTGCCTTGAAACATCCACTGCATGCCCACGCAGATCCCGAGAGACGGAATGTCCCTGGCGATTCCATCTTTGATTTCATCACGCAACCCGTACCCTTCCAGTCGGGCGGTGGAAGCAAAGTGGCCCACGCCCGGCAGGACGATCTTTTCCGCTTTCCGGACCTGCCTGGGATCGGAAGTGATCAGGCACTGGTAGCCCAGCCAGTCGAATGCTTTCTTGACCGACACCAGGTTACCGGCTCCGTAGTCGACGATTGCAATCATCACAGCACTCCCTTGGTGCTTGGCAGCAGTCGGAGCATTCTCTGATCCCGCCAGCAGGCCGCGCGCAGCGCCCGGGCGAACGCCTTGAACAGCGCTTCGATCTTGTGATGACTGGAGCGTCCGTAGAGCACGCGCGCGTGAACATTGGCTCGTGCCCCCCGGGCGAATCCCTCGAAGAAGTCATCCACCAGTTCGGCCTGCAGATCGCCCACAAACCTTGTCTTTACTTTCGTATCGACCACTGCAGCCGTCCGCCCGCAGAAGTCCACCGCAGCCATCCCCATCGTTTCGTCCATCGGCATAAGAAAATATCCGGCGCGCAGAATGCCGCGCTTCGTGCCCAACGCCTTGTCGAACGCCTGCCCCAGCACAATTCCCACATCTTCCACGGTGTGATGTTGATCGACGTCGAGGTCGCCGTGGGCTTTCAACTTCAGATCGAATCCGCCGTGGTGCGCGAACAATTCGAGCATGTGGTCGAAAAATCGGATCCCGGTCGACACCTGGTACTTCCCGTGCCCTTCAATCGTCAGCGAGATCCGGATCTGTGTCTCTTTGCTGACGCGCTTGACGTTTCCCTTCCTCATCAGAGAGCCCCCTGAACCGCTCCGCGCTCGCCCGAGACCTTGGCCAGTGCCGCCAGCAACCGGTCACCATGTTCCCGCGGACCGCACGTGATGCGCACGCATCCTTCGCAGCCGTAATCGCTCGACCGGTCGCGCACCAGGATCCCGTGCCGCCGCATCCCGTCGACAAAGCTGGCGGCGTCGGCCCGGGAGGGTCCGACCCGCGCTAACACGAAGTTTGCCTGGCTGGGCCAGAACGGGATTCGGTGCGCTCCGAGAGCTCGCTCGAGGCGCGTCCGCGTCTCCAGGATCTCCTCGACATATCGGGAGACATAGGCCTGGTCGGCCAGAGCTTCCGGTAAGCAGGCGAGCGCAACCGCATTCACGTTGTAAGGTGAGCTCACCCGCCGGACAGCTCGCATCTGCTCCCGGTCGCCGGCCAGCACTCCCAGGCGGAGGCCGGCGAGCCCGTAGGCTTTCGAGAAAGTACGTGCCACAAAGATGTTGGCGGAGCGCTGCCATTGGTTCAGCATGGTTTGCCCGTAGAACTCGAAGTACGCCTCGTCAACCAGCACTGCCGCTTCCGGCGCAGAGCGCGCGATCAGAAGCAGCTCG
>Ga0123356_10005203_pt1 | contig 13302 bp, 15 predicted proteins | sample TergutEmb28metaG_2_FD_92546 | JGI IMG/M metagenome (GOLD analysis project Ga0123356, IMG submission 92546) | Embiratermes neotenicus P3 segment gut microbial communities from Petit-Saut dam, French Guiana - Emb289 P3 | ecosystem: Host-associated > Arthropoda: Insects > Digestive system > Gut ... | reverse complement strand
GTTAAGAAGAAGAGATGAATGGTAGCCTCGCGCAGATTCGAACTGCGGTCGCAAGATCCAGAGTCTCACATGATTGACCACTACACTACGAGGCTGTGAGACCGTCTAATACGCTCCCCTTTTTAATAATTTTCCTTATCGGAGACCGTCGGCGGACCGTACACATCCGTCGCCATCGAACGGTATGTGAACAAGTCCGCATCAAATGGTCCGACCATGTCGACCTGTTCTGTCCATATGATGGATCCACTCCGTTAACGCATCGGTGGGACGAAACATCTCTGGGTATGTTTATCTACCTCCATTCCGTTTTCAATGAAGGTGCTCCAATGGGGGAATGCAAAGTAACTGTTGATGCGGGTGTCTGCAGGATGATCACGGTGATAAGCGCAAGGACGAACGAGGATGATGAGGTGGTGTTGGACATACAGAGCGACTGCGGCCATGTGCTCAGGATGTCATGGGGCCTCAAACCTGAATTCGCATTCTGTGTGGTCGAGGAGAAGATGAACAAGACGAACGTTTACAAGCAAGCCAGCGAGGAGCTTCCGCATGCCGCCTGCCCTGTGCCCATGGGGATCATCAAAGCGATGGAGGTCGCCGGCGATCTCGGTCTGAAGAGGGATGTGCACATCAGGGTCGAATGATATCCTAATCAATAAATAAGTTAAAAACGAGATTAATATTTAATAAAGTCTCGTTTTAAGCTTATTTTATTTATCTCTACATCTTTCTTCCAGCTCTTTTCCCCATTTCTCAATATATTCATCTGATAAAGATATCATCTTTTCCAAGATGGGAATGTTCGCATCTTCTTCAGAGAGTTCCTCCATTCTCTTTGTTATCCAGGTGATCCACACACTGTGCTCGTCCACGGATTGACTCACAGCCTCATCCAATATCGCATCCCAATCCAAAGAATAGCTGGCGGTCATCTTCAAACAATCAAGGAAGTCCCCGTCTCTTTCGGTCATGCTTTTGAAAAGGAAGATATCGCTCAAAGAACATACTAACAGTCGAACCCTGCTCAAGGAAACGTCAACGGACGCACGGTCCATCATCTTTTTAGAAAGGGAGAATTTACCACACACGCATCTGCAGAACAGATCGATCCGAATATGTCCTCTGATGAGTATATGAGAAAGGGTCAGCCGCCCGTATGTCTCGTTTTCGGGGACCTTCTTTTCGAACCCCGAGGACAAGAGTGCATCGACAAGGTTTCGAAACTCTTCTTCTGTGTTAACAACGATATCTATATCCTTGGTCTGATGTCTCAGCCCATATTTCATCAAGGCTCCGCCACCTATCATGAAAATATCTGTATCTTTTTCCACGATCATGTCCAATTCTGAGATCAGAGACACGATCTCTGAGTATTCGCCTATCATAATGTCACCCCATACATTTCGGCACGTTCATTCATCTCATGCAGAGGCACCCACCCTTTCACTCTGGTACCGGTCAGGACAGTGTCCATCTCATTCTTCATCCTGTGATCCACATCCTTCAGTTCGCCTTTGTGTTTGACGTAGAATATCAAAGCCATCATTCTAAGCCACCAATCGTCATTGTCAGAGATCACATGCAGTGAATGGATGAAGATATCCTCGAGTGACACTTGTTCCAAGTTACAGTAGTAGTTGGTTCCGAGCCCCACCTTTATACCGTATTCAGTGTAACGGGAGAACGCGGTTTTTGTACTCCCGGTCTCTGAATCGTTCGAGAAGACGACCAGGTCCTTCGAAGTCATATGTATTATCGATCCGGGGGCGGCGCGTCCATCGTTATTTCTCCGATAGGAATGGCACGCATGCGTAAGTTCCGTCAGGTCTGGCCAGATCTTCTGATTGACATAATACTTCGTGCCCTCTTTCCTTACCATGCTCAGAGCGCTCATCTCCCTTATCTTCTCGGATATGGTGGTTTGATGTATGTTCAGGGATTCGGACAACTCCTTGACCGTTCTGGGAACATTCAATTCCGCAAGGATGTCAATACCGTTGTTGGAAAGCGGAACGTACGATCCGCGCGAGGAACGAAGCGTCCTCATCAGTAAAGCGACATGGGTCTTCCTTTCAAGGACGATGCTCCCCTTTTTCGTGCACAATATCTCCTTTTCGCGAAGTGACCGCAGCACCTTATAGGCCTGTGCTCGGGTTATGCCCATGGATCCGATCAAAGACGGCACCGTATCATAGCCTCTGCTGATATCAGAAAGCATTTTTAGTTCTGTCTTTGAATACATAAGTATAATATGAGATTTATATATATTAAAGTATCATTTATCACTTTAATTTTTAATTGATCCCTTCAGATAATTCAGAATATGTCAGACGTGTCCATCCGTGCCTGCGGGTGGCAGATAGAAATACTCCGTCACTGTTCACAGTGGTGATGGCGCCGGAGAAACAGCCTCAGATAATGGGTAACGTCAGATCACAGGACCTTTCCGTATCATGGGTATCCGAATCTGGAACGAGGAAGGAGAACACGGACAGGGTATGCATACTCATGATGGCCAACGGTCAGGTGAGGCTGACGATGCAGTCCGCTACACTGAATCTGAAAGGGATGAGGCTGACCAAGGGACACATATGCATATTCGCACTGTTCGAACCATTGGAATCCAGCGCTGACGGGATAGCCGCCGCGGACAAGGCGTCAGAGATCTTCATGAACAACATCATGAAGTACGACATCACAAAGAAACCGGCCAAGGACGTCCTGAACAAATGTCTTTCGAAGGCGGACAAGATCGTCGGGAAGGAGTACAAGGGTGCGAGATACAGAGCGTCCATAGCAGCATTTGCCGCAAAGGACCTGACCGCATGCTGCGTGAACGGCGGCAGGATGTTCGTTCTGCAGGATGACGGGGAGATATTGAGATTCACATCCGAGAGCACAGGGATATTGTCCGCAGGAACATCATGGAAGAACATCATGATGGTCTCCGACGGATATCAATTGGTCGACGAAGAGATAAAGGAAGATATGTTCTCACCCATCGGCGACATCATAACGAAAAGGGATATGAGGTCATCTGGGTCATCGTCAATGATACGTGCCCAGCGCATATGAGATATGTTCAAAGGGCATCTTCTATCGATTTGTATATCTGATTTATGTCCCCTTTGCCGTCGACGTTCACAAGCTTGCTCTTCTTGGAGTAATACTCTATCAGAGGGAACGTGCTCTCCCTGTACACCTTCAGCCTGTTCCTGACCGTCTCCTCGGAATCGTCACTCCTGTGATACAGCGCGGAACCGCACTTGTCACAGAGGCCGTCCTCCATCGGAGGTTTGTATAACAGATGGTAGACGACATTGCACTCCGGGCATGAACGTCTGTTGGACATCCTTCCTACGAGCTCCTCATCATCGACATCAAGGTTTATGACGTGATCGATATCAACGAATTCACTCAAGGCGTCAGCCTGCTGAACGGTCCTCGGGAAACCGTCGAGAACGAAACCCTCCTTCAGGGAGGTTATCTTCTCCTTCATGAGTCCAATGACTATGTCATCCGGAACGAGCGCACCCTTGTCCATGTATTCCTTGGCTATGATCCCGAGTTCGGTCTTATCGCGGACCGCCTCCCGTAACATATCTCCCGTGGACAATCTGATGAGTCCGAGGTCATCGTTCAATTTCTCAGCCTGCGTACCCTTGCCCGATCCCGGAGGACCGAGAAGAATGATTCTGAATCGCATACGGGGCAATATTGCGTCCCTATTTATGAACTTGTCCCTTTTGTTTTAAAGATTCAGGCGTCCAAGTATACTTTTAGAAAGATACAATTTATATTCTCCTGCGCTGATGGTGTCTGAAGGTGAAATATACGATGGACAAGAGAATAGTTGAGAGGATAGAGAAGGCCGTGGGCAAGGACGGCTATTCCACAAAGGTCGCGGACAGGTATGCGTACGGTTTCGACGCTTCCATATTCCACTATTCTCCGGATATAGTGATACAGCCGAGGACGACCCAGCAGGTATCCGAAGTTATGAAGATAGCGAACGAGGAACTCATACCCGTCGTCCCCAGAGGGGCCGGTACAGGATTATGCGGTTCCGCCGTACCGATAAAGGGAGGCATCGTCCTGGACATGAGCAGGATGAACAAGGTGAAGGAGGTCAGCGTCGGCGATATGTGGTGTATCGTCGAAGCGGGATGTGTGTACAACGACATCAACGCGGCTCTAGCACCGTACGGTTTCCAATTCCCGTGCTCGCCCGGAAGCGCCGAAGCGGCGCAGATAGGTGGCATGGTGGCACTGAACGCATCCGGAATGAAGGCGGTGAAGTACGGTGCGACCCGTGATTTCGTCCTTGGGATGACGTTCGTCAGAGCGGACGGAGAGATCGTGGAATGCGGCACCAAGACGATAAAGGATTCATCAGGATATCAATTAGCCAGACTTCTCGTGGGAAGCGAGGGGACGTTGGGTGTGATAACAGAGATAGTCCTGAAGATGACAACGAAACCAAAGACATCGGCATCCGTCCTTGCGGCATTCGATTCACCCGAGGCCGCCGGAAGATGTGTCGCGGCGATCGTTGCAAAACCATTGATCCCGGCATCATGCGAATTGATGGACCGCGTCAGTATAGAAGCGGTGAACACCGCATTGAAAAATCCTCTCCCGGACTGCGAGGCGCTGTGCATAATAGAGGTGGACGGCGAACCGGAGATAGTTGAGAAGGAGTTGAAGTTAGTAGAGGAGATAGCGAACAGTGTCGGTGCGACACAGGTGACGGCGACCAAGGACAAGGCACAGATCCAGAAATGGGCGAACGCCCGCGGATCGGTCATGGTCGCGCTGAGCTCTCTGAAACCCGGATATTCATCGGTCTCACTCGCAGATGACATGATAGTGCCGGTCTCCAAGATACCGGATGCGGTGAAGGCATATCAGCAGATCGCGGACAAGTACAACGTCGTGGTGGCGACATACGGTCACGCCGCCGACGGGAACCTGCACACGAAGATGCTCCTGAACCCGCTCCTGGCGGACGAATGGGTAAGAGGCGAGAAAGCGGTGAACGAAATATTTGATGCAACCGTGGCGCTCGGCGGAAGTGTCACCGGGGAGCACGGCATAGGTATCGCCAAGGCTCCGGACTTCCAGAAGGAGAGAGTTACCGCGCTGAGGACGATCAAGGACATCAAGAAGGCAATGGATCCGAACAACATCCTCAATCCGGGAAAGATGGAGCAGTGGGAAGGTTCGATACTCACCAACCTGAGATATCCGTGCAAAGAGTTCATGTGAACGGCGGATGACATCCGTCATCACATAGCGTCATCACATAACGGCACATACATCGCCGCGGTCACAGGAACAGTACGGTCACCAGCAGGGCGACGGCGGATGCTGCCATGATCAGATAGATCGGAATGCTCCATTTGAATATCTTGGAACCGTCGAACGGCTTTATGGGAAGCATGTTGAACACCGCGAAGAACGCGTTTATGCTGGCCATGATCCAGAACACCGACGAGACGAGCCCGGTGGTCACCAAGGCGACACCGAACGCGGCGACCCCCAGGAATATGTTGATCGCGGGCCCGGCGGCGCTTATCTTGCCGTTCATGCCCTTGTCAATATGTCCGTTGATGTAGACGACACCGGGAGCAGCGAATATCACGCCGAAGAAGGACATCATGAGGGCGATCATCAGCCCCATAGGGAACATACGGTATTCAGCCCACGCCCCGAACCTCTGCGCTACGAACTTATGCGCAAGCTCATGGGCAACGAAGCTCAGGCACACGATGACCGCCGATATCCCGAGAAGCATGGGCACCCCCAGATCGTATCCTCTGTTGTGGAACATCAGCGCGAACGCGACGGAGAGCACCAGCACGGATATCGCGATATCCCTTAGCTCAATGGTACTGTACCTTGCCCTCGCCGTAGTGTTTATCGTTCTCATATCACAGCGGTGTGTGATTCACTTAAGGATAATAAAACCAACACCATAAATATCGGGGATCATATGGCAAAAGGTGGACAGGAGGAACGTTTCGCACGGAAAGGTTATACGGAAATGGTGTGACGGATGCGGAACGCTGATCCTCGGAGGGACGTGCGATCGATGTCCGTCCGTTCCAAGGGATCTGGAGATCAACAGTCCGGGGGACATAAGGCCGTGCATGGATGACGGCCACAGGACGCTGACATCCCTTTTCATGAGGAACTTCGGAACATCGTCCCTGATCGACGGGAAGCTTGTGTTCCTCAATAAGGTCCCCGGGGAGGACAGGACGGACGAGGTGATCGCGGACGGCCATGTCATAGCACTTTTAAGATACGACATCAAGAGAAAGGAGCTCATGCTGGAACTCAGACAGGCCGGCGCCGAGATGATATCCGAAGATGCGGTCAAGAACATCGTCACGCTCGGAAGCATCGGCGGACATCTGAAAGGCAAGAACATATCCGGCAATGACATAACGGATGTGACAGGTGAGTTCAAGGAAGGGGACCCGCTCGTGATAAGGAAGGGCGGGAAGTTCGGCCACGGGATAGCGCTTGCGTCCAGCGGAACGATAATGATGGCGGAGAAGGCAGTTAAGGTCCGTGACCTTGCCGTGCCATCTGTATCGAAGGCGTTACACAGTTCCGACAGAGATACATTCGTCAGCGCCAACGCGACATATCTCAAGGACATCGAATCCAGAGCGGCCAACGACATAAGGTCGTACATCCGGACAAGGAAGGAAAGGGTCACCGTATCATTCTCAGGCGGGAAGGATTCGCTTGCGGCACTCGGTGTGACGCTCAAGGCCACCAGTGACCTGGACCTGATCTTCGTCAACACGGGAATAGAATTCCCCGAGACCGTGGAATATGTACGATCATTCGCCAAGAGACATTCGTTGAAGCTGCACGAGGCGGACGCCGGGAATGCGTTCTGGGATAACGTGGATGCGTTCGGCCCTCCGGCGAAGGATTTCAGATGGTGCTGCAAGGTATGTAAACTGGGACCGATCACGGAACTCATATCCAAGAGATTCCCGAAGGGGACGATAACCGTCGAAGGCAACAGGATGATGGAATCGTTCGCCAGGTCGAACATAGGGTTCGTGTCCCAGAATCCGTTCGTTCCTAATCAGATAACCCTGAATCCGATACGGAAATGGACATCATCCGACGTTTGGGGATACATATGGTGGAAACGCCTTCCATACAACCGGTTGTATGAGAACGATATGGAGCGCATAGGATGCTATCTGTGCGCCTCCTGCCTGGCGTCCGAATGGGACATCACGGAGAGGACGCATCCCGCGATGCATCGCAGATGGAACACTTACCTGAAGGATCATGCGAAGGAACGCGGCCTTCCCGATGAATACGTCAGTATGGGATTCTGGAGATGGAAGGTGCTTCCGCCAAAGATGGTACTACTCGCCAAGGACATGGAACTGAGGATGGAGCCGAGGACGGGCCCGAGGATGCGTATGGACATGCTCAAGGGCGCGAGTCCCTGTGCTGCCGGCGGATATTCGATGGAAGCGGTTGTAACGATACCGAGGTCCCGTGATTTCTCATCCGTTGCCGATCCGTTGCGCACTGTGGGCGAGGTACGCTATTCTGACGAGTTCGAGATAGCCCTTCTCAGGACGAAGAAGGGAACGGCCAAGATGTTCGGAGGAGGTCAGGTCTCCGTCACATCACAGAACGTACATGATGCGGAACACCTGTTCGAAAGATCGGTGAAGGCATTGCTCAGGTCACAGTTATGCACCTCATGCGGGATATGCGAGAAGAGGTGTCCGCGCAAGGCGATAACCATAAGGAACGGGCTGAACGTGAATGCGGAAAGATGCAACTCGTGCGGCAGATGCGAAGGGTCGTGCATGGTGATACACTATTACGACAAGATGATCCGGCCTGCAAACAATTAATATCATTCCCGTACTTGACGGAAGCATGGACCCGAACATGATCTTCTCCGCGATCATAGGTTTCGGCGCAGTGTTCGCGCTGATATATCTGGTGCTTCGGAGATACACGTACCCGGCGGTGGAGCAGCCATTCTTCAGCGATCCCGCATTCTTCAAGCTGCTCACGCTGGGATTGGTGGCGGGTACCGGGATACTTGTGGCATACACATTCTTCCAGCCGGCGTGGTCCACGATACTGATCGCGATAGCATTCGCGATGCTGTTCGAGCTGGCGAAACTGATAGTGCTCAACCTGAAGAGGTTCCACGGTAAATCGGATACGCTGTTCTATGGGTTCGGTCTCGGCGCGGGGATAGGAGGGGCGTTCGCGTTCGGTTTCGTGTTCTATGCGTCCATGGGCGTCGCCGACATGGTGAGCGGGATAAGCATGTGGATCCTTTTCGCCGTGATATCTATACAGACCGTTGTCCTCAACACGGCGACAGGCATGACGGTCGGAGAAGGGATAGCAAGGAGAAGGCCGTTCGAGTTCCTGCTGCAGGCGCTGATAATAAGCGTTGCATATCAACTGTTGATGTCGCAGGTATGGTCCAACCATTCGGAGATAATGATGTACGCGTTCCTGATACTGGCGTTCCTTTTGTCCGTAGGATATTTCTACCACATCGTCTACGTAAAATTGCCGAGGACGATAAGGGAAGTGCTGAAGGCGGAAGGCAAGAGCAGGAAGGACATCCCGCTGTGATCATCGCATCGTCTCAGACCGCTTTGTATGTGCCGTGGCGCAGTTGGATGATGAGGTCGCATGAAGCCATCTGTTCCAATAGCTTATCCCCTTCCCCGGGAAATAATCCGTCTACGTCATCCTCGGTGAACTCGCCCCTGATGCGGGTGAGCCCTTTCGCAAGGACGGTAAGTTTCCCGACGGTGCCGGATGTGTGCTCGTACTCGTAGATGAGCGTGGACAACGGATCCGGGTCCGTACCGCTCCTCTTCCTCTTTTCCGGATATTTGGACGAGTCGGCACTGTTCAGCATATCCCTGACCGCACTCTGGCTCTCATCCTTGAACAGGACGTCCATGTCTTTTATCTTACTCGTCTTATTGCAATAGGGGCACATCGATGTCTCCGACCTCAGGTCGGCTATGCGTCTCTTCCCGCACGACCTGCAAAGAACGATCCCGTACATGTTATCCGTATCTTGTGAACACCAGTGCCGCAACGCAGGCACCGTGCTCCCCGTCAGGTACTGTCAGCTCTTCGGCAACGTACTTAATGTCATTCAGCTCGACCCCTCTGGACGAGGCGATCTCCTCCATCTTATCCTTCAGCGATGCCAACAGGGCATCCTTCGTGGAATGCATCCGTCCTTCGGCGACGTATCCTCCTTTCCCGTCCTTTCTGAAGGCGTATGCGATCCCGGCGGATATCCTCTCATTCCCGCCGCCGCGGATCTGCGCAAGGACGCAGTGGGTGACCGCACCCATGGGTATACCGGTGATGCCTATCTCTTTGGCGCCTTCCGGTATGACCGACGAGACGGCGACGAGGTTCTGTTCCCCTATCCTCATCTCTATGAGCGCCTTATCGAACGCGTTCAGATCGGATACCCTGCTGACAGCGGATGCCGATGTGACGAAGAATTCGATCGGGACCAGATACATGCCGGTGCCATGGCGGTCAAAGATAAAACGTTTGTCACTTCCCGGACATACTCATGTCACAGACAACGGCAGCTCAATATACGATCGCTCTCAGCCGTAAAGGAAGTCCCTGCCGCTCACGCCGGCCAGCGGACCGGCCTGCTCCGACCCCATGCGCTTCTCCGTCTCCTCCGCCTCCTTGTACAGGGGTTCCGGGTCTATCTTCAGCTCGGGAAGCATCCTCGCCAGCGGTTCCATCAGCCGCGCCGCGCCTCTGGGGTCCGGCATATCGGCCCGGGCGGGGGCGAGTATCGTAAGCACATCCATGTTCCGCATCGCACCTTCGTATAACATCACGCCTGATGTGCCCCTTACGAGGCTGTCATCCAGCCGTTCGATGGAATATCTCTCCATGATCCCCTTGGCGGCATCGGTGGACCCGACGCCGAGTATCCGGGAATCATCTGGATCGAACTGCGGTATTCCTTCCAGGCATATCACCGTCCCGACGTTGTTCTCCTTGAACCAGTCCAGGAACGTCACGGCAAGCTGATGGTGCTGTTCTATCTTCGGCATGAATTCCGATGTCACAACGATAAGGCCGTCGCAGTTCATGCCGCCCTCCACCTCCTCACATTTCCGGTCACCTGCATATATCCTCACCGGAGGCATGGGAATGCCGTTCTGGACGACCGCATACGGAGGGAACTCATGAGAGCTGATGCCTCCAATGATCTCCAGCTCTAACGTCCTGGCAAGGAAGTTGGCGGCTATGGAGCTTGCCAACCCTATGCTCGGGAACCCGATGATCGCGATGGTGTCGTTCCACCGGACGTCCTTGTACTTGTGCACGGAGAATGTCATACGTATGAGATATGATGCAACAACGCTATTAATCCATCGAACGTTACCGGTCCGTGGACAAGATATCGCTGGAATATACGGACAACCGGATCCCGGTCGTGACGGAAAGGATCGAAGGGACGATAAGCGCGGGTTTCCTGGTAGCTGTGAGGACCGGGTCAAGGGATGAGGGAAAGGAGATAGGCGGGATATCCCATCTGTTGGAGCACGTTGTGTTCAGAGGGACGAAGAACAGGACGTCACTGCAGATATCGAAGGAGATAGAGGGTGCCGGCGGAGAGATGAACGCATTCACGTCGAAGGAGATGACCGCGTTCTACGGGATCACACTGAAAGATACGTCTAACATCGCCAAGGAACTGGTCGCCGACATATGTGTGAACCCGCTGATATCCGAGAATGATGTGGAACTGGAGAAGAAGATAGTCCTCCAGGAGATCAGCATGTGGGAGAACGACCCGGAATCGTACATTCACAAACTATTCGCGGAGACGCTTTGGAAAGGTCACGAACTGTCTCAGAACGAGGCAGGGGAGGTGGACGTGGTATCAAAGCTCACGCATCTCGATCTGAGGGAATATTTTGAGGATAGATACAAACGCCCGAACATCGCGGTGATCGCGTGCGGTTCGGTGGACAGTGACGACGTAAAGGTTTGGACCGAGGACAATTTTGAGGATGTAGGCAGCGGAAAGGAAATCAGAAGAGGACCGCCGGTGAGGACGGGTTCGGCGTACAAGGTATATCCGAGGAAAGGCGACCATACGTACACGGGGATGGGCTTCCATGCATATCCGGCGGACCATCCGGACAGGGCGGCGCTGCGTCTGCTCACCGCGATCCTCGGAGCAGGGATGTCATCGAGACTGTTCCAAAGCGTGAGGGAGGAAAAAGCACTCGTGTACTCCATATACGGGATGATAGATCAGAACTCGGACGCGGGTTCGATGGCGTTCTATATGTCATCGACAGAGGAGAATGCCATGGCCGCAATAACAACGTCGGCGGATGTCCTCAGGGAGATACGTAACGAAGGCCTTCACAAAGGCGAACTGGACAGGGCAAGGAATCTGATAAAGGGCGCAACGGCCAGGAAGATGGAGTCGACGGACAGCAGGATGTACCGGCTGACGAAGACGTTCATGCTCACCGGGAAGGCGGAACCGTTCGTGAACGACCTGAACGCGCTGGATCACGTGACGGAAGAGGACATCATGAGGGTGGCTGAGGATGTGATATCGTCGAAGAAGCTGAACATCGCGGTGTACGGGAAGAGGACAAAGGAACTGTCGAAGATGTCCTTGGATCAGATGGATCTCTGAAATCCTTTGATCACATCTACGACGACGTCGACCGCTTCCGGTAATGCGCTTTCCACTGCACCGGTCATAGATTCGCTGACGGTCATGATGTCGCTCACCTCGATGGCGATGAATTTGACGGTCTCAGGCATCATGTCCGGTTCCAGCTGCCTTCCGATGTGCATCGCGGTGGCGAGATTGAACTCATGTGCGGATGCATTGGCCACGGTCGGCTCGAAATCCTCCGGGCAGAATATGATGATGGTCCCGGGTTCATACGCTCCCGTCTTTATCGCATCGACGATGATGACGTTACGGTAACCTCTGATCAACGGGATGATGTCCAGTCCGCCGATCGCTTCCTGTTCGACCTTGACATCAGGGAGCCCCATGCGTTCGACGGCCTCAGCGACCCTCAGACCGATGGCATCATCGGACATTATCGGGCTGCCAAGCCCTATCACCAGTATGACATCGGACAGTCGGTCACCCATTGTACCGGTACAAAGTGATATGCGGTATATACATTCCGTTCCGACATGCACATGCCGGGTCTCTGTATCTTGTCCCTATTCGTCCTCGCTGATTAATAGGTGCCGTACGATATCCTGTCGTGGAAGTGAACATCAGACCGTCCGTCATCTCAGGCGGAAGAAGGATCACGGACAGGCAGCTGGAGGTACTGAGCTCCGTAAAGGAGCATGGCAGCATCAATGCCGCCGCATCCTCACTCATGATATCCGCTCCGGTCGCGTACCGTCACATCAGGGAGCTGGAGGATGCGTTGGGAGAGAAAGTACTCATATCCTCACCCAACGGTTCGAAGCTCACCGAACGAGGCATCCATCTCCTGGGGTCCGTCAGGTCGGCCGGTAAGAGGTTATCATCCAAGGGAAGGTTCACCGTTGCCTGTTCGCCTGTCACCGAAGAGCTGATGATGTCCGCCATATCATCAGCGGACATCGATGCGGACCTGGTGATATCGGATGATGATGTGAACATGAGGTCGCTCAGGAACGGCGGCGCGGATATAGTGATATTGGATGATCCAGTTCACGTGTTCGACGATGACGATCTGCAATGGCACGAGATCGCGCAGACGGACATGATCCATGTTGACAAAGGTACATCATACATCCGATACCGTTACGGGGCGCAGAGGATAGCGTTCAGACATCTGGACTCTCTCGGGAAAAAGTACACGATAGATTCGGAAACGCTGTCGCTGAATGACCTTCTGGATTCGGGCAAGAGCTTCTTCGTGGACGAGGTCATTCTGCTGAGGAAAGGCATCAGGATGCACAGTTCCACCGACCCGGTGATGCTGAGGCATTCCATACTCGCGGTGTTCAGAACATCAACGGAGAATGTGGAAAGACTCGTGAACGAGCTGCTGAGAAGGAAATAGTATTGCTGTAAACGGTAATACTAATGTGAGAACATCACCCCTCATTATATATCATGACCGCGCTCACGTGTTCCAGGTAATAATATGGTATCACCTACACCAGCATTCACGGACGAGATAGCCGCCAACGGCGGCTCGAGCGCCCTGTTATGTTTCCAGTGCGGTACCTGCACAG
>Ga0123356_10005202_pt1 | contig 13304 bp, 10 predicted proteins | sample TergutEmb28metaG_2_FD_92546 | JGI IMG/M metagenome (GOLD analysis project Ga0123356, IMG submission 92546) | Embiratermes neotenicus P3 segment gut microbial communities from Petit-Saut dam, French Guiana - Emb289 P3 | ecosystem: Host-associated > Arthropoda: Insects > Digestive system > Gut ... | reverse complement strand
TATGGGTTTTCAGGTAGACGCAAACACAGACGCGCTGCGCTTTCAGGACTCTTTCGGCACGCTGCTTGACGGAATGCCCACTACGATTCTCGTACAGTCTACGGGCGAGGCGGATCTTTTGAGCTGAGTGTTAAGAAATGGGCAGTGCCGCTGTTTATCATTGTATGACCTTGCGTTTTATCTGCCAATAATTTATTATTATAAAGTATTGCAAGCGCTTTAATTATCTCGTAATATTCACATACCCTAGTTTGGATTCTCTATAAAAATGGCCACGACAAGCTTAAAAACATCCGTTATTCAATTGATAAACGGGCAGCATGACAGTAATACAGTATTAACCGATCTCCTTAAGTTGGCAGTCGTATCTCCTTGCAAATCAATGAATTATACCCCCCCCCCCCCGTTTGTCAAGCATCGTTTCTTAAAAGTAAAGTATTCAGCGCGCAAAAACAGGCGTTGTTTATCGCAAAAAACCGGTCTATACGAAGGCTGATTTATGCGTAAACAACACCAGAGAATGATACTTGAACTGTTAAAAACTTTAGAAGAAGCGGCTGATGACTTAAAAAAGCTGTTTTCTAAAAAAAATTTCCAAAGTCTCACGAATCTATTATCCGATTGCCAAAGTACCGCAATACAAATAGGGCAATTTATAGAATCTCTTGAAGGGGAAGGCAAAGTAACTGTCATATATCTCGAAGAGTACTGTGAACTGCTCTTCCACGCTAACGAAGAGTTAAACAAGTCGGAGAGCGGCGCAGGCCCGATCAAAAAGCTTCAAAAACAGATAACAAAAATCGAAAACAGCGTCAAACATGATCTAAAGCCCGATAAACTTGAAGTAGTATTCTTCCCTTATAAAGCAAGTATGTGGGACGCGCTTGAAAGTATATGGCTTGCGGCAAAAGATGATCCCGCCTGCGACGCCTATGTTGTCCCGATACCCTACTACGACAAGCAGCCGGCCGGCGATTTTGGAGATATGCACTTTGATGGCGATAAGTATCCTGATTATGTACCTGTAGTTGACTGGAAAGAATATAACATCGAAAAACGCCATCCGGATGCGGTTTTTATACATAACCCATACGACAGCTTTAACCGTATAACAAGCGTACATCCTGATTTTTATATTGAGAAAATTAAAAAATTCACTGATCTACTCGTATATGTTCCTTATTTTGTTGGTACAGAAAATGTAAATAAAGATTTAGTTGAGGTACCTGGTGTAACGAGTACGGATTTGGTAATTGTACAATCGGAAAAAATCAGACAGGAATATATCAGCATATTTAAAGAGTATGAAAATAAGACAAACAATAAAGGCAGGTTTGGAAATCCGCATACAAAAATTAAAGCTCTCGGTTCTCCTAAATTCGACAAAGTCATAAATACAAAGAGAGAAAATTGCGAACTGCCGCTGCAATGGGCAAACCTGATAGAAGGTAAAAAAGTTGTTTTATACAACACTACTATCGATGCTATTCTTAAAGATATAAACACTAAAAATAACAGGTATTTTGACAAAATGCGCACCGTATTCGACTCTTTTAAAGAGCGCGGTGACGTTGTTCTCTGGTGGCGGCCTCATCCCCTTATTGAAATAAATCTGGCTACTTTGTGTCCGTTTCATGTTGTTGATTCATATAGGAAAATTGTTGAAGAGTACAAGCAGGGCGGGCGGGGGATATTTGATGATACGGCTGATGTTCATAGAGCTATTGCTTGGAGTGATGCCTATTATGGGGATATGAGTTCGCTTGTAGCGATGTATGGGATTACGGGGAAGCCGGTGGTGATTCAGAATATTGAAGAGACGGAAACGGATGTGTCGTTGAGATTTGCGGACTTCGCGGTGGATGACGACGGCGCAGCTTGGGGATTTGAGTTGTTTACGGATGGGTTGTTTAAATTGGATTTTGAGAGTAATAGGGCGCAGTTGGCTATGCGGAGCGATTGTGTACCAAAGTATTTGGGAGAGGAGCGGAAGCGGACTCATAGATATATTGGGATTAGTTGTGTTGGGGATCAGGTGGTTTGTTTACCGCAATTTCTTGACAATATTATGGTTTATAACCGCGTGAGCGGGGAGACGGTAAAAATACCTCTTAATAAGGATTATTTATTGTCGTCTGATTGGAGCGGTTTTTCTTTACGCTGGCATATAAAGTATAAAGAAAAAATATACACTATAGGCTTACGGTCTAAGGCTGTTATAGTTTTTAATGCCAATAACCACAGCGTACGGTATGATACAGCACTCTTTGATAAAATAGGACTTTTGACTAATACTGGAAATGTTGTAAAGTATCCGCTTTATATAAGCGAATGTTCTGAAGACGGCAAGATAATCCTCTTAATGAAAAACTGCAAACATCTCATTAGATATACCCTGCAAACACAGGAAGTTGAATTTATTGCAACAAATCCAGTGTTGGTCAATTGTCTTCATGCGGATTTTGATGGCCATGATTTTTGGTTGATTGTCGAAAAAAATGAAAAAATTGTAAGATGGAATCCAAATTCAGACGAAACAACAGATTATTATATGTCTGCCAATGGATTTACTTTTTCTAATGAGGATAACGTGTTTTCCGGCATTTCCGATTATGGTAGTTTTTTGCTGCTCTTTCCGCGTAAAGGCTGTAAGTTATTGAAGCTAGATAAGATAACGAAGCAGTTCAGTGAATATATGGAAATGCCTGTACCTGTTGACGTGAACAATAAGATTTGGAAATACGATCCGTCAAAGTATGTTGGAAACAAAATATACGCTTTCGCGCGATACAATTACACAATTTATAAATATGACAAATTTTACGATAAAGTTACACCGCATAAATTTTACTTGAACAAAGAGAGTTATAAATCTTATTACAGCGAATATTTTGATTCTATTAAATCGGCAATAAAAGAAAGAAATACGGGTAATATAGCAGTTTTTTTTGCTGATTCAATATTAGACAATAAAATTAACCACAAACGACAAGAACACTTTTTGAGCGCTCCCGCAAGTCCTGACGGCTCATGCGGAGCCAAAATCTATGAACAGATAAAGAAAGCTATCGTGGGGTAGAAAACCAGTGAATACAGCACTCATATTCGCAGGCGGCACGGGAATACGTATGAACGCCAAAGCAAAGCCAAAACAGTTTTTAGAACTGCACGGTAAACCTGTTATACTTTATACGATTGAGCATTTTGAGGCGCATCCTGAGATTGATAATATTGTTGTGGTTTGCCTGAAAAACTGGATAAAAGAGTTAAAGCATCTTTTACACCGCTATGAAATTGAAAAAGTGAGCCAGATTATACCGGGTGGAAACACCGGGCATGAGTCAATATATAACGGTTTAAAAGTGATGGAGGATGTTTGCAAACCAGAAGACATCGTTTTAATACACGATGGAGTGCGTCCTTTAATTAATGGAGATTTAATTTCAGCTAATATTTTTAAAGTTAAGGAGTGCGGCAACGCTATTACCGTTTCTCCAGTTTCAGAAAGTATTGTTTCTATTAAAGAAGAGAACCACGGTACAATTGACTTTATTCCGCCCAGAGATGAAATGTACAAGGCAAAGGCCCCGCAGTCTTTCCGTTACGGCTTTATATGGCAGTTGTATCAAAAAGCGCGTAACGACGGCAAACTTACTATAGATTCCGCGCATCTGTGCAGTATTTACGGAGAAAAAATGTATACGGTAGACAGTGCGCCAAATAATATAAAAATAACTACTTCTACAGATTATTATATCTTTCGTGCGCTTTATGAGGTTATGGAGAATCAGCAAATATTGGGGGTATGAGATTATGAATATTAATTATGTTACGTTAAAAAAATTGAGTTTTGACAATGAATAAGTCAATAAATTTAGGGAATGTTAATATTAATAACCATGAATTTTCTGTAATCAGGTATAATTCCGATGAAAAAAACGATGAGGATAATATAAAACTTACATCGGGGATGAATTTCTCTGTAATAATGGAAACGTATGTATTTATAGGAGCCGCCACCGGAGTTATCTTGGCAAACAGCCAAATTTTGCGTATTGAGTCTGGAAAATATCAGGTTTGTAAATCTGAAAAGATAATACTTTGCAAAAAAAGCGTGAATAAAAAAATATTAATTATTGAATATTGCGAAAGAAATGTGTTTTTCAATTATAACGATAAATTATTATTTTGTGTTAAATACGATGATTTCGTGCAAATTTATGAAGATATAATTCTTATTCTTAATAATATGGTTGGCATAGAAGGATTTGACGTAAGAACTTTAGATCCTATTTATTTATGCGAGCGCGGAATAATGTTTTTGAACAAAATATACGACGTGAAATACGAAGAGGTTTATTTAGAGGATTTGCTTACACGGTATGTGGACGAACATGGAGAATTTAATGACAGCGGATTAATAAATTCTCATATATATAAAAAACTTAAAGGAATTCCGGTCAAGGGAGAATTTATACAGGTAAATCTTTTGGGAGAATCAGATGAGCAGCGCATATCTGAAATACTTAAAAGCATTCAACAGAATGGCTATCCGCATAACGGCAGTTATATTGTTTTGTATAACGATGAATTATTAATAAAAGACGGACGGCACAGAGCTTCCTGCCTGCTTTATTTGTATGGTAATATTAAGATTCCAGTTTTGAAATTATACCTGAAACACTTGGAAAGCGATTTGCCGTCCAATAACACCGGTCCCATAATCAAAATTGTCCGCATTATTCTTGAAAACAATTTACGTAATAGAAAAATAGCAATAAAAGGCGGGGGAGTTCACACGGTAAAGTTGCTTAAGCTTATTGGTCACGAATTTGACATCCGCTGTATAGTAGACAGAAATAAATCACAAAGGTTTTCATTTCCCTATGATGTTATAGCAGATGAAGACCTAATTAAATATGATGTTGATACAGTAATTATTTCCTCATATCTTTACAGGCATGAAATGAAAGAGAACATAAAAAAGCTAAACAGTGAGTATTTTATATTTGACATTTACGATTATTTGGAAGAAATGGATTTAAACATAGAAAGAGAGTTTTACAATTACGATAGAAATCAAATTAAATGGGAAAAAATTTAATTATAATAAACTAAAGCGAGCAAATATAATGAGTCAAATCATTTTTTACGGTGCAGGCGAGTGGGCTCAAGACAATCTTGAACGTTTAGTTAATGAAGGTATTGAGCCTCTATGCTTCGCAGACAAAGACAAAAAAAAACACCATACTTTCATCACCTCAACAATGGAGAAAAAGTACGAGATTCTTCCGCTTACTTTGATTATTGAGCGATATCCTGATTATACGCTTTATTTAACAATTGATGAAAAAAATCACAAAAAGGTAGTTTCTTATCTTAAAGAGCAGGGTATTCCTGATAACCGTTTAAATTTTTTAGGACGGCAAAAAAGAATAGGATGTAAACAACTTGGTAAAACTTTTGTAGTAGACGGGGATTTTTTTAGAATTTGTTGTCCGACAACGCCGAAAAATCTTAAATTTTTCTCTTTTCCTCATGATAATTTGAATAATGGATTAAAAAATTATAATTCATCTGTCGATTATCTCATTAATTGCCATGAAAAAGGCGACCTCGGTCCTTGCGAAGGATGCTCTAATTTGATGGTAGGTTTTTACGAGTGCAAAAAAAATACTAAAATGGATACTATTTTGTTTTGCAATTATAATTGGTCGGAAAATATATGTAATTTAAAATGTATATATTGCCGTCAATATTGTCATCACGAAAGATCTCACGAAAGACCTGTACTTAAAGATATTGTAGTACAAGCTGCTGAATTGTTTAACAACAGTAATAATGATATTATCTTTGGTTTTGCAATCGGAGAATTTTTTGCTAGAAAAGATGCAGATGAAATTTTGAACTATTTATCTAAGCAAAGATATAAAATAAGAGTAACAACAAACGCAACTATTTATAAAGAGTCTTTTATGCAAATGCTCGAACAGGGGAAGGTATATCGAATAAATACAAGTCTTGATTCAGGTACAAAAGAAACTTACGAAAAAATCAAAAAACGAGATCTTTTTGACAACGCAGTTGAGAACTTGTCAAGATTCTCAGGGAAATGCAAACAATTACATTTAAAATATGTAATCATTCCCCGAATAAATGATAATGAAAAAGATTTTGAAGGTTTTCTTAATATTGCGTGTCGAATAAAAGCACGGATTTTTATTTCAGCAGATTATTATGAGTTAAAAAATAGGATACCAAAGGATACATTGAATTCAGTAATTTTACTTTATAACAAAGCGAAAGAACTGCGTTTGTCTCCAATATTATTAAAAGAACATTTTAATTTTGAAGATCGCTTATTGCTTGAACACGAATTGAAGTTATAAAGGAGGTGTGAATAATTTTGGAAGAACAGATCATTTTTTACGGTGCAGGCGAGTGGGCTCAAAATAATCTCGACCGTTTATTAAAGTGGGGCTTAAGACCATTATGTTTCGTGGATAAAAACGACAAAAAACATCATACTTTCATCAAATCGGGGGGGGGGGCCTATGAGATTTTGCCGCTTTCATTGGTTACAGAACGTTATCCTGATTATAAACTTTATTTAACGATTGATGCAAAAAATCTTAAACATACAGCTTCTTATCTTAAAGAACAAGGTATACCGGATGAACGTTTGAATTTTTTGGGGCGGCAAATGAGAATAGGATGTAAGTTTCTCGGAAGTTCAATACTTATTTCTGGAATTAATATACGTGTTTGCTGTATGAACAATGTGATAGACCCAAAATTTTTCGTTATACCCTATGAAAACTTGGATGACGGATTATCACGATATAAAGAGATTTGGCATGAACTTACAGAAAACTTTAAAAACGGTATTGCAGGTAAATGTGCCGGATGTCTTAGATTATCCGAAGATTTTTATGATAATGAGCTAAAAATACAAAATGTCCTTTTTACAACGGGTTTTTATAAAGACGTATGCACTGTTAAATGTATTTATTGTAAAGAAATAAATAAATGTAATAAAAGTAAAATGGACCTTTATGACAGTATTAAGCAAATTATTGAAAAATTTGATGACAACCTTGACTTTATTCAATTCGCAAATGGCGAATTTTTGGCAAGAGAAGATGCTGATGAAATTTTGAACTATTTATCTAAGTTAAGATATAAAATTAGGCTAACAACTAATGCAACCGTTTATAAAGATTCATTCATGCGAATGTTACATTTGAAAAAAGTATATTTTATAAATTGCAGTCTTGATTGCGGAACAAAGGAAACATACGTTAAAATAAAGAGGCGTGATTTGTTTACTAAAGTGGTTGAGAATTTATATAAATATTCTAAAGAATGTCCATTAGTAGAATTAAAATATATCATGCTGCCTGATATTAACGATAATATGAATGATATTGAAGGATTTGTTAATATAGCAAAAACAATAAAAGCAAATGTAATTATTTCCGCCAACTCTAATGTTTCAGCAAAATCATTACCGAAATACACTTTTAACATGGCATTAATACTTTATGATAAAATTAAAAACATGGGTTTATCTGTAAGGTTTGACAAACGTCATTTTAGTTTTCAGGAACATTTATTAATGGCGTCGCATCGTATTTCAAATACAATTAGGAGTTAAAAACTGTGGATTTTCATCTGTTCCCATACGACATTATACCGAGACATTCAAACATCATTGTCTATGGCGCAGGTAATGTTGGCCAGGAATATTTAGAGCAAATTGAACAAACAAATTGGTGCGTGGTTATTTGTTTCGCTGATAAAGATTATGCAAGATATAAGTGGATGAAAATAACTGTCCGTAATCCCGAAGATTTATTCGTTGACGCGGTATATGATTTTGTCGTGATTGCTATTGAATCTTTAGAAATAGTTGACAAAGTAAAAAATAATTTATTAAAAATGGGTGTACCTACGGAAAAAATCATAAACGTCAGCGAACGTTATTTGGAAAAAAACAGGCAAAAGAGTATTTGTTATGATGAAGAGACTGAAAAGGACGATACTGTAAAAATCGCTTATCAAATAGTGGGTTCAATGGGAACCTACATTATTTATCTTAAACTTTTGGAGGAAATAGTAAGAGTTTGCCCGAACTGTTCCGTTGACGTGTTTTGTAAAATCGGACAGGCGAAGTGGTTTTATGAGAAGCATCCGAATGTTCGCTCGCTTAGAGAGTATAATGAACTGAAAAGCGAAAAAGATAAATATGACGTTGTTTTAAAAATAGGACATGTCGTTCGTCTTGAAAGGCTATTTTATAACAAGGTAAACAGGCTTTGTCCCGAATTAGCGGATAAATTAAGGCGGCTTCATGATAAATTTTTGAATTACTACTGTAACCTTAACACTCATCATTTAAAGGATAATTTGTTTATTAGAAAAGCTGGATTTTTAGGCATAAACAGATTTACGGCATTGGGTCATAATGGAATTTTTGATTTATCGGATAAGAGAGTTAATATACCATTGGATAAGAATTACGAAGATGCTTTTAATAATCTTAAACTCGATAAATATATAACATTTAACAGGGGCGCTGCTTGTATTCCAGGAGAAAACCGCGAACAGACTAAAATATGGCCACGCGAACATTTTGATACTTTTATTCTTGAATTCAAAAGTAAATTCCCCAATATCAAAGTCGTTCAAATCGGAGCCGGCGATTTGGAAAAATTAAACGGTGCGGACAGGCATTACATGGGCGAGAATATGGAACTTGTAAAATATATCCTTAAAAACGCCGTTTTCCATTTGGACTGTGAAGGTGGACTTGTTCATTTAGCCACTCAGCTTGGAACTAAATGTATAGTTTTGTTTGGTCCCACTTCTTTGCAATACTTCGGTTATGAGCAAAATATCAATGTGTCAACTAATATATGCAATGATTGCAGATGGATAGCCGCCGACTGGATGGTTAATTGTTACAGAAATGGAGAAAAACAGATTTGTATAAATTCTATCGCACCAGAAACGGTACTTGAAAAAGCAGAGAGCGTATTGAAGTCTGTTTAAATAAAAAATACATATCAACTTCCAAAGGGGAACCATACAATGTTCTTATTTCCGTTTGAAAAAATTGAAAAAGGGAAAAATATCATTCTTTACGGCGCAGGTGATGTGGGTACGAATTTTTTCTATCAAATTAAAAAAACAGGGTATTGTAATATTGTTTGCGTTTTAGATAAAACTATCTCTCGTATCCCGTTATATGAAGAAATTCAGGTTTTCCCACCGGAACACATTTCAAAGCTGACACAAGACCGATATGATTACATTCTGCTTGCGGTTCGATTACCAAAAATGGCTGAAGAGATGAAGAAATTTCTGCTTGATATAAATGTACCGGAGAAAAAAATACTCCATTTCGAAAGCCGTGGAGTACCGCAGCTTGAAAGAACGATGTATTCCATTAGCGGGGAAGACCACATGATTTTATGGTTTTTTAAATATCTTGGAATTAATAGTCCAAGTTATATAGATATTGGAGCGCACTCCCCATTCAGAATAAGCAATACGGCTTTGCTGTATAAAAGTGGAGGAAGAGGAATAAATATTGAAGCAAACCCCAATTTAATTGAAGCATTCCAAGTACACCGTCCCCACGATATTAATTTAAACGTCGGCATAGGAATAGAAGAGGGCGCACTGCCTTTTTACGTATTTAACAATAAAGCCGGGCTCAGCACATTCTTACCTGAACAGGCGGAACGGGTTCTTAAGCGATTTCCTGAAGCTGCTCAAACCGTTTTTAATGTTTCCGTTACGACTGTAAAGAATATTATTGATAAATACTGCGGTGGTAAATGGCCTGATTATATGAATATTGACATAGAAGGTTTAGAGTTAAAAATTTTATCGTCTCTTGATTTTACAAACGGACCGCTTGCCATAACGGTTGAAGTGGATAAAACGGATATAATGCAAATGAATGAAATAATGCTTGCAAAGGGGTATATACCTTACTGCAGAACGAGGGGTAACATTACGTACAGCAGAGAAGATACTCTCTCAAGCCTTTTTTCAAACAAAAAAATACGATAAATAATGGATAAAATATGAAAACGTTTACTAAAATATCTGTGCAACAACGTCAGTTTCATGATATCAACAAAGCCGCATTCGCTGATATTGAAAAATGTCTTATCGAATGCGCTGATATGTTATTCATTACAGAGAAAGAAAAAGTAATCGCTATAGTTACTAAGGAAGATTATGTCAAAGCTTGCCGCGGTGATGTTGAGGCAAACAGCAATATTGACAAAATTGTAAATCGTAATTTTGTATTTCTATATAAAGATCAGATTGAACAGGCTGGAGACATATTTAAAAGTAAAAGAATAAAACAAATCCCTGTTTTTGATGAAAATGATATGCCGATTTTTGTTTTACATAAATCAAAATACTCGATTAACTCAAATTTTTATTGTAAATGTCTCTCAGGTTTGTCAACATATTTTTTCTCAATTAATGCCGACCTTACTGTTTCATGCTCCTGTAGGCTGCGCTCTGCCAGTGAATTAGGCAGTCTTAAAAAAAACGCATTGCGTGAAATATTTTATTCCTGTCGCGCTGACCGCATAAGGGAAGAACTGCGTGATGGCAGTTTACTTTCAAGCCATTGTTTGATCTGTCCGGAATTAGTAGCGGCTCCTAAATTGTTATGTGACTATTATGCAGATAATTACTCGTTTCCTAAAGGATTAATGATTGAAAACACCTCCGTTTGCAATCTGAAGTGTAAAAACTGTTATAATGGAATAATAGAAAAATCTACAATCGACTTAAAGGATTTTGAAAAATTAGCTATACAATTAGCAGAGAATAACGTAAATAAAATTCATTTATTCAAATTCGGCGAATCATTTTGTGACAGAACAATAGATAAAAAATTGAATATTATAAGAAAATATCTGCCAAATGTGATTATTAGAATTTCAACAAACGGAATGTTAATAAACACATCGTACGCGCTTGATGCAGCAATTAACACAGATGATTTGATATTTTCTCTTGACGGCGTTAGTGATGAAATGGTGTCTGAATATCAGAATGGCAGTAATTTTACTGTTGTTTATGAGAATATGGCAAAAGTAATCGAAACTCGTAAGATGCGAAATTTAACCACCCCGCTTGTTACATGGAGATATGTAATGTTCCCGTGGAACGATTCCGAAAAAGCAATTGAAAAAGCAATTGAAAAAGCAATTGAAATCAATGTAGATAAACTCCAATTTGCTACAGGGTGGGGACAGGAAAAAAAGACAAATGTTCTATTTGATAGCAATTTATTGTTGAAGTATATGAAAATGTATGATTTTGAATTTGAATCAGGCAGAAATCCTTCCCTCATATTAGATTTACGTAAGCCTAAAAATAGTTACGCCAAAATTTAAGGATATAGATAAGAGTGAGTTTTATTTCAGAAGTATTCTATGAAAACATTACAAAACATAAAAATGTTGCTATCTACGGTATTGGTGAAATCACCAAAGTTTTTTTGGAACGATACGGAAATAAACTCAATATAATTGGATTACTTGATGGTTTTCGCTGTGTAGGCAAAATGTACGATCATGAAATCATATCGCTTGAAGAAGCGGCGTTAAGAGACGCGGAAATAATAATTATTGCGGCGCGCCCAGCTTCACTAAAAATCGTTTTTAATAAAATATCGATTTTTTGCCGGCTGCATGAAATAATGATATTTGATGTAAACGGAAACGATTTATTTAAAATATATGATTATGATAGAGCAACAGAAAAAAAAGAATATATAACGGATTTTGAATTTGGTTATAGATTTTACGCTCCGGTTGCGGCTCAATTTATAATGTGGTTAGTTAATCATTTTGTCAATAGCAATTATGATTATGTTTTGTTTTTATCCCGTGATGGTTACATTTTTAAAAAAATGTATGATAAAGTACGTGAGAGTTTTAATATGCGTTTACCTAAAAGTGTTTATTTTAAGACGTCTAGAACGGTTTGCGGCATATCAGTGTCTTATTCTATTGTGAATGCAGAATATTTCGCTAAATTTGCGTACGATGGAACGCCGGAGCAATTATTAAAGAATCGATTTTTTCTTGATGAATCTGAAATAAAGCCATTTAATTTAGAGAATTATAAAACAATAGAAGAATATGTTTTACAGCATTTTGAGAAAATTAAAGAGCAGGCCAATATTCATAAACAGCAATATTGTGAGTATATAAATAGGACATTTCCCGATATTTTGGATAAAAATAAAAAAATCGCGTTTTTTGATTTGGTATCTACAGGCACGTGCCAAATGTGTCTACAGGAGATAATGGGGCGAGAGATAGATGGATATTATTTCGCTCGTATCAATGAAAACTTCACAAAGAAAAAAAAATTGAATATCACGTCAATGTACAATGAAAACGATAGTATTTTAGAGCATTATTTCTGGATAGAATTGATTTCAAAAGAACCAATACCCTCTCTTTTATGTTTTTCAAGTTCAGGCGAACCTATATACAAAGAGGATACAAAAGATATTCAAACATTGCAAACGATTCAAGATGTTCAAGAAGGCGCATTATCATATTTTAATGAAAATTTTAGCAAGTTTTGTGCAAACGGTGATATGGAGCAAATTATTGTGCCAAGTATTACAAATATAAGTTGCAGCTTGTTTGAGAATGTAGTTACGATGGATGAATTTACCGGGAGAATACTTGATTTGAAATTGATGAAATAGTAGATATTTTATGGAAATTGAACGCTGCGCTAAAAGCGAGCTGTGAGAGTGTAAATATGGCACTGTAAAATATTTTATGTAATTAATTCCTTCCGTAATTTTATACAGTTTCGCTTTTCGGAAATTGAACGCTGTGGCAGTAAGCATTACAATTTCTCAATTTCCTCTATTGAGATTCCGGTAATCCTTGCGATAACATCGTCACTAATACCTTCGGCTTTCATCGCTATAGCGTCTTCTATTTTGCCCTCTATTTTACCTTTTATCCGACTGGCAAAAGAGTATAAAAAATAACTAAAATTTGATACAACATCTATGAAACAAAGGCTATTTTTCACTGGTTATAGGTTACTAAAAAATGTATATTATAATTGAGGGTTAAGTATCGTTCAATCGAAAATCACAGATAGCCTGTCTATTAAACGGCAAACAAGGGTAGTATTTACCTATGAATAATCTATATAAAAAAGAGAATGAAACGTTAGAATTCAAAAAGTCGTTTAGCGATGAGGTTATCGAGTCTCTTACGGCTTTTGCG
>Ga0123356_10005201_pt1 | contig 13305 bp, 6 predicted proteins | sample TergutEmb28metaG_2_FD_92546 | JGI IMG/M metagenome (GOLD analysis project Ga0123356, IMG submission 92546) | Embiratermes neotenicus P3 segment gut microbial communities from Petit-Saut dam, French Guiana - Emb289 P3 | ecosystem: Host-associated > Arthropoda: Insects > Digestive system > Gut ... | reverse complement strand
GGCAAACTTCAGGAATTTTTCAAGGCTAACATCATCCCACGCGACATTCATCGCCGCTCCTGATAATACATAACTGGGGCGAATCAATACAGGATAGCCGGCCTTTCCGGCAAATTCTTTTGCAGACGTTAGGCTTGTAAGTTCTTTCCATTCAGGCTGACCAATACCTAGCTCGTCCAAAAGAGCAGAAAATTTATTGCGGTCTTCCGCTTTGTCAATTGACTGGGGCGTTGTTCCGTAAATATGGACTCCCGCTTCAAAAAGTTTTGGAGCCAGATTGTTGGGAGTTTGTCCGCCCATCGAAACTATGATACCATCAGGGCTTTCCCTTTCATAAATATCTAAAATACGTTCTAGTGTAAGTTCTTCAAAGTACAGTCTGTCGCACATATCGTAATCGGTGGAAACAGTTTCAGGGTTGCAGTTTACCATGATCGAGTGGCGTCCTAAATTTCTCGCTGTTTGTACCGCGTTTACACAGCACCAGTCAAACTCAACGCTTGAGCCGATCCTGTAAACGCCGGAACCCAATACCATTACGCCGCGGCCGGATGATTCTACATCATCAACCTGAGTAGCGGCTCCGGAAGTAGCATTGCCGTAAGTCATATAAAGATAGTTATTTTTTGCCTGATATTCAGCCGCAAGAGTATCAATCTGTTTTATTGCAGGCATGATCCAGTGTTCTTTGCGAATGGCGCGTACTTCTGTTTCGGATAAGTTTATGAATTTTCCGATTTGTTCGTCGGAGAAACCAAGTTGTTTTCCTTGAGCGAGAAGTTCTTTATCAAGCCCTGTTTTTCCGGCTTTGCGTATTTTTTCTTCGGTCTTGCGGATATTTGCGATTTTATGAAGGAACCACTTGTCAATTTTTGTCAAATTGTGAATTTTATCCACCGGCCAGCCTTCGCCAAGCGCGCGGTAGATTACATAGATTCGTCTGTCTGTAGGTTTTGAAAGCGCATTTCGGATTTTTGAGTCAATATCTCCCGGCTCTTTAAAACTGCCGCCGCAAAGCGAATCATCCCCTGTTAGGCCTGGGGCGCCGATGCCTGTCATGCGAAGGGCTTTTTGTATTGCCTCCTCGAATGTTCTTGCTATAGACATGGCTTCGCCGACGGATTTCATTTCCGATCCGATACGGAGATCAACGTTTTTGAATTTTGTAAGATCCCATCTGGGAACTTTTACTACAAGATAGTCCAAAGTAGGTTCAAAAAAACATTTTGTTACGCGCGTAATGCGGTTTTCTATTTCCATCAGGGAATAACCAAGCGCAATTTTTGCAGCGATGAATGCAAGAGGGTAACCTGTTGCTTTTGACGCAAGGGCTGAACTGCGGGAAAGGCGCGCGTTTACTTCGATGATTCGATAGTCCTCTGAAAACGGATCGAGGGCAAACTGGATATTACATTCGCCGATAATTCCAAGATGGCGTATAACGTCAATTCCTACACGCCTTAGTTTTCCCAATTCGGAATCGGTTAATGTCTGTGCGGGAGTGACAACAATACTTTCGCCTGTGTGTATTCCCAAAGGATCGAAGTTTTCCATGCTGGCGACAGTGATACAGTTGTCATAAGAGTCCCTGACAATTTCATATTCTATTTCTTTCCAGCCGCCGAGCCATTCTTCGACAAGGATCTGCGGCGGCGTATCGATTTCGTTCTTTCTGGCAAAAACCATTGCGCATTTTTTTGACAGTTCTGCTTCGTTGCGGCAAATCCCTGATCCTGCGCCGCCAAGAGTGAAAGCAACACGGGCCATGACAGGAAAGCCAATCTCGTTTGCCGCTTTTAAGGCAGATTTGGTATCGGTTACAGCATAGCTGCGCGCAGTAAGAGCGCCAATTTCGTCAAGACGATTTTTAAACAATTGGCGGTCTTCTGTATCTTCTATTGCTTTTACGGGAGTACCCAGTACTCGTACATTGTATTTGTTTAGGGTGCCTTCCCGTTCCAGCGCGACACCGCAATTTAATGCAGTTTGGCCGCCGAAAGACAATAATAGCGCATCCGGTTTTTCTTTTTCGATTACTTTGGATACATATTCCGGCGTTACGGGAAGAAAGTATGTTGAGTCAGCCATTCCCTCGCTGGTTTGTATTGTTGCTATATTAGGATTAATTAAAACTGTTTTAATTCCTTCTTCGCGCAGGGCTTTTATTGCCTGAGAGCCGGAATAATCAAATTCTCCGGCTTGCCCTATCTTTAATCCGCCTGAACCGAGGATAAGAACTTTTTTTGGGAGTTGTCGAACATACTGTTCGTTGTTAGGTGTCATTACTTGCACTCCTTGATTTGTTGGATAAAGCGGTCAAAGATATATTCTGTATCGCGTGAACCGGGACAGCCTTCAGGATAAAAAAGGACAGCAGAGAACGGTTTGTTTTCGCAGAGTATTCCCTCGATACTGCCGTCGTTTGCGTTTGTAAACCACTGTTTCCAGCCTTTCGGCATTGTTTCCGGGCGTACGGCATACCCGTGGTTTTGAGTGGTAACATAACAGCGCTCTTTGCCTTTTGGACCTGTACCTTCTTCAAAACTGGGCTGACTTTGTCCCCTGTGCCCGAAAGGCAGTTTATAGGAATCAGCGCCTGCAGCAAGAGCCATAATAAGGTTTCCAAGCCCGATACCCAGGATTGGTTTTGAACCGGACATAACTTTGCGTACAGCTTCGATTAATTTATTGTATTCTTTTGGATCGCCGGGGCCGCTGGAAATTAAAAGTCCGTCGTAATCAATACTGTCAAAATCATGATTGCACGGAATCCTGATTACTTGTGCGCCGCGGCTAAGAAGACAGCGGATAACATTTGCCTTAACACCGCAGTCAATAAGGGCGATTCTTATGCCATTTTTATTTGAAGGTTTGTAAGTTATTATTTCGTTATGTGAAACGCCGTCATGGTTTGACATATTGATATTCGCAAAGGAAACATCACCCAAACTCTGTTTGGACAGACTTTGTTTAAACGAACCCTGCTTGGATTTTCCTTCCATAAAGATTTTTCCACGCATTGTGCCGCGCTTGCGAAGACGGATTGCAAGGGCTCGGGTGTCAATACCGTAAATTCCTGGAATGTTTTCTTTTTCAAGCCAGGCTGACAATGAAAGTTTCATGGCATAATGGCTTGGTTCTTCGCAGAGATCGGAAATAACAAGGCCGGAAACATGAATCTTTTCTGATTCAAGAGTAACAGGAATACCATGTTCATCAAAAAAAGGCGTACCGTTTTTATTAACAGGTACGCCAATGTTCCCGGCAATTGGCCAGGTTGATACAAAAATTTGTCCCTTGCAGCCAGGATCTGTCACAGCCTGAATAAGTCCGGACATACCTGTATTGAAAATTACTTCTCCTGCAACACTGCGGTTTTTGCCAAAAGCCCAGCCTGTAAATTCACTGCCGTCTTCCAGAACAAGTTTTGCCTGTTGTTTTGCTGCATTATTCATTATTAACTCCTAATGTCTTATTCCAAATATTTTATATCCGTATTGCTATAGTATCAATAAAATCCCATGAATTTAGAATCTTTTGCGGCGGAGGATCCGAAAGTTTTGCAAGATCCCCTGTCATTATTCCATCTTCTATTGTACCAAGTACTGCAGCTTCAAGCCGTTTTGCAAAATCAGCCAAATCATTGGTATTGTCCAATTCTGCGCGTTTTGCCAGCGCACCGCTCCACGCAAAAATTAACGCCGCGGGGTTAGTACTTGTTTTTTCGCCTTTTTGCCAGCGATAGTAGTGCTGCTGCACAGTACCGTGAGCCGCTTCATATTCATAGACACCCGATGGCGAAACAAGCAGACTTGTCATCATGGCAAGGCTGCCTGCCGCGCTGGCTATCATATCGCTCTGGACATCGCCGTCATAATTTTTGCATGCCCATAAAAAGCCGCCTTCGCTTTTAACAACACGCGCAACCGCATCATCAATCAATGTATAAAAATATTCGATACCCGCTGCAGCGCATTTTTCCTTAAACTCATTTTCGTATATTTCATTAAAGATATTTTTAAAACGGCCGTCGTAAGTTTTGGAAATTGTATCCTTTGTGGCAAACCATAACGGAAGTTTTTCTGCGACAGCGTAAAGAAAACAGGCGCGGGCAAAACTTTTTATTGATTCATCGGTATTGTGCATTCCCTGAATGATACCGCTGCCGTCAAAATCAGCAATCTTCATGCGGCGTTCCGTTCCATCGGTTTTGGTGTAAACCAGTTCTGCTTTGCCGGGTCCGTCGATTTCCATTTCGGCAGCTTTGTAAACATCACCATAAGCGTGACGGGCGATAACAATGGGCGCTTTCCATGTATTAACCGAAGGCTTTATGCGGTTTACTGTTATGGGTTTGCGGAACACTGTCCCGTCAAGTATCGCCCTGATAGTTGCGTTGGGGCTTGGAAGCAATTGCTTTAGATCATATTCTTTTAATCTTTCGGTATTTGAAGTTATTGTGGCGCATTTTACGCCCACGCCAAGCCTTTTTATCGCTTCAGCTGATTTGACAGTAATTTCATCATTGGTATTATCACGGCTTTTCAGCCCCAAATCGTAATATTCGGTTTTAAGGTCAACAAAAGGAAGAAGCAGTTTATCTTTTATCACTTCCCATAAAACACGGGTCATTTCGTCCCCGTCTATTTCAACAAGTGGGGTTTTCATGGTAATTTTTGCCATGGTTGAAGTATAGCGATATTGAGTGTCTTGGTAAATAGCAAAATTCTGTAAAAATTTACAAGTTTATCTTATTGATAGCGTCTTCGATGGAAAGTTCACTGTTCTTTCGGGTGGTTAGGTCGCGTAAAGTTACTTTATCGCTTAAGGGTTTTTCTCCCGGTATAAGCACATAACGCATACCTTTTTTTTCTGCCAGCATAAATTGTTTTACAAGTTGCTTTTCATGGCCTGACGGAGGGGAACCTCGGTCATTTCTGACCTCGGCGTCGGTTCCCGAAAAAACTTCGCAGGGAATATTCTCTTGCCGCAGTTTTTGCGCCAGCGCCTGATACAAACCTGATTTTTCTATATCAATACAGGCTATTGCAACTGAACAATTGTTCGCCGAAGGAAGCTTTCCAAGGCTTTCCAGGGCAGCAATCAGGCGATCCAGTCCGATTGAAGTACCAACCCCGCTTATTGAATCTTTTTCTTTTGAATACAAGCCGTTTAGGTTGTCATAGCGTCCGCCGGAACAAATTGATCCAATATCCGGGAGTTCATTTAAAAATGTTTCAAAGACTACGCCGGTATAGTAATCAAGTCCGCGTGTAATCGAAGGATCCAAAATGAAAGGGCAGGAGTTTTTATCGCCGCCAGTTGCATTGTTCATGAATTCCCGCAAGGAAGCGAGCCGCTCGGATTCGGGACATGGGCCGCCGGAGAGCTCTGTAATTTGATTTAGAACATCTGTAAAGTTTCCTTTTGCGCCGATAAACTCCAGGATTTTTTGCGCGTTTGCCTCTCCTGTAAGTTCAACGAGGCTTTTACGGGTTTCGCTTTCTCCCACTTTACTGAATTTATCTACAGTGCGAAGAACTTCGACAGATTTATCGAATTGTCCTATGTGCGAAAGAAAGCGGTTAAACAAGCCGCGGTGGTTTACATGAATCGTAACATCGACACCCAAATTTTTCATTGTAGTGTGGATCAAAAGAATAATTTCAAAATCTGCCGCAGGGCTATTGCTGCCGATAATGTCAAAATCGCATTGTGTAAATTCCCTGTAGCGGCCGCGCTGGGTATTTTCACCTCTCCAAACCTTGCCTATGTGGTAACGTTTAAACGGAAAAGCCAGTTCCGCGCGGTGCAGGGCTACAAAACGGGCAAACGGGACAGTCAAATCAAAACGCAATGCGACATCACGTTCGCCATTATCCTTAAAACGATAAATTTGTTTTTCAGTTTCGCCGCCGCCCTTGCCCAAAAGAATTTCAGCGTATTCCATGGCGGGAGTGTCAATTGGCACAAAGCCAAAAGAACGGAATGTGTTTTCGATTATTTCGGTCAAATTTCGCCGTACTGTTTCTGCATTAGGGAGAAAATCCCTGAAACCTTTTAGAACCCTGGGTTCGATATAATCTGCCATAATATGCCTGTATTTTATATTTTTTAAAAGAATTATTCAACAATAAAATTTTACCATGAGTATTTTACTGATCCGCGCCAGGCAAATCCATAAAATTCAAAGCTGTCAATCCAGTTTTGCATCAGCTCAATTTCGTTGCTGATTGTCCAGTTCCCTCCCAGGAATAATGAGATATAAGTTCGAAGAGAGAGTTCTCTTAAATATTTTGAATGAAAGTCGTTATAATTCCCTATACCCATTCCTATATGCAGAGTATCCATGTTGATAAAATTAAAATAACCATAAAATGAAAATATTGGTTCAAATGTTGGATCCTCGTCAGGATTAATATTAAATCTAAAATTAAGACCTAATGAAATGCCTGCGCGATCGTTATTAAAGGAAACAAGCGGTAAAATTGAGTGAGTATGGTCTTTGTATTCCGGCAAACCATTATAAATGTAAGATATCGAAAAACTTAAAGGTAATGTTAAAAAAGGAGAATATGCCGCATTTAAAAATGCGTTGAAGTCAATATCATTTTCTGACCTTCCAACTGAGCCGCCGCCCCTTAATTGATACAGGTTATTCAGTTTTATATCGCCAATTACTGCCATTTCGCCATGATAGTTTAAACTCTGGTTGTATTCTCCCTTTAGCTGTACTTCAATTGCCTTTTCCGTAAGTTCGATAGAAAAAATATTTGGCAGGGAAAGTAAAAAAACGAGAGGAAAAAGTACACCTGCCTTAATGTTCATGCAATATTATAACAATATTGATTAAATATTGGGAGCCTCTAAAAACTCTTTTGGGAGATTATATATATAAATAACGCTTGATCTTCATTGTTGGTGTTTTTTCGAAAGGTTCTTCCTTTTCAATGATTTTGCTAAGGCGCGAGAATGATGCCAATTTTTTATTTGCCCATGTACGCAGTTCTTCCAGGACATTTTCAATCGCGCCGGCTGCTGTTTTTGCCGCTTCGCTTAATCTGACAAGAGCTACAAGTTCGCCTCTTTTTCCGGAATAGACAAGTGATTCTTCGACTAGTTGGTTAGAACTAAGAATACCTTCAATTTCTTCAGGATAAATATTTTCTCCCGACGGTCCAAGTATCAGCGCTTTAAGTCTTCCCCTGATATGGAGCCTGCCTTTTCTATCAACCTTACCCAGGTCGCCTGTACGCAGCCAGCCGTCGGATGTGAACGCTTCTTCTGTCTTTTCTTTATCGCTGTAGTAGCCCAGCATCACATTGGGACCCTGTACCTGGATTTCACCTTCGCCTGTTCCAAGTCTGGCTTCACATCTTCCTATCCGTATTTTTACGTCTTTGCATGGCGCTATTCCGGAACCTAATTTAAACCGTAATGGTGTGTTACCCGCAACCAGAGGAGCAGTCTCGGTCAGACCGTAGCCGATTGTGTAGGGGACTCTGGCTTGGTACAGGAATTTTTCTGTTTCCGGAGCAAGCGGCGCGCCGCCAATACCAAGGATACGGATACAGCCTCCCAATGTTTTAATCAGCTTGCGCCCTGCAATCCAAATTGCAAGAGGACGGGTAAGAGGGAATTTAAAAAAATTATTTTTTTGTAATTTTGGTTTTACTCCGTTATTATAGATTTTTTCGATCAACAGCGGAACGCATAACATCCCGGTTGGACGAACAATCTTTACAGCAGGCAGCAATACCGATGCTGAGGGAGGCTTATCAATATAAGTTATACTTGCGCCGCTCATTACGGGAGCAAGAAACCCGACACTGCATTCGTAGGAGTGGGCAAGCGGCAGTACGGAAAGAAAACGATCCTTAGGATATACTTTTTGGAAAGCCAGAGTTGAAAGAGAACTGGAAAGAATATTTTTGCTGGAGAGCATCACTCCCTTGCTTATTCCCGATGTTCCGCTTGTATAAATAATTGTAGCAAGATCATTCGGGCTGGCTTCATTTATGCTTTCAGGGCTCCATTGAGTTTCTGTCTCTTGTTCCGGTAAATTGTTAATATTGATAAACGGTATTTTAGAAAAAGCAGGATGCGCGAATTTCTCGGCCATCGTACTGCTAAGGCAGATTGCAGAAACTCCGGAATGACTTGCAATATATTGAGCCTGTTCAGCTGTAAAACCTGTAAGCAAAGGTACAGAAACAGCTCCGGCAAGAGCAATTCCAAAGTAAGCAAGCGCCCATTCCGGGCAATTTTCCGAAATAAGCAGGACCCTGTCGCCTTTTTTAACACCCAATTGCCTTAAAATCGAGGCAATCTGCTGCGCGCGGCTTCCCAATTGTGTGTAGGTTATTTGTCTATTAATTTGACCATCGCTAAGCATGGAGAAGGCTATTTTATCTTTATATTTTGCAGAAACAGAAAGGCACAATTGAGACAATGTTATGTCTGCAGACGGTTTTTCTCTTTTTTTCATATTAATTTAGAGCAATATTTGGGAAAATAGTTGCGCCCCCTCCATCTGGCAATATGCCATGAGGTTAGTGTAATAGAGCAGGGTGAAAAAAGCAAGGCAAACCTGACCACTTGAACCAAAGAAACAGGCAGGTTAAAATGACTAAATGCATAAACAGAGTTTGTTATCTCTTGGTATTAATATTGGCTCAACAAGCCTGAAAATGACTCTTATAGATAATGGTAAGGTGATTTGGACTGCTTCCACGCCCCATGAAGGGGATTTTAGCGCAGCGGTACATAAGCTTTTAACAGAAGGAAAAATAAACGAAGGAACACCTGCGCTTGTAACCGGCAACGAAGGCCGTTTTATGTTTAATTTGTCCGGTACTTTGGAGCCGCTTTGTGTCGAAGCAGCTATGCGTAGCCTTTGTTTAAAAGCCGATGCTGTGGTCAGTATGGGCGGCGAGGATTTAATCGTCTATTCGCTGGATGCTGCCGGCAAGATCGTCAACAGCTTTTCCGGCAACAAGTGCGCCAGCGGCACCGGCGAATTCCTAAAACAGCAGCTTGCCCGAATGGACATGACCCTTGATGATATCGAAAGAGTGCCAGACACCGCAAAGGTGTATCCACTTTCTACACGCTGCTCTGTATTTATGAAAAGCGACTGCACTCACAAGCTGAACAAGAGGGAAGCCACAAAGGATGATATTGTGCTTTCTCTTTCCGATGTAATGGCAGTTAAGGTTATCGACTTTTTGAAGCGCGCGAAGGTGGTTTCAGGCAGGGTAGTGCTGACAGGCGGAATTACGTTGAACCGGCACATTATCCGCTTTATCCGTGAAAAAGCTCCTGAAATTGAATTTATAATTCCTGATACTGCACCTGTATTTGAAGCATTGGGTGCGGCTGTAATGGCTGCGCAGTCTGGCAGCCTTCTGCCTTCGGCGGATAAACTGTTAAAGACCAATGATGTCCGTTTTGGTGCGTTGGGGGCGTTACGCGACTGGAAAGATAAAATAAAAGTTTTTGAAAAATCTGAAGGAAAAGTGAGTGCCGGCCGCAAATATATTCTCGGAGTTGACGGCGGATCCACCACTACCAAAGTTTGCCTTGTAGACATGGAAACTGATGAAATTGCCGCAGAACACTATGGGCGTACCCACGGCGATCCTGTAAAAGCGCTCAAGGAGTGCCTTTCGATTGTTCAGAAAAAAATAATAACGGACACAGGCGATAGAAAAATTGACATTCGCCTTGTTGCTACTACAGGTTCCAGCCGTGAAATACTCGGCGTATTTTTGGAAACTCCAGGAGTGTACAACGAAATTATCGCACACTCTGTCGGAACAACCTACTTTGACAGAGAAGTAGAAACAATTTTTGAAATTGGCGGACAGGACGCAAAGTATGTTTTGCTGAAAAACGGCGTTCCCATTGATTATGCGATGAACGAAGCCTGCTCGGCAGGAACTGGTTCCTTTTTGGAAGAATCCGCCGCAGGAGATCTGTCCATTCACAATGCAAAGGATATTGGTCCCATTGCGTTAGACGCTAATGCGCCGTGCAAATTCGGCGAGCATTGTTCGGCATTTATCAACAGTGATATCCGCAAAGCAGTGCAGCAGGGTGCAGGAAGGGAGAATATTACCGCGGGGATTGTCTGCTCAATCGTATCAAACTACCTTAACCGCGTTGTCGGAAACCGCACCATTGGCGCCAAAATTTTCCTGCAGGGCGGCGTTGCAAAAAACCCTGCAGTGCCTCTTGCGTTTGCAATGTTATTGAACAAAGAAATCCTTGTTCCGCCTTCACCTGAACTTATGGGCTGTTTTGGAGTAGCTCTCCTTGCAAAACGCAAATACACCGAAGGTCTTCTTGCGGAACAAAACATCAATCTGGACGATATCATTACCCGTGAAATCGGTTATGAGCGGGTTTTTGCCTGTCAGGCTTGTGAAAACCTCTGCCCGATTCAGGTGTTAAATGTCAACAATAACAAATATATGTTCGGCGGACGCTGCAACAAATATACAAATATGCGCAAAAAAGTTTTGGATATACCGGTTTTTGACTATGTAGAAAAACGGCAAAAAATGTTGTTCGAAGAATTCGCCGCTCCGAGTTTTTTGGCTAGTGCTCAGTGGTCAGTGACCAGGAATTTTACTGTTGGTATTCCCAGAGCGCTTTCTGTACATACACTGTATCCGCTTTATTCATGGTTTTTTTATGAATTAGGTATTATAACTTATCTTTCTACTGAAGTTGTACAAGCCGGTGTTTCCAGAATTGAAGCGCAGTATTGTTTTCCGGCAGAAATTGCCCATGGCGCTATACAGGACTGCCTTGATAAAGGTACAAACTATGTTTTAATACCGCATTTTCGTGATATGCCAAGTTATGAAAGCGATGTGCATGCAAACTTCTGTCCGATAACTCAGGCTCTTCCGTATTATATAGAAAAGGCTTTTCCCGATATCGATAAAAAACGCTGGCTTCCGCTGGTTGTCAGTTTTAAATATGGCGAAGAAAAAGCGCTAGAATTGTTCTGCGAAATGACAAAATTGCTTGGTATAGGCGAAGCGGAAACAAAAGCGGCTTTTGAAAATGCATGGTTGAAACAAAAAAAATATTTTGAAGCGGCAGAAAAAATGGGATTACAGGCATTGGAGGATGCGCGTAAAGCAGATCGCCCTGTTATCGCTGTATTGGGAAGACCTTACAATGCTTTTACTCCGGAAGCTAACATGGGTATTCCGCGCAAGTTTACCACACGAGGTTATTCAATCGTTCCGTTTGATATTTTACCATTCCGTGATGAAATAATTTTCCCGAATATGTACTGGTTTTATGGTCAGCAGGACTTAAAAGCCGCTAATCTTCTTAAAAAAGAAGACAATATTTATCTAACTTTTATTTCTAATTTTTCCTGTGCGCCGGATTCGTTCATTCTTCACTATATTAAATGGATGATGGGACAAAAACCGTTCCTTGTTCTTGAACTGGATTCTCATTCGGCGGATGCGGGCATTGATACCCGTGTCGAAGCGTTTCTTGATATTATCGACGGTTATCGTACGAAGAAAAATGAAATTGAAAAGGAACGTTACGATAACGGCTTGCGGTTTGTCAGCGAAAAAACGTCTTCCGGCGATTTTGATATGTGCATAAACAATGTAAAAACGGGAGAAAAAATTCCTGTTAAGGGAAATAAGAGAATAAGAATACTTTTATCCAACATGGGAAATATTTCTACTGAATACATAGGGGCTGCAATCCGCAGTTTGGGATATCCTGCCGAAGCCATGCCTGTTGCAACTAACAAGACAATTCAAATTGCCCGCGCCTATGCTTCGGGAAAAGAATGTGTCCCAAGTCTCCTTGTTCTTGGCAGCGCACTGGAGTTCTTCTTCAGCGATCAATACCGGAAGGACGAGCTTTACCTGCTCTTTGTTCCGATAACTACAGGCCCTTGCCGTACGGGGCAATATTATGTTTATTACGAAAACCTTTTCCGCGATTTACGTTTGGAAAACGTAGTTGTCTTTATACTTTCTGCGGATAATTCCTACACCGAATTGGGTCCGAGCTTTGCAAAACAAATGTGGATTGGGCTTGTGTTATCTGACTACCTAAAGGATATTCAGTGTTCACTTTTGGCAGCCGCAGTTGACCCTGTAAAAGCGGAAAAAGATTTTGAACATTCTTGGCGGCAGATTATGCATGTGGTTGAATATAATCCAAAAAAAATATGGAAAGAGCTTAAACATGTTGCGGAAGATGTAAAGAAAATTCCGTTAAAACGAAAAGTTACTGATTGTCCCAGGGTTCTTATTGTCGGTGAAATTTATGTTCGCCGCGATGATTTTGCCGTTGGCGAATTAATAGAATTAATGAGTGAGCGGGGTATTGTTGTAAAAATAGCAGGGATAAGCGAGTGGATTCATTATCTTGATTTTGTACGGGAATATGGTCTTAAGAAACGTATTAAACTTCAAAAAAGAGGAATGCGGCTTTTTTCAAAACCATCAAAAGATCTTAAAAAACTTCAAATTGAAAAGTGGTGGAAACACCATGTCGAAAAAAAAGCGCTCGCCATTCTTAAACCGACAAACCTTATCCCGGAGACTCCTCACGATATGCGCCACATAATGAAATATTCAGTTGAGCATTTTGTCAATCTTGAACTCAACTCGGAAATTGCTGTTTCTTCCGGTTCTGCGGCGGCAGCAATGGACGCAGGTTATTCCGGTATCGTAAACATTAGTCCGTTCGCCTGTCTTATCGGGCGTGTAATAGAAGGGTTGTTCACTCCCTGGGCAAGGGAACGCAACTACCCGATTCTGTCGGTAGAAGTTGACGGAAATTTGCTGCCGCCGAATATTGTCAACAAGCTGAATATCTTTATGGTAAATGTGCTACGATTCAAAGGTAAGGATGATATATCAACATTAGTAGATAAAGCAGGAGAAGATGAAAAGGCTTGAAAAGAGCATTGATGCTCTTTTAGAAAATTATGATTCTCACGGCATGGTAAACCCCTCCGGGGCTGCTAATCTTCCCGGAAGGGAAAGTATTAGCAGTATTGTCAGAGGATTGGAAGAACTGCTTTTCCCCGGTTATCTTGAAAACATATATACAGACAAGGAGTCATTAAAAAAGATCACTGCAGAAAAGGCGCTCGCCGTTTCCAAATCTTTGATTGTCGAAGTAGAAAAAAGCCTGGCTTTTTCCGCCCGCCTTGAAGGATTAAACAGCGGAAATAAAGGCTGTCATGCTGCTGCTACCCTTGTTGTTGATGAGTTTTTTGAAGAGCTGCCAAAAATAAGAAGTATT
>Ga0123356_10005200_pt1 | contig 13307 bp, 19 predicted proteins | sample TergutEmb28metaG_2_FD_92546 | JGI IMG/M metagenome (GOLD analysis project Ga0123356, IMG submission 92546) | Embiratermes neotenicus P3 segment gut microbial communities from Petit-Saut dam, French Guiana - Emb289 P3 | ecosystem: Host-associated > Arthropoda: Insects > Digestive system > Gut ... | reverse complement strand
GGTTTGTACGTGATCTTGTCACTTTTTCCTTTACTCATAAAGGAATCTTATCATGTCTTACGAATTTTGTAAATTTTCACCATAAAAAAGGCTGCCCAAGAATTACTTCTCGGACAGCCCCCTTTTTTTTGCATTATCAAAATTAGAAGTACACCTTTTTATTTCTTTTTCTTTTTTACTACTGTTGTTTTTTTTGCTGTAGTTGTTTTCTTTTTTGCCGCTGCCGGAGATTTTTTGGCTGCCGCAGGTTTTTTTGTTACTGCAGGTTTCTTTGCTGGTTTTGCCGGAGTTTTCTTGGCTGCAGCTGCTGGCTTCTTTGTTACTGCAGCTTTCTTTGCTACCGCAGGTTTCTTAACACTTGCCGCTGGTTTCTTTACCGCTTTTGCCGGAGTTTTCTTAGCCGCAGCTGTTTCAGTTTTCTTTGCAGCCGCTGGTTTCTTTGTACCTGCTTTCACAGCCGCCTTTTTCGGCTTGGCAGTCAGAATATCAACCAATACATCAAACCGGTATTCCGATTTTGCTTCCGCTTTAACCAACACATCATAAATACTGCTAATGCTGTTTACCTTTGTTTCGGTTGGCATCGAAATAGATCCTTCGATCATGAAGAATAAAGACGAATAGAACAATGCGTCTTCGAACCCTTCTTTGTTAAACCATGGAATATCATTATAAAAGTTAATTCCCAATATACGCCTAAAATCTTCGTCCGTATAATTTTCTTCTATTATGAGAGCAGATAAATCGGACGGTGATAATTTTGATCCGCCCTTTGTTATATTGGTATCAAGAGTTGCAGGAATCCGGCTGAAACAAGCCTTTGTTATTTCGCAGATTTTCCATGCTTCATGCTCCGATGCGCCAAAGTGAACATAAAGCTGCTTTAATTTGCGCCCCAAATCCCAGTGGTCAAAAGCGAGGTTAACAGCATGTTTCCCGGATGCTTCCTTTCCAATTACAAGGCGCAGAAGAGAAATAATACCGTAACTTAATATAACAGCATTAAGCATTTGCCTTTTAGAAATATTATCTGCAATTTTAACAAGAAGAGGTACTTCCCCTTTAGAAGAAAGCGCTTTCTTTGAAAGATCTTTTGGAACAGCAGTTTTTTTGATAATAGCCATAATGTCTTTTGTTCTGCCAATAAAATCTTCGAACTCTTTCCAGATAACATCTTTTTTAACCGTTGTAAATTTAATTTCAGAAACTTTTCCGCCTTTAACCTGCTCAATAACTTCGGGAAGCGGAGGTATCCACGGGTCATAAGAGCCGTTTGCACCGGTAATAAAAAACGCCGCTGTTTTTATAAATTCTTCTACAGGCGCTTTTAACGAATCAACAAAAGATTTCTTGTTTATGGTGTCTTTAAGATCATTAATATTTTCCGGTTTTAAAATTTCCATAAAACGGTAATAAAGTTCGCCAAGGAAAATATCCTTAATAGCAGCATACGGACAAGGAACGCCTCTGCCGTTTAAGTCATTGTTTAATCTTGCCCAGCGGCCTTTAACATCGTCTTCGACCTCGTAAACATCCATGTAAGCCTGAGTTTCGTATCCTTTAAGCCCGACAAAAAATCCGTCTTCACAGATTGCCTTGGACGAACGGATAAACCAAAGGTTCGATTTTTGTTCGCGCAGTAATGTAAAGTATTTACTGTCACCATGAATTGTTAAAGCTTCGCTTAAGCTGTCTCTGCATGTACCGCCCTTTCCGTCCGGAACTGGAGGATCACTTGCTTTAATCCAGCCGGAAGTTTCATAATAAGAGTTATTAAAAAAGATAAGAGCTTTTTCTTCATGGCCGTTTATCCACGCGCGGTTAGTATAAGCAAATACATTTTCGTTAACACCGCCGTCAGTATAAAGATCAAATAGTCTGAAGTTAGCGCTGCCGGAAAAAAGATAGCGGCGTTTCATTAACGGGAAAATCTCGTGTTCGTGTCTTCCAATTAAATAACCATCCGGTTTTTCGTCCTTGTATGAACGGCGGTATTCCATGCCGTATTTTTCTTCAAAACCTTCGATTTGTCCGTGACCGAACATTGGCAAACCCGGCATCGTTACAAGCAATGTACAAATGCCGAAATATTTATCGCCCTTGCCAAACTGCGCAACTGCAGTATCTTCGTCGGGGTTATTCATAAAGTTGACAAACCGTTTTAAAATTTCCGGATCAAACTCCATGGTGTTTTTGATAGTCGCGCGGTACTTTGCATTGTCTTCGTTTTTTAACATATTCATAAAAGCCGAGTTATAAACACGGTGCATACCAAGCGTGCGCACAAAGTATCCTTCCATCATCCAGAAAGCTTCGGCAAGCAATAGTGTGTTTGGCGCTTCGGTTGCACACCGGTCAACTACTTCGCGCCAGAACTCGTTAGGAATAAGGCGGTTAAACTCGTCTGTAGAAATTGCATGTTCAGCGCGGGAAGCAATTGCTCCGCCGGAACCTGGCGCGGGAAACCAGAGACGCTGAATATGACGTTTTGCCAGCGTCATGGCGGCATCGAAGCGCACTATCGAAAACTGCTGGCATACGCCGATGATTGTGCGGATAACTGCTTCGCGCGCTTCGGGATTAAGAAAATCAATCTGAGCCGTATCGTTCCACGGCATTGATGTTCCATCGTTGCCATGATAAATATAACGCGCTTCGCCTGTGCGGTTATCGGTTCGTTTAAAAACTACAGCCGCATCACTGCGGGAAAAATAATGTTCTTCTATTTGAACAGTAATATCATCACGGCCGGAAAGGTTTCCGCAGTTATAATTATAAGTAGGAAACGGCGGATATGTTAGCTGTAAAAATCGATCCGGATGCTCAATAATCCACTTACTGTCGAGCCCTGTATGATTGGGAACCATGTCTGAACCAAGGCGGATTCCGCGCTGCATACAGCGTTCACGCAAATTACAAAGCGCTCCCCAGCCGCCAAGTTCGCCTGCAATATCGTAATCGTACAAACTATAAGCAGATGCCGCAGCTTCGGGATTACCTGTCCATTGTTTTATCATCTTGCTTGCCTGGCTTCGTTCCCAAACGCCAATCAGCCAAAGACCTGTAAAACCGCGGTTTGCCATTTCATCGAGTTCTTCATCCGGAACCTGATCTAAACGGGTTATTTCCTTGCCAAATTTCTGCGAAAGCTGAAAAAGCCAAACAAGCGTACTTTTTGCCATTAACACAGTTTTCGGCATCCAGTCCTGATCCGGGCTAAAGCGTTCGTATTCATCAAGCCCTGCAAATGTCATAACCTCGCTTGGACCCGGGCCATGGAACACAGGTTTATTTTCTTCGTTGATAACATCAAGGCTCATTAAAAGACGAGCCATAAATTTTGATATTAAAAGCCCCCAGTGTTTCCGCATATAATCAAGCTGACCCAAAAGCGAGTCGGGGCAGGCAAGAGCAGGAGAACGCAGGAAATCCCAAAGGTTCATACCATCAGGGCCAAAAGACGGTAAATCTTTAAAGTGCGCTTTTAGTTCTTCGATTGCGTCAGGATAAGCTGTTGTTTTTGTAAGCGTATTGTCATCGAATAAAAACTTAAACGGCTTAAATGCCGGGTTAAGATTTGCTATGGAAAGCAGCATAGTTTCTTCTATAGAGAGGGCACGGCAGCTTTCGCCGTCTTCTTTGCTTTTTAAATATTGTTCTACACTTTTTTCGCCCTTGTACACAGGACGCGGAGGAAACTGAGTCGAAAAAGAGGTTAAAAGACCGCCGGTTTTATCTTCGCCAAGGTTGGTATCAAGCCTGTCCAAAACAGTCTCAAAAACATCACCTTGAACTTCTTCGCGGTAAAGGGAAACAACATAGTGGAGTATTTCATCGATTAATCCCATGGCATACAGATGCCCGGCTTTTATAAAACGTTCAGGATGGGCAGGATCTTGTCTTTGATTGAATTTATTTGCAAGTTCCCGGCACTGTTTAAGATCTGCAAGAACAACATTTCCAGTCAGCGAAAAAAGGCTTTCTTTAAGTTCATACTCGATACGAACATTGCTGTTTATATGGAACTCCATAAGCGCCTTTCGGTTCTTTGCCCAGAATGTGTTACCTTCTTTTTCCAGTTTTGTTAGGGTGATGGGAAATCTTGTCATTTTTTAATGCTCCTTTTACAACAACTGCTTTGTTTCACAAAGCTCCTATATTATAGTACAGAATTGAATGTTTTGAAAGGAGAAAATAGGAGAGAAAAACAATGTTTATAATATATTCCGCTTAAACAAGCCCTGTTTTAAACACTTCTGTTAAATATGCGCTGCCTTCCAAATAGTAACCTGTTTCCAGGTCTTCTATTTCCTGAATTATCTTTTTATTAAGCAAAATATTGACTGCTTCGCATATACCTACGTCTTTTTTTTCCCGAACATAAGCTATCATATTTCCAAGTTTTACGTAAACCAAAAATCTTTGTTTTTCGGTCATAATGTTTCACTCTGCAGAAATTTTAAATGTGAAACTGCTTTTGGCGTATGAAAGGAATATTGATCGTTAAGCTGTTTGTAAATCAATGTTTTGGAAAGTTCAGACATCGGTAAAATACCAAGAAGGAACGCATCAAAAATGGCGGAATCCTTGTCCAAAATCTTTATACTTTGTGCATTTTGATAATTCTATACAGGATACTTCTATATTACTCCCATGATATAAAATCATTTTATCATACCTCAGCGCAAACAGGGTTTGCCATATCGATTAGTTCATCAATAACATCTTCATTAGATTGAGTATGGAGGGCTTCGTAACAGTCTTCTAAATAGCTAAGCCCGCCGTCAGCTAACAGCCGCTGTGCAGTTTCTGATACAGTTAGTTTTTGCCTTTTGGCGTAACTGCTAAGTATCATCGCTATCCAGATTTCCTGTTTATTTATCATACGATTTTATAGTATATATCCGTACAAATTGTCAATATTGAAAACAATACTGCAGCGTTACGATTATTCTCCTCTTACCTCTACCCCTTGACATGAACCGACTGGTCTATTAGACTAGTCTATAAGAGACAAAAAATAAAGGAGAGTTTTATGGAATGTCAGGAAATAGGGGCTTACGAAGCCAAGACTCATTTTTCGCAGGTTCTGGATAGAGTCGCAAAGGGAACAGAATATATTGTTTCCAAAAGAGGAAAACCTGTGGCAAAAATTATTCCCATTGAACAGGAAAAAAAGATGACAAGGAAAGAAGCAATAAATGCATTAATTGAACTGCGAAAACAATACAGAGGTGTTCCTGGCGATTTTAATATTCGCGAAGCAATTGAGGATGGGAGGCGATAATGATTTATGTATATGATGCATCCTATGTTTCAGCGTTAATTATTCCAGATGAAAAAAACCCCAAAATCGATAAGCTGCATAAAGCAGTAAAAGAAGATGATGATATTCTGACTCCACAGTTATTATGGTATGAGATCGCAAGTGTTTTTAGAAATTTAAACAGACGGAAACGTTATACATTTGAACAGATAACTCATTTTTTTCCTTTGCTAGCGGCGATAAGATTAAAAACAGATTTTGAAACTGGTGAAATGTATTCTGATAAATTATGGGGTTTAGGTAATTTTTACAACCTCTCATCTTACGACGCCGCCTACCTTGAACTGGCTGATCGAAAAAAAGCCACCCTTTGCACACTGGACAAAAATTTAATAGAAGCTGCAAAAACTCACGGCGTAACAATTATCAAATAAGAAGTGTTTTAATATTCAAGGAGAAAAAATGAAAAAGAAATATTCTATTTTAGCATTAGCGGTAATAACGGTTATATTGATTTTTGGCTGCAGCCGTCAATCTTCGCAAGAGTACGAACAAGCGAACCCTCTCTTTATAGGCGGAAGAACATCTTCTGTAGGTTTAGCCTACGATGATTCGATTTCATTTGCCAGAACAGAAACGCCAGCTTTCAGAGATATGTCCAATCTGTATGGGAGAGCTCGTGATCAAAGTGAAGGACAAAACAATCCGCCAATTGTAAGGTCATCTGATTCAATCGATCTGAACGCTGCAAATCCCAATGAGTCTGAACGCAAACTGGTCAGAACTGCAAATATCAGAATGAGGGTCGAAAATCTTGAAACCGCAGATCTGGAAATTGCCAATCTTCTGGAAAAATACAATGCTTATTCAGCATCATCAAATATCGATGAATTTCATTATTTCTATTCTCTGCGTGTTCCTTCGCATTTATACAGTGTTTTCCTTAACGATTTGACCAGTATTGGCAGACAGCTTAGCCGCAACGAAAACACAGACGATGTAACTCTCAGATACTACGATCTGGAAGGACGGCTGGAATCGAGAAGGGAACTATTAAGAACTTTTCAGTCGTACCTAAGAAGGGCAAACAACATCGAAGAAATTCTATCTGTAGAAGCGCGGATTGCAGATTTACAGCGCGATATTGATAACACAGGAACTCAGCTTAGAAACCTTGGAAATATGGTAGATTATGCAACTATCCAATTAACTATGCACGGATCTGTTACAACGATTTCAAACAGCGGCAACACTTTCGGCGAAAGAATTAAATTGTTATTTAACGGGTTTGGCAGTTTTCTTTCAACAATTGCAATAATACTTCTTGGCATCATTGTTTATGGTATTCCATCATTAGCATTGCTGATTCTTTTTTACTGGGTATTTTTCGGCAAAATTGGGCTTGCAAGAAAGCTCTGGGGATTAGTACGTAAATAATGAATAAAGAGCTTTTAAAGCAATCTATCCGCATCTTTGCCGAAGCTTCTTTTTCCCGTTCCGGCGGGCCAGGCGGTCAGAACGTAAATAAAGTAAATACGAAAGTTACGTTAAAGATGCGCCTGGACGATTTAAATGGTTTATCAGAAATGGAGCTGGAACGGGTAAAAACGCTTTTATCAAATCGAATTTCTCAAAGTAAAGATTCAAACAGCGGCGAGTTAGTTATTACATCTGACGAAGAACGTTCCCAGAGAATCAATCTGAACAGGGCATACTTTCGTCTGGAAGCGCTTATTGCCGCAGCGGCAAGACTTCCTAAACAACGCCGTCCTACAAAACCTGGTAAAGCTAGCAAAGAAAAGCGTCTTCAAGCCAAGAAACGGCAAGGGCAGAAAAAAGCAGAACGGGCTGCCTGTGGACGACGTTTCTCCGAAGGCGAAATGTAAGACTGCATTTACATACAATGTTTCACGTGAAACATTGTTTTTTCTGCATTTATGCTAAATAATGAAATTATGGATCAATTTTTAATAATGTTTGGCTTAATTGCAATTTTTGCATTTTATATGTTTTTCAGCATTAAACCAAAAAATAACACAGATTCTGCTCAAATTGATAAATCCAAGGTTTATACAACCTGGAATTTTTTTAATTGGATCAGGCTGGATAATGAAAGGTATTTATTTCATCATCCTGCAAAACCTGAAAAAGATAAAAAATATCCAATATTAATTTTTTTGCATGGATATAACAAACATGAAGATGCAGAAAAAAACCCGGAAAATTTTGGCTGGGTTAGATGTTTAATTCAGAAAGTAAACGCACAACCTGCATCATTTGAATCTTTTGTGTATATACCTATAACTCCTGGATGGGGTCCTGAGCCGAAAAGAATAAAATATATTATTAATAAGATATTAGAAGATAACGAAAACGCAGATCCTTCCCGAATTTATATTGTTGGATTATCTATGGGTGGATTTGCTGCCTGCGAATTTCTAAAAGCTTATCCAGCGATTCCAGCGGCATTAGTTTTAATTTGCGGAGCTTCTAGTCTTTCACCGGAAAAAGCGCACGAATTAAAAAACAAACCTATACGTCTTTATCATGGCGATAACGATAAAACTGTTCCTATTGATGTATCAAGGAATTTTTATCAGGCATTACGGGATGCCGGAAATACAAAAGCTGAGTTTATCAATCTTACAGGATACGGCCATCTCATTTGGAACTTTAATCAAAACTCAGATATGCTGGAATGGCTATTTAAACAATCATAATTTTGTATTAATTGCACGATTTATCATGTACAGAGTTTCCGGGTTTGCATTCTGCCATTTAATCCTGGTGTCTGGATTCATGTTTGGAAACACTCTGAATACTTCATCTGCAAAACCCTGACCAATATATTGGACATCGGTGAAGTCTAAAGTTACCTCTTTAAATAATTCCAAACCGTTTAGAAGCCGTCTTGCCTGTGAACGAGCGACTAGATCGGTACTATTTGCCAAACTCACAGGAATTGTTGTCTTATCAAAATCTCCCGGTACTTTTGTTGAGTATTCGTCAAAAACATCTTTTAAAATCTTGTTACTATTGTTTGCTAATTGCATATATACTAATGTTGAAAATTTAAGTATGTCAAGATTTTGTTTATTTTTTTCTGAAACAGAGTTAAATGTTAATCCTTTGGAATATATTATAAACTCATCAAATATTTTTGATGTAAAATAAATCCCTTGTCCTGAATGTCTGGTTTTTTCTGTTGTTCGTTTGCCTTTTGCCAATTCCAGCAATGCGTCTTTTTCATCCATTAAGTTAAAAGATGTTTTAATATTATTAAATATTCCTATTCCATCATCAGAGATTTGCATAGATGTAAAATCCCTGTTTTTACTAAAAACTACATTTATTGTTTTTCCTTTGGAATGATCTATTGCGTTATTGAATATTTCCAAAAACCCATATAACCATATATTTAAAATATTATGAGGTGTATCAGAAAAATGCTTTTTAATATCTTTTACCCAAACAGCATCTTCGCTTATGGATTTTTCTATTTTATAATGATATTTATATTGTAATGTTTGTAAGATAAATTGTCCGTCTTTTTTAATAAGTTTTTTTTCAGAGATCAATCTGTCAACGTGTTTATATACTGCGGGCAGAGAAATCGAAAACCGTTCTGCTGTTAATACAGCAAAGCTTTTACTATCTGTTATATTGTCTAAAATAAATTCACGTATTTCTTCGCCTCGCTTACGAACCCCAGGCATTTCACCCTCCTGAATATAATATAAACCTTATCAATTTCTATTATAAACCTTATAGAAGAGTGATGTCAACCTTATTCAAACAAAAAAGAACTAATCTTAACAACTATCCAAATTAATCGATATTTGTCCGTATGTAAATATTTGATATATATAGTTTATTAACTATTCATATGCTTTATATACAATCTGAAGCGTATCCATTACATTCTTTTCTATATCTTTTTTAAACCGTTCAAATAGTTTACGATTTTTATCTGGAGAATGATCATGTTGGAATAACTCATATACTTCTACTCCCAACCCATTTGCTATAGCTGATAAAGTATCTGAAGTAGGATATTTTATTCCCCTTTCAATATTACTGAGAAAAGTTACTGAAATATATGCTTTTTCCGCTAGGTTAGCCTGAGATAACTGTCGTTGTTGTCTAAAAAATCGTATTCCTTTACCAAGAATACTCCTTAATTCATGCCCATTTATCACTTATTTTATATCCCTATATGTTAATACCATATTAAACCATAAGGATTAGCAGTTGACAAAAATCTATATGTTCTATATATAGAACTATAGGAATATATTTATTTTTTTGGAGGTTTCTTATGAAAAAGAAATTCAAACTTTTCGGGATTATTGTTTTACTAACAGTAATCATACTTTCAACGATTTCTTACGGCAGATGTCTAAAAAGTAGAGATGGAGAACATAGATGGATGGTTGATTCGACAGTGAGACCTGCCAGACATTTTTGTGACTTTTGTGGTGTAGATCGACAAAGATAATCTCATTAGTAAACGGTTGTGTAGAAATCTTGTAAAGAATATATGAAAATACACAACCGTCGCCTGACAGGACTCCAGCAAAGTTTTTTTCGTTTGAAAAAAACCTTTAACTAAAAAAAGAACTAATCTTAACTGATTACTTGTCTAATCAATTAAGATTAGTTATACTTTCAATATGAAAGAAAGATTATTTTGGAATCGAATTAAAAATTTGATGAAAAACAAAAAAGTTACTCAGGAAACAATTTCAAAGGCCTGCGGGATTAGCGTTAATACATGGCGCGGCTGGAACAGTAAAAATATCGCTCCTACTTTGCATGACTGCGCAAAGATTGCAAAATATCTCGATGTTAGTATTGATTTTCTGGTTACAGGAAAGGAACAAAACTCGCAGGTTAAACTTGCAGAAATAAGAGAACTGCTTGATAAAGTCAATGTCAAATTAAATGCACTGCAATAATTGAGAACGGGCAACTGCTGCCATGCTCAGATATCTTACACCATTCTAACTTCTAATCTTTTTCCCATTGCAGTAGCGATTTTTTGGAGAAAATCCATAGAGGGATTATAATTACCGCTTTCAAGTCTGGAAATATTAGATTGTTTTGTTCCAATTAATTGAGCTAAACCTTTTTGGGTTAAATTCTTTTCCCTTCGAGCCATAATTATCTCCTCGATAATTTTATACTCAGCTCCCATTAAATCATATTCTTTGCGAACGTCTTTGTTTTCGAGAATACTTTCTTTTACCTTACTCCATTCCATCTTTATTTCTCCTTAAATAATTCTTCATCCTTTCTAATGCCACATCCAATTCTTTTATTGGCGTTTTTTGTTTTTTTTTAATACCATGTAATAAAATTGCATTATTAATTGATGGTAAAAAGAAAAATATCCGAAAAATATTGGAAGCAAATTCAATTCTTAATTCTAATAAACCTTTATATTTTTCACCCTTTATAGAGTCTACATGAGGAAAATGTAATTCACTGCCAAACTTTTCTAGAAGATCAATTTCTCTGGCGATTTTAGCCTGTTTTTTGGCTTCTAAGCTCTGTATAAAATCTTTGACAGGTATTTTTCCGCTTTCTTTTTCATACATTTCCACCTTATATTCCATAACTTATTAATATATCATATCTGATATTTATTTTTAACAACTTTTTGTAAAAACTTTAAGCTCATCGCATAGAGGGCAGAAAAGAACATTGATTGTGGTACAAGTGCAGCTTAATAAAATAAAAGAATTGACAATCAACTATTTTTAGGATATACTTTATATATCCAAGCGAGTAGAGGTATTTATGCAAACATCAGTTGTAAAATGGGGAAATAGTCATGGTATAAGATTGCCCAAAGCATTTCTTAAAAGTATTGATATTGCGGTAAATGATCCCGTAAATATTACTCTTGATGATAAAAAAATAATAATAAAAAAAATAGAAAGAAAACAACGTAAAAAGCTTGAACAAAGATTATTTGATTTTTATGGAGAAAATTATAAAAAAATAATTGAAACACAAAAAGAATATGATTGGGGTAAACCTGCAGGAAAAGAAGTATGGTAAAACAAGGTCAAATAATTTTAGTTGACTTTGACCCTCAATTAGGTCACGAACAAAGGGGTAAACGCCCAGCGTTGGTTATTAGTAATGAACTTTTTAACAAGTATTCAGAAATGGCAATCGTATGCCCGATTACAAATACGGATAAAAATCATCCTCTTCATGTAAAATTAAATAAAAAAACAAAAACAACAGGTGTGATTTTATGTGATCAAATAAAAACGATGGATATTAAAATTCGCAATTTTAAGATTTTAGAGAATATTCCGGAAGATATTCTTGAAAATGTTTTAGACATAGTTTTTTCATTAATGGAAAAATAAATTTCTTAATTTTGCTTATTTTTTATTTGTTCAAGATAATTATTTTGAAGAAGATTTAAAGTTTCACCAAAAGCATTATAAATATCAGATGTGTATTTTTCTATTATATTATGATCATTGGAAGAAGGTTGTAAGGCTGTTTTTTTATTTGGATCAATGGTAACAGGTAAAATTCATCAGAATTCAGACATAGATATAGGTATTACAGGATTACATCCAAAAAAATTCTATAGCGTATCTGCTTCTTTGGATAGAAAATTAAATAATAAAATTGATCTAATTGATTTTGACTTAAATAATGATTTCTATGGACTGCTTAATTCATTAGGCGAGGTAGTAGAAATTGGATAATATATTAAAAACAAAAATATTATTTGAAGTTTCTCAAAGGAATGAAAACATTCTGGAATATAATAAAGGAAAATATTATTCATTTTTCTGATGATTATTAATCTTTTTTTTCTTCAATTTTAATGTATAAGTATTGTGAACTTCTTTTATAGCGGTATAAATATCTTTTGTATATTTTTCCATAAAAATGTTTATATTTTCTGGTAATAGTTCTATGGGTATTAAAAGTTCAAATACTTCAATGGAAAAAGCGTCTGATAGTTTTACCAGCGTTATTGGGGATGCCCATTTTTTTCCTGTTTCTATATCACTTAAAAAATTTATTGAAATATTGACCTTTTCTGCCAATTCAGCTTGTGTCCAATTAAATCGGCCTCGAAATAGCTTAATATTTTCTCCTAAGACTTTTAGAAGCTCTCTTTCTGTCATATTCCACCTTTTAGTATAACTAGATTATTCTTTAGGCTTGACACATTAACCAACATCTGTAAGAATGATATTATCAATCGTATTGATGGATTTATATTTTTTGGAGGTTTTTTATGAAAAACAAATTCAAGCTTATCGGGATTATCGCATTAGCTGCAGTAATTGTATTCTCAATTGCGGCTTGTAAAGAGGATGACGAACCTGAAGTTCCTGCTGTAGATACAGGAATTGTTCCTGCGAATCTTCGAGGTACATGGGTTAATGATACTGATCCAACCCATAAAGTAATTATTACTTCAAACACTTTTAAAGCAGAACTGTTATCAGGTTCAATAACAGTATCTGTTATCAGTGTAACAAATGGTGCAGGTGAAACTGGATATACAAATGGCCGTATATTTGCAGTATCACCAGTAACAGCAATAACAGGTAATGGACTTGGGTATACTATAGATGATATTTATGAGCCCTTTCCTTTTTCACTTAACTTTAACGGTGGTTTTACTAAAGCTAAGTTATATGGCGATATTTTTACAAAGGAATGAGTGAAGCGGGTGTTTCCAGTCCTTTGGAGACACCCATGTTTCTTTGATCGCAATCATTATATAAAGCTTGAATAGTTATTTATATGCAGATATAATAAATTATAAAAGAAATGGGTGGTCATATGGAAACATTACGGGTAAAAATGCCGCTGAAAAAAATAAAAATTCTTAAAAAAATAATATGCAGTATTTTTGTACATATTTTTTGAGCCTATAACTAATTTTGTGTAAAACGCTATACTACCAAGGAGGATAGTATGGCAATTACCAAAGAAGTTTTGGATGAACTGCTAAAGGAGTACAAAGGACCTGATGACATAATAGGTCAAG
>Ga0123356_10005199_pt1 | contig 13308 bp, 16 predicted proteins | sample TergutEmb28metaG_2_FD_92546 | JGI IMG/M metagenome (GOLD analysis project Ga0123356, IMG submission 92546) | Embiratermes neotenicus P3 segment gut microbial communities from Petit-Saut dam, French Guiana - Emb289 P3 | ecosystem: Host-associated > Arthropoda: Insects > Digestive system > Gut ... | reverse complement strand
CGCGGCTCCGTCAGCGACCGCCGGCCCGACCGCCGGCCGTCCAGCGCGCAGCGCCGGCGCGAATGCGGCGAGCGCCACCACCAGGCAGACCGCGGCCGGCACGGTCAGCGTGATCCACAGGGGTGCGCCCACGAAGATGTTGAACGGACCGCCATCGGGGCTGAGTATCTGCCGCGTCCACGCGGCCCCGAGCACCGTTCCGAGGACCGCCCCGGCCACGGCCGCAAGCGCGAGTGGGGCCAGATGGCGGGTGGTGGCCCGGGCCGGTGTGGTGTCGACGCCCTCCGGGACCCCGATCGGGCGGTTGCCGGGCACGATCGTGGCGCCTGCGACGATCACGGCCACGAGCAGCGCGAGCAGTAAGACGAGCACGGCGAACGTCTCGAGGAACACCGTCTGCACCGTCGTCGACGGGAACCTTCCCTCGATGTCTGCCAGCGACTGGGACCCGGTGATCGCGCCGGTTGGAAGGGCCGCGTAGAGCTCGATGAGATCCGCGGTGATCTGCGCGTGCGTGGCGGCGTGGCTGAAGTCGTAGAACATCTCTTCCTGGGCGGGCGCGCCCGCTCGCTCGAGCGCACTGATCTCACCGGGTAGCACCCAGCCCTCCTCGTTGCTGAGCGACGAGGCGTACCCGACGATCCGAAGCTTCGGCCGGCTCGTGAGGCCGCTGGCGGTTGCGGTGAGGACCCTCCACGGATGTCCCGGCGCCGAGTACGGCAATGCGCTCGTGGGGCCGGCGAACGCCAGGTCGATCTCCCCGTCACGGGACGGCCACCGCTCGTAGTTCTGGGCGATGTCATCGAGCGGGCCGGACCGCGACGCGCGACCGACCAGAGTCAACGGCAGCCCCGAGTTCTCAACGCCGTAACCGGGTTGGATCGTGAGGACAACGGTCGTCTGCGGGTACGGGCCCGCGGCGTCGGTCACGCCCGGCAGACGCCCGGTCCGGGCGAGCTCAGCCACGGTCACCTTCGCGGGGTCGATCGTCAGCGTCAGGTCGGGTGCGTGGCGCTTGGCAAGCGCGGTCTGGAATTGGAGGTGCGGGTTGGTGGCCAGCGTCAGCCCGACCACGCCGGTGACGGCTGCGACCCCGACCGCGATGAAGATCACAGCGGCGTGCGCCCAGCGGCGCCCGACGTCACCCGCGATCGCCCGGATCACCGCCACGCCCGTCACTCCGGCGCCCAATTTACTCGCCCCACCGTTGCTCCCACCGACAGCATCAGCCCACAGGACCATAGGCGACGCCCCAGCCGGGGATCGCGATCCCGAGGCGCGTGCACGCCCTCCTGGCTGCGATCGACGCCGGCGCCTGCGGATTCCAGTTCGATGGCGGGGCCATGCCGTTGCCGGAGAGCGATGGGTCGGGGAAAGTGGGGAAGCCGTGCCGGCGGATGCACCGCGCCTTGGCGACCATCTGCGCCATCTGCTCGCCCGTGGTCGGCTGCGCCGTATGGAGGCCACCGGGCTGCCGCTTCACGCACGTGGTCTGGGCGGATTGAAATGCGGGCGAGGAGGCGTTGACGCCCTGGAACGCGAACCCGCCGCCGGGCGAGGGACCGGGGAAGTTCGGCACCCCGTGCGAGCGCATGCAGTCCGCGTACCTGACGCCCAGCGAGTAGCCGCGCGACGCAGCGGACTTGGACGAGGACCCGCAGGCGGTGAGCGCCAGGGAACAGCCAGTAGCCGTGAGCGCAATCACGCGTCCGCGGGCGAAGTTCGATCTGATGGCCATGCCAACTGCACATCTCCAGAGGGTCGGCAGGGTTGTAACCCCGACTCGATAACAGCGCGGTAACTGCGTTACGCCGGTGTTATGAGCCGTAGCTACACCTCGCGCTGCATTGCCCATGACGATCATCACCAAAGCGAGAGGCGGCGCTCGCCGCCAGTTGGCAGCGACGCTCATCGCGTTGGGCTGCGCCGCGGCAATCGGCGCCTGCGGCTCGACCGGTGCGAGCGGCAACCATGCGGCCAGCGGCTACGCCCAGGAGCTCACGTTCTCGGAGTGCATGCGCGGCCACGGCGTCCCGAGCTATCCGGACCCGATCGCCGGCGGCGGGTGGAACCTTCGCGGCTCCGGCATCAGCCAATCCTCGCCGGCCTACCAGGACGCGTGGGGCACATGCCGTACGCGGCTGCCTCGCGGCGGGCCGCCGCCGGGGCCATCCGAGCAGCAGAAGCAGCAACTGGTCGCGATCTCGGAGTGCATGCGCCACCACGGCGTCAGCGGGTTCCCCGATCCGGTAACCGGCACACCGCCGAGCAATACGCAGGACTACAGCATCTTCGACGGCATCGGCGTCGGCGCGAACGCGGTATGGCTGGCCGTGCCCACCACGATCGACGCCAACTCCCCCGCCTTCAAGCAGGCAGCCAGCGCCTGCAAGCTGCACTGATCCGCGCTCGACTGCTCAGTGGAACGAGAACGTCCGAACCGCGAGTGAGGTGCGAATGACGATCATCACCGAAACGGTAGGCGGCTCTCGTCGCCGCTTGGCAGCGACGGTCGCCGTCTTTGGCTGCGCCGCGGCAATCGCCGCCTGCGGGTCTTCCTCCAAGCCCAAGCGGGCGTCGGCGTCGGCGCAGCTGGCGTTCTCGGAGTGCATGCGTCAACACCGCGTGCCGAACTACCCGGACCCACCCCCTGGCGGTGGCGGGGAAAACCTCGCGGGCATCAACATCTTCTCGCCGGCGTTCACGGCCGCGGTCACGACGTGCACCAAGCTGCACCCCGTCGGCGGTCCGCCAACGGGGCCACCTTCGGAGCAGCTGGTGCGGCAGATGGTCGCGACCGCGGCGTGCATGCGCCATCACGGCGTCAGCGGGTTCCCCGATCCGTTTCACGGCACGCCGCCCGGCAATATCAACGACTACCCGGCGGTCCTGGGCTCCGGCTTCGGGCCCAATGCCGTGTGGCTGCTCGTGCCACCGACGATCGATGTCAACTCCCCCGGCTACAAGCAGGCAGCCAAGGCGTGCAATTTCCACTGATCCGCGGTCAGTGGAAGAACGCGAACGTCCGAACCTCGATGCTGTGGCGCGGCTCGTCGGTCTGGACCCCGGGATCGCGGAAGGCGCCGTGCAGGACCCGCCACGGCCGGCCGTGGTCGGAGTCGTGACAGACGAAGAAGAGGCTCCGACGGCGGTTCGACAAGGATTGGAAGGGCGTCTGGCGCGAGGTGGCGTGGGTCAAGCGGCGCCCGTCGGAGTACGTCCGCGAGCACTTCCGCCTGACGACAGCGCCGGCGCATCTGCCACCGGACCCGGCCGCCCTGGAGCGGCTGCTCGAGATGATGGACGGAACCGGGATGCTCGTCTACGCCTCCGATTTTCCCCACGACCACGGCGACGGCCTGGCGGCACTGCTCGACCGGCTGACCGTCGAGCAACGGCGAGAGCTGCTGTGCGGGACAGCGGCCAAGCTGTACGGATAGATCGGCCTCAGGCCGACCCGTCGTCCGCGGTCCGGCCGCGGACCGGGACGAGGCGGCCGACGAACACCGCGACGACCGTGACGAGGTAGATCTGACCGAGCAGGGCCTCGGTCACGGACAGCGTGTGGCCGAGGCTGGACCTCGCGGTCAGGTCCCCGTAGCCGACCGTCGTCATCGTCGCGAAGCTGAAGTAGACCGAGCGCGTGGAGGTCGCCGCGTCACCGTTGGCGAAGAACGGGGCGCCACCGAGGTTCTGGACCGCAATGAAGCTGAAGGCGAAGAACAGGCCCACCAACAGGTACAGGCACAGGACCCCGAAGACCGCGGTGAGCGTCACGGCGCCGGTGTTCCGGAGGTTGCGGGTGACCCCGATGACAACCGCCGGAGGCGCGGTCGCGACGAGCAGCCCGCCGACGACCGCGGTGATGCCCTCCACGGTGGGGCCCTTGGCAGCCGCGGCGGCGATCACGATCCCAGCTGCACTCGTCGCGACAAGCGCCCCGGCGGCGCGCAACAGCGGCTTCCTGACCTCGGCGGCGTAGAGGCTGAGCATCAGCGTCGCCCCGACCAGGACGGTCGCGATCGAGCGCTGGACATCGCCCGGCTCCGCAACCCCCTCGAAGAAGAACGTCACACCGAGCGCCGCCAGCAGCAGCCCATAGCGCTGCTGGGATCGGTTCATCGGGCCTGAGTTCGCCTCAACGCCTCCGTCTCCTGCGGCGTCGGCGGCGGTGTGAACGGCCGTCGCATGTCCGTAGCAACCGTTGCTACGCTGGGCTGGTGTCTCGTGAGGTCTCGGTCCGCGATCTACGCAATCACACACGCGATGTGGTGGCGGCCCTGCAGGCAGGGGAGCGCCTGTCGCTGACGGTCAACCGCTTGCCGGTGGCCGACATCGTTCCCCACGCAGCGTCCCCGAGTCCGTGGGTTGCCTCGCACGCCCTGCGCGCCATCGTCGACGAGGCAGGCGCCGACCCAGGGCTACTGGCTGACCTGGGGGCCGTGCGCGAGGACCTGGTCGACGACGCGTGAGCCGCGCGATCGCCGACACGTCGGTCTTCATCGCGCGCGAAGCTGACCGGCCGCTCGGCGAGCTGCCCGACGAGATCGCGGTCTCGGTGATCACCGCGGCCGAGCTCGAGCTCGGCGTGTTACGAGCTCGGGACCCAGATGCCCGTGCGACCCGCGTCGCCACGCTTGCCCGCGTCCGCGCCACCTATCCCCTGCTGCCCGTCGACGAGGCCGTCGCCTCCTGCTATGCACGGCTGGCCGACCAACAGCTGCGCGCCGGGCGAAAGCCGCGACGCCACGACACCTGGATCGCGGCGACCGCGATGCGCCATGACGCTGCCGTCGTTACGCAAGACCAGGACTTCGGCAGGTTCGAAGCCGTAGAAGTGATTCACGTCTGACCATGGGCCTGCGACGCGCGGGCGTGCGGATCGAGGTCGGCAAGGGTCAGCTGGTGTGCGGGTGGATCCGGCAGGATCACCCGCGAGCTGACACGGAGGTCACGGCCGCAGTGGACGAGTTCGCCGGGCAACAGCGGCCGCCAGGCGTCGTCATCGAGCTGCTCGCTGGCGATCACGACCAGCTGCCCGTCGTGGTCGCTGTTGACCCGGCTCCCGAGGCTGCTTCGGTGATCGAGCGGATCCCCCGGCTCACGGTCGAGCATGAACAGGTCGTGGACGTCGGGGTAGCGCAGCGCCCAGAGGTCGTGCTCGGTGGTCAGCACCAGATTGATCGCGAGCAGCGGCAGCGTCTCGGCAACCCACCTGCAGGCGGCCTCGATGCCGGCCTCGACGTCGCCGTCGCGGGCGGCTGTCTCCTTGGTGATCAGCGCGAACAGCCGCTCGGAGTCGGTGTCCCCCTGCACGAGCGCGAGTTCGTCGCCGAGTCGCTGCTCGAGGCGCGGCAGGTCCTGGACGACGCCGTTGTGCGCGAACAGCCTTCCCCGCTGTTCGAACGGGTGCGTGTTTCGCACCTCGAGTGCGCCTGTTGACGCGAATCGAATGTGGGCGATGAACGTGCTCGACGACAGCTCGCGCGCCTCACGTGAGAACCGCCGATCCGCATACGCGGCGATCGGCTGGCGGCTGCGCCGCGCGACGCCGTGCTCGTCAAACCAGCCAAGCCCGGTGCCGTCGGGCTCGCGATGACTCTGCGCCGCCAGGCTGTCCGGCGCATCGAGCAGCCAGAACGTCGCCCGGGCCCGGTGCTCGCCGGCGTTCATCCCAAACAGGCGGCACATCAGGCAGCAGCCTAACCGCTCCTGCGCGGAGGTCCAGGTGGCGCTCAAGGACCCTGCGCAACTGGTCGATGCCTAGACCGAACAACCAATCACCAGCTGAGACCTCTCACCCGATCAAGGACAAATCATGAACCCAGTAGCCCTGATGCTCGAACGTATCGACCACGGCTGGGCCGTGACGCTGACCGACGGCCGCGAAGTCGCGCGATTCACCGGCGTCGGCGCCAAGCGCCGGGCGCTTCGCTACCTCTACGGCGGCTGATCCCAGCGAGCAGCTTGACATACGAAGATCGAATGTTACGATCTTCGTATGGTGCAGAAGCTCGACAGGGCGGAGATGGGGCGTGCCGACCGGCAGGCGGAGCTGTCGGCGATGGTTCGCCTTTATCAGCGGGACCTCGATCGGTTTGACCAGGCCGTGGCCGACCGCCTCGGCATCAACCGCACCGACCTGCGCTGCCTGGACATCCTCACCGACGAGGCGGGCGGCGGCCGTCGCCTGACCCCCAAGGAACTGGCGGCGAAGAGCGGGATGAGCCCGTCCGCGATCACGACGGTGCTCGACCGGCTTGAGCGGGCGGGGTACGCCCGACGGGTCAGAGACGATGTCAACCGCCGCCGGGTGCTGGTTGCCCTCACCCCACTGGTGGCGAAGCTCGCCGAGGAGATCTTTGCTCCGGTCGCGGCGGCGGGTCAGGCGCACGTCGCGAGCTACAGCGACGAGCAGCTCGAACTGCTGCTCGGCTTCTTTGCCCGAGCGCACCAGCAACGCACCGACCAAATCCAGGCCCTCCAGCAAACGCTCGACCAGAAGGAGCACACCCGATGAGCACCTACCACCGCCCTCACCATCCCAGCCGAGACCTGGCCGGCTCGCTCGCGGATGCCGCCGACGACCTCGCCAGCTGGGTGACCGGACACCGGCCCGACCGCAACGGGGTCAACGGTCTGATCGGCTGGATCACCGGGCGCAGGCGCAGCGGCAACTCGGTCGAGCAATTCGCGTCGTGGTTCACAGGCGCGCGCGGGCGGCGTGCACGGCGCGCGTGAGCTCGGCGACTGCGGCGGGGATCGCGGGCTCGGGGAGCTGCCCGTAGCCGAGGACCAGAGTGGGAATCTGCTGCTCTGATTCCCACCGGTACTCGCTCAGCGTCTCGAGTTCGATCCGCCGCTGCGACGCCTGCTCACGGATCGTCTGCTCGTCGTCTTCCTCCGGAAGGCCGACGGTCACGTGCAACCCGGCGGCGACACCGCTGACGCTCGCCTCCGGCAGCGCGTCGCCGAGGGCGGCGATCAGCGCGTCGCGTCGCCGGCGATACAGCGCTCGCATTCTGCGGATGTGGCGGTCCATCTCCCCGCGGGCGAGGAAGTCGGCGAACGCGTGCTGCTCGATGCGGCCGCTGCCGCGGTCGGCGCGCAGCTTCGCGGCGCAGACCGCGTCGAGGAGTGAAGGGGGTAGCGCCAGCCAGCCGAGGCGAAGCGCGGGCGCCAGCGTCTTGCTGAGCGAGCCGGCGTAGACGACGCGTTCCGGGTCGAGGCCCTGGAGCGCGCCGACGGCGGTCCGGTCGTAGCGGTACTCGGCGTCGTAGTCGTCCTCGATCGCGATCGCGCCCCGCTCGCGGAGCCAGACGAGCAGTTCGGTCCGTCGCTCGCCGCTCAATACGACGCCGGTCGGATGCTGGTGGGCGGGCGTCAGTGTCACGGCATCGGCGCCAGATCGCGCGAGTTCCCCGACGCGGAGCCCGCCGGCGTCGACGTCGACCGGGACGGGTTGCAGGCCGGCACGTGCGAGGACCAGCCCGTCCTCGGGGTTGCTCGGGTCCTCGACCGCGATCCGCGCTGCTCCGCGCTCGGCGAGTGCCTCGCAGACCAGGCCGAGTCCCTGCGTGTAGCCACTGGTGATGAGAATCTGTTCGGGGTCGCAGACCACCCCGCGTGAGCGGCCCAGGTAGTCCGCCAGCGTCGAGCGCAACGCCGCGACGCCGCGAGGATCGCCGTAGCCGAGCTCGTCGTCGGGGATGACGCGCAGCGCCTGGCGGACCGAGCGCAGCCACACGCTGCGCGGGAACATCGATACGTCGGGCTGGCTCGGGCGCAGGTCGAAACGAGGCCGGAGCGCCGTGGCGGCGGGCGTGGCCGGGGCGCTGCGCGCGTTCACCGCGGCGTCGGAGACTCGGGGGCGGGCTCCCTGGCGGAGCACCAGATACCCCTCCGCGGCGAGCTGCTCGTAGGCGTCCACCACCACCCTGCGCGAGACCCCGAGCTGACGGGACAGATCGCGGCTTGAAGGCACGCGCGCGTTCGGCCGCAGGGCGCCGTCCCGGATCGCCTCCCGGAGTTGATCCTCGATCTGCCGGCCGAGCCTCAGCGCCCCGTCCCGCTTGACCGAGAGCAACAGATCAACCGGCTGACTGGACTCGTCTAACACGGCGAAAGTGGATCTGTTCTGTGCATCAGTGGCAACGTAGCATCGCAGCATGCGACCGACCACTCCCACCTTTTCCGCCGCCGTGCGCCGTCTCGTCGCGCTCTCGATCGCCGCTCGGCTCCCCGATGCGATGCTCGGGATCGGGCTGATGGTGCACACCCTGCAGCTGACGGGGTCGTTCGCCGCGGCCGGCGTCGTGACCGGTGGCTACGGGCTCGCGGTCGGCGTCGGCAGCCCGCCGCTCGGCCGGCTGATCGACCGGCGGGGCCACAGATGGGTCCTGGTGGCGTCGGCGAGCGTGCAGGCCGCGCTGCTCGGCGCGATCGTGGTCGTGCCCGGCCACGCCCCGACGGTCGTGCCGGTTCTGCTGGCGATCGGCATCGGACTGGCCACCCCGCCGGTCGGAGCGTCGCTGCGGACCCAGCTTCCCTCGCTGCTCCCCGACCCGGGCGCGCTCAACCGCGCCTACGCGCTCGAGACGTCGATCAACGAGCTCACCTGGGTTGGCGGCCCTCCGCTGGTGCTCGCGCTTGGCGCGATGTGGTCCACCGGCGCCGCGCTCGCGGCCGTTGGGCTCGTCCTGATCGTCTCGACGATCGCGTTCGCCGCGCAGCCGGTCTCACGGGTACGGACGGCCGCGCCGATCGCCGATCGCCGGCGGCGCGGCGGCGCGCTGCGCTCGCCGACGATCCGGACTCTGACCTTCGCGCTGCTCGCGCTCGGTGTCCTGCTCGGTGCCGACGAGGTCGCAGTGACCGCCAGCGCCAGGGCGCTCAGCGGGAGTGCGTCGTCCGCCGGGCCGCTGCTCGCGCTGTGGGCTGCAGGCTCGTTCGGCGGCGGCCTGCTGGTCGCTCGCTTCGGCGACAGGATTCGCCCCGTCAGCGGGTTGACCGTCGGACTCGTCGCGCTCGCGATCGGGCACCTGGCCCTGATTCCCGCCGCCGGGAGCTTCGCTGCGCTGGCCGCCGTCCTGCTGGGGGCCGGCGCGGCGATTGCACCGACCGAGGCCGCCGCCTACGCGATGGTCGACTCGGCCGCACCCGCCGGCACGGTCACCGAGGCGTTCTCCTGGCTGTACACCGCGATCGCCGTCGGCAGCGCCGGCGGGGCGGCCGCAGCCGGGATCCTGGTCGCCCGCCTCGGGCCGGCGGCCGCGTTCGCGCTCGGCGGCGGCGCGTGCGTGGTCGCGGCGGTCGTGACGGCGTCGCGGGCCGCGACGCTGACGCCGGCGCTGTGCCCGGATCCGGCGTGAGCCCAGGGTGATTGACTGCGGGATCCGTGCCCGAGATCGCCGTAGGCAAGCTGAGCACCGACGACCGAGCGGACTGGCGGCGGTTGTTCCAGGGCTACCTGGACTTCTACGAGATCAGCTGGGACGAGGCTGCTTTCGAGCGCGCGTGGGATCGGCTTTCCCGCGACGACGTGATCCACGCGCTCGGCGCCAGGATCGACGGACGGCTCGTCGGCATCGTCCACTTCCTCGAGCACGCCAGCGCGACCGGTGCGGATCGCTGTTACCTGCAGGACCTGTTCACCGATCCCGCGTCGCGGGGTCAGGGGGTTGGCACCGCTCTGATCGACGCCGTCGTCGATGGAGCGCGTTCGCGCGGCTGCGGCCGCGTCTACTGGCACACGCATGAATCCAACGCCACCGCCAGACGTCTGTATGACCAGTTGACGGTCAACAGCGGCTTCATCCGGTACGAGATCGAGATCTGACGAGCTCAGGCGTCAATCGGAGCCGGGCCGCGTGTACCCAGGGTCGCCCCGGCGCTGGCGGCGACGACCAACGCGATGCCCGCGACGTCGAGCGCGCTCAGCCCCTGGCCGATCACCACCAGTCCCGCCAGCGCGGCCATCGCCGGCTCGATGCTCATCAGCACGCCGAACACGTGTGGGCGGATCCTTCGTAGCGCCTCGAGCTCGAGCGAATACGGCACCACCGAGCTGAGCATCGCGACGCCGAAGCCGACCGCCAGCCAGGTCGGGTCAAGCAGCCGAGCGCCGCCATCGGCGACCCCGAACGGGATCAGCGGGATCGTGGCGATCGCCATCGCGATCGCCAGCCCGTCGCCGCCGCTGAAGGCCTGCCCGATCCGGGCATTGAGCAGGATGTACGCCGCCCAGAAGCCGCCGGCCATGAGCGCGAGCACGACGCCGACGGCATCCGACGCGCCGAAGCCGCCGAGCAGTATCACGCCGGCCCCGGCCAGCAGCGCCCAGACGATGTCCAGCCGGCTGCGCGATCCGGCGATCGCCACCGCGAGCGGGCCGACGAACTCGATCGTGACGGCGATCCCCAGGTGGATCCGATCGAGCGCCTCGTAGAAGCTGAGGTTCATGAACGCGAGCGACAGGCCGAACAGCAGCGCGAGCCAGAGCTCCCGGGAGCTGTGCCGCCGCAGCTTCGGACGCCAGATCGCGCACAGCACGATCGCGGCGAACGCCACCCGGACGAGGACGGTGCCGGCGGGTCCCAGGTGCACGAACAGCTTGGTCGCGAACGCGGCTCCGAGCTGCACCGACGCGATTCCGACGACCACGAGCCCAGGAGCGGGCAGGCGGTCGGCCAGGGGCCGGTCGAGCGGCCGGCTGACGTTGACGGGATCGACGGTCATCGCTTCGAGGCTAGCGTCGCGATGTTGAACTCAAGTGTTCGCGCCCGTTCGCCGATAGTCTTTGCGCCGGCCGACGTTCGGTGGGGCACACACCGGTTGGCATTCAGCACGGATATGGACGCAACCGCAACTGATCGCACGGTTCCCGAGACCGGGCGCGCCGAGGAATTGGCGCCGATGCTGACCCGTGCCCGCCGCGCCTACTTCGAGGAGTCGACCCAGGTGCTGGCCGACGCGGCCCACTGGCACGAGCTCGCGTGTTCACGCGGCGACTGCGTCCTCGCTGCTCGGAGCCTGGCGATCCAGGGTCTGGTGTGGCTGCATCGCGGCGATCTGCGCGGCGCGCTCGAGCTCGCGGTCCGGGCGGAGGCGCACGTGGCCGACGCTGACGACGTCGATGCCCGGATCGAGCTGCTGGCGCTGAAGAGCCAGCTGGCGTTCTTCACGGGCTCGTATGCCGACGCGGTCAGCCAGGCGGTCGCGGGGATCGAGCTCGCCGACGGCTCCGGCGACGACGGCAGACGCCTGTTCGCGCGGCGCGCGGCCTGCCTGATCCTCGGCAGCGTCGGAGTCCCGGATCTGCGCGAGCGCTTCGACGAAACCCTGCAGCTGGCGATCGCCCGCGGCGAGCGCTGGGAGGAGGCGATCTCACGCAACGACCTCGCCTGCCTGCTGGAGCAGTCGGAAGACGTTGCCGGCGCCGAGCGTGAGATCGATCTGGCGCTGAGTGTGGCGGCCGGGATCGTCACCGAGAAGCGCTTTCTGCTGGCGATTCTGCGTTCCACTCGCGCCGACATCCTGCTGCGCGCCGGCCGGCCGGCGGACGCGCTCGAGGACGCGGAACGTTCGCTGGCGCTGATCGCCGAGATCGACGAGCGCAGCCCGTACCTGATCGGCGCGACGGTTCGCGCGGAAGTGCAGGCGATGATGGCGCTTGGCCATTTCGACGACGCCAGACGGTCGGGAGAGGAGGCGCTCGACTGGCTCGGCGACCGGATGCCGCGGACCCGGATCCTGATCCTGCAGACCCTGGCCCAGGCGCTGCGAGCGGCGGGACACGTCGATGACGCGTTCGAGACCCTGGCGCGCGCTTCGGAGCTGGAGCGGGAAGCGTTTCGGGAGCTGTCGGAGCTGCAGATCAGCCTCGAGCGGGCGACCCTGCAGGCGGGGGCCGCGCGCCGGGAGAGCGACTCGCTGGCGGCGAAGAACCGGCAGCTGGCCGACGCGCACGCCGAGCTCGAGCGCCGGACGGAACAGCTCGAGGCGCTGCAGGAGCAGCTCCGCGACCAGGCCGACCGGGATTGGCTGACGGGCCTGCACAACCGCAGGTTCCTGGCCCGGCAGCTCGACCAGCTGACCGCCGACCCGCTCGGCGGTCCGGTCAGCATCGCCGTGCTCGACCTCGATCGCTTCAAGGAGATCAATGACCGCTACGGCCACGGCACCGGCGATCAGGTGCTGGTTCGGGTCGCGAGGTTGCTGGCGGCGGCGCTGCGGGCGACCGACCTGGTGGTCCGCAGCGGCGGCGAGGAGTTCGTCGTGCTGATGCCCGCCACCAGCCAGCGCGCGGCGGCCCGCTGCTGCGAGCGGCTGCGGGAGGCGGTCGGCACGGGAGGGTGGGAGGAACACGGCCTGGACGTTCCGGTGACGGCGAGCATCGGCGTTGCGACCGCGGCCGAGGCCGCCAATCTCGAGCTGGTGATGCGGCTCGCCGACCAGCGGCTGTACGAGGCGAAGCGGACCGGCCGCGACCGCGTGATCGGCGCGGGCGCCTGATCGGGGCGCCCGATCGCCAGCGGCATAACACCGCAATCCACGCCCGCCCGTCGTTGACGCTCGCCATACTGGAGCGGTGGATGAGTCGCCGCAGCCGAGCGCTGGTGCGGAGCTCGCACGGGCTACATGGCGGGCCATATCCGAGCTCAGTTCGTGGCTCTGGAGGCTCGCGCGCGGCGAGGTCGTCAAGCGCGTCGGAGGGACTGCCCGCGCCCGGGTGATCGTCCTGTTCGGGGCGGTCCTGGCGCTGAACGGCGCCGACCTGTCGACCGTCGGCGCGGTCGCCCCCCAGCTCCAGTCCGGGCTGCACATCAGCGTCACCGAGATCGGGCTGCTGAGCGCCGCCTCGCTGCTGGTCGGCGCGATCGCGACGATCCCGGTCGGCCTGCTGGTCGACCGGATCCCCCGGATCCCGATGCTGTCGGCGAGCGTCGTCCTGTGGAGCATCGCGTCGCTGCTGAGCGCGTTCGCGGGCGGCTACACCAGCCTGCTGGTGACGAGGCTGATCCTCGGGGTGGTGGTGGCGACGGCCGGACCCGCGATCGCGTCGCTGACCGGCGACTACTTCCCCGCCGCCGAGCGCGGCCGCGTCTGGGCATACATCCTCGGCGGCGAGATCGCCGGCACCGCGGTCGGGTTCATCGTCTCCGGGACGGTGGCGAGCGCGTTCGGGTGGAGGGCCGCGTTCGTGCTGCTCGCGATCCCCGGGGCGTTCCTCGCGCGCGAGCTGTTCCGCACGGTTCCCGAGCCGCTGCGCGGCGGCCAGAGCCATCTGCTGCCCGGCGTCGAGGACCT
>Ga0123356_10005198_pt1 | contig 13308 bp, 6 predicted proteins | sample TergutEmb28metaG_2_FD_92546 | JGI IMG/M metagenome (GOLD analysis project Ga0123356, IMG submission 92546) | Embiratermes neotenicus P3 segment gut microbial communities from Petit-Saut dam, French Guiana - Emb289 P3 | ecosystem: Host-associated > Arthropoda: Insects > Digestive system > Gut ... | reverse complement strand
GTCTTGATTTTCGGCATAATTTCTTCTCTCCTTATTGAAATGTTCCATCTATATCTGCGTTTGAACAGTCATGCCCGAGCAAGCCCGGTCGTGACTCTCTCTTCGCTTGATTATTTACTTATTGCTTCACTTGCTTCGGTGTCAGGAACAACGACATATGTCTGCCATCGAGCTTCGGGTTTTTATCTACATTCCCGACTTCTGCACATTTTTCCGCAAATTTCAGAAGCAATTTTTCGCCGATATCTGTGTGAGCCATCTCTCTGCCCCGGAAACGTATCGTAACCTTCAGACGGTCGCCTTCAGTGAGGAACTTTAATCCGTTTCTAAGCTTAACGTTAAAGTCATTTTCACCGATGCTTGGAGACATGCGTATTTCTTTGACCTCTACGACATGCTGATGACGACGCACTTCTTTCTCACGCTTAGCCTGCTCATAGCGGTACTTACCGTAATCCATGATTTTGCAGACCGGCGGTTTTGAATTTCCGGCGATTTTTACGAGGTCGACCTCTTTCTCGATCGCGATCTTTAACGCGTCCTCCGATGACATGATCCCCAGTTGAGTACCGTCCTCGTCGATTAGACGTACCTCGGCGTCAGTGATCTCCTCGTTGATTTGATAGTTTACGTTGCTTATATAGAACACCTCCTTAATAATAAAAACATTTTTCTAAATAAAAAACGGGCACATAAGCACCCGTCATATATAGACATATCACAAAATCGTGTTGTCTGTATGGTTAACCTCAGCGCGCTTATTGCCTTTTGGCTATGCGGCCGGGTGAGGACGGGGTAACCGTTCTGCTTATTATTGCTTGAGTAGCTTACACTGTATTACTTTATATGTCAAGAAAAATAATGAAAATACAGAAATTTATGAGATTCTGACAAAGAATCCTATATCACCGTCAGAGTCTATAATTACCAGTGTGTCACCATCAATACTGATGGTAAAGTGATAAACATGATCGCTGCCGATCATCGCCACTGACAGAAAACTGCCATCAAGAGTCCACATCCCGTTCATGCCAATACTATCAGTGCTGGAGACCTCCCCTATCTCTAAAAACTCAATACGATCCGCTGTCCAGAAGAAATATGTCGCATCACCGTGTGAGAACTCCCAAGAGCCAATGAGGTCATCAAGTGCGGGCGGAGCTATTGGCTGAGGCGGGAGTCCCGGTTGCGGAGGCGGATCCGGTAGCACAGGTGGCGGTAAGTACGGCGGTGTGTATATGTAATCATCGTTAATAAAAAGGTTTTCGAGACTCTCGATCAGAGAAACACCCCATTCGGATATATTGATAAAGTCGATCTGTCTTATATGACCGCTGCGGTTAACCGCAGAGACCTCCAATTGCAAACTCTCCTCCCAGAAGGAATCGGTAAACGGGTCATCGATAAACATCCTGAAGCCATTCTCGATTTTTGTATAAACACCTGACAGGAGTGTTTCCTGATTTCTGTCTTCAACGAATGATAGTGTGAAATGACCTCTGTCATTCCAATCGAGAAGTACTGCGACTGTTTCGCTTCCCCAACGGTCACTGCTGTCGATCGTAACTGATGTTTCTCCGCCGCGTGATGTTTCTTTAATATCCCAGGTGATAGTAATTGTAGTCCTGTCTTGATCATCGCGCGAGTTAAAGTGGAAAACCCATGTGTCATGTGCCGATGTTCCAAAATCCAGTGAAAAATCAAACTCGATACGCTCACCATCGTATCTAAAGTCAAAATCGACCTCTGCTCGTATCAGTCTGTCACCGCTTCCGATATAAAACGTTGCTTTCATTTCTCCCCGTAAATCGCGTTCGAGACTTCGCAATTCACTTCGCATTTCACGAATCATTTCGTTATATGCCGGGACGAGATCAGTATTATACAATTCTGCTTGAAGCTCATTACCCGCTTCGAGAAAAGCACGAATGGAATCATCGTTTTCAAGCAGATCCAGAGCATCATTCAAAAAATCTATTATCATGCGTTCTGTCACAGTTATCTCGACTTTTCTGACTTTGATATTTTTACCGCCGGAGCTGTAGTCTACTCTTTCAGAATCGACTTCTGCACGATCCATAAAATCTCTAATGAGTTTCTCATATTCTGTAAAGGATGACGATGATTCTCCATATGTGTTCAACGTATCAGTTAAAAAATCGATCCTTTCTGTGATCGCATCGATTTGCTGCTGCTCAAGGTCGAGATGTCTGGCAAATGAGATGAAGTCTTCTTTGAACGAATCATATATGAAGCCGTAAAAATTGTTGTCGAGCTGTTTAACACGTGCGGCTGCACGCTCGCTATTGATGTATAACTCCAATTCGATATCGAAATCATCGTTTGATATCTCTGCCTCTAAAGCGAACTCATTGTTTTCTTGATCTGAATGGAGTGTTATGGCACCCTTGGTATCTTCCCATCTGTCACTATATTGAAAAAAGACTGTGACAGAACCGCTTTCAAAGCTATCAGCAAGTATTCCGAACGCCTCCAGCGGAGTTTCTTTTGTACGTTGATCCATTTCTTTACCTATGTTGTAAATCGAAGCAGATACCGCGGCAAGCGGTGATGTGCTCATTGCTAAAATAAATAATCCTGCAGATATAAGAGCAACCAGACACACAGCCGGAATAGCAATCTTCCACCACATCTTCTTTTTAGGCGGTTGAGGCGGCTGGTAGGGTTGGTACGGCTGGTACGGCGACTGAGGATTTTGTTGATATGGATAAGCAGGTTGAGCTGTTTGCCGGTACGGGTATACGGGTTGAGGAGTTTGATTTTCCGGGGTGAAAGACTGAGCTGTTTGCTGGTACGGGTAAACAGGTTGGGTAGTTTGATGGTATGGATAGACAGGCAAAGTGATCGACTGCTCTGTGGCAGCAGGCTGAATGATCGGCTGATCTGCGGCAACAGGCTGAATGACCGGCTGATCTGCGGCAACAGGCTGAAAAGGTGCTGTGCTTTGTTGATCACCTGTTTGCTGAACAGCGCCGCATGATGTACAGAACTTACTGTCTTTAGAAATACCGGAGCCGCAATTATAACAAAACATATCTCATACCTCTTTTTCTATAAAACTAAACTATCTCTTTTAACAGCAATCATTATATCACAGTAATGCATTGCGCAGCAACTCATTTACAGACCTCGGGTCGGCTTTGCCTGCAGTTTTTTTCATGACCTGACCGACTAAAAAACCAAATACCTTTTGGCTGCCCGCTTTATACTCTGCAACTGATTTCTCATTTTCCGCTAAAACCTCTTTAACAGCAGCTTCAAGAAAGCCGGTGTCACTGACCATACACAGTGAATGCTCTTCAATATATGCCTCCGGATCGATCCCATTTTCAAAAACAGCAAGCAAAACGGTTTTACCGACCGATCTGTTTATTTTGCCATCATTGACTAGCTTGATAACCATGGCAAACTTCTCGATATCAACTGTAATGTCATCGTTTCCGGTATTCAAGTCTTTTGCGATAGCCAACAGTTCACCTAAAATCCAATTTGAAACGTCTTTGGCTTTACTATAATGCACCATAACGCCATCAAAAATTCGTGATAAATTTTGACTGCTTGAAATGATATTACTGTCGTATTCCGGCAATCCGAGCGTTTTTGTTAGACGTGCAAACTTTTCATGAGCAGGTTCCGGTAAATCAGAACGGATAGCTTCGATCCAGTCCTTATCTATATGGACCGGCATCAATTCCGGATTCGGGAAGTAACGGTAATCTGCCGCTTCTTCTTTTTCGCGCATTGAGTAAGTCATACCGATATCATCATCCCAGCGGCGAGTCTCCTGAATAAGTTCTTCGGTTTTTGAAGTTAAAGCGTCAATATGCCTTTGAGCTTCATACTCAATAGCTCTTGCTATAGCTTTTAACGAGTTCATATTCTTTATTTCCGTGCGGGTACCAAGCGTTTCACTGCCTTTTTCACGAACAGATATATTTACATCACAGCGCATTGAACCCTCTTGCATTTTACAGTCCGATATACCCGCAAAGCTTAAAAGAAGCCGCAGCCTGTCAAGATACTCTGTAACCTCTTCAGCCATATTGAAATCCGGATTTGAAACGATTTCAATAAGCGGAACGGATGCGCGGTTAAAATCAATAAGTGTCGTACGTGTACGCGGATCGTGTACAAGCTTCCCTGCATCCTCTTCGATATGTATTTGCTTTAATGTAATACGCTTGCCGCTCTCGAGTTCAACCCACCCGTTGGTACAAATCGGTGCAAAGAACTGTGTGATCTGATAACCTGCCGGTAAATCAGGGTAGAAATAATTTTTCTTATCAAATGTTATGACAGGTGTTATCTCACAGTTAGTGACAAGACCGGCGGCTATCCCGAGTTCTATTGCTTTTTTATTGATAACTGCAGGCATTCCTGGCATCCCGGAGCATGCGGGGCAAACATTTTCGTTAGGTTCCGCTCCAAACTTTGCAGAGCATGAGCAAAATAATTTTGATTCTGTTAAAAGCTCCACGTGGACTTCAAGTCCCATTACTGTTTCATACTCCATCACATACCACCCCCTGTCTACGGGCATAAACAGCTCTTAAAGCATCCTCCCGCCTTATATCGGCGATGTATGTGCATTCAGGTGTGGTCAATGCAGGGTAGCCGCAAAGTCTTGATAATGTCGGACAACATGTTGCTATCACATCATATTTCTCAAATTCGAATGAATCCTTTATCACCCGTCGTATTTTCATCGCTTTTTCATAATAACGAGTGTAATTTTCCTGCGATAATACCATCGCACCTATAATCGCGGCAAGCTTTACATCATCGCCGAATACCTCAGTCCGGCTTTTTGTATATAACTCCTGCAAACCGTTATATTCCTTTGATCTGTGACCAAATTTGATCCCGTCATACCGGCTGATATTATTACTCAACTCCGCACAGCATAGGATCTGCATGATCTGTAAGCATGGAAAACACGGATCAAAGCATGTTTCCGGGTTATTAGTATCACCCTTTATACGAAGAGGCTGTTCATTTGCCGCTTTATTATTTTCAAAATTACCGGACGACATCATACCATCTTTACTATCATACTCCGATATTATCTGTAAAACTTCAAATCCTATCTCAGGATCCCGGCAAAGCACTCCGATCTGATCCATTGATGTCACAGAAGGGATCAAACCGAAACGGGAAACTGTTCCGTATGTCGGGTGGATGTAATAAAGACCTTGCAGGGCAGCGGCGCGGCTTATCGCCCCTGTGTAATCATTACACAGAGCAAAATCTACGTCATGGGACAGGGCACCGTCCCCTGTCACAAACAATCCGCTTACGCCAAACTCGCCGGCTTTGATCCTGCTTGTCATTTGTACGCCTGCAGACTCGAGGCGTGCAATGACCGTTGCGGTCAACGGTGCGATAAAGCCTTCCAGCATCAACGAATCCGCTGTTGCCGGTTGTCCTTTTTGCATTATTGAGTTTTGAAACGCTCCTTTAAGAGACATAATAATGAACATTCCTCTCGATAATCTCAAAGCACAAAACAACCATGAAAAGGGATGATCATTTTGTGCATCAATTGTGTTCCCCGTGCGTCACGGATGGTTCCTGTCAAGGGAACAATTGGCACATTGATGTCGTTAGTTTGAATTTATTCAAACTAATGTTCGCCTCCTACTCTATCGCAGCCGGGACTTGGAAGTACCCGTCATGCTGCTCCGGTGCGTTCTTTAACAACTCATCTCTTGAAATAAATTTAACAGCTACATCCTCGCGCATTACGTTATGCAATTCCAAAACGGATACAAGCGGTTCGGCATCACTCGTATCATAATCATCAAGCACAGAGAATCCGCTTATTATCTCATCAAAACGCGCTATAAGCCTGATGCGTTCCGTTTCCGGCAAATCGAGCATCGCCATGCTCTCAAAATCCGCAAAACATCTCAAATCCATCAACTCCTTCACCTGAATAACAGAATAACATGAAGCGTTATTTGTTTACAAGCGTTAACGGAATATTAACACTTTTTATTGCCGGATTTGACATAATCAGTGACATGCAAAGTCTCGTATATCATAACAAAATAATCTGGAGTGGATATGATGAAACAATTGTTGATCTTTATTAGCTTAATTATCCTGACGTTGATGCTGCTGGTTGGATGCGAAGACAATACAGGTGATGACACCAGGCAATATATCGATACGATCGGAGTAGTATTTACAAACAACGCCGATGATATCATAAACGAACTCTATGTTTTCCCGATCTCGATAGACGGAACTCCTATCCTCGAGCAGGATATGGGACCGGATCTGATCAAAAATACCGGCAGCACCAGAAGGATAGGCTCGTACGGTGTGACGATCGAGCTTCAATACTCAAGTTATAACGTAATGGCAAGGGGACGCCAAAAGGATATCTATGTTTTCGGCAATGTTCCCCTTTCGAATGTATGTGAGGCAGTATTAAATTTTGACAGAGAAAGCGGGAAGAGACCCAGCTTAACTATCATTCATAGAGACGGTACTACAGACATAGTAGCAGGTGATTATTTAGTTCCCGGAGACGCACCCAATCATACCCATGTTCCTCTGCGCAACACAGTGACAGTCCAGTTTACCGTAAATAATAATACAAACAGCGAAGTAGTTTTCATTTCTATGCGGGAAGCAGATGATCCGGACAAAGGCGAGGTAGAGCTTTTTATAGGAACACTCGGTGCAAGCGAAGCTGTAGCAATCAACTACAGATTATTTGAAGAGGATATGGAAATAACAGACTGGCTTTTAGTTATTAAGACCGCAGATGGTATCTCAAAACAATTCGAAAATAAGTTTAATCCCTGGGAAATAACACAGATAGATTTAACAGAAACCGATGGAGAATTTAGTTTTTTAACATCTTAATAAATTCTCTAAAAGTAAAATTATTTCTCAAATCATTCAAAATCTATTAATTTATTAATAAACAGCGAAAGAAATATGAAAATTCTTTAAACTACAATTTCACTAGCGGCGCAACGGTTTCAATCGATCCGCATCATAAATAAGTGTCTCGTTCACAGAATGTTCACACTTTTTATGGTGCGGTTTTTCACATTATATTGTCTTAAGTACTGAAGATATAAATTAACAATAAATCGCGCGCAAAACATAAATCTTTACCACAAAAAAAATAATACACAAAAATGTGTTGGAGGAACTAAATGAGAACGAAAAAAGCGATAACGATAATGGTCATCTTTGCAATACTGCTGGGTATGATTCCATTTTCTACGTTTGCAATAGACAGTTTGCTGGGCACAGAGCCGGACGGTGAACCCGTTAATGAAATCACTGATGTAGAACCGGAACCTGAAGAAGAGCCGGATAATGACACGTTGCTTGAAAACGGTACTCAATCACAGGAGGGTACTGAAGATAGCAAATCCAATGAAGACGGCACCGAAGGCGAACCCTTGAATGAAGACGGCAGCGAAACAGAGAACGCTGCAGCAAATGGTGCATTCCATGAGACAGCGGGCTTTTCGATGATGATGACTGATTTCTCACTCAGCATGGACCCCAAGCAGATACCGGTCAAAATAACAAGCATGACGATCACCCGTAACGGAGTCACAGTTGATCCGGGTTCTGAGCTTGAACTCAACAAAGGTGATCAACTTGAATTGAGCTTCTCGTGGGAAGTAGACGACCAAACCATCGAGATCAACGCGGGAGACTACAGCAACCCTCTCAAATTATGGGACCCCGGCAGCTTACCTATCTCAGCAAACCATCCAATGTTGCAACAGGTTTTAAACGGTACAAGCGGTCCTATAGGAACATTTGATCTCGGTCTCGGTCTCGGCGGCAGCACCGACGGACTCTTAACAATGACATTCAACGATGCATTAAAAGGCTTACACAGTGTCACAGGAACGATATCGGTACTGGTACATATAGATTTTACAAATACGACCGAAACGAAAGAAATCATCAGCTTCTTCGATGATACTTTCAAATTCACATTCCTTTTCAACAGGACAACCGGCGGTTCAGCGATAAACAAGATCAGCAACGGTTACACAGGAGCAGGTCTCGGGAAAATCGAAACACTTAAATGGCAGATCGATGTAAATACCATGCTTGATCCTAACCCCTCATCAAATAGACTAATAGATACATTGGAAGACGGTGCAGGCTATGCGAAGCACCTGATCGTCAACGACAGCGTCAAAATATATGAGCTTGATATAAACCTTGCAAATGGAAATGTAACAGGACAAACACTTATCAGCAGCGGCTTTGACCTCATTATCGCGAGCGACAGAAAGTCTCTGACAGTAGATTTTAACGATTTAAGCAGAAAAGCATATCGTATCGAGTTTGACACCATGCCCGACCCCGCGTACAGCGGCACCGATCTTATATACAAAAACAAAGCGTCGATCGGCGATGCAGGCTCCGAAGCCACCCTTGAGCGCTGGATCCAGATCATCGACATAGTAAACAGTAAAGTCGGTGATACCACTAATACGGATATCGGAACAGGCTTTTTCAGAGCAACTAATACAACCCCTGCAAGAGCCAGTTATTTGATCGAATCCAACATCTACGGAGCACCTATAAACGGCACTTCATTCACGATCACAGATAAACTGGGCCCGGGTCAAAAGCTTCCGGATCCGTTAGTCATCACTGCCTCCCGCGCCTTATATGACCCGATTGCAGGCAATCACGATGCAACATGGGGAATGTCCGCCGGTAACCATACGGTAACAAGAATATCTGATACGGAATTTTCAGTAACATTTCATGATATCAAGCACAGTGATGGTCGTTATTTCTCTTTCTTTATCAAATATGATGCGCATGTGACAGAGGAACTCGCTCAATACTATAATAGTGCCACATTCTCTGAAGGACCTGATGCAAGTGCAAACGTAACCCGCGGCAGCGGAGATGTAGGAAACAGCACACATATAGCAAAAAGAAACGCCGGAACAGAATCAAACCAGCTCACAAAACATGTTGCCTGGGAAATTGAATACTTTGCAAGAAATACTACACAGACTGTTTCAACCATAACAGATAGCTGGACTCCGCCTGAAGGTGCAACCATGGCGTTTGACAGCGTTGTATTTCTCCGGGTCATGTCAGGTACATCTATAGTTAAAACTTATGTCTTGGGTACTGATTTTACGATCGCCCACGACGCAGATGGTTTTGTGCTTACATTCAACCAACCGGTAGTACTGCAGCCATGGCAGTTTATAAGATTCAGATTTGTTAATACATATACGCTTCCCGCTCCCGGCGAAAACGGACAGATCAATAACGGAAATGCATTAATATTTCGTAATAACGTGACGATCAATGGGTCGACAAGTCCGGATGCTACATACAATGTATCAACATCAGAAGGAATTTCATTTACCAATTTGTCTAAAAGCGGTGTTTACGCCGGTGGTTTATTAAACTGGACACTTGAATATAATATGCGCCATCGTCAAGCAGGTTCGACTGTAACGATACAAGACCGCTGGAATGCTGCACAACAGGAATTTATCCCCGGTAGTTTTGTTGTACATGTCAGGGACAATGCATCATCAGAATGGCGTGACGGTTCAGAATATGTTGAATCCTGGCCGGTGTTGAATCAGGAAGGATCCGAGTTTACATTCAGTCTTAAAAATATCAACGAAAAAGCAGTCCGTATCACATACAGTTCGATCCGTATAGGCACTCCCGTAAACAGTTATCGTAATGAAGCGAGGATCGGGAATGGGGCATGGATCAGAGTAGATATCGAAAACGTCCCGACAACTGTACTTAATAAAAATGCGGAGCTTGGTGCAAACAATACTATCAACTGGACACTCGATGTCAACACAGCACGATATAACCTGCGCAATGCAGTCATCGTTGACACACTCGGTAAAGGTCAGATCCTCGATGCAAACAGTATCGTAGTGCAAAGCTTTGATCCGTCAGGTGAAACAATATTTGCAACACTTACCGAAGACGAACACTACACAAAACAAGTAGTACCGAACCCCATAACAGATGAGACAGTACTGACAATAACTTTCCTCAGCAGCTACGAGTTCAACACAAGACACAGGATAACATATACCTCAAAAGTGGACGATGACAGGATCGACCGGAGCAGAATGTCCGTTGAAAACAGTGTCGCTCTCACCGCTGATAGAGTCAACTTCACAGCCAATACAGTAAGAGTATCAAACAACTGGGCAATAGTCATAGGACAAGGCAGCGGAGCAAGAGTACCTCTGTTTGTCGAGAAGCTGGATGCACGTACAAAAGCAGCACTTGCCGGCGCAGAGTTCAAGCTTACAGACGTTTCAGGTCAGTATACATTTATAAGCGGTATCACCACAGACAGCGACGGTATAGCGTTTGTAGAAGACCTCACAGTCGGAACATACAGGCTTTACGAAGTAGTTGCTCCGTCAGGATATGCACTTTCAACACCGGCATATCAGCAGTTCACACTGACACCGGCACATTCACAAGGTCTGACCGTAACATTCGAAAACGAAAAAGAATACGAGTTGAATATAACAAAGAACTTTGACGGAGCAAGCGTACCTGACAGCTGGAACGCAACATTCACTCTCTATCGCGTCAATGGCGGCAGCAAAGTTGAGATCGAATCTGTAAACTACAAAGATTTCAGTAACGGAAACAGCCATACTTTCAATAACCTCGTGCGCGGTTCATATATCGTAGAAGAAACAAATGCCGATATCGCAAACTATATATTAACATCATCGACCACATTTAATATTGAGATCACAGCAGATACAGGAAGCGCAAACTTAACGATCACAAATATATACACACCTGAGCAGCGCAGCCTGACGATCACAAAGAACTTCGCCGGTGCAACAGCACCTGCCGGCTGGAATACAATATTCTCATTGCAAAGACATAATGGTTCAACTTTCGTTGAAGTAACAACAGTTAACTACACAAGCTTCAGCAACGGCAGCTATACATTCACAGGTCTGGAACGTGGAACATACCGTGTTGTAGAGAATGAAGCCGGCGCAGCTATCCCGGGTTACACACTTGTTATCAGCAACAGCGGAAACACAGAACTCACAGCGACAGAAAACGGCAGTATCACAATCACAAACACATACACACCGGTACCGCGCGGTCTGACGGTCAATAAGATCTTCGCCGGAGCGACAGCACCCGAAGGCTGGAATGCAACATTCGATCTGTACCGTGACGGCACCGCAGAGCCGGTAGCTACAGTAGAGTACAAAGACTTCATAGATGGCAGCTACACATTCTCAGGACTTGCTCGCGGCACATACCACGTAGTTGAAACAAACGCCGGTATTGCAGGCTACACACTGGTCATATCATACTCAGGCGATGCAGAACTTACAGCAACCGGTGACGGCAGTATAACAGTTACCAACACCTACACTCCGGTACCGCGCAGCCTGACGGTCACAAAGAACTTCGTTGGCGCAACAGCACCCGAAGGCTGGAATGCAACATTTGATCTGTACCGTGATGGCACCGCAGAGCCGGTAGCAACAGTCCAGTACAATGATTTCGTAAACGGCAGCTACACATTCAAAAATCTCGGACGCGGTACATACAGAGTAGTCGAACAGGAAGCCTCTGCACAAATCCCCGGGTACAGTTTGATCATCAGTGACAATGACACAGTTACACTAACAGCAACAGAAGATGGTGCATTAACAGTCACCAACACATACACACCGGTACCGCGCAGCCTGACTATCACAAAGAGCTTTGCCGGCGCAACAGCACCCGAAGGCTGGAATGCAACATTTAATCTGTATCGCGAAGGCACCACAGAGCCGGTAGCAATTGCAGAGTACAAAGACTTCACTAATGGCAGCTACACATTCACAGGACTTGCTCGCGGCACATACCGTGTGATCGAAGATTCTGACAGCGCACAAATCACCGGATATACATTGGAAATCGATTACTCAAGCGAAACAGCAACACTCACAGCAACAGGAAACGGCAGTATCACTGTTATCAACACATACGAACCGTTACCGGGCAGCGTCGTTATCACAAAGAACTTCAGCGGAGCACAAGCACCCGCCGATTGGAATGCAACGTTTACACTTTACAGATCTGATGACCTGATCAATGCTGTTGCAGCAGTAGAGTACATCAACTTCAGTCACGGAAGCAGTCATGCATTTACAGATCTTCCACGCGGTACATACACAGTTATTGAAACAAACCCGGACGCAATACCCGGATACACACACAGAACCGATTTGACAACTGTCACAGGCAGCGGAGTGATCAACGCATTATCAGGCGGAAATCTGGTGATCACCAACACATATGCACCGGTACCGCGCAGCCTGACAATAACAAAGAATTTCGCAGGTGCTGTCACAGAAGCACCCGAAGGCTGGAATGCAACATTCATACTCTATAAAGAAGTTGGCGGAGACTTTATAGCGATCGATTCAATAGATTACGCAGACTTTAGCGACAAAGACAACAACATCCACACATTTACTGATTTAGAACGCGGCACATATAAAGTAGAAGAAGTGGAGGCAAGCGCCAAAATCGCAGGTTATGTATTAGTCGTCAAGACATCAGAGGATGCAATCATCAACGCAACAGATGACGGCAGTATCACAGTGACAAACACATACACACCGGAATTACGTGAACTGACGATCACAAAAAGATTCATCGGCGCTGAAGTTCCTGCCGATTGGAATGCGACCTTCACACTCTACAAGCTTGATAACGGAAACGCTTATGAAATCGCATCTGTTGAATATATCGACTTCAACGACCCGGCAAACAACAAGCACACATTCAAAGGACTCGAACGCGGTACATACTATGTGGAAGAAAAAGATGCAGGCATTGAAGGCTTCACAGTAGAAGCAACAACAATGACCAACGCAGAACTGTCTGCAACGATAGATGGCGATCTGCTGATAACAAACACATACACAGTAATACCGCCACCACCCGAGCCCGAGCCGGAACCCGAGCCCGAGCCGGAACCCGAGCCGGAGCCGGAACCCGAGCCAGAGCCAGAGCCGGAACCCGAGCCGGAGCCGGAACCCGAACCCGAACCCGAGCCGGAGCCCGAGCCGGAACCCGAACCTGAACCCGAGCCAGAGCCGGAACCCGAGCCAGAGCCCGAGCCAATTATCACTCCTGCAGCACCGGTTGAGCCGGCTATCCTCAATGAACTGCCGGAAGAAGAACTCGCCGAAGATCTGCTTGATACTGGAATAATCATACAATCAGAGCAGGCATCTGATCCGGTCGTGG
>Ga0123356_10005197_pt1 | contig 13308 bp, 21 predicted proteins | sample TergutEmb28metaG_2_FD_92546 | JGI IMG/M metagenome (GOLD analysis project Ga0123356, IMG submission 92546) | Embiratermes neotenicus P3 segment gut microbial communities from Petit-Saut dam, French Guiana - Emb289 P3 | ecosystem: Host-associated > Arthropoda: Insects > Digestive system > Gut ... | reverse complement strand
CCGATTAAAAGAACATATTTCTTTTTCTTTGTAATTACACTCCAAAGCACATAGGCAAATGACCAGCGGACAGTTTTTCCATGCTCACGAGGTTCGATAAACATCGCGCCGGCAAGGTTTTCTGTTGGCTTTAGAAGGCTGTGATATTTCTCGTTTATAAACGGTTTAAGACTCTTTAAAGTTTGTTTTGTAAGCGATTGTGTATCCGCAATATTATATAAAATTTGTTGATACTCGGCAGGATCGGCGAAAAAATAATCCGGAAGGTAATACTGGCAGAAAAAACCAAAGTCTTTTTTTGCGCGTTCTATACGCTTTCTTTTTTCTTTGGCTTTGTCTACAGCGGATCGCTCTTCTCCGACAAGTTCCGAAAGTAATTCGCTCATTATTTTACCTTTGCATCATCAACAATTTTACAGAGACGTTCTAAAAGTTCAGGATCGTGCTGGATGGCTTTTTGAAGTTCGGCTTTAATTTGTGTTTTGGCTTTATCCAGAGCTTTAACAGCTTGTGTACGATACTGCGAGATTTTTGCGTGTGCCATTGTAAGTTTTGCAGTAGCGTGAATCATTTCTGCTGGGTCTTCAAAATTAATGCTTTCGATATTTCGCAGTTCTTTTGTTATTAACTGCGACAAATACATCAGCATCGCCTCTGACTGTTCTGTACCGGGATGATCTTTAAAAACCTCGGCCATTTGCTTAGATATTTCAACGCTTTTGCGAACATCGGCGATTTCATCTTCGTACTTACGGACAGCATGGCGAACTGCTTCACGACTAACAGTTATTTTATAACCATTATTTTTTAAATACTCGTTTATTTCTTCGGTTACATAGACAATTGTCTTTTTACCGCCGTCCCATTTTTCGGCGATTATTTCTTTTAAGCCGTATTGATCTGCTTTGCTTTTCTGTCCCATGTTTAACCTCGCTGAATGAGGATACCTGGATCAGCGTCAATATTACCTTCAAGAAGATCGATTCCGTGGGGAGTAAGTTTATACCAATTAAATTTTTCCTGTTTTACGACAGGATCGGGAGATTCGTTCATCAGAACATATTTTTTATCAGTCAGATATTCAAGCGAGGAGAGAATATTATCAACCTTATGGTATTGGAATAATATGCTTATAATAGTTTTTTTATCTATTCCATCAGGATAGACTTTTCGCAAGAGGTCTAAAAGCTTACCCCGCAAAATATTTTCTTTCATTTGTTCCCCTTAATCACCTGTATTATATTTTGTGCAAGTACTTCAAACTTGGAGTCGACTTTATCAGCCAGTCTGTTTATTTCGCTTTTCCATCCTGACAGTTCGCGGAAAAAGAAATCATTTTTTACATAATTGTGTTCGACGTTTGAAAGTCTTTCACCAAAACTATTTAATGTTTTATTAATTTTTTCGCGTAATTTTGCTCCACGTTCTTCGTCTTTTCTGGAATTTACATCAATTTTTTTAATTAGATGTACAACAACAAAAATAAGTACGGTTGATACGGCAGTAGGTCCCCATTGTTGGAGTAATATTTTTAACAGAGCTAGCCATTCCATGATTACCTCAATTCATTATAGAAAGTATTATTGTCGAACCAACGGAAATTACCGATGTCACTCCTAATACAAGCGAGATCGTTTTCCATCTCTTCAACGACACTTGCAATATTCCGTAATCGTTGCGCAAGTCCGCGTAAATCTCCTGCGTCCTGTCCAAGATAAGTTTTAATTCTTCCGAGTCCGTCCTGGACTCCTGCAATTCTTCCATCAATTGAGTCAAGTAATTCTGATGAATATCCCATCTGTCTGCGATATTCGTAATCTCGTCCGCTATATTCAGGATTTCCTGACTTGTCGAATGTTGATCCAAGTAAGAAAGCTCCTGCGCATCCAATGACAAAACAAACAATGAATAAAACAATAAAAAAAGAATTAATCCTAATAACCTTTTCATACACGTAACACCTCCTATCTAAACCGTAACCAACCAAGAACATTATCCATTCGCCAAACAGTCAGCTTTACAACCGAAGGTGGCTCACCTCTTAGAGCTTTGAGACCGTCAGAATCCAAGATAGTGATAGTTCCATCAGGATTTACACTATCCATGATACCAACATGTCCAAAACGGTTATTTAATGTTGCGCCGAATATAACACAGTCTCCAACTTCAGGGCGATCTGAAGATCCTTGAATGAAAGTAATTCTTTCGAACACTTGACGAGAAACGGGTCCAACATCAGTATCATAACGAGTGAATAACCCTAAAGCTCCCCCATTGCCGCCTAAACGTTCGAGTATCGGAGTGTCATGAAAACCTTCAGTGAATTCTCGAAACAAAGCGACACACTGACTATCACGACAAACCTTACCTAGCCACATTTGTTTGAATTCTTCATACTTTCTCATTTCTTAACCTCTGTAATTATTTGACTGGCTGCTTTATTTAAATCGCCAGTAACATTTAACCCGGCAGTAGCTCCGATTTTCGCATCGATATTTAAATTAGTTTTTTGACCAACTAATATACGAATTGCCTCTGCCAGTATGAAAATGACACCAAGAATGATCCAGCTTACCCAATGAAGTGTAGTTTCTTTGTTATCTTGATAGCGCAAATGTAATGCTATGGATGCCAAAACAAATACGATCATTTCTCTTGAAAAAATTATGCTAAAAATCTTTTTTACAAGACCTATAAAAAAGGTTTTCCAGCACCATATATTACCGTGCCGAATTAAATCTACTTTTTGTTCCAGCGATAAAGCTTCTTGTTCTTCTTTATTCATCTTTATAAAAGTAGCAGACAACATTTTAAAATACTCTAATTGGGATAAGGTAGAAACGATTTACGCGGTAAATAAGTCCAGTTGGTTTAAAGATTTGAATTCTTTGAACAAAACTCTATTAACTCGCTGCGTGCTATGCACCAGTTTCCCTCGTCGTCTTTCCATGCAGGAAGTCTTCTCGCGTGAATCTGGCGATATATAGTCAAGTTTTGTACAGAAAAGATATCCGCCGTTTCCCGGATAGATAAAATAGCCGGAAGGGTTTCTATTTTTTCTTTCAGGGAATCGCTCAACATAATCATTCACCGCTTCCGGCGCCAGCCGCCAGTGTCTGCCTATTTTGATCGCTTCGATTTCTCCCATTGTCAGAAGATAATACACCTGGTGAAGTTCCATTTGCAAAATTTGTGCCGCTTCCTTTACTTTTAAAAACATGAAATTCCTCCTTCGTGTCCGGATTAAATCCAGCTTTCCAGCAAATATCGCGTAATGCCAGTATTACTGCCGATGCCGATCGTTTTGGTAAAAATGAAATATTATCTACCTTGCCGATACGTTTAATAATTTTTCTAAGACTTGCTTCGTCTTTAACACGACTGGCAAGCTCCCATAAACCTTTTATGTAATATTCCTGTCGTTTTGTGATCATTCCGGGAATACCGGATACCGTGTTATATCGATTATCAACACGGCTTGTGGATTTGAAACCTAATTGCTGGAAAGCAGCCATTACTGTATTAAATTGCGTATCGGTTTTTATATCTTTTGAACTTTCAAGTCCTACCCCGTACAGGATTGCTCGATATGCCGCATCATCAAGACCAAGTTGTTTTTTTGCAACATGGATAATTGAAAATTTATTTCTTTTAATTGGCATGTTACGCTCCTAATAATAATGATTTATTTGGACTAACACCAACACCGTGCTGTAATTCAACGCCGGAACCTGCTTTGTAACCATAATAGAAGTCATCTGCATTACCAAAAGAACGTTCAATGCTTTTTAAATCACCAAGATTAGGATGATTTTTTTGTTTAAAAATCTCTATTGCGCTTTTCTCTTCTTCACTGATTCTTGCAAATACAGCAAGTTTTTCTGTTACAGTAGTTACCCATGCTAAACAAAAATCATCTGCTCTTTGAATTTTACGAGATTTTAAGCGAACCCTATATAATCGTTTATAATAATTTGATCTGGCAGCTCTCAATTTTCGTAATAGAACCTGACCAATATATGCTGCAATCTCTGCTCTATGTTTTAAACCAATAAAACGCCAATAATATTTGCCCCAATTACCGCCGTGAATAATGTTACATCCAAAAGCTGTAGCAATATTTTCAAACAATTCTGTTTCGTATCGAGGAGGTCTATATCCAGAATAAGTATTTGTAATTTTTGAGTCAATTTCAATGGTGTTAACATCTGATGTTTCAATTTTATATTCTGCCATAAGATCCTGCGCCATTTTTAATGCGGTTGCCGCTTCATTAGGATTTGGTGATTTTGCAAGAGCAAGCAGCTTTTTAATTTTATCTTTTATTTTTTCAATATCGTTCATAATTCCCTCCATGTGTATAAGTGTCCCGGATGAGACATCCAGCTCCATCCGGGTTTGCGTTTTACGCGCTTTGCTTTAATTGATCCTGATTAACTTGTTCGCGTTTTGTTTCAACAAAGAAATCTTCTTTTTGTTTCTTTGCGGCACCCACTTTTGCAAGCGTTTCATCGTCAAGAGAAAGCATCGCTTCTTTATCCGGTTCAATTTTTGTACGAACATATTGTTTAAGTCCATGTTTTTCTAAAAGTTCTGCTGTTTCTTTTGTTACACTGATTGAGTCCGGGGCTTTGCGGAAACCGAATATTCCGAATGTGCGAATTATGCTCTTTTTGTCTTTGAAAATTTCTCCCCGGAAATATCGCGCATAGGCTTCCATCGCCTTTACGCAACTTTTATATCTGTCACGTAATGGCTTGCCTTCTTTAGCCGCTGCTTCCTTGAGTCGTGCGATTTCTTCATTGGCTTCATTATCGATAGCTTCGATCTGTGATTCCAGTTCGCACATTTCTTTGAGAATAAAATCAGCTTCTTCAAGTGATTTAATCGTCATCTCGTTACTCTTTGTTCTTGCCATAAAAATTCTCCTTAATTTATTTTGATGCATGAAAAACTCATGCCGCATCACCTGTGCTTTTGCTTTCATTGCCGGAAGCAGGTACAATCATTAACTCTTCAAGTATTATTTGCCGCAGTCTTTTAGTTTCACTCATAATCGTATAAAACCTTGAAGTTCTGCTTTCTAAAGCGTTAATACCGGTAGAAGCCAAATTTTCTATTGTTTGAATTTTGGCATCAATTCTTTTATAACCGTTCTCTGTTAATTCGGTTTTTAACGTTACGGTACTCATGTATGTTCCTCCTCTTGTTCTAAAGCGGCGAGATAATCTTCTATAGCCGCCTGCGTTTTTTGCGACATTATTTTATACGCATGTCGCAAGTTTTTATTTTGCGGAATATCCTCGGCAAAATGCGCAAAACGTTTACTCGTAAGACTTCCGTCTTTGGTACGTTTGACTACAATGATCTCTGAAAGATATTCGCCTACAGTCCTGTAATTTTGCAATGACAAGTTTGCTGCTGCGGGAACAGTAAATAGTTCGCCAAAATCAAGCTGCAATTGTCCTGGATTACCTCCAAGATCTACGCGATTGTAACCTTCTTCTCCTGCCGCCGATGGCGGAGCGATAAGTTTTAACGCTTCATGTAACGCAAGACCTTTTAACGCTTCCGGATTATTTTCAAAGTGTTTGAAAATTTTTAATGCGAGTGAAATATACCGTTCGTTAAAACCCGTTGAATCCGCGATTGTTTTTGCCGATAATCGTATTTTGTTTGCAGGCCACTTTTTTATTACAGCGGCGAGAATATTTCCCGCGTCATAATACGCGCTTGCGGTTTTAACAATCAGCTTTTTTGCCTCTTTTTCGTATTCTGATATCTGCGCAAATATTTTGGCAAGTTTATTTGTTTCTCTTACGCTGACAATATTTTTTTCATGTTTACTCATGCCGCTTGCCCTCCGCGCCGCATAACAAGAGCAGCTGCCGTTTCAACAATATCAACATCGGGTTCGGTGACATTGTTAATTTCCATTGTCTGCTGCATTCGTTCGATAATTTTTGTAAACTGACGCACATCGGATTTGGAAACATGAAAAATAGCGTCTATTACCTTTTTGTTGATTTTTGGCCAAACAGATTCCGCAATAGCGGTCGCGTCAACCCGATTAAGTCCCGACAAATGCAGACACACGCCGATTCGGCTTTCTAACTGGCGATGATCGTTACGCAAGTTTTGTATCTGGTATTTCAGGCGAGGAAGCCCGATTAACACAAGACCCGATTGTCCGAGGTCATAAACCAGGCGCCGAGTAAATTCAAGCGCGTCAGCCCGCAGATAATCGGCTTCGTCAAGAATTACAACCATATCACGCTCAAACAGCATATCTGAAACATTTTTAACCAGTAAGTTATACGACACTTTCATTATGTCTATAGACAGTTGCCGTGCGATTTCGTGTACCAACATTCTGCGGTTCATGCCTGAAACCACATTGATAAGCACGACAGCTTTTTCGTTATACTTCGCATACCATTTAGCGGCAGATGTTTTTCCAGAACCAGCATCCGCCACAATGAGAGCGATATCTTTTTCCGCATGTGCGATTTGTATCGCAGTGTTCATACGGCGAAGATCTTCGGTTTCCACTATCGGAACACGTTTGCGTTCACGAGCTTTTGCCTGACGAGAAAGCCATTGCACGATCGCTCCTTCAAGTTTCATCACATCGCCTTTGTATTCATCTTTGCGATACGCGCTTAATACTGACGATGAGTAATTCATCTCACGCGCCGCCTGTGCCTGTGATAACCCGTACCTTTCCAGGGTTTCTTCAAGACGTTCTTTGATTCCCAAATTCATTTTGGAACCTCCATGTGTAATATTTGTTCCGGACGTGCGTCCAGTACTGAAACATATTTGTTTTTCTTTTGCGAAATATTTTCCGCTCCGGCTGCCATTGGTAATACCGCTTGTTGTGATTCTTCAGGTTCGCCGAGTAATGATTCAAGCGATGGAAGTGAATCGTCATAAGTGCGTAAAGCCGTTTCAATCATGATGCGTTGTTCCGACGCAATCGCGACTTCGTTAGTTCCCTGTTGCGCAAGAGATAAAAGGCTGTTTTTACGAACGCTTTCAACCCGTTTTATCGCCAGTTTAAGGTTATCGCCTTCAGCGAAGTAATCGCCAATGGCGTTACAAATGAACGTGCCGTCTATCGCGTATACGGGCATTTCGTTATCCGTAACAATTTTGTTGCGAATAACAACATCCTGCCCGGCATATCGTATTAATGCGGGGTGATAATAATACACACCATGATGCTTGATACCGTTACGTCCGCATTTGTGAACCTCGCTTCGGTAAAGAGCTTGTTGCAATTCTTCTTTTGATACACGCCTTACAGATTCGGGCAGGTTTTCTTCGAATACCAGGCTTCTAGTTTTACCGTCCATTCCTTTACCCTGGCTTTTAAACTTGTCATTGATGTATTCGATCATCGCGGTACAGGCTTTTGTGAAATAATCCCATGTTGGTATATTTTCACGTTTTGCCAAGCCGTCTATCGAGCGCCACATCAATACGGCGTCTTCGGGTCTTGTGTTTGTATCGGAACCGACATAAGAACCGATGTCTTTTGAAAGATACTCTCCCAAAATCCTGTAGTATCTTTCCTGCCTTCCTTTTGATTTTGCCGAATATGTTTTTGTAAAATGAACTTCCGTTCCAAGCGCGGGTAACACTCCCTGGAAGAATACTTCCACATCTTCGGCTAAACCGTCGGGTGTAAATTGTTTTGCCGTTGTCTGGTACCCATTTACAAGTTTTGAACGATAATCTTTACCGTTGTCGAATAACGCCGCTTTCGGAACGCCGTAACGAATGCAGACCATATAGTATGCAGCCAGAATTGAAAGGCTCGACGGTTTTACCGTAGGAAAATATCCGACTATTTTACCGCTTCGATAATCCTGGAATGTTGTAAGCCAGGGACGTATAAGTTTGCCTCGATAAAGCACTACACAATCAAGAACATGATGATCTGATATGACCATATCGAGTGAACGGTATTGTAAAATATTTTGTTCGACATAAGGCATATAAAGATCTTCAAAACGTTTTTTACCAAGACGGAAATAATCACGTTCGGCTGGAGGTATACTCTGCAAAAAACGTGCAGCAGTTTGATAAGTACATTTTGAATGCGGGTACATTATTAACATTTGCTGCCATGCGTGCGCCATTGCAGGCTGTGTATTCTTTAACCAGAACTGCCGCAATAATTGGCGTTCAATTGGAGTTAATGTAACACCCGCGCCGCTTTTTTTAATACCGTAACGGGGAGCAAGCGCGGCGAGCGCCTGTGTTCCGATTCCGCCTGCTTCTTTTTGTTCCTGAAGCCAGCGATATAATGTTCTTGCTGATACTTCGCCAAGCATGGAACGAAGATGTATCCCCATTTGTCCCGCGTTATATGCGTCACAAAAGTCAGCAGGTTTTAAACCGCTTTGATGATACTCGTAAATTAAAGCACATCGATGCTGCGCCGTTTCACGGGCTTTATCCGTAAGCTGCGCTAAACCGCTTTTGCCGTCTTGGTTTATAATTTCTTGTGATTGGCGCCCTGCAAGAGCCAAACGCACGCCAGCCGGCAGACGGTTTTCCAAAAACACTAAACCGCCGTTTCGTTTAACGCATGGCCAGCCTTCATGTTTGGCTCGTTTCATAGTTTCTTTTCGGCTGACACATAACGCTGATGCGATTGCCGATGTTTTTATGTAACCTGTCATGCGACTTTCTCCTTCGCTGCTTGCGCATTTTCCGCCAGGCGCATCTTTTTGATTTCTTCGGCTGTGCGTGTCGGGAATAAATCATCTGAAGATTTACCAAGAAAGTTGGCTATGCGTTGTTCAGTTTTTGGAGAAAACCTACGACCACTAATGACTTGTGAAATAATTGCTTGTGCAATACCGAGACTTCTTGCCAAATCACTGATATTCATTTCACGTTCTGCTAAAGCAACCATTACTTTTTTTCGTCGTTTATGATCCAGTGGATATGGTCGACAACCTACATCTGATTTATCTATTCCCATACATTCTCCTTTGTACCTTTGTACCTTTTATGTTGACAGACACATATTGTTATGTTATTTTTTTATAGAGGTCGGAATTGATTCCTCTGACCTCCATGTGTAGCGTCCACGGTATTTCACTGTGGACGTTTTTTATTGTGTTTTTGTTTAATAAGAATACTTTTAAGCTGCTGTTTTAAATCTTTTATCACGTCCGTTTGATAAACCATTTTTGTTTCAAGTGTTTGGATGTAGCGGTTTAAAGATTCGATTAAAGCCGCGTCCGATTCAATCTTCTTGCGTAATTCTTCGATTGGTGTCATAATAAAAACTCCTAGTGAGGATGCGTGTTTCCAACATAAATCACACGTATACCTCGTTTACTTGCCGCCCCGTACGGGGCGGTTTTTGTTTATCCTGCTTCGCAGGATAACTTCCAGTTGCTACGCAACTGGGTTTAATTAATTCAAAATAGATTTAATGTAACAGGCTCTTTTTTCTTAGCTACCGCACGAATCATGGAGCCGTATATCTACCTCCTTTTCAGATAAAAATCTGATTTATAAAAGCTCTCCATTTGTGGTATGATTTAATCACCACAACAAAACCACAAAGCCACAAAAGGAGGGCAAAGAGACATGGATATTTATTTTCTTATTGTTGGAATAGTAGGTGTTGTTGTTGCAATAATAATTCCACTTATATTAAAAGATTGGAGAAAATTAAAACTTAATAAAGACAATGGACTGTATTACTATGAAAACGGTCCACAAATACCATATTGTCCAAACTGTTATGAAAATAAAAATAAAAAGATTAAATTGCAAAATAATACAAAAACATGTCCAAAATGTAAAAAAGGTTATGCAAGAAATCCTGTTATTCATATTGTTAATATTAACAATAAAACAAAATTTCATATCTAAAGTTATTTTTTTAAAGCAATTTGGATTGATATAGCAACAAGATGTAAAGTAAGTATTGCATGGTATATAGAATGAATATCCCAAGAATTTTCCATAAAAACCTCCTTCTACCTTTCGGTACTGGAACCGGCAGGAGTCGAACCTGCAATGCGGCGAAAAAGGAGGATGCCAAAACCACCGCACAACCATAACAGTCCCAATTCGTAATTTGGATTTTGGACGCAGGATATACGATCGGATATAATCCGCTCCTGCATTCAGGGTCAAACGCTCGGGTCGGCTTACACCGTTACCCAAACTTCCCATTGTCAAAGACCATTTTTTGTATCTCCGAAAACTCGACATTTTGCCTGTTTTAAGCGATACTTAAAGTGGTAATAAGTTATTACCAGAAAATTCACGTTCCTAAAAAACGTGCAAAAAGTGGTAATAAAGCATTACCGTTGGGAGGTAATATATTATTACCTCCGTATATTAGGAGTATAGTCTGTTTTTTAGTAGATGTCAAGTATATTTCTTAAAAAACCGACAAATAATTAGTATTATTGTTATGTATTTAGGAGTTATACTTGGAAATAAAAGATAGGCTTAAAGAAGCTAGGAATTTTACTAAGTTATCACAAGAAGCTCTTGCTTTTGAAACAGGTTCACAAAGAACTACAGTAGCTGGTTATGAAAGTGGAGTTTCTTTGCCAAAAGCAGATTTTTTAATTGAACTAAATATTAAATATGGAATAAGCCCAAATTGGATATTAACTGGTGAAGGCAATATGTTAATAAATGATGCTGAATCCAAAAGCGAAATGACTCCTATAAATCATAAAATCCCGCTTCTACGGCAAAAAGTCTCTTGCGGTCCTGGGCAGCTTTGGGATGATGAATCCAACATCGACCGCTATGTAAATGTTTTTGATTTGATTCCCCGCTTAAAAACAGGAAAGGTCTATGCGTTTACTGTAACTGGTTCATCAATGCTGGGTGCCGGAATAAAAGACGGCGATATTGTTTTATTTGATGCTGACAAATCCCAGGAAACCCGTGACGGTAACTATGTCTTTTCTCTTGACGGTGATGTATACTGTAAGAGACTTGAATTTGATGCTCTTACTAGGCAGATTAAAGTCTTTTCTGTAAGAGTTACGGAATTGGAAAAAGCGGAGCTTGCGACATGCCTTAAAGCTGATGATTCCGACCTATCTAATCGTTTTAGAATCTTTGGTCGGGTTTTGACCTGGTTTAATTTGGAGAAATGAGGGTTGGAATTATAACCGATTTTTCAATATTTTCTGGTTGAAATTGGTTTAAAAAATTGCGATAATATAAGCATGAATCAACAAAACTTGGATTTTGATTATTTTCTCGAAAATATGGAAGTTTTGTACCGTGAGCATGGGCATAAGTTTGTAGTAGTTAAAAATCAAAGTGTTCTTGGTGTCTATGATAATTTTATGAACGCTTATGAAACAACATTAAAAAAAGAAGAAATAGGTACATTTTTAATACAAGAATGTTTTGATAACAAAGAAAAACTGGTACATCATTTCCAACGAAATATAATACCTGTACATGCTTGAGGCATTAATTGGGAAACAGAACAACACCTGGCTTAAGTTTTACTGCAAGAAATGCATCTATAGCTTATGCACTTCCAACAAATGTCTATGTGGAATCATCAGCAGAAAAAGGTCTTATTGAAGCAAGAGCAATATGGGATACAGGTGCATCATGTTCTCTTATTACACCTGGAATAGCTGCCAAACTAAATTTAAAACCAATTTCAAAAACAATGATGGCCACACCTTCTGACAAGAGTGTCCCTAGCAATGTTTATTTAATAAGCATTTATCTTCCAAATAAAGCAAAAATTGAATACATTCAAGCTCTTGAAGGAACTCCAAGTGGTTGTGATATGCTAATTGGAATGGATGTTATCAGTTTAGGTGATTTTGCTGTTACAAACTTTAATGGAAAAACTATATTTTCGTTTCGTATACCATCTTTGGCAGAAATTGATTTTACAAAACATTCACATATTCAACCAATAACAAATGATGGTCCAAAAACAGGTAGGAATGATTCCTGTCCTTGTGGAAGCGGAAAAAAATATAAACGCTGTTGTGGTTAATAATAAAATCCTAAAAAGCCCTGTAAACACCCCAATTTACGCTTCAACGTGAATATTTACCATTTCCCAAATACAATCGATTTAAACCGTTAAAATTTCGTTAAAATGGGGGTGTTTAAAAGCACTCCGAGACGGCAAAATTGGGAGTTTTTTAGTTTTGAATAAATTCATACAAAATTAATCGTTTTATCCCCCTTATCCCATTTAGAGTAATACCCTGTTTTACCGTGCATTCTTATAACATGAAGATACGAAAAAGAGAAATTGCAAAGGTTGGAATATTCGGTTCAAAAGATAATCCGCAGATTGTTACTGAAAAAGATCTAAAAGAAATCGCGGAAACATTCCCGGAAATAAAAAAAGCTCCAATATCGCTTAACGGTCATTGGCCTGACGCTTCATCTCCAAGATTAGGAAACGTGATAAGCGTAACTTTTGACGAAACTACACAAAGCCTTACTGCGGATATTGAAGAAGAAGACGCTCTTGCAGAATCGGTTGATGCTGGATATTACCCCGATGTTTCCATCGGAGCCAGGCAGCGTGCCAGTGACGGTAAAATGTATCTGCATCACCTCGCATATCTTGGCGAAGAACCTCCCGCTATAAAAGATCTTGTTAAAGATATAAAAGAAGAACTTGGCATTGCCGCAGCTGACGCCGCCAAATGCCGACATTTTCCTTCTACATCGGAGAAACAATTATATCTTTCCGACACTCCACCCGAAAACCAAAATTTTGAAAATAAAGGTTCTATGGAATCTGTTTCTTCTTCTGAAAGTGTGTCGGAAGTAGGAAAAGGGAATAGTTCCGCCGGCAGCGATGCTGCCGCAAATTCTAACAAGGAGATCTGTACCATGACCAAAGAAGAAGAGCTGGCTCTGAAGGAAGAAAATGAGCGGCTCAAAAAAGAAGCCGACGAAAACAAACTTGCCCTTTCCGATGCTAATAACAGCAAAAAGGAATTGGACAGGCAGCGGCTAAAAGCCGCGATGGAAAACTCGAAGATGCCAAATCCTGTACGCGAAAAGGCTTTGCGCCTTTGTGACGCGCTGGATAACGGAAAAACAATCGAGTTATCCGACAGCGAGGCACCGGAAGGAAAACGTAAAGTTTCCGCCGTTGACTGCCTCATCGAGCTTGTTTCCGCCTACCCAAAACAGGTAGAGCTGGGAGCAATGAATTTAAGTGACGGTGATGACGCCGCGTCCGCAGATTCCAAGCGGATTAATTTTGCAAACATTTAAGGAGGGGTAATACATGAAGGGATTTTTATCGTT
>Ga0123356_10005196_pt1 | contig 13309 bp, 16 predicted proteins | sample TergutEmb28metaG_2_FD_92546 | JGI IMG/M metagenome (GOLD analysis project Ga0123356, IMG submission 92546) | Embiratermes neotenicus P3 segment gut microbial communities from Petit-Saut dam, French Guiana - Emb289 P3 | ecosystem: Host-associated > Arthropoda: Insects > Digestive system > Gut ... | reverse complement strand
GCGGCTTTGCATTTTCGGACAGCACTGCGTACTTCGGGGCGGAGCGGGTCTTGAAGTCCTTGTAAGCCGATGAAGATGTAGTCGTTTTTATCGGGTGAATTGCCGGCGGGCGGATTATCATCCGCCCCTACGTTTCGGTAGGCAAAACCTAAAATCCGCAGGGCTTTTGAACTCATGCGCTCAACCTCGGCTAAGGCTTTTCTTTTACCGACACTGCCGATTCCCGCACATTTATTCAGTACAACATCGGGCGCACCTTTTATGAATTCGGTTTTATTGCCGTCTTTATCTTCGACAGTCACAGACATAAACCGCGCCGCATTGTCGAAAGGTATTTCGGAAATGCGGGTGTATTCGCTGTAGGGAACGGATTTATCCGTTCCGATATTTTCACCGGCACGCATTAATGCGTGCCCTACGGCGGCAACTAAAAGCGCTGTTTCCGTTGGGTCGCCGACGAAACTGCCGTCGGGCTGACGCACTGCGTTGTTACAAAGCGCACCGCATTTAAAAAGATTGTCAATTGTCAATTGTTCATTGTCAATTGTCCACTGTTCAACGACAGACATTTTATTCTGTGTCAGCGTGCCGGTCTTGTCCGTGCAAATCACGTTGGTACAGCCGAGGGTTTCAACGGCATGGAGCTTATTTACGAGAGCTTTCTGCTTGTAGATTCTGCGGACGGCTAAGGCAAGCGAAATAGTCACAGTCGCGGGTAAACCCTCAGGAATCGCCGCCACAGCGAGAGAAATCCCCGTGAAAACCATTTCAAACAGCCCGAAGCCGCGAAGTATACCAATAAGCGCGACAATAAAACACACCGCAAGACAGGCGATTCCGAGGATTTTACCAAGCTCGGAAAGGCGCTTCTGGAGCGGCGTTTTCTCCGGTTCAATGTCTAAAAGCATGTCAGAAATACGCCCCATCTCGGTATCGCGCCCGACTGCGATTACCTGCGCCGTGCCGTGACCTTTCGTAACTGTTGTCCCCATATAACAAACTGTCAACTGTCCCCTGTCAACTGTCAACTGTTTCGTCACAGGAACGCTCTCCCCCGTCAGCATGGATTCATCACATTCAAGCGCAGATAATTTTAAAATTTTACAATCGGCAGGGATTCTTGAACCCGCTTCAATTCTTATTGTATCGCCTTTCACAAGCTTTTCTGCGGGAAGCGTAATCAGCTTGCCGTCGCGGTAAACACGGGCTGTCGGGGCGGCGATTTTTTTGAGAGCTTCGAGCGTCTTCTCAGTCCGGTATTCCTGAAAAAAGCCCAGACAGGCGTTCAGGATTACTATTATAATTATAGTGACAGCGTCCCACATTTCACCCATGACAAGACTAAACGCCGTCGCCGCTAAAAGAATCAGCACCATGACGTCCTTGAACTGCCCCATGAAAACCGATAAAAGCCCCGACTTTTTGCTTTCGGCGAGCTTGTTGAAGCCGTCGCGTTTTAGTATTTCTTCAGCTTGTGTTGTTGTAAGACCTTTATACATAATTTTCACCTCGGCGGTGCGCTGAGGACAGCGCACCCTACATGTCCGATTATATGAGGGAAAAATATTTTTTAAAACCCCTTGACGGACGAGCAAGAAAATATTATAATGTAAATATAGCTTACAAACAGGAGGAGCATACATATGTTTGAGAAAATTTTAGAACCCGGCGAAGTAATCGAAATGCAGGGCGAATGTGCCTATTGCGGTGACGGTGCGATGGCTTCCGTTAATGCAGGTCATGTTGTTCTGACAGATAAACGGCTGTTTATCTGCAAAGACAAGGCTTCAGCGCTTTCAATTATTTTAGGTATAATTTTTGCTGTAATAATTTTTGTTTGTCTTGATATTTTCGTGGGAATCGGAGGAGCAATCGGCGGAGCAATAAGCGGCGCGGTCGGCTTCGGTTTGGGCTTTTTTGTGGCAAATGTTTTAACCAAAGGCAAGAAAAAGCAACCCGACAAAGCTGAATATTCTTTTGAACGCGCTAATATCGAAAGCGTAGAGGACGGTAATCGCGGGGTTCAAAAAATGTTAGTAGTAAAAACAAAAAGCGGTCAAATATGCAAATTCAATCCCAATGAAAAAGACAGCAAGGAAAAATGGCGCGCCGCCTTAACAAACGTTAACTCTTAAAAGTTCTCTCAAACCGCCCTCTCGGGCGGTTTTTTAGTTTCTGAAAAATATTTTTTAAAAACCCTTGACAAAGGAAAAAGTTTCCGTTATAATATAACTGTATTAGTTCAAATAGTACATTTAACACAGGAGGTGAAGACGTGGTGATGGAGTTTTCTATATTATCTCTTTTGCCGTTTGCAGGTATTTTGATTATTGTCGCGATAGTGATTACTGTTTTACTTATAAAAAGCAAGAAATAATATAAGGAGGTAACTATGTTTTCAATTAGTATTAAAGGCGGCTCGCCTATTTACGAGCAGTTATGCGGGCGCATAACCGAGCTGATTTCAACCGGCGTCATGGTAAAGGACGAAAAACTTCCTCCGGTCAGGGAGGTCGCAAAACAGCTCGGCGTGAATCCCAACACGGTTCAAAAAGCCTATCAGATTTTAGAGCAGCGGGGCTTGATTTATTCCGTGCCGGCGAAAGGCAGTTATGTCAGCGGCTCGGACGAGGGAATAATCTCTCTGCGAAAAACCGCCATGAAAGCCTTTACCGAAAGCGTGCGGAACGCGCTTTCCTGCGGGATTGAAAAACAGGCTTTAAAAGAAGCTGTAGACATATTGTAGGGGCGAATAGTATTCGCCCGCAAAAACGCAAAAATCCATATAACATCGGGCGATTGGCGCAGTGCGCTATAATCGCCCCTACAAAGCAAAACATCATAGAAAGGGAAAGTAATTATGATAAAAATTTCAAATGCAGTCAAGACCTTTGACGGCTATCCGGCGTTAGACGGCATTGACTTAAACATACCAAAAGGCAGTGCCTATGGGCTGATTGGCAGTAACGGCGCGGGTAAATCCACGATTTTGCGGGTGCTTTCGGGGATTTATACCCTTGATTCGGGGGAGGCTACAGTAGACGGTCAGGTAGTTTTCGACAACCCTGCGCTCAAGGAGAAAATCTTCTTCGTAAACGATGAAACCGTGCAGTGGAACAATTATACGCTTCCTGAAATGCGGGACTTTTTCAGGACGTTTTATCCCACTTTTTCAATAGAAAAATTCGACGCTATGAGGTTAGCTCTCGGCTTGCCCGATAACCGCAAGCTTGCGACTTTTTCAAAAGGCATGAAGCGGCAGGCGTTCGCGATTTGCGGAATTTCCTGCAAGCCCGAATTTCTGTACCTTGACGAAGCCTTTGACGGCTTAGACCCTACTATGAGAATCGTCGTTAAGAAAATGCTGGTGGACGCCATGCTCGACAATGAAATGACGGTAATAATCTCGTCGCATAATTTGTTCGAGATTGACGAATTTTGCGACAGGGCAGGCTTATTGCACAAAGGCAAAATCGTCTTCGACCGCGAGCTTGACAGCCTGAAAGGCAATATTTCAAAAATCCAGACGGCTTTTGACAGGCACTATGAAAAGGAAGACTTCGACGATATAGAAATCCTGCACTTTGAGCGTAACCGAAGCGTGGTTTATATTATAGCCAAAGGCGACACGGATGAGATTCAGGCGAAAATCGCCGCAAAGGAACCGAAAATCTTAGACATCGTTCCCCTCAGCTTAGAGGAAATATTTATTTACGAATTGGAGGTGCTCGGATATGATTTCTCGAATAGCAAGGATTAGAAGCGATTTTTGGAAATACACGGCTTACAGAATCTACGACGCAAAGTCACGCCTTGTAATTTTATGCATCTGCGGTGTGTTGGGCTTTCCGCTTGCCATGTTCGCCACCTCGCTTCAGTTACAACTGCAATACAGCCCGAGCCATAACCGCTACGACGGCTACAACGACGGGCTTCAAATGTTTATTATGGTGAGCTTTTTCTTGGCGGGCTTGACGGCTGTTGTTGTCGGGCTTCTCACCTACACCGGCGGGGTCAACTGCTATGAGTATTACAGCCGCCGCGAAAAAACCGACAAAATCCTGTCGCTCCCCGTGAGAGAAAGAAACAGGTTCTGGGGAGATTTTACATCGGGAATCGCACCGCTCGCGCTGATGTATGTTGTCAGCGGGGCAATAGGCTTGTTTATAGCTAAAGTAGGCTTCCCGAAAGAAGTATTCACAAATGACCCCGAAATAATTCCGTCGATTACCGCCGCTATGTTCGCGGGGCTGCTGACTATTTTCTCGGTTTATATCATCGGCGTATTCTGCGCGGCGCTCTGCGGGCGGGTTTATGAAACGGTGGTTTATCCCGCGCTGATTATGGGCATTATCCCTGCGCTCATCGGGCTTTTCGGCGTTATGATTTTCTATGACGCGTGGCAGCTTTATATCTTCGACCAGCTTAATATAGTGCTTGCGGGTACGTCGCCCGGCGGATTTCTGATTTGCTTCTTTATTGAGCTTTCACAGTACAGACCGTGGGCTGAAGGCTCGGCTTTGAAAGAACATTTAACTTTCCTGAATCCTGCGATTATAATACCTTTTATACTTGTAAACGGCGGATTTTTAACAGCCGCGTATTATATCGCAAGGAAGCGCGGCGCGGAAAAAACAGGCTCGGCGTTCGTGGTAAAATACGCGCTTGAGGTCATAATGTCGCTTGTTGTCTTTTGCATAACCGCGGTCTTCTGCCTCGGAATCGCGCAGGACGTAGGCTTGACGCCGGGGTATTTGTTCGCGCTGATTATGTGTACGGCGATTGCGTTTTTAGTGCTTGACGTTTCAGCTAAGCGCGGCTTCAAGAAAATGGGCAGAGCGTTTTTCAAGTATGCGGCTATTTTAACCTGCTCGGTTGTGATTTCCAACGTTCTGCTGATGGCAGACGGCTTCGGAATGGGGCGTTATGTCCCGCCGCTGAATAAAGTCGAAAGTGTTGCTATAAACGCGGGTTTCCTTGACTGTATGCAAATAGGGTTAGGCGGATACAGATACTACTACGGTAACGAGGCAAACCGAACCGAATACACCGACAAGGAAATCATAGAGCTTGTAAGACAGCTCAATATAGAAAGCAACAATAACCCCTATAACAACAACCGCAACAATACCCGCTATCAGTCATTGCAAAGATGGGACTACTATAACTACAGCTCGCAGGAAATAACCTACACCCTCTCTAACGGTGACACGGTCAGAAGAAAAATCATGCTCAACGAGGCACAGGTTGAGCGGCTTCTGCCGCTTGTGGTGAGCGATGATTATAAGAAAGCGCGGCTGTCAAATATCGAAAACTGGTTTGCTTCAGTTGATATAATCCAAGCGCAGAACCCACGGGTTACAAGCCTTTTGGGTGACAGATATTCCATCGGCGGTTCAAGCTATGACGCCCTTAGGATTTATGATGCGTTTGAGGCTGACTATCTCGCTGAAACCTTTGAGCAAAGATTCCGTTCCACCGGAACGGTTAAGGGTACGCTTACGCTGAGCTTTGCGGAGATGGCGCTCGCGCCCAACGGCAGAGATTACTATCATGTAAGTGGCAGAGACCTGACGGTTCATATCCTGCCGCATTATACCAACCTCATAAAAGAGCTTGAACGGCAGGGGTTTGATGTTTGGAACGATACCAGCAACTTCTACGAACAGCCGTCTGCTCTGTCTATATCGAGATACGGTTATATCGGCGCGAACACGGCGACCATTTCGCATAACAGAGAGAGAGATGAAACCCATTATCTCGACTGGCATATGGAAAGAGGCTACGGGGACGAGAGAACAGAAGAGCTTATACGTCTGCTCGGCGAAGTGGCACAGCCCGCGCATATCATAAATGGCGAGGGTTATCTGCTCAACGTGAGCAACCATCACTATGGCGTTTACACGTCTTATGTTATTCCGTCGGCGTATAATTACCTCGCGGATGAATTGTTCCAAATTGCGCGGCGCATGAGCGAAGCACCGCCGGAGGTGATTTGGGACGACGACTGGGGCATGTACAGACCGAATCCCAAGTATTATGATTATCACGGCTGGGGTGATGATTATATTGAAAAATACGAGAACGCATTTTATGCTTAATTAATTCCTTTCCCTCTATACAAAGTCAGACGGGAGCGAACTTTTTCAGTTTCGCTCCCGTTTGGCGTAATTTGACAATAATTTTATTATATGATATAATCAAACTGCGGGACAACCCGCACAATAAAGGCAGACCATAACTATAACGGTTATAAAACGGCGGTCAGCCAAACCTCCCGCAAGTACAATGAAAGGAGGTGAGGCGCATGATTATGCTTTGGAGCGACTTTTGGCAAATGCTAACAGCAATTTCAACGATACTGTTAGCGTATTTAACATATAAAGTACTCCGCAAAAAAAGCAAAAAGTAACCGCCCGTCGCAAGGATAGTTACTTTTTGTTTCAATCTTTCGGCTGACCGCCGCACGAATTCACGTGTGGATTCGTGCTGGTCTGCCTTTTCTATTTGTATTATAGCTTAAATTTTCCGATTTGTCAACCCCTCCCCGTGAATTTCACGGGTTCTTTTTTCCCCCCTCTCGGCATAGAATTAAGCATGATTACAGCTAAAAAGCGACCCTTGACAAGCTCTGCCTTTGAACAAGCGGTCGAATTTCTTCCTAAATATAAAGACAAGCTTCTGTCGCTAAGCCCCGCCGCCCGTGAAAAAGCGCGGGAAATACGGCTTCGCGCAGGACAAGCAATCGCTGTCGAATTAATAAATGACAGGCTTTTCGCAGACGTAATCGTCACCGCCGAAGACCTGAAAAACCTCATCGAGCTTTTCTGCGATTATTCGCTCCACAGCTATCAGAGGCAGTTGGCGCAGGGCTTTATAACGCTTGCGGGCGGGCATAGAGCGGGCTTCTGCGGGACGGCGGTAATCGAGGGAGAAAAAGTTACTGCTATCCGCGATATAACCTCAATAAACCTACGTATAGCGCGGGAATTTATCGGCTGTTCGGACGAATTATTTCATTTATTGACGCCTGAAAACATAAAAAGTCTGCTTATTATCGGCGGACCCGTGAGCGCGAAAACAACGCTCTTGCGGGACTTTGCGCGGAATCTGTCGGAAGCGGGCTTTAAAGCCGCTGTTATAGACGAGCGCAGTGAAATCTGCGCCAAAGGTGCGAATATAGACACGTTGAATAATTTCCCCAAGAAAGCGGGATTTATCACGGCACTGCGCGCGCTTTCGCCGGATTTTATAATTTGCGATGAAATCGCCGATGACGGCGAGCAGGTCGCTATGTGTCTTAACAGCGGCGTGGGAGTTATAATGACCGCGCACTGCGGAAGCCTTGAAGAAGCCCTAAACAGCTCTGCGCTTTCGGGCGTAATAAAGCATATAAATTACATTGCGCTTCTCGGGACAGGCAGAAATATAGGAAAGCTTCAGGGGTTGTGGCGAAGGAGCGTTGAAAATGAGATTAATTTTAGCAATGTTTTGCCTGCTTGCGGGAACACTATTCGGTTTGCATCGCTCGGCAGGGCTTAAAAGGCGCGAAACGCTCCTGCTTGAAATTACGCAGTTGCTTGAAAGCATGGCGGTGCAAATCCGCTATCGCGCCTTGCCGCTCGCTGAATTATTCGGAGCGTTAAACGGCGGCGAGTTTTTGGAACATGTAGGGGCGGGCTTCCATGCCCGACCGGATATAAATTATCGCGAAGCGTGGAATGAAGCAGTGAACTTTTTCCCTGAACTTTCGGAAGAGCGGGAAATCCTGCTGTCTGTCGGGAATTCGCTCGGCGGGAGCGATACGGCGGGGCAGATTGCCATGCTGGAATTAAACAAAAATTTATTGCAAACACGGCTCGGCGCAGCGTCTGAAACGGCGCAAAAAAAAGGCGCGATGTACCGCTCGGTAGGCTTGTTGACGGGGCTGGGATTAGCGATTATGGTGTTGTAGGCTGTAGGGGCAGACCTTGTGTCTGCCCGGGGGTACCCCTACATATTAAGGTAATAACGAGGAGCGGTTATGGAAATAGATTTTATTTTTAAAATAGCCGCAATCGGCATAATCGTGGCAGTACTCGGTCAGCTCCTGAAACATTCGGGCAGGGAAGACCAAGCGATGATGACCAATATCGCAGGCTTGGTTGTCGTGCTGATGATGATTATAAACGAAATCGCCGTGCTGTTTAATACGATTAAAAACGTTTTCGGGTTGTGGTAAAAACATGAATATAACAGCTATAGTCGGGGTAGGTTTAGTCGCGGCGGTGCTGTCGATTATTCTGCGGCAGTATAACAAAGAATTCGGGTTTTATATACCTCTTGCCGCCGGAATAATAATTCTCACTGCTGTGATTACCGCTATGCGCCCCGCCCTTGACACCGTGAATAACCTTATGACGGCGGCGGGTATGAATAACATCTACGGGCAGACACTGCTTAAAGGGCTTGCTGTCTGCTATTTGACCCAGCTCGCCACCGATACCTGCAAGGACGCGGGGGAAACCGCAATCGCCGGCAAGCTTGAGCTTTCGGGGAAAATCGCTATTGTATTATTATCACTGCCGCTGTTTCACAGCTTGGTTGAATTAATCACAGGACTTATAACATGAAAATAATCATAAAAATTATTATACTTCTAATGCTTTTTTTCTCCCTTGTATTTTCCTCCGGCGCACATGAAGACTATGGGCAGGATGAGCTTATAGACGCCCTGCCCGACGGTGCGCGGGAAATGCTCAGGGAGAACGATATAACCCCCGACAACGCCGGCGCGCTCAGGCTGACGCCTTTTTCTGTAATCAGAAGCATGTGGGATATTTTCATGGACGAGCTGACCCGTCCGCTTCGTATGTTAGCCGCACTGACAGGGGTGATTCTGCTCTGTGCCGCGGCTGAAACCCTGCGCGACAGCGCGGGTGGTTCCGCAAGCGTAGGACAAACCTCCGACGTTTTCGGAATCGTAGGAGTTTTAGCCGGCGCGGGTATGATGATTATATACATATCAGATATAGTTGCCCGCTCTGCCGCGACGTTAAATGCGGGTGGGGCATTTCTGCTGACCTTTGTGCCTATATTCGCGGGAATCATGGTAATAACCGGTCAGTTGACAACTGCTACGGTTTTCAGTATGTCGCTGATTATGGCGGGGCAAGTTTTCATGTATATAACCGCGGTGTTCCTGACGCCGCTTGCCAGTGTTATTCTCGGCGTTTCAACGGCGGGCGCGGTCAGCCCCGACCTGAAAGTAGACGCACTGTCCGAAACTGTAAAGAAAATCGTTATATGGACGCTCGGGCTGTTAGTCACGCTGTTCACGGGGTTATTGTCGCTTCAAAGCTTCATAAGCTCGTCGGCAGATACAGTGGCGATGAAAGCGGCGAGGTTCACGGTGTCAAGCTCTGTGCCTTTTGTAGGCGGGGCTGTAGGTGACGCGCTTTCTACAGTTCGCGGAAGCGTAAATCTGCTCCGAAACAGCACGGGGACTTTCGGTATAATTGCGGGTATAACCATTATCGCGCCGACGCTCATTTCGGTTTTCGCTCATAAAATCGCCCTCAGCATAGCGGCGGCGGTCAGTAGTGTTTTCGGGCTTGTGCGGCTTTCCGCGCTTCTTAAAAGCGGCGAGAGTGTGCTTAGTATAATATTCGCGTTGCTTTTCTGCTTTACAATAATAGTAGTGATTTCAGTGGGGCTGATGCTGTTCATATGGAACGGAGGCGTTTAAACCACCCCGCCCTAAAGGGCACCCCTCCACAGAGGGGAATAATCCTATAATTAAGAGCAGTAAATTCCCCTCCGTGGAGGGGTGGCGCGAAGCGACGGGGTGGTAAAAATTAAAACTATATTATTAAATATATGCTTGATTGCGGCGGCGACTGCGCTGTTTCGTATGCTTGTGCCGGAGAACAGCTTCAGGAAGCAAATAGGGTTTTTAATCTCCTGCTTTTTTATTACTGCTGTTGCTTCCATGATTACGAACGCTGACTTAAATTTTGACGGTGTTTCCGGCGTAGAATTCGGCAGAGAGCATGAAATCATAGACTTTTCGGAGCAGACGACTTCCGAGCGAAAGCGGGCAATCGCCGAGGAATTGTCCGGGCGGGTGCGGGAACTGCTGGAACAAAACGAGATTTACCCGTCCAAAATTTATGTAATTGTTAATATTTCGGGTTTGTACAGCATATCTATTAATGAAATAAAGCTTGTTCTGCCGCCGGACGCAGACTTCGGGCTGGCGGCAACATTAGTCGAAAAGGAGGTAGGGAGGGAAATAAAGGTGACAATTATTACGTAGATAGTTTTAAAAGTTTCGCAAAAAGGGAAAAGTATGAAAAAATATAAAGAACTGCTTAAAAACGATAAAGCTGTAAAAATAATAGTTGCTGTCGGCTTCGCGCTGATTCTGCTGATTATGTTTTCGGATATTTTCGGAAACATAGGAAATGTAGGGGACGCCGCCCCCGGCGTCCCGCGCACAGAAGACGCGGCTCAGTACGCCGCACAGCTCGAAGAACAGCTCATCGCCCTTATCTCAGAAATACAGGGAGCCAGCAATGTAAAAGTCATGGTGACGCTCGAGAATTTCAGCGGTAATAATATACCGCAGGTGCGCGGAGTGGCAGTAGTATGCGAGGGCGGCGACAACATCCTTGTAAAACAAAAAGTAGTTGAAACCGTGTCAAAGGTTCTCGGAATAAGCACAGCAAAAGTCAGCGTGGTTAATTAAATTCTGTAGGGGACGACGCCCTCGGCGTGCCGCTAATCGCCCGCAAAAATATATCTAAGGAGAATACATATGAAAAAACCTAAATTCTTACGCAAACTGAGATTACCCCGAATCAACGTGATTATCGGGAAGAAGCAAATTATTGTCGCCGGACTGACTCTTTTGCTCGGCTCGGCGATATACGTCAACTATATCTACGCATCCTCCAATAACCGCGCACTTGAGCTTCCGCCCGAAAACGGAGCCGCAGATGAAGTCAGCGGTGCGAACTACGGCGACGCGGCGTTTGTTTCAAGCTCGGCGGAAATGTCTGAAGAGGTAATGGCGTACTTCGCGCAGGCTCGCATGGACTTGCAGGAGAGCCGCGACGAGGCGAAGGACTTCATGCAGGCTATGTACGGCGGCGGTGATATGAGAGGCGATGAGCTTGAAGTTATGTCGCGCAGTGCCGAGCGGCTCAGAAGCAACATAGAAAGCGAAACCAAAATAGAGAATCTGCTCAAAGCGCAGGGCTTCGCGGATGCGTTGGTTTACATCTCGGAGAGAGGCGTTAACGTTATAGTCAAAACTGACGGACTTGACGCGGCGGGCGCGGCGACAATAAAAAACACACTGCTTTCAGAAGTCAGCGTGGCGGCGGAGAATATAACGATTGTGGAAATTAATTAAAGAAGAAGGGCGGCAGTAGCCGCCCTTTTACTATTGACAAATAAGTATGCATATGCTATAATATTTATATATTATGTTTTATAATACGTTTATAAGGGGGAAATGTGTTATGGTAAAAACAACCGTAGACCTTGACGAAAATTTAATTAATAAGGCTGTTCAAATCTTTGGTGGTAAAACAAAAAAAGAAATCATCACGCTTGCCCTGAATGAGCTTATAGCCCGGCATGAGCAAAAGGATTTATACGACCTTTTCAACAGCGATGAGGTTTTTATTGCGGACGATTATGATTATAAGGCAATGCGCGGTAGCGACCGTGACTTTGATTACATAGCAGAAAAAATCCCCGAATTAAGAATACTGGAATAAAAAAGGCGAAAGGTTAAACCTTTCGCCTTTTTATTATTTAGGGGGGATTGTAATATTATTATCGAATTCAATCAAGGTTTCCGCACTTAAACCTACTTTTTCCGCAGACCACGCATTAAAGTCAATGTCGCAGTACTTGGGAATCCGCTCTCTCGTTGAAAAATCGCTGACACGGCAAAGCTCGTTAAACTCTGCCAAATCATACTCATAGTTATCCATCGCTTCCGAGAAAACGCTGAAAGGAGCTTCTTCCTCCTCAAATTCCTTGAAGAATAAGTAATGCCCGACTTCAAAGCGCAAAACGAACATAAACTTCGCCCGCAGTTTTATGGACAACCCCTCGTTATGTTTAATGTACTCTTTGATTTTGTCAGTCATAACCGCGAGTTCGGCTTTTTCTATTTTTGCTTTGCCGTTGTCATCAACGATTTTGCATCTTAAATCAAAAACATCTACAGGGAGGTCTTTGTTATAATAAACTCTGTATTTTATATTGTCGAAGAAAAGCAGTTCAAGGTCGGTAATGCTAAATTCCACAAGCACATGCTCAAACTCCTTTATGATTCCCTCAATAATACGTTTATATGCTGTTTCCATTTGTTCGATTTGTTCAAGATTCATATTAAACCCTCTTTCCTTAAAAATGGTATACATACTTTAATAATACAGCATAGAACTTAACTTGTCAATAGTTTTGCCGTAAAATTAAAAGGGCGAAAGGTTTTAACCTTTCGCCCTCTGCTGATTCTGGCTTTGTGTTTGTGTATTCTGCTTTTCGCCCATGTCGGTCTGGCGGGGTGCGGGGGTGCGGTTTTCGGCGTTGTTTTTGTTGTTGTTATTGCCGCCTTTGTTTTTCTTACCCATTGCGCTTCTCCTTTAAAATAAATAAGATTAGGCAAATCCTGCCTAATCTTATTCTGCCGCTAAAACAAAAGAATATACGCGATTGCAAGCACCAATGGCAAATCCGCACCCTCCGAGAGCAGAATAATCAGCAGAACAGCTAAGATTATTAAATCTTTGTCGCTCAGAATGGCGTCTATATTCAGTTTTTTTTCAAATCTTTCCATGAAAACCCACCCGGCGGGCCTCCGCCTCCCGTCGAAAAACCTTTTCCTGTGTCAGTGTTTTGCCTGTTTGTTGAAGCGGTACGGCTGTTTGATGAACGGTTATTGTTGCAGTTACGCTTATTATGCTCGTTTATGTATTTATTAAAATTCGGGGGAGGCGAGTTTTCACAGCGTTTTTTTGGGGGCGGTTTATCACACTCGCACCCCTTGAAGCTCTCAAAAGGGTACTCGGTTTCCTCCTCGTCGTCTTCCCCGCTCATTTCACTGATGATTTCGTCCGGAAAATGGATTTCCTCAGGTTCGGGTTCGGGGGGGGGCGGGGGGGGGGGGTTCAGAAGCTTTTCAATATTTTCGGGCGGTTTGTTGGTTTTGCTTTTTTTAATCAGCTCGCCGGCATCTATATTTATGTCCACATCTGCATTGATTTCGATTTTCTTGCTCTGGTTTAAAGTAATCTCCGTCTCGTTCCGC
>Ga0123356_10005195_pt1 | contig 13309 bp, 12 predicted proteins | sample TergutEmb28metaG_2_FD_92546 | JGI IMG/M metagenome (GOLD analysis project Ga0123356, IMG submission 92546) | Embiratermes neotenicus P3 segment gut microbial communities from Petit-Saut dam, French Guiana - Emb289 P3 | ecosystem: Host-associated > Arthropoda: Insects > Digestive system > Gut ... | reverse complement strand
CCTGTCCTGTATTTGCTTCAAGGCAAAGATAGATTTCTTCAAAGTATGTGTCATTTGCGAGCTTATGGAAAGCCGTATCAAATGTACTACGCATTGCAATATCGGAAATGCCTGATTTTTCAATTGCTTCTTTGATTGTTATCCTGCGTCCGGTCCACTTTTCTACTTCGGGGTCGGGGTCGCGTATAAACAAGGTTTCATGAAGCTTACCGAAGATGCGGCGAGCAAGTATTATGCAATCGGGTTCGTCAATCCCCGTCAGGTAAACAAAATTGCGATTTGCAAAAAAACGAAAATCTTCATCGGCGCTGCGATGTGAGTTCCCGCCGGAGCAAATAACGAGTAATGCTCCGTCGGGAATAGTTTCATATAATGTTTCACGGTTGCGGGCAAAGAAAGTTTTTGTCATGGTGTATGCTCCGTTCTTTCTATTATTTCATCTTGCAGGGCTCTGCTTAGGTTTCTGAAATGGTCGCTGTATCCGGCAACCCGCACTATCAGGTTACGATGCTGTTCGGGGTTTGCCTGAGCATCTCGCAGAGTTTGCCTGTCTACAACATTAAATTGAATATGGTGTCCGTCCATTTCGAAATATGCGACTACCAGACATGCCATGCCTTCAAGTCCTTTTTCGCCTGATACAACGCTTGGTGTAAACTTTTGGTTTAAGAGTGTACCGCCTGTTTTAAGCTGGTCCATTTTTGCTGCTGAATGTAAGGCTGCAGTGGGACCGCTCATATCGGCGCCTTGTGTGGGTGATATCCCTTCGGATAAGGGTTTGCCCGCAGGTCTGCCATTCGGCAATGCTCCAGTAACTTCTCCAAAATATATATGGCATGTTGTGGGGAGCATGTTGACACGAAATTCACCGCCGCGGGTGTTTGGGCGTCCTGTTACTGTTTTGCGGTAAGCTTCAAACACTTCTTGCATTATATTATCGGCATAATCGTTATCATTGCCGTATTTGGGGGCTTTGTTCTTTAATATTCCCGGTACATCGTTAAATCCCTCAAAGTTGCTCTTTAAAGCTTCCAATAAACGTTCCATAGAAAACAACTTTTCGTCGAATACAGCATATTTTATCGCCGCAAGTGAATCAGTGACCGTGCCTATTCCTACACCCTGTAAGTAACTTGTGTTATAACGGGCACCGCCCGCGTTATAGTCTTTTCCTTTTGTTATACAATCGTTTGTGATGATTGATAAAAACGGGACAGGCAGATAATTTGCATAGAATGCTTCGATAATATTGGAGCCTGCCACTTTAATATCAACAAAATGCTTAATCTGTTTAACATACGCATCAAATAGCTGTCCGTAATCGGTAAAGTCTTCCGCATTGCCGGTTTTAAGTCCGAGCTGATTACCACTGACAGGGTCAAAGCCGTTGTTAAGGGTGATTTCAAGAATCTTTGGCAGATTAAAATAGCCGGTCAGAATATATGCTTCATTGCCAAATGCTCCTGTTTCCACACAGCCGCTGGAGCCGCCAAGTCTTGCGTCTTCCAGAGTTTTGCCTGCATTTAACAGTTCCTGCACAATAGCTTCAGTGTTGTAAAAAGCGGGTTGCCCCCAACCTTTACGGGAAATCTCACATGCACGTAACAGAAACTCACGTGGAGTTTTGCTGCTGATTTGAACATTTGAGCTTGGCTGCAAGAGGCGCATTTCATCCATGCAGTCCAATATCAAGTAGCTGATATCATTAACTCCGTCGCTGCCGTCTTCGGCAATTCCGCCGGTGTTGATATTGGCGAAGTCGGTGTATGTACTGCTCTCTTTTAAAGTTACGCCGACTTTGGGCGGAGCGGGTTGGTTGTTAAATTTGACCCATAGGCACTGAAGAAGCTCCAATGCTTTGTCTTTATTCAAAGTACCTATATCACAATCCTTGCGGTAAAAGGGAATCAAATGCTGGTCCAGTCTGCCGGGGCTGTAAGCATCCCATGGGTTTAGTTCCGTTGTAACACCGAGATGTACAAACCAGTACATTTGAATTGCCTGCCAATATGTCTGCGGTTTATTTGCAGGCACAACATCACAGTTAGCGGCGATTTGTAAAAGTTCGGCACGGCGCTCTTCGTTTGTTTCTGTCGATGCAAGCTCACGTGCATATGCTGCATAACGCTTACCTAATGCAATTATACCGTCACAGCAGATGCTCATTGCACGGAGCTGCTCTTTTTTGCGCAAAGCTTCGGTATCGTTTTGACAGTCGAGAGCGGTAATTTTATTTTCGATATCTTGCTTATAATCCAAAAAGCCCTTGTGATATATGTTTCGCGACCCTACAGTGTGTCCCGGTCCGCGCTGTTCCATAAATTCGGTGAAAATGCCTGCAGCGTAACATTGCCGCCAATCAGGTGTCATAGACGAAAGAAGTCTGTCCCTGAGTGCTCTGTCTTTCCAAAAGGGGATAATGGTTTCTTCCTGTGCTTTAAAATCGTCGGGTGCAACACGGAAGAATATAAGGTCACGTTCATTCATCACTCGTAAGTCTTCGAGTGTGTGGCAGCATATCTCGGGAAAACTCGGCGCTGACTGCGGCGCTGAGCCTTTTTCGCCGACAATTAGCTCGCCGTCGCCAATCCAAAGCGTTTTATTCTCCATAATATGTTTAAAAGCAAGCGCACGAAGCTCAGGGACTGATACCCGCCCTTCGTGCGTTTTATATGCTTCAGTTTCAAGTAATGCCCGTTCCATGCATATCCGCGGCTCGGTTTTCAGGCTTTCTTCTCTCAGTTTTTGTACACGATCGGTCATAATATTCCTCCGCATGAGATTCTATGCTTTGCTCAGGATGACATGTTAATCTAAAATCAATATATATCATGATATGGAATAAATCAACAGATTGTGGTAGAATGTTTTGGGGTGATTACATGAAAATACTGGTTACCGGCGGAGCAGGTTATATAGGAAGCCATGCGACTTTGGAGCTGCTGAAACAAGGATATGATGTGGTTGCGATTGATAACTTTGTTAACAGCAAACCGGAGGCAATAAAACGTATAAAAGAACTGGCGGGGCGTGATTTCCGGTTTTATGAAATGGATGTGCGCGATAGGTCCCTGCTTGATAGTATTTTTAGTGAACATGATATTGATTGTGTGATACATTTTGCAGGTCTCAAAGCAGTAGGTGAGTCTGTTGAAAAACCACTTGAATATTATGCAAATAACCTAGATTCAACCATTATACTTTGTGAGGTTATGAAGAAGCATAAAGTTAATAAAATCATATTTTCATCAAGTGCTACAGTGTACAGTGCTGACAATGACATGCCGCTGACAGAGGATTCCCGGACCGGAGGCTGCACCAACCCGTATGGCTGGACAAAGTTTATGTGTGAACAAATCCTGACTGACATTGCAAATGCAAATGATGGCTGGTCGGTTGGTTTGCTGCGGTATTTTAATCCGATTGGTGCTCATGAAAGCGGCAGAATCGGAGAAGACCCGCAAGACATACCCAACAATTTGATGCCGTACATAGCGCAAACCGCTGTGGGACGGCTCAAGAATCTCAGTATTTTCGGTGATGACTACGATACTCCGGATGGAACAGGAGTGCGGGATTATATCCATGTTGTTGATTTGGCGGAAGGGCATGTCATGGCAGTTAAATACTTGCAAAACCATCCGGGTGTGAGCATTTTTAATCTCGGTACAGGCAAGGGTGTAAGTGTTCTTGAGTTGGTATCGGCTTTTGAATCGGTAACCGGAATAGAACTGCCTAAAAAGATTGTCTCACGTCGCCCAGGCGATATAGCAACCTGTTACGCCTCAACGGAAAAGGCGAAAAATGTGCTAGGTTGGGAAACGAAAAAAACAATTGAGCAAGCATGCGCGGATACCTGGCGCTGGCAGAAAAACAACCCGAACGGGTACTAGTTTGTTCTGACAGTGACTGACCCTAATATAAGCCCAACAAACATATTGATTATTTAAATTGAGTTTGGTATAATCGATGAACAAACGATGAACAGTCAAAATCATTGATTAAGAGAGGCGGAGAGCTGAATGAGACGGCTTATATGTATAGTGATTACATTGGTTCTGGTTTCCATCATACTGCTCTCAGCCGTTTCGGATATAAATTACGGCTACGGTCCGGGTTATGTGCCTGATTACGGCGATGATTACGGTTCCGATTATGACAGTGATTACGGCGATGATTACGGCGCCGACTATGAAAACAGCGAAGATTACGAAAGCGAACCCGCGTCATAGCAACTTTTACGTACTGGAGGTCACCACATTGCCGGTATTGTTTTTCTTGTTTTGGCTCATACTAAATGCAAGCATCACTGCTCCGGTTATCCTCACCGGTGTTGCTGTCGCTGCTCTTATTGGCGTTTTATTTTACCGCTTTATCGGACTCAATCCTAAGACCGAGCTCAAAGCGGTTAAAAAAATTGCTCTAATTTTCGCTTATTTAGGCATGCTTATGGTTGAGGTTATTAAAGCTAACGCAAACATGATAAAGCTTGTTTTATCGCGCAATATTGTAACCAACCCTCAAATAAAATACTTTGATTCACCGGTTCGTTCGGATATAGCAAAAATGGCACTTGCCTGCACAATAAATCTCACCCCGGGAACAGTTTTTATCGAGCTTGAAGATAACAAGTTCGGTGTCCATGCAATCGACGCTAAGTTTCTCGTAGGCATGGAAGGGGATTGGCATATTGTCAAGATGCTCAGACGAATAGAAGGGGGGCACTAACCGTGGTATTTGACTACAGTGCGGCTGTCGGTTATTTATTGCTGATTGCGATGTGCTTTCTTTCAATAACGATATTCTTCTGCCTCTTTTTTGCTGTCCGCGGGCAGCGTCTTACCGATAAAATAATTGCTACCAATATGATTGCGGTGAAAACCATTATACTTGTCGTCATGGTCGGAATATACTTCGGTGAGGGCTATCTTGTAGACGTCGCAATGGTTTTTGCGCTCATTAGTTTTCTTGCGACTGTAACTTTTACAAGACTTATTCTCCAGTTTATGTTTGATAAGTCAACAACGCGTACTCGTCCCGATGATGCCGATAGTGCAATGTAGCGCTCATAATGACGAAGAAATAGACAGGATTGCGGTCCGAATACCGCAATGACAGCAAAACAAGGAGCATAGGCGTATGGAAATTTTAAGATTTGTCCTGGCAACGCTGTTTCTGACCAGCGGAATCATTGTATTCGGTGTTGCTACGCTTGGGCTTTACCGCTTAAAATACGTACTGAACCGTATTCACGCATCGTCTAAGTGTGACACATTAGGCGGTATGCTTATGCTTATTGGTATTTGCATAATTGCGGGATTTAGTTTTACATCGCTTAAAATAATTGCACTCGTTGTCTTTGTCTGGCTGACAAATCCGCTTGCGATTTTTATGATAGGCCGTGCAGAAGTGCTTACAAATCCAAATCTTGAGGATGAGGTAAGCATTCTTGATATTACAACTAAGAAAACTGAGGATGATGGAACAGGCGGTAATGAGGAAAATGCGGAGGTGGTAAGCCAATGATAGTTTTTGAAGTAATACTGCTTCTTTTTATGGTTGCCTGCGCGATTTCCGTATCAATCACAAAAAAAATTATATCCGCGGTTGTTATATTCATGTCGTATAGTATAGTTATGTCGATAGTCTGGCTTTTGCTCCAATCCCCAGACCTTGCGTTAACGGAAGCGGCAGTGGGATGCGGGCTGACAAGCGTACTTTTTTTTCTCACGATAAAGCGCATCAACGCCATGGAGGAGAAACGGAATGAGCGAAAAAGAGACGATTAACTACGAGCTTGCGGTTCGTAAGTTAAAAAGTTTCATAGACTGGGTCAATGCTGACACCGATTTGCCTACGCTTGAGGAGCTTGAGGGAAATCCGGAGGACAGCCATGATTTTGCCGATATCGAAGTCACCTCGCATGATGATGAAAATATCTCAGTTATACAAGAATCAACTGAGTCCAAGATTGGTGAGTTGGACGAGGAGCTTGACTATTCTGATATGTTCGCGTCAAAAAGTGAGAAAAAAGCAAAGCAAACTGCTGCTGCATCGGCATCCTGGAGTGCTTCGTTTAACAAAATGATGCGATTGCCGAAAGTACAGTTGATATACCGTTTGATTTCAATACTGCTCACAATAACAATAATAACCGTTCTGCTTATTACAGTTACACATATGCCGGAGTTTGGAAATCCGGACAATCCCACAAACAACGAGGTTTATGTGCGCTATATCGAGCAGGGAGTTGCGGATACAGGTGCTCTTAATATCGTTGCGGCAATGATTCTTGACTACCGTGCTTTTGATACATTGGGTGAGGCTTTTGTGCTTCTTACTGCTGTAATGGCGGTTGTTATGCTTATTCGTACACCGGGAAAAGCGGTTCCTAAGTCAAAAGTTGACATGGCTGAACAGCCGTTTATGCTCAAGTATGCGGTTATGTTAGTTGTACCATTTGTAATAATTTTTGGAATATACATACTGTTTAACGGACATCTTTCACCGGGCGGCGGCTTCTCCGGGGGTGCTGTTCTGGGTGCGGGAATTTCACTTTATGCCGCTTCTTATGGTGTAGATAAAGTACGCAAGATTTTTACTTTTAAGACATTTATTATATGCTCTGTCAGCGCGTTGTTATTCTATTCACTTGCAAAGGGTTATTCGTTTATGATGGGAGCCGCCGGTCTGTCAACAGGAATTCCGCTCGGCACACCAGGGAACTTGTTTAGTGCAGGGTTGATTCTGCCGCTTAATGTGAGTGTCGGTTTTGTTGTTGCTTGCAGCGCCTACGGGCTTTACGCATTATTTTCGGAAGGTGAGGTGTAGCCGGAGTTGGGTAGTCTTGGAACAAATTATATAGAAGCCACAGCGCTTATTCTGTTTGGCATAGGTCTGACTACACTTATGCTGCATAAAAACCTTATTAAAAAGCTTATAGGTTTTAATATTATGGAGACCTCTATCTTCCTTTATCTGACGACAAAGGGATTTATTGCCGGAAGAGGCGCGCCTATTATTATTGACGGAATAAACGACATAGAGCTTTATATTAATCCGATTCCCAGTGGTCTGGTACTCACAGGCATTGTTATAGCTGTGAGTATTACAGCGTTTATGCTCGCGCTTTGTATAAAGATGTATGAATACTACGGCACTCTTGACATGGATAAAATATCTCTTATGTCAGAAGAAGCGCTGAGCGCAAACACGGACACAGATTCGGAAATAGATACAAACAGCCGGGGAGGGGATGACTGATGCAGTTTTTCAATCATTTTCCTCTGATAATGATATTTTTACCCATGATAATGTCAATGGTTGTGCTGGTTGTAAAAGATGAGCTGCGCATACGTTTGATAACATTAGCCGTGCAGAGCGTTATTGCGTTGTTGTCTTTATGGTTACTGCTTTCACTGATAAGCTCTGAAGTTGAGGCATTTGCGTATACTATGGGATATTTCCCCGCACCGTGGGGAAATGAACTTCGAGCGGGTCCGCTTGAGTCGATGATGTCGTTTGCTTTTTCTATTGTTATGCTTCTTTCGCTGCAGGGCGGATCTTTGGATACAATACGTGATATCAGAAAAGAAAAAATTCATTATTTCTATATGATGACCAACCTGCTGACTTGTTCACTGATGGCACTGGTTTATACAAACGACATCTTCACAGGTTATGTATTTATGGAAATCAATATGCTTGCCGCCTGTGCTATAGTCGTTGCTAAAGAAAGCGGAGAAACTGTCAAAGCAACAGTCAAGTATATGTGCCTGAATATGGTCGCTTCAATGCTGTTTTTACTAGGGCTTGCAATGCTTTACAGTATAACCGGTCATCTGCTCATGGAACCGGCAAAGAATGTTATCGCAATACTTGCAGATGCCGGACAATTCCATATGCCTCTGGTTGTTACACTTTCGCTGTTTACTATCAGTATCGCTATAAAAAGTGCTTTGTTCCCGTTCCATACATGGCTTCCGGATGCTCACGGCACCGCAACCACTTCGGTTTCGGCAATCCTGTCGGGACTTGTGCTTAAAGGGTATGTAATACTGCTGCTTAAAATAATATCGCGTGTCTATGGTATAGATGTTGTTGGAATGCTGGGTATAAGCAATGCTATGTTTGTGCTTGGACTTACAAGCATGGTGGCAGGTTCGATTTTTGCTCTTCAGCAAAAGGATATAAAGCGTATGATTGCGTACTCCACGGTTGCGCATATCGGTTACATCTTTATGGGTATAGGCTTTAATACTCCTGCCGGATTCGCGGCGGCAAGCTACCATATTATGGCTCACGCGTTTACAAAGAGTATGCTGTTTATAGCGACAGGTGTTCTGATAAACGCCGCGGGCACCAAAGAGATAGCAGGCATGGTTGGTGTCGCATGGAAAAGCAGGTTGGCAGGAGCGGCGTTTTTAGTAGGCGCGCTTTCACTGATTGGCATACCTTTGTTTGCCGGGTTCCCGTCAAAATTCTATCTGGCGGAGGCCGCGATTCATGACGAGCAGGGAGCGTGGATTGCCTTTATTTTCCTTGCGTTCAGTACATTTTTGAACGCGCTTTATTATGTACCGACATTATATAAATTCTATTCGACCAAGGGAACATTATCACAAGCAATAGACATGGGCAGAGTCCAGGTGAAATCTCCGGCGACACCGGTACTATTTATACTCATGGGGATTAATGTTATGCTCGGCACATTCTATATTCCGATAATGAGCCTGTTGCACGAAGGCTTTGAATGGTTGGGTTAATCGGTCATTTATAGATAAATAAAAGAATATAAATAAAGATGAAGTTTATATAGGAGGAGATTACTATGCTGCCTTTCGCAATTATTGTAGCTCTGATTATTGCCGCGATTGTTATGTTCCTTGTCAGAAGTCCGGTATTTGCCAAAACACTCACTTTAATCACATTGGGTGCTTGTTTTGCCGCTTCTGTCGTGCTTGTTGTCATTACCACCGGCGGCAACACAGTCAGTCTGGTATTGGGTGCTCCGCCGTGGAACTTCTCTTTATCAGTCGGTATACTTGAGGCGTTTATGTCGTGCCTGTTCACAGGTATAGCGTTCTTTATTATGTGGGCATCAGTCACAATGATTGACCACGATGTCGAAATAAAGAGGGTTCCGCTGTACTATGCTCTGATTTGCGCGCTTGTAGCGATGCTTTGCGGTGTGGTTTTCTTTGATAATCTGTTTAATGTCTTTATATTTATAGATGTCAGTTCTTTTGCCGCTGCATGTATTGTTATTATCAAAGGGCAGAAGGAAAACCTCCGTGCGGGTATAAAATACATCGTATTATCCATTCTCGGTTCGGGCTTTATTCTAATGGGCATCGTGGTGCTCTTCTCACTTACCGGGGAACTCTCACTCGCTGCCATACATGCTGTATTTCATGGAGGATTGGGTGACAATGCTACAGCAGTACTGAACGCCATAATCTTTATCACCATTGGTGTCGGCTTTAAGAGCGCTCTGTTCCCGATGCACATCTGGCTGCCTGACGCGCACGGAACGGCTCCATCTCCGTCATCTGCTATTCTGTCGGCACTTGTGCTTAAAGCATATGCTGTTTTCTACATAAAAATTATGTACGTCGCGATTGGGTACGATATTCTCAATACAGACGCAGGGCTGCAATGGCTGCTCACAATTGTTCTGATTGTGGGTTCGGTTGCGATGCTGGCAGGTTCAATCATGGCTATCTTGCAAAAGGATATAAAGCGCATGATAGCGTATTCTTCCGTTGCGCAAATCGGTTACATTTTCTTGGGAATCGGGCTTGGCAACGAGTTAGGTCTATTTGCGGCAATCTTCCACATTTTCGCCCATGCCGTTACGAAAGCGATGCTATTCCTTGTTGCCGGTTCGATTATTGAGCAGACGCATAACAGGGAGCTTGATAATATGGGCGGATTAGGTTATCAAATGCCAATCACTGTCGCAATGTTTACGGTAGGCGCTCTGTCGATGGTTGGTATTCCTATGTTTATTGGCTTTAACAGCAAATGGAATTTTGCAATGGCTATAATGGATTCGAGTGAATACTGGGTTATGGTGGCTCTGGCGTTATCGGCGCTGCTTAACGCGATCTACTATCTGCCGGTTATTATACGTTCGTTCTTTGGCACCGAGGCCCGTAAAATAGCAGAAAACCCTGAAAATCTTGAGCGTCCGATAAGTGCGCTTATGCCTATAATGATTCTAACCTTAATGGTAATGTTTTTCGCTGTTTGGAGCGCACCTGTCTCCTCCGTTATTACAAACGGAATAGCAGCCATCTGGCAATAGGCAGCAACTGACCGGAGGGTAAGACAGACAACGGCATTTAAATCTACGGAAGGGGAACATGCATGAACTATATTATACTGGCTCCAATATTGCTTCCGATGCTTGCCGGAGCAGTGTTACCGCTGATGAAGTTCAGTGGTGACCGCGACAAGCGTCAGAAATATGTCGGGTCGGTAGTGGTTGCAAACCTGTTTCTCGTGCTTCTCGCCGTAGGGCTGGGAGACTTGGAGCTAAAGAATTTTGAGATTACCAGTTTTGTATATATGCTGCTCAGAATTGACGATTTAGCACGTTTCTTCCTTGTGCTCGCTTCTTTCCTTTGGCTGCTGGTAACCTTTTATTCCTTTGAATACATCAAGCATGAGGGGAAAGATGTCCGTTTTTTCTCTTTCTTCCTTATGACACTCGGGGTTATTATGGGAATATGTATGGCGGGCAACTTTTTCACTCTGTATTTGTTCTATGAGTTGATGACGCTGATTACATATCCGCTGGTAATTCACTCAGAAACACCTGATGCAATGAAGGCAGGAAATAAATACCTTGCATATTCCTTTGTCGGCGCCTCACTTGCATTGGTTGGTTTTATATTTGTGGCACATTTCGGATACACTATCGACTTCACGCCCGGCGGTGTACTGGATCCTGCTATGATTGCAGGCAATGAGAACTTACTGCTTGCTATATTTATGATGGCATTTATAGGCTTTGGCTGTAAAGCAGGTATGTGGCCGCTGCATGCATGGCTTCCCACGGCACATCCTGTTGCCCCTGCTCCTGCTTCGGCGTTGCTATCCGGCGTTATTACAAAGGCGGGTGTTCTTGCTATCATCCGTGTCACGTTTTATCTTTTCGGCGTTGATTTTGTGTATGACAGTTGGGCACAGACGGCTCTTATGTGTATGACTCTGCTTACGGTGTTTATGGGTTCGATGCTTGCGTTTAAAGAAAAATTGCTTAAACGAAGACTTGCATATTCAACCGTCAGCCAGGTTTCCTACGTCTTATTCGGTTTTACTATATTAAGCTATATCGGCTTTGAAGGCGCGATGCTGCATATAATCTTTCATGCGATAATAAAGAATATTCTCTTCCTCGCGGCGGGAGCAATTATTTATATGACGCACAAGACGTACGTCTTTCAGCTGAATGGAATCGGCAAGGCGATGCCTATAACCATGTGGTGCTTTACAATTGCATCTGTTTCGCTCGTAGGTATCCCACCAACAGCCGGTGTTGTCAGTAAGTGGTCTCTGGCGATGGGCGGTATAACCTCAAACCATCCTTTAATTGGTACGATAGGTGCGGGAATCTTGCTTGTAAGTGCTTTATTGACCGCAGGGTATCTTATTTCAATATTTGCATCCGCTTTTTTCCCCGGCGCGGATTTTGATTATAAAAGACTGAAGAAAACCGAGCCTAATAAGCTAATGGTTGTACCGTTGGTGGTGCTTTCCGCATGCTGCGTTTTATTTGGTATATTCCCTGCGCCGCTGATAGACTTTATCGATAGAATCGCGGCGCCGCTGTTCTTGGGGGGGTGATGATTTAACTATGGTAATGGTAGGACATTTCGGGCTGTTCTTTGTTGTTATATGGCCTATTGCTGCTGCGTTTATTTGTTATTTCATCGGTCGTTTCAATAAGCGTATACGCGATTATTTTGCAATATTTTCCACTATTTTAGTGTTTGGCGCAACAATTGCCATAGCGTTTGATGCAAGTAATTCAAGTCCGCCGACATTTGAACTGTTTGGCTTTATGGGATACAAAATATACTTGCAAATGGATGGTTTGCGGTGTATCTACGCTATTATAACGGCATTTATGTGGATGATGACTACCCTCTTTTCGCGGGAGTATTTTGCTCATTACCGTAACAGAAACAGATATTACTTCTTTACATTACTCACTCTGGGCGGTACAATGGGTGTATTCCTGTCAGCGGATTTTGTAACGACCTTCCTGTTTTTTGAGATAATGTCGTTTACATCTTACGTAATGGTTATTCATGATGAAAAGCCAAAAGCCATTGATGCCTCTAAGACATATATGGCTGTTGCCGTTATCGGCGGATTGGCAATGATTTTCGGTATTTTCCTCGTAAACCACTTGCTCGGAACTACTGAAATTTCCGCATTTGCCGAAGCTATGCAAAGCTTTGACGGCGACCGCACCCTGCTATATGTGGCTGCCGCATTTATGCTAGTCGGGTTTGGTGGAAAGGCAGGCATGTATCCTATACATATCTGGCTGCCAAATGCGCACCCTGCCGCACCTGCCCCCGCATCGGCGCTATTGTCGGGAGTGCTTACAAAAACAGGTATATTTGGTATCCTTGTAGTAAGTACGCTGATTTTCTATCAGGATTACAACTGGGGCATGGCGATGCTGCTGCTCGGTTTAGCGGGCATGGTCACGGGCGCGGTACTTGCTTTGTTCTCTACTGATCTCAAGCGAACTATGGCATGTTCATCGGTATCGCAGATTGGTTTTATAATGCTCGGTATCGGGATGCAGGCTATTTCCTACTATAAATATGCACCGCTTGCAGTACAAGGCACCTTATTGCATATGGTCAATCACTCACTGATAAAGCTTGTGTTATTTATGGTTGCGGGTGTTGTTTATGTTAATTTACACGAGCTTGACCTAAATAAGATTCGAGGGTTCGGCCGTGGTAAACCGCTATTCAGCTTCTGTTTCCTGATGGGCGGGCTTGGAATAATCGGCATACCTTTATGGAATGGATATATAAGTAAAAAACTGCTGAACAAAGCCATTTCATATCATATTGAGGGTTTCTCCGAATATTCGCTTACGTCGGGCTTCTTCCAATCTGTAGAAACCATATTTACGTTTGTAGGCGGATTAACAACAGCATATATGATTAAGATATTCGTATGCGTCTGCTTAGAGAAAAACCGTTATTGTCAAGAAAGTATGGTAACGCTTAACAAAAAATACATTGCCCCCGCAAGTATTGCTGCGCTGTTAATT
>Ga0123356_10005194_pt1 | contig 13312 bp, 14 predicted proteins | sample TergutEmb28metaG_2_FD_92546 | JGI IMG/M metagenome (GOLD analysis project Ga0123356, IMG submission 92546) | Embiratermes neotenicus P3 segment gut microbial communities from Petit-Saut dam, French Guiana - Emb289 P3 | ecosystem: Host-associated > Arthropoda: Insects > Digestive system > Gut ... | reverse complement strand
TACGCGGCGAACCAAAGTAGTTTCTAAATGTGACATTATGGTTGATACTTCAATAAAGTTGTGGACCAATTTGACTACGCCTGAGGTGTTCACTAAAATTCAAACAACAGCGCTATCTATCTATAAGTGATGACTCTCGAATTTTATACCTGCGTTGAGGGGTGTTTGGGTGTTAGGTCGTTATTGTTATTTGACGGTTTTTTTAGGCGTATTGATTTTTGTAGGTATACAAATTCGGGACTTCAGGTTATAGGTGGGGTTGATTGAGCTGGTTCTGTGTTTGTTTTGGGTTGAGCGTTTTCTTTCTCTTGGTCGGGTTGGAAATTTTTGGTCGATATTTCTCTATCTCTTTCGTTTTTTAGTTTTAGCAGAGGTGTGCGGTCATGTTTGGGCCAGAAGTAGGCACTTAAAAACATGACAATAAACGCGATAAATATTAGCATAAATAAGGTGTCGTATGCTTGTCCAATGGTTGTTTTCCAGAAGAAGCATTGGAAGTAATCGTTTGCGTAGGCGCCATCTGGATGAGACCAGCCATAGCCGCCTCCGAATTCTTCTGAGGACCACCAAACTGGTCCTGAGACGATGATGTCTAGTTGCCAGATACTGAAAAATAAAATGCATACTGAGGCGATAATGCCTGCAAGGTTTAACACAGAACTTGTTTGTACCATAGTTTTCCAGCGGGTGCCAATTCGAGTCATGTGACCTTGTTGTGGGGTGTTTTTTGTTTGTCTTGCCGAGTTGTGGGTGTGTCTATGGTTTAGATAACCCATGGCAAAAGCTTTAGCGGTTTCAAACAATCCATAAACAAAGACTCCCACTCCGGTTAGTAGCATTCCAAATCCTGTATAGTTTGCAACCGATTTTTCTGCAAAGTTTCCTGTGAGAACTAAGCCAATGATTAGTAACATTGTTCCGATTCCGATTGCCCATATGCTGCCAAAGATAACTCGGGGGTGTGGTCTATTTGGGTCTTTATTTTGGTTTTGATGTTGCACTTTAAGCATGGCAATGGTTGTTCCTGAGGCGCCTAAGCATAAAATGGCGATCCCTATGATTAGCATGCCAACTCCGGCGTCGTTTAGCAAGGTGTCTTTTGCATATGACCCCACCAAAAGTGTACCAACAACCAGAAAGACCACTCCTAAACCGAGCATGATAATACTAAAAAAGAGCGATTTTGGTGCTCTACTTTTTGAGGTTTGATCTCGGTGTAACTCTCTTTTTACTGTCTCTAGGGCTACATTAGAAAAACCCAATACTGCCACGCCAATGCCTGCAAGAAGCATACCAAAACCTACGGTGTTCATTAGCAGGGTTTGGTCATATGTGCTAGCCAACATTGAACCTAAAACCGCAAGAGCAACTCCAATGCCTATGGCCCAGATGCTACTGTAGATGGGTGAGCGTTTTTTTGTTCTATAGATTTCGGGGTTTTCTCTTCGTACACGATTTTCGATGTTTGTGGTGAGCAAAGAGCAAGTGCCTGCTACAAAAACGGTGATGCCGACAAGCAGCATGCCAAAGCCGGCATAGTTTGTAAGTGTGCCTTTCTCAAATAATCCCACTACTATGGAGCCAACTATACCTAACACTAAACCAATGATAAGCAACTCGGTTTTGCCGATAAAAGGCTTCTGATGAATGCCCTCGGATGGCTGCGTTTGCGGGGGTTTTTGGGTGTTATCCATTATTTTTACCTGCCAGACTTTCTACCCAGCAATCGTGAAAGGGTATTGACGTTTCTAGTTTATAACCTATTGTGTGTTGCTAAATTATCCAAATTTAGCGTCAGGTGAGTTTGTATGGTTTTTTTGTTTTTATTTTTCGGGGTGGTAATTATGGGTTGGTGTAGTGGAGTGTTAACAGTAAACGATTTAACTTCCCATAATAACCCTTGTGTAGGTGCTATGTTTGAATAAATTTACCTGTCTGGGTGTTACTCTTCTGCTGGTTTTTGCTATGGGGTTACCGTTGTTTAATGGGGTGTCTGCAACCACCTCTGTTGGTAACACTATAGATGGGAGTACAACTTGGACTGTTGCTGGGAGTCCTTATGCTCTAACAGAGGATCTCTATATTTATAGCGGTGAAACTCTAACCATTCAGCCGGGGGTAGTTGTGAATCTTCGGGGTTACAAAATTCAGATCTATGGTGAGCTCCGCGCTCAGGGGACAAATAACAATAGAATACACTTCTCGGGTGATGGTTTTTCAAATTCTCAAATAATCTTTAAACCTGCAAGTGCTCAATCGTGTGCGATTGATTATGGTGTTTTTTATTCAGTTCCCATAACCATAGAGGGTGGTTCACCAAGGTTGGCTAATGGCTATTTCACAGGTACCGCCTCAAATTCTGCAGTGATAACTGTGAATTCTGGTACTGTTTCAATCATAGATAACGTTATATCAACTCAAAATACTCAAGATGGTATTCAAATAAATGCTGGTTATGTGACAATCACTGGAAATACCCTCTCAGGTGCACGAGCGCAACAAGGTTGTGGAATCTTCAACACTGGCAGCACAGCACCTATAACTTTAAACAAAATCACAAACTTCTATACTGGTATCTATACAAATACGCCCTGTATGATTGAGCGAAACACCATAACCAATAACGTTAATGATGGCATAGTTGTTGAGGGCACCACTGATGTTACAATACGGCATAATGCTATCACCTACAATAAATGTGGGATCAGCGGAGATGCAAACATTCAAAACAATACTATTTCCCATAATACCTATGGGTTATGGAGTCAAACAAGTCGCTCCACAATACAGTATAACAACATTGTAGACAGCTCCGTTGAGGGTATACATTTAACTGAAGCCTCAGATGTGCTTGCCACCAACAACTGGTGGGGAACAACTGTGGAATCAAACATTCGGCAGAGAATCTCAGATTATGATCAAAATCTTCGTTCCAACTTGGGGGTGGTAACTTTTACGCCCTTTTTGACTACCCCCGCGTATGCCCCCGCGCTTCCGCCAGCTGTTGTTGTTCCAACACCCCCTCCAGCCCCCTTCGCAACCGTCTCGCCTTCTCCGGGTTCAAACTTATCCCCTAGCCCAGATTCTATGGATGCATATCCAACCTATGCGCCCTACTCGCCCTATCCCTCTCCAACTAGTGGGGATCCAACGATTATTCGCCCCGTGCAACCTACAGGCGAACCAGGTATAGGGGGGTTTGGTATAACTGATATAATTACTGCAGTTGTAATAGTGGTTGCTGTTAGCGTGGCGATTACAATTATTTTGATTATTAACCGTATACACTCAAACACGCAACAAACTCATTGGCCGTAGCATGATGCTTAACTTCTAAGCTATTTTTTTTGTCATGACATAAGCGTCTTCGCCGTCACTGTAGTAGCCGTTGATGGTTCGGGTTATTTCAAACGATAATTTTTTGTACAGTGCGATTGCGGCTTCATTGGTGACGCGGACCTCCAAAAAACCCTGCTTAGCCTTATAGTATTCCATGCCTTCGAGGGATCGTTTAATGATTGCCTGTGCAACGCCTTGGCGTCTGTGTTGGGGCAGAACTGCAATTGAAACTACATGACCCTTACGTACCAAACCGCCGAAGCCAAAGTTGGATAAGCCCACTTCAATACGGCACATAATATAGCCGACAATTTTTCCTTCCTGTTCTGCTACGATAAAGGTTTCGGGAAATCGCTGATGCAGGTCTACAAAGAAAAAGTCTGTATAATTTTCAGGGAGGCAGACGCGGTTAATTTGTATGACACTTTGGAGGTCATCTGGGCTAAATTTGCGTATTGTTAAGGTTGGTTGCATCGTTTCGCCTGTTTAAACAGGATTTATGCGTTTAGACTTAAAGGTTACGCTTCTTAAGCAACCGTTCAACTTTACTTTTAGGTCTTATTGTCTTCAGGAGACCTATACACTGGGAGCGTACTGTTACCAAGCGGCATTGCCCAAACCCGAGATGCTGACCCGGTGGTCTTAAGGGCCTCATTTAACGCATCGTTTACTGCTCGGGCGGTTTTGAGTTTAAAGATGCTGGTGGCATAAAAGTCTGGCATCGCTGATACCAATATGATTTGATGGTTAAGCAAAGCCTTTAGCAAATAGTACGCACGCTGTCCTCCAACAGCAAAGTTACGTTTGACTTCTCGTTCAACGTTTTTAATTTCGCTTAGCTTTGTCATCCAGTCATAGAACACCTGATTGCCATAGCCCTCAATGCATTCAGCCACCAAAATGATAACGCCTCCCCTTTTTACAGCATCCAATGCGGCATCCATACCTTTGAGTGCTTGATAGAGCGTTAAATCCCAGGGATGTCCACCTGCACTTACCACAACAATATCGGCGCGGCGGTCTACTGTAACCTGATAGATTTCATCTACAAGTTTAGCCGCCTCTAAAAATGCCGCTTCCAAGTCTCCAGCAAAGACACGCACGATTTCACTTTTTTTATTCTCAACCACGTTAACTATAAAATCTACCTTTGCCAGCCTTGCCGCCTCCGTCATGTCGATGTGAACGGGATTGTTTTCAAGATTACCCGCTGTAGAGTTGGAGCTGACCAGCAAAGCATGGTTATGCTGAATAGTTTCTATGCCCGTTACTGCAGGCAAAACACTTTTCCGTCCACCCCCATAGCCCGCATAGTAGTGGTATTGCACATCTCCAAGAAGCACCCTAACATCTGCTTCTGCAAAGAGCCGATTAATATACACTTTATTGCCATGGGTTTTAGTGGTGCCGATATAGACCAAGTCTGATGCGGCTGCATCATGGTTGACAACTTTGACCCGGTTTGCGGCTTCACCTAAGAGTTGACTAGCCTCCTCAGGCTTCACCGCGCGATGCGTTCCACACCCAAAAATGACGGTAATGTTTTCATCTCTAATCCCTGCACTGTTGAGTTCATCAAGTACCAAAAGAAGCATCTGCTCACTTGGTACATTGCGGGTAGCATCATCGACAACTATGGCAACTCTGGACTCAGCCTTAACAATCTCACCTAGACGTCTAGATCCAATAGGCTCTCTTAGGGCCCGCTCGATTTCCGCTCTCTGATCTATGGCGCCTGGATGGTCTTTGGGCTCTATGGTGCCCAGCAGATTTCGAGCTGGAATTCGAACACAAACATCGGTTTTTCCATAGGGAAGCCAAACATCAACCATAAAGATCCCTGATTACATCTACTCGGTGTCTGAAACTATTAAGCCTTGCCAAATACTATGCACACACCCTGACATAGCACAATACAGAACGCTTTAACCCCAAGGCGGTCTATGTTTTCCAGTCTGGGCCTGTTTTTTTACCCAACAATAACACCTGAATATGTCCTCCAATGATGATAAACATCCACACTGCAGAGTAGAAAAAGTAGTACACAAACAACTCGTGGAATTTAACTTCGCCAAACCCAAGCTTTCGAGAAAAGCCATAAAAAACTGCTGAAGTCGCCACAAAACCTGACATAGAAATTAATAAAATCTTTAAAATATCTGCAGTTACCAAAGAAACCAGAAAAATAGGCAAAGCAATGTTGAATTTAACTGATAAGAACAGCGAAAAAAGCAGTAATGAATTATGCATCCACAAACTTGGCACAATCACACTAAGACAAAACACTGCAACCGAGGGGTAGAGAAAAAACAAGCCCGGAATAAAAACCTGCGGTTTTTTGACGAAATGATTTGACAGTTCTCTATACCAGTCTTTGAGCCAAAGCGCCTGACCAACTGCCCAACGTCTACGTTGCGTATACCACCGCCGCCAATCACTATACACTACATTTTGAACCTCCACATCATGGGAATAGGCAAACCGGCTATCTTTTAGAAATGCCCGCGTAGCTATATCTATATCTTCAGCTACAACTTTTCGAAAACCCTGTACTTTCTCAAACATTTCCCGCCGCATAGCAAATGCTGAACCGTTAACAGCGGGGCATTTCTGCATAAATCGTGAAGCTAACCATGAGTTGATGTTAAAGCTTAGATATTCATAGTAAGCCATCTTGGAGAGAAACGATCGGCCTTTGATGACCCGTTTTTTAATATCTAAGATGTCGGTGTGTTGCATTTCCATAACAATTTTTCTAAGATAATCTGGATCCTCTGAGAGTTCTACATCTGAATCCAAAAACAAAAGCACCTCACCACTAGACAAACCAACGGTGTGGTTGAGGGCATTAGCTTTGCCGTTGCGCTCAGAATTTACAATAAACTCTACGTTTTTCCCCTCAAAGGTTTTGATTTTTCTACAAAACTCCTCGGTGGGATCATCAACAGCTACAAAAACCTCTTTAGAAACATTTTGGGCCGCAAGCAAAGAAAGCATTTTCTCTAGACGATCAGATTCTTTGTAGATGGGTATAAAGACGCTTATGTCCACATGTTAACCTCTCAAGTAGTAACATAAAACAAATGTCTTATTTCGCAGAGAGCTTTTTAATGTTTTCTCACAATGCCAAGCCCTGTCTACAAAATTCAACATTAAAGTTCTAAACCAACACGATCTACCCCGCAGATTTCGTTTTTTAAACAGGTAAATTATTATGCCGCCCACAGCCACATCAATATATGCGTAAAGTTACCGCTGTAGGTCTGCTCTCAGGTGGACTAGACAGTATTCTTGCAACAGAGATGATTCTTAAGCAGGGCATCGAAGTGATTGCCTTCAATGTAAGGAGCCCTTTTTGTCTCTGTAAAAAAGACGGTTGCGCGGCTGTAGACGCGGCTAAACAGCTAAATGTTCCCCTCAAAATGGTTGTTGCAGGAAACGAGTATCTGCGGATGCTTCGCAACCCCAAACATGGCTACGGCAAAAACATGAACCCCTGTATAGACTGCCGAATATTTCTCTTCAAACAAGCCAAAAAATACGCCCGCGAAATCGGCGCCAGCTTTCTTTTCACAGGCGAAGTTCTCGACGAACGCCCCATGTCCCAACACTACTCCGCCCTAAAACTCATCGAAAAAGAAACCGGGTTAGAGGGCCAAATTCTGCGCCCCCTCTCAGCACGCTTGTTGCCTGAAACAGACGCAGAAAAAAATGGTCTAGTTGACCGCACAAAACTCCTAGACATCCAAGGCCGCTCCCGCAAACCCCAGTTCAAACTCGCCGAAGAATTCAACCTCAAAGACTTTCCCTGCCCCTCAGGCGGATGCCTGCTAACCTACACCGAATACGCTAAAAAAATCCGTGACCTCTTCACCCACAAAAAACGTATAACCCTACCCGACATCACCCTATTGCGGGTAGGCCGACACTTCCGCATTGGCAAAAACAAAATCATCACAGGACGCGACGAAACCGAAAACAAAACCCTAACCTCACGTCAAACCAAAACCGATTTCTCCTTTGAACTCCCCGACATCGTTGGACCAGTAACTATTCTCCAAGGACCCAAAACTAAAAAAGCTATAAAAACCGCCGCCCAAATCACCGCCTTCTACTCTGATGCCAAAACCGGAGAAGTCAATGTTAACTACGGCAGAGAAAAACGCAATCAAACAATTGTGGTGTCTCTACCCGACAAAACAGAAGTCGACAAACTCCGCGTTGGCAACGATGACAAACCCAAAAAGAAAAACCCAAAACACACCACATAGCAACGTGTCAACTTTTAACCCTAGCAAACAACCAAAACAAAGCAAACAGACATCTGAGAAGAAGCAAATCAGCCCTGGTGTACCTACCTTAAAAAATAGCCTGTTTTAAGACAACAAACAAGTGAGTTTTACGTTTAGATAGCGGGGCACCTCAAAATTTTACACGTTTCAAACTGTGCTCTGATAGATATTTTCTGAGGGGTCTGTGTTTCGCCATTTCACTGCCTGCAGAACACGTTACTATCTATCGGTGGAAACTCAAATGCCCGTTTAATAATAAATTACTACTCCCACGGTATAGCTAATGTGTGGCCAAAGTGACAGCGACTGTTTTTACAGTTGAAGACAAAGCAAAGCTAAAATCCAAAGAAATTCCCAAATCACGTCTATGTATCGAAGAGTTAGAGGGATCTTAGAGATTTAGTGATGGCGAACATGCAAGCTTAGCGGTCAGCGCAAAAAAAGATTGAGCAAAACCAACTATGCCGCCGCAAAGAAGCACTAAACGCTTGGGCCTCAATGAAGAGACCTTCAAATCTCAGCATAACCGCACATCGAAAGGTTGAAACCAAACGGTGCAACAAAAATTAGCGATGATAGATGACTGCAACCTTTTATGCTCACATAGAATTCAAAGCCCCATCCAATTGGTCAGTTAATCTAGCGTTTCTCTGCAGCAAATGCGGCGTATGTTGCACCCTTGACGACTTTCTAACCGCTGGGCCACTCAAAACTAATCCCCAAAACCCCCAACGCCTCAAAGCTCAAACCCTCTATGAGGAACTGGGCAAACGCTGGGAAACAAACCCGGCCAAATACGACCACTATATCACCCATACCCCCTGCCCTTTTCTTGTAGATCAAATCTGTTCTATCTACGAAATCCGCCCCAAGGGATGCCGCCAGTTCCCCAACACCCCCTTTGGTATGCAGACTCAAGACTGCCAAGCCCTCAACAGATTTAAAAAACAACTCCAAACCCTAAAAAAAGGCCAAACCACCAAAGTAACCTATCACTTCATAGAACAAACCCTAATACCAATACAACTCACAGAAAAACAGTACCAACACTGCATAGTTAACCTGCAAAAAACAGACATAACCCAAGACGAGTTAACTCTATTCTACACTCTAAACAAACAAACTGACCCTACAGCGGTTAATGACTAAATTTTTTAAGCATTTTTCTAAAACTCGCCGACTTGGCTATGAGTTGCTTATATGTCTTAAGCTCAACAAACGAACAGTTCCTCTTACACCAAGACATTGCTTCATCACTAAACCCAACGTTAGCAATAAACAACCCCCCATCAACCTCTAACTTTTCTCTAGCAAACGCAACCCGGGAACAAAAATGCTGCACATCAATAATATCCACATTATTTTTACACTCAATAAGCAACCGCTGAGTACCATTGGGATGCTCCATCACCGCATGAATATAGGTTGCCCTGGTATGCAAAACATGTTTAAGTTTGGTATGGTACCCCATCTGATTAAAAAGCGATTCAACGGTCTCTTCAAAAGTTTTACCGCTTTGCAGATTATACGACATCCCTAATTCCCAAACTTAGAATAAAACCAAATCCTTTATTAGCATTATGGCTAAACACCAATTATCCATCCACCGCCATTAACTCAGTGTATGTATTTCGTCTGCGTTGATGCTTATGGACATATGACACTATTGTTGAAAAATATTCACGTTTCCCTAGCATCCAACTCAACAAACCGATCCAACATACAAACACCCAACGTTGATTCACCAAAGCAAAACACCCAACTAGCGATGCCAAAACAACAAACGCATAAAACCAAATGTTTCTACATCACACAACCCCTGACTGGAGCAATTCTTAATTACCACATCCACCAAGATTTGCTGAGGAACCAGAAAATGGCAAAGATTGATTTCGGCGGCGTCCAAGAAGACGTCATTACAAGAGAAGAGTTCACAGTGGCACAAGCTCAACAAATCCTAAAAAACGAAGTCGTTGCCACACTTGGCTACGGCATCCAAGGCCGCTCCCAAGCACTAAATATGCGCGATAACGGCATCAAAGTAATTGTAGGCCAACGCAAAGACTCCAAAACCTACCAAAAAGCTATAGAAGACGGCTGGATCCCAGGCGAAAACCTCTTTAGCCTCGAAGAAGCCGCCCAACGCGGAACCATCAAAATGGTACTTCTAACCGATGCCGCCCAAAAAGAAGAATGGGCAAACATCAAAACAGGCCTCAAAAAAGGAGACGCACTCTACTTCAGCCACGGGTTTAGCATCGTATTTAAAGAACAAACAGGCGTCATTCCCCCAAAAGACATCGACGTCATCCTAGTCGCCCCCAAAGGAAGCGGAACCTCAGTACGTCGAAACTTTGTAGATGGAAGCGGCATAAACAGTAGCTATGCAATCTTTCAAGACGCCACCGGCAAAGCCACTGAACGAACCAAAGCTATGGGCATCGCCATCGGATCTGGATATCTCTTTCCAACAACATTTGAAAAAGAAACCTACAGCGACCTAACCGGTGAGCGTGGCACACTTATGGGTGCACTAGCCGGTATTATTGAAGCCCAATATAGCACTCTGCGCGAACATGGACACAGCCCAAGCGAAGCCTTCAACGAAACAGTTGAAGAACTCACCCAAAGCCTCATCCGATTAGTTGATGAAAATGGTATGGACTGGATGTATAATAACTGTAGTGAAACTGCTCGTATTGGTGCGCTTCGATGGAAAGAACGTTTCCGATCCGCAACTAAACCTGTATTTGACTCACTCTATGAATTAACCGCTGCAGGCGAAGAAAGCCGCATCGTGCTAGAACGTAGCAAAGAAACAAACTATAAACAAAAACTCGCCGACGAACTCAAAGCTATGGGTAACAGTGAACTGTGGCGCACCGGTACAACTGTACGCAGTCTGCGTCCAAACAAACAAAAATAACAAAAACAATAAACAACTTTATCTTTTTACTTTTTTATTGTTAACGAATTTATATGGTTGAGCGGTCCTTTTTCTGAAGATTAGCGACAATCAAAAATATCTTGTTGTATTGGATGGTGAAAGTTTACCTGCATATGATTTCTTGGGAATTTACGGTAGTAACTTACGCAATGGCTATACGATAATTGTGGGTAGGGTAAAAATGATGATTGGATTGGATGTTATGGTTGATTCGAGATGTGGTATTTTGTGTAGTGCGTGTGGGTATAGAGAAAAAATGGGTTGTGCTGGTTGTGTGCATATAGAAAAACCGTTTTGGGGTGATTTTTGTCCGGTGAAGAGTTGTTGTGAGGGTAGAGGTTTGGTGCATTGTGGGGTGTGTGGTGTTTTTCCTTGTGAGTTGCTCAAACAATTTGCATACGACAAAGAACAGGGTGATGATGGTAAACGTATAGAGCAATGTAGAGTGTGGGTTGCGGCTAAGGGAGTGTTACTAAATAACTTTTATGCTTTATATGCTGGCCCTTTGTTTGGGTGAATAATGTAATTCCATTCACCATGAAAATCGTCTTTAACTATGTTTATAGAATCAAACTCTTCAACACTAACCTCTAAACCTTTTTCATACTCTGCCTCATCCAAAACACACCTAACACAAAGCCCCCTCTCCGCACTAGTAGCCCCAATCAAAGCAACCACAACAGCCGCACTCACAAGCGGCCGCCCCGCCCAATTCTTAGAAATAAAAGAAAACAACCGATGCTCAATCTTATTCCACTTCGACGTCCCCGGGGGATAATGCAACACCCTAATTGACCTACCCACCTCACTTGCAAACTTGGAAAGCTCAAACTTCCACAAACGACTACGATACCCATTACTACCCCCACAATCACAAGTCAAAACAATCTCCCCCGCACCACCATACAAAACCCGCCCCTCCGCATACCACCACTTCCGCAAAGACTCCACAGCAAAAACAGCCGTCTCACAACTCAAACCCACACTAACAAACCCCCGATTCCTAAAAATATCATAAACCCCATAAGGAGTCGCCTTCCCCAACTCTTCAATGGGAAAATCATGATCCAGCGTCTCAACTGGTGTATCCCGAGGTTGATAAGTCTGACCATTATTCTTAAAATTCCCGAGATTTTCCTTCTTTTTAGCATCAACAGAGAGCACAGGATCACCTCTTGCCAATGCCTGCAAAGTTTGAGTGTTTAAGTACTCAAATTGCGCATCTCTATCGGGATGAGAGGGCTCTACAGTTAGGGTTTTTTTATTCGCTTGTAAACCATATCCCAGAGTTTTTAGCATTTCGCCTACTATTCGGTAGCTGACTTTGTAGCCTTGTTTGTTTAGGTCTTTTTGGAGGTTGCGTAGGATTTTGTTTGTCCATAGATTGGTGCGCATGGGGTCGCCTTTGGTGTGGGGTTCTATGAGGGTTTTTAGGGCGTTAAGTATTGTTGGTTGGTTTGTGGTGGTGGTTTTTCTGCCGGCTCCTTTTTTGCGGCATTTGCCTATTGGGGGTGGGTTGTGGTTGGGGTTGTTTAGTTCTTTTATGCCTGTGCTTATGGTTGGGGGTGTGACGCCTGAGAGTTGGCTGATTAGGCTTATGCCTCCTGGGCCGATGGTTTTTGCTTGGGCTGCTAGGTAGTGTCTTTTTTGGTATTCGTTTAGGGTGGGTAGTGCGGTTTGTATGCGAGTTTGTAGAGTGAGTTTATCTTTTCTGTTCACACATTCATAAATTACACACTCATATTTAAACCATAAAAATTATTTAATAACAGTCCCTTAGCAATATTGTACTTGGTTTCAATGGGCCAACGCATAAAATACAACGATTTAAAATCCGCCACCCCCAAATCCCCCTCAAAAAGATTGGTGAGCGAAACTTCTTCTTCACCTGAGTCAAGCAAAAACTTGACCACCAAAACCCGCACGCCTCGCCTAGATTTCGCACCCCCTTGCTCTATGTCTTTTTCAAGTAAAACATGGCCCTCTGAGTCTGTTTGGGCATCGATGTCTTTGTTGAATTTTTTCTTAACCCGCATAACATAGTAAAACCCATTATCTTCGAGTTTGGTGATTAACTCAAAGGATGCATAGCCTCGATCAAAAAGCACTAGTTTTTTCTCCTCAGGCAACTGAGCTTTGCAGTTGTCAAGATGTGCCATGGTCAGAGTGCGTTCATCACAATCAAGCGGGGCTAGGGTGGCATTGGCGACGATGTCGTTTAGTACATCGTAGAGCAGAGAGCCTTGAGCGCATGCCGAGGCGGCGTTTTGTCCATTTGTTCCAAAGTAGTCTTTTAGGACTTGGTCTTGGGGTAGGTTTAGTTTGCTTGCATCGATGGCATATAGTCGGTAGTTGTGATAGGTTTTTTTGCAGTGGGTGAATGGTGTGTGCTGAGGCTCTAAATAGGGTGATGAGGGCGTCGGGTTTTATTTTTGCTCGGGCTTCAGAGAAGGTTTGTTGTTTTATGGTGGTGGGGTTGTTTTGGATGTGGAAGAATTTTCGTAGTGTGTTTTGGGTGCTGGATTTAAATCTTGTTAGCATGAATAGTGCCACGGTTTTAAAGGGCATTTTTCTTGTGTGTGTGAAGTTGTTTGGGTTTTTTTTGGTTGAGTTTTTAAATTCGTTTCTGTTAAGTAGTTTGTTTGTGTTGTGTATGAGGAGTTCTAATAGTTTCATGTTTATTTATGTTTATATCGACCAGGTATGTCTTGAAATTAGCTGGCCTCAGTAAGAG
>Ga0123356_10005193_pt1 | contig 13316 bp, 12 predicted proteins | sample TergutEmb28metaG_2_FD_92546 | JGI IMG/M metagenome (GOLD analysis project Ga0123356, IMG submission 92546) | Embiratermes neotenicus P3 segment gut microbial communities from Petit-Saut dam, French Guiana - Emb289 P3 | ecosystem: Host-associated > Arthropoda: Insects > Digestive system > Gut ... | reverse complement strand
CTGTTATTGCATGCGTCCCGGCTCATTATTAAAGACGAACACAAGATTGATGTATGCGCTCCGCTGCCGGCGGTTGACTTTAATCGTTATTTTTCCCACAATTAGCAAGGTTATGGAAGAAAATCTTCAGGTTCCTGTATCACGTACATCACTGGAAGGCTTGAGTACCGGTGAGCTAATCATACTGGCCGACAGCTTTGGAATCGATATCCCGCCGGGGCTGGAAAGAATCTTCATCATAGAAGAGCTGCTGGAACACTACAATACAAGCAATCAGGAAATTAAGGATGACATTGTTGTAAATCCGTCTTATTCAGAAACTGCACTCCTGCCAAAACAGTACAATGTTTCCTATATTGATGTAATTATAAGAGATCCTCTCTGGGTTTTTGTTTTTTGGGAAATAAAAAGGCACGACAGGGACATACACGAAAACGCTCCCGATTTTAACGGATATTTCCTGCGTATTGATCCATTAAGTGAGAACGGCAAGAATCCAAAGCCGCAGGATAACTCCTTTACAGTACCGGTCAATATTGAAGATGGCGCCAGATATATCGGTTTGGCAGCGCCTGCGGGGGATACATCCGATCAATCTTCATCAGAGGAAGGCTGCCGCTATATAATAAAGCTCGGCGTGATCCGCGGCAGTTCGGAATTGCATATTATTTCTTCAGAGCCTTTTTGCCTGCCAAGGCTGATAGAAAATGATGATATCAATGATATGAAAGAAAGCCCGTTAGTCCGTTTGTCTGCAGTTGCGGATTTATCCACAACCAAGAGCACGGATCGTCAGTCCAAGATAAAAAGGCAGTAGCTATGGATTTCCGTTACGCGATTTCTATCGTGTTAGAAGCTCATCTTCCGTATGTAAGGGAGTTCCGCAAGGAAGACGATCTGTCCCAGGCAGGCGAAGAGTGGCGCCTTTTTGAAACCATCTCCGAAACATTACTCCCGCTTCTTGATGTGTTTGACAGGCTTGAAAACGATCATGTGCCTTTCAGGATGGCTTTGGTAGTTTCGCCTGTTCTGATCAGTATGCTAAGCGATGAACACCTGCGAAAAAAATATTTGTCTCACCTGGATAAACAGATTGAGTTTGGCAAAGAAGAACTTGAACGCACCTGCAATGCTGGTGTCACCGCGGGTAGCACTGCAAACGGCGGCGATTTAAACAAACTGGCTCAGCTTTATTTTGATAAAATATCCGAAAAGAGAACTGCCTATACCGAACGTTATGACAGAAACCTTCTTAAGGCATTTGACTTTTACAGACGCAAGGGAAAACTGGAAATACTTGCAAGCTGCGCAACCCAGGCTTTTCTGCCGTTCATAAGCCGTAATCCGGAATCGCTTCAGGCACAGATGGAAATTCCCGTCTCTGGTTACCGTCAGTACTTTGGCGGCAGTTCGCAGGGTTTTTGGCTCTCGAACCTTGGCTGGACTCCTGCAATTGAACCGTACCTGCATGCATATAATTACAGTTACACGATTGTTGAAAGCCACGGCTTGCTCTTCGGTAAACCTCAGCCTGATAAGGGAACTTTTTATCCCGTAAAAACACCCGGCGGAATCATTATCCTTGCCAGGGATTTTTACTCAGCGCAGGAAATAGAAAAATTATCCGCAGATGAAATATACCGTAACAATGACAGTGACGCAGGTTACGAACTGCCGCCGGAAAAACTAAGCCGATTCCTTAGTACGGAAGGCGAACGGCGCAGAACGGGATACAAGTACCGGGCACGGGATGACTCCGTCTATAATCCGAAGCTTGCTTCAGAAAAAGCGACAAATCATGCAAAATTGTTTCTGGATAAAACAACTGCCCGGCTGGAAGAAGCTTCAAAGCACATGCAGGAGTCTCCGCTGTGCCTGTATGCAAGTAACGCAGATAACTTTGGCAGTCTGTGGTATGAGGGCCCGCAATTTATCGAATCACTTTTCCGCATGGCTTCGGATTATAAGGATCTGCAGTTTGTTAATCCAAGTGTCTATATCTTCAAGCAAAATCTTTCTTCTTTTCAGGTTGTCGCTCCCGAGTTTTCTTCCAGCGGCGAAAACGGCTATGCGGAAACCTGGCTGGATGTATCCAATGACTGGATATACCGCCACATGGCTCACTCAATAGAACGGATGACAGAGCTGGCTGAGCGTTTCCCGGATGACACCGGTCTTAAGGAGCGCGCTTTAAATCAGGCTGCCCGCGAAATACTTCTTGCGCAGTCTTCCGACTGGCCGGCTCTTTTATACAAACAGGATTCAACAGAGTTCGCCCGCTATCAGGCAGAAATCGCGCTGCGAAACTTTACCACGATATACGAAGCCCTTGGCAGCAACTACATAAGCACCGAGTGGCTTACAACTGTCGAACGCCGCCGCAATATATTCCCGAATATCAATTACCGTGTATTCAGGCGCAAGAAGTAAACCCTATTGTTTTAACTCATAAAGCGAATCCCAGGGCAGGAGTTCACTGATCGTCGTATTTACCTGGTTTGGCCCGCTGCCTGCAAAACGCACAGGAGTGTCTGGCTTCATAAATTCGCTTATTACCTGACGGCAGGCTCCGCAGGGGCCTGTCGGTTCTACAGAGTCCGGAGTGGATATCGCAAGCGCTATAAAACTGGTTTTGCCCATGGTTACCGCCGTAGTTGCGGCATTTCTCTCTGCGCAGATTGTAAGGCCGAAAGAACGGTTTTCCACATTTACGCCAGTGACAATGCTGCCGTCTTCGCAAAGTAAAGCCGCGCCGACCCTGAACTTTGAATACGGAGCATAAGCGGAATCTGCGATTTTTCTTGCCTCAGAAAAAAGCATGTCCATTTTATTTTTATCAATCATACTTGCCTCCTGGTATGTTATAATATATAATAACAATTGCTTATCCGGTAGAGGGGGAATCATGGCTGTGCGAAGAAAGAGAACCCATGCCTTAATTATCTTTCTGCTTTTTGTTGTATATTTTTTTATTGCCGCAAGGCCAATCCCGCACGAAATAGTTCTTGCTCCTAACTGGATAAACTCGCTGGATGTTGATGTTTCCGGTGAGCAGGAAAGCTCTCTTGTTGTTTTTAACAGTCATTCAATAAGGCAAACGGATCGCCGGCTTCTTCCTTTTACATTGGGTGATCACTTCGGATATGTAGATATGTCGGGGCAGTTTGCATTAAACAGAATTAAAACAAGCGAAATTTATCTTGGCGGGAGATTTTGGTCTGAGTATCAGGCGGAGCCTTCCAGTATCGAAATTAAAAATACATCCGGAGATACAATTACACTTATAGAAAACTCAAGAGGTTATCCCATCCTGCTGGACAACAGGGTTTTCATTTTAGGCAGTGATCAGAATGAGTTATCCGAAATCGGCCCTAACGGCAATGTTTTATGGACTTATGAATTCGGCGCGCCCCTGACCTGTATTGATGCTGCCTCCGGCCTTGTGTTGACAGGCTCGATAGACGGCAAGGTTGAGGTTCTGGATTCCAAAGGAGAACGGATATTCGATTTTGATCCGGGCGGCTCTCGTTATGAAGTGATTCTTGGTTGCGCTTTTTCGCAAAACGGTTCCCGCTTTGGGATTATTTCCGGCATTGAGCCGCAGCGTTTTTTGCTGTTTGAACGCGCCGGCGACGGTGAATACAAGGTTATCCACCACGAATTTCTGGAAACCGGATTCAGGCGGCCTGTACATATTTTATTTATTGATGAAGACAGGCGTGTCATTTTTGAACGTGAAGGCGGGATTAACTGTTACAATATAAGATCCAGACGCGGGATATTTATTCCGCTGGATGGAAAAATTGCCGCAATTGATTACCTGGGCGATCAGGGTTATTTCTTTTTAATTACATCGAATTCCCCCGGACAGAATGAGCTCATCGGGATTAAGTTTCCGCAGGACAGAAGGTTTTTGTTTTCCGGTTTTACCAGTACGCGTGACATGGTTTTTCTGAGAGCTCCTTTCAGAAGTAATGACGTTTTTCTTGACAGAATAATATCTGAAGGTTCGCCTTCAACGCTCATTATCGGAGGAGGAACTGCATTGGTTTCCATGAATCTGGAGGAAAGATAGTTTGAAGCAATTTTTTCGTTTTGCTGCGGTTGCCTTTCTAGTTATTCTGACAGGATCTCTTTCTGTTACCCTTGATGCAATGAACTGGCCTAGCGAAAGCGCTGTTTTGCTTCGTAACTTTGGTTCAAACGACAGGGGAAAACCTGTACTTGGCATGATCTTCAGCGGAGAGACAGAAATTCTTGCCGCCGAAAGGGGAGAGATAATTTTTTCCCGCGACAGGAATGATATCGCTTCCAGACTTCCATCTCCACTGGGCGCGTGGACCGCTGTAGATCACGGAGACGGACTAATCAGTATTTACAGCCGCTATGCCGACGAAGCGCAGACAGAAGAAACCCCTTCTTTAACTCGGGTTGAAAAATCCCAGTTGATAGCCTCTTCCGGTACATCAGGCTGGTCTTCACGGACAGGTTTTAATTTTATAATTTTTGACAGGAGAGAGCGCCGCTGGATAAACCCGGCAATGCTCGTTACTCCTGTACGAAGCACCCGTTCTCCGCAGATCATTTCTGTTGATTTACTTAATGCACAGGGAACATCAACACAAATGCGCAATTTGACACAGGGTAATTACACAGTAGTAGTAAACACTGTCAGCCCTGCAGTACAGGGAAGCATACTTGCACCTCACAGAATAATCTGTCTGGTTAACGGCGCAGAAGCAGGAATGCTTAACTTTGAGGCCTTTTCAGCAAGAGACGGTATTCTGATGGCTTTCCGCAACAGGCTCGTTCCCGTAAGACAAGTTTATGAAAGCTTTCCTGCATTCAGAACCGCAGAAATATTTCTCAGCCGCGGACAGGCAACACTGGAGATTATCGTGCAGGATATGGAAGGCAATTCCAGCAGTTCAATTACACGCCTGATTGTTAATTAGCAATGGCTGTAAAAACATGGTCAACGCCGGTTAAAGAAGAAAAAAACTGTATTGTCCCATGTGCATGCTGCGGCGGTATTGAATTTATTCCTGCTTTAAACTGCGAGGGATTCGGCTATGTTCGCTGCAAATCCTGCAGCCTTGTGCAGATGAATCCCCAGCCGTTAAAAAGTGAGATAATCGCGCGTTACAACCAGACATCCGCTAGTGACTATTTAAAGTACGAGATAGAAAACGAAACCGCTTTTCTTAAACTGCAGCAGTTGGCTCTTGAAGACGCAGGTTTTTTTAACCTGGAAAAAACTCTTTTTTCAGATAATGGCAAACCCTCTTTAATAGACATCGGCTGCGCTACGGGTTCGCTTATTAGTTTCCTTCGTGATCGCGGCTGGAATGTAACAGGAGTGGAAATTTCTCCCGGCGCTGAACATGCCCGTAATGTGCGGAAACTTGATGTACGAAGCCTTCCACTGGAGGAAAATAAATTTCCCGGCGGCTGCTTTAATGCGTGCCTTGCGTCTCATTTAATTGAACACTTAAACGATCCCCGCTCTTTTTTGACAGAAGTACATCGCATCTTAAAAAGCGGCGGACATTTTTTTATTACTACGCCGAATATAAGCGGGTTTCAGGCGCATCTTTACCGCGGCCGCTGGCGCTCTGCGATTTTTGATCACCTCTATCTTTTTTCTGTCCGCACATTAACAAGGATGATGATGGATGCCGGTTTTAAAATTGAAAGCGTTCACACATGGGGAGGCCTTGCCGCAGGTCTTGCTCCTGCGTGGTTAAAAAAGACTGCCGACTTCCTTGCAAAGCGTCTGGGCTGCGGCGATGTAATGATCGTTCGCGCCGGAAAAAGGTGACAGTCACCCTTTTTTGAGTAAAACCCATGTAGCGCCGGAGCCGCCGTTAACCGCTTTTTCAAAGCCGCTTTCTCCGGCAAAGGGACATTTTTCTATATACTTGCGCACGACACCTGTAAGAACTCCCTCTCCATTGGAGTGATTTCCCTTGCCGTGTATTATTCTTAATTTTTTATAACCGTTCTCTTTAGCTTTTGTAAAAAAAACGTCAAGGACAAGCCAGGCTTTCTCGCTCGTTAAGCCATGGATATCCAGGGTGTCGTCCGGTTCAGTACGTAAAAGACGCTGCCTGTTTTTCCCGCGATCAGGATACTTTTGAGCATCGGCATCTTTATCGTAGATTTCATTGGTTTGTAACCATTGTTTCATGGTTTGTGGTGAACCTGAGCCCTGTTCCCATTTTGCCAGTATATCACCGAAACCCACTTCTTCCCTCATGTACTGTTAAACAAATGAGAGATGATTTAATTACATTCAATTTGTTGTGTTAATAATCAGGACCTGTGAAATTATCTTCCGGTGTCCATTCCCGGCTTTTCCATTGCTGCTGTTCCTGCTGCCTTATATAATCAAAAACAATTTCTCTTGTTTCATTGTGGGTTTCTGTACGATTCTCCCTGGGCGTTTCCATGACAATGGACATAAGGCTTAGTTCCAGGTTTCGTTTTGCATCAATTCTTCTGGGGTCTGTTCTTAGAGCTTCCCTGAATGCGTCTGCAGCCGAATTAAAGTTTCCCTCTTCAAAATAAATAATCCCGGAGTTGTAATGGTTTCTGTAACGCAGCTCACGGTGTACCTGGGAACTTCGCCCATCCGGGCTCGTTGGAGGTTCGCCCTCAGCAAGCCCGTCAAGGATTTTTTGTGAGTTTTCGTAGCGATTCAATGCCGCAGTTCCCTCATCGAGCAGATAATAGGAAACACCAATGCCGTATTCTGCATACGGCGCAGAGTCTTTAAAGTTGAGCGCCTTAAAATAGGAAACTATCGCTTCGTCGAATCTGCCCTGTGAATGCAGGTAGTTTGCTTCCATAAGGAGAATCCTGCCTTCCGAACAGGAAGTTAATAAAAATACAGCCGCGATCATGGAAACTATTGTCTTTTTTACGGAAGGTATAAGGGGAATAAATTTGGAAGCTCCGTATGCAATAGCCGCCAATATAATAAATAAAGTGCGCCGCTGTCTTGATTCGCTCCTGCTGCTTACCGATCCGCTGTCATGGGCAAGTGATAGCAGGTGGAGAGAAAGCGCTGATGCTGCGTCATCCCTCCCGCCGTCAATGTAGATTCCGCCGGTTCTTTCGGCAGTAGTGCGCATAACGGCTGCGTCCCTTCTGCTTACAGCGGAGGACTGACCGCCCATTTCTGCCGGCACAGGACGTCCTTCGTCACTGCCGACAGCGACAGTCGTTATGACGATGCCTTCCCTTACGCAGCGGTTTATCGCATTCCTTAGAACGCCGGAATGGGACTCGCCGTCAGAAATGAGTACAATTACCTTTCGCGCGGGAGAGGTGCTTTGGAAAGCGTCTATTGCCGCCTCTATAAGGGATTCCAGATTAGTGCTTCTTCCTGTCATTGACGAGCCGTCAAGTGATTCAAGAAAACTTAAGGCAGCTTCGTTGTCGTAAGTGAGCGGAACTGCCAGATACCCCCTGTTCCGGCCTATGGCAGCCGCAAAACGCGCTCCCGAAACATTTATCACGCTTTGTCTTGCTATATAAAGGCCGCGTTCAAGTCGTGATTGGACTACAGTGCCTGTTTCCGTGTCGCGGATATCCATACTGCGCGAAACATCAATGGCAAAGACCGTATCAAGACCCCTGCGGTATTCCAGTGCCCTGTATCCCGTTCCCCAGCGCGGACCTGCAAGAGCGATAATCGATAACGCGAGGAACACACGGAAAAAAATTCTAGACAGAGTCAGTTTCTTTTGAAGCTGCGGCGGAAACTTCGTTGCAAATGTTACAAAAGCCGGCTGTTTATGTTTTTTTTCCGTGTTGTCTGAACGCAAGCCTGTCAGTATATCGTGTATTATAATTGGTATAAAAACGGCGAATGAGATTAAGACTAGAGGATAATCAAACATGATAAAATCAGAAATCATTTATGGCCCTCAGTAAATAGCGTTTTATAAATCTGACAGATACCAGTAAAAAAACAGCCGGAATAAGGAAATGCAGGGACAACGACCTTCTCCGGTTTAAAATACGGGATCTCTGCACGGTTATTTCGGTATCGTCCAGCTGATTAAAAGCGGCGGCAAATGTTTCTGCTGAAGGAGCGGTAATAAATGTTCCCGCTCCTGCAGCGCTCAGGCGGCGCAGACTGTCCGCATCGTAACGGGAATCAAATGTGCCTGTGCGGCGGATTCTTGTGTATGGATCAACATAATCTATCGGTACTTCTCCTGCCGTTCCGACTGCTATAACCCAAAAAGATACTCCCATTTCGTCAAGTATGGCTGCCGCTGTTTCCGGGTGTACCATTCCCGCGTTGTTTTCTCCGTCTGTTATAATGATCGCAACCTTTCTTCTGGCGTTCGATTTTTCCAGATGATATGCCGCGACTGCGAGCCCCATTCCAAGTGCAGTACCGTCTCCGAGCTCCCCGATGCGAAGCTGTTCCAGCCGCAGACCCAATGCTTCCCTGTCTGCGGTAGGCGGAACAAGAAGCGCCGCGTCTTCGCCAACTGCAACAAGCCCGATGTTATCTGAAGGCCGCCGGGAAATAAAATCAGAAATCAACGATCTTGCTGTATCAAATCGGTTTCTTCCGTCCATGTCCAGAGCTGCCATGCTTGGACTGACATCAAGTATCAGGATGATATCTGCGCCGCGGTTGAGCCAGACAGTTTCGGCAGTTTTTATTGAAGGGCCGGCGGCGCTGAAGAAGAGCAGAAGAATCCCGGCAAACTCCATTATTTTCATAAATCTGACAAGGTTGCTTATTTGTGTGCTTTTAAACGGAACGCCACCGGGCGCGCCAAGCGGAACTATCGCGACAAAAGGATTTTTAAGGCGTGAGCGGATAAATGCCGCAACAGGAATGATTATAAATGCCGCTCCCGCAATAAGAGGGTTGTCAAAACCAAAACTCATGCCGCTTTATTTTCCTTTTGCGCCCGGGAACTTCCCTTTGTCTGGATATTCGCAGGCACGGGTTTTCCTTTTTTTGCGTTTTCCAGCGCTTTTATAAACAGACGCAGATCTGCCAGCAGGCGCAAAATATCTTCAGAGCTGACATCGCCCCCCGAGAAGCGCAGTTCATCACAGCTTTGGAAATAGTACGGCAGAAATGACTGGTTGAACTCCTGTTCCTTGAATAATTCAATGTGCAGTTTACCAAATTCACGCGCTGTCATAACGCTGCAGTTGATGCCCGTAAGGTAAGAAAGGAATTTTTTAAATTCTTCCGAGAGTAAATCCAGTATAAGGCGCTCATTTCCTCCCTTTAAAACCGATCTGTTAAGGCGTTTTTCCGTAATCTTCATTGATGTGAAGAGCTTCCAGCGTTTCCATTTTTCTCCCCAACTGTGCAGCAGTTTTCGTCCTTTTGTTATCAGCAGTAATCCCGTAAGCAGAACAATAATTAAAAATGCCATTGTTCCGTATAATAAAAGGGCTGTTCCCGGCATGGCGAGAGAAGATGCCGGCCCTGAAAGTACTGGGGTTATGCGATTATCAATAAGTGAATTTACATTGATAGTAAGGCCGCTGAAGTGTTTTCCGTCAATTTCTATTTCAGGAAATTCCAGTTCCCCCGGCACAAACGCCGAGAACTCGATCATCAGCCTGCTTCCTCCCGCACGTTTTTCAAGAATTATTCTGTGAAAATCTATATTCGGATCTGTTGGAAAATCCGGCAGCCCTGCAGTAAGAATGATGTCAACAGTTTCCTGATTTGCGCCTGCAACCGGAAGGACAAGAACGGCCGGATCTCCTACATATATCGTGCGCGGAATCAGGTATGCTCCGTTTTGCGCGTACAGTAAATTGCCTGGAAAGAAAATTATCAGAATGGAAATTATCACAAACCATGCAGATTTTTTTTTCATTTTCGCTTCCGGTATCTGTACTGGCTGCGGCTTCCGAAGAATTTGATCAGGGAAGCAGGCGCGTCTGCATTTGTGGGCAGTTCCAGAAACGCGGCGCCGCTTCTTTTGCACTGGGATTCCCATTGCGCATAACGTTCGTTGTTCCAGTTTGTCCAGCTTTCCCTGAAGGAGTCCATGCCTGCCGGCGCCTCTATCCGCACTCCTGTTTCAGGGTCTTCCAGGGTAACAAGCCCCGGGAAGGAGAGTTCAGGCGGATCGCAGACTCTAAGCGCAATGCAGTCATGCTTCCGGCACAGGTTCGACATTTCGTATTCCCAGTTAATGCTGAAAAAATCGGAAATTACTACCACAAGAGAACGCCTTTTAAGCAGCCTCTGCGCTCCCGTCAATGCAGACGCGAGATTGCTTCCAGTTCTTTCCCTTCGCCACGACACTCCGTTTTGATACTGAAGCGCCGCCATTATCATCGCCATTATGTGCCGCCGCCCCTTGTGCGGCGGGAAAACTTTCTCTATATCCTTGTCAAAGAAAAACGCTCCTACTTGCTGATCCGTATGCTCTGCAGAAAAGGCGATTAATGCGGCGGAAATGAGCCCCTGTTCGTAAGGGCTTAATCCCTGACGGGCAATGTATCCCCTGTGCATGGAAGGGGATATGTCCATCAAAATTAAAATCGTAAGCTCCCGTTCTTCACGGTACATTTTTACAAATGGAGATCCAAATCTGGCGCTGGCATTCCAGTCTATCGAGCGGATATCATCGCCTGCTTCGTAATGACGGGCTTCGTCAAACTCCATTCCCTGACCCTTGAAAATCGATCTGAAGTTGCCGGCAAGCATTTCTTCGGCAAGACCGCTCGAAATAACAGGAAGGGCTGTGATGCTGCGCAGCAGTTCGCTGGTTTCCATAAGCTGCCTGCTTTTATGGGACTGGGATGTGGTTTAAAATTCTGGCAATGACAGTGTCTGCGTCCATGCCGTCGGCTTCCGCTTCGTAAGAAAGCACAATTCTGTGGCGTAAAACTGGTAGGGCGGTCATTTTTACATCTTCCGGGCTTACAAACTGGCGGCCCTCGAACATTGCGTAAATCCTGCAGCATTTATACAGTGCTATTGAAGCTCTTGGAGAAGCGCCGAATGAAACATACCGGTAAACCCCTTCCGCTTTTTGGTTAGCTGCAGGCCGTGTAGCCGTAACTATCGATACAATGTACTTGGTAATTTCTTCGTCAATATGGATTGAGTCGGCGGTAGTCCGTAAAAATGCAAGGGATTCGCGGTTCAAGACTGGCGAGAGCGCGGAAGCCCTGCCCGCATTACCGGCGGATAGAAGAGGGCTGTTTTTTACGATATCCAGCTCTTCTACGGGCTGCGGGTAAACAATCAGCAGCTTCATAAGAAAGCGGTCAAGTTCCGCTTCCGGAAGGGAGTATGTGCCTTCGTGCTCAATCGGGTTTTCTGTCGCAAGTACAAAGAAAGGATCGGGCAGGGTATAGCTGCTTTCTCCGATTGTTACCTGCTTTTCTTCCATTGCCTCAAGAAGAGCGGATTGCACCTTAGCAGGTGCGCGGTTGATTTCGTCTGCTAGAATTACATTGGCGAAAACCGGCCCACGCCGTACAGAAAAACTCCCTCTTGCCTGTTCCCAAATCATGGTTCCGGTAAGGTCTGCAGGAAGCAGATCCGGCGTAAACTGGATTCGTTTAAATTCAAGGCCGGTAATCTCCGCAAGGCTTTTTACAGCGAGGGTTTTTGCCAGCCCCGGTACGCCTTCCAGGAGGATGTGCCCGCCTGCGATAAGGGCGGCGAGAAGCCCGTCTACCATTTCACGTTGACCAACAATCTTTTTGGCTACTTCCTTCCTGCATGTTTCCAGAAGGATGCGAGCCAGTTCCAGATCTTCTTTTTGTACCATACCACATCTTAACCGTACATGGAAAAATAGTCGAGCGGGAGCAGTTGGTAATACTGCTTTTTTTCCGGAATCCGAGACAGCAGAAAAGACAGCACTTTCAGTTTCCAGCAGAAACACTTCCTGCTGCAATAAGGTTGTTTTGAACATCAAGAATTTCTGTGAAATCGCGGCTGTCAAAATGTGTGTAATGCCTGGTCATGGACATGGATTTATGGCCTGTAACTTTTTGAACTTTAAGTGTACTGATATTTGCCATAAGGAGCGCGGTATTTAAAAAATGCCTCCAGTGGTGCATTGCAATCCCGCGTTTTTTCCGTTCTTCGCTGTCTATGCCGACTCTGTCAAAGGCAAGACCTGTTTCCCTGTAGATCCTGTTACGCGAAATTGGCACTTTACCGCAAGGCTTACTAAAGACATACCCCGAAACATTCTTGTTTATCAGGGTTAAAAGTTCTTTGTAAATGGTATTTGTTATGGGAATATTCCTTGAATCCTTTGTTTTCAACGGACGGATACTGTATTCTTTTGAATATTGAGCACAGACATGGATATGATCCTCGTGAACATGTTCGTTTTGCAGCCCGATAATCTCGCTTAATCTCATGCCTGTGCAAGCAGCCAGTTTATTAAAAACATAAACTTCATAACTGTCCCAAATTTCCCTCCAGTCTTCGGGGAAAAGCTTCTGTACTTCGTTATTTTTCAGGATTTTTACCTCTTTGTTATTCGCAGCGAGTTTCTTTATTTTTTCCATTGGGTTGGATGTGATTAGTTTTAGCCGGACAGCCTCCTTCATCATAACTTTTAATGCAGCGATTCTTACGTTTATGGATGAGTTGTTATATCCATCTCCTGATTGCCGCATAATCCAGGTTTGAACTATTTCCTGTGTTATTGCGTTGAGCCTCATGTTTCCAAAAAATGGCATTATATGAAGCTCAAGGCAGGTTTTATAGTTGTCTATGGTTGACGGCGCCAGCGGATTTTGCATTTGCCGCCATTCAAGATATTTGCATGTTTCTATATCCCACCAACCGGCAGCGAATTCATTGAACCTGACAGGTTTATTTTCCGGAACAAGTTTTCCTTTGCGGTACAGTTCCATGCAATACTTTCTTGCTGCAGTTTTTGTCCGTTCTCCGGTTGAATGGCCGCACACCCTTTTGCCGTTTCTGTCATAACACTGATAATAAAATACCGTAACTGTTTTCAGTCTTCTTGGATAAATTGTAAATGGTTCTTTATAGCGCATAAAAACTCCTTTTTGCTCACATAATTGCTTACGCATTTTAATTGTTGTTCTTTTTGAACCGGAACAAATGCTGTAATTCTATATCCCGTAACGATTTATGTTTATTGATTATTGATAAACACAATTTCATTATAGTTAAAAATACATCCGTAGGTTATTGCCTCTTATCATATTTAGGAGGATTCATAAATGAAAAAATTCTCGTAGTCTTGTTGATTCTCGCTGTGACGACAGGAGTATTCGCACAGTGGACCCAGGGCGGCAGAGCCGAACTT
>Ga0123356_10005192_pt1 | contig 13317 bp, 12 predicted proteins | sample TergutEmb28metaG_2_FD_92546 | JGI IMG/M metagenome (GOLD analysis project Ga0123356, IMG submission 92546) | Embiratermes neotenicus P3 segment gut microbial communities from Petit-Saut dam, French Guiana - Emb289 P3 | ecosystem: Host-associated > Arthropoda: Insects > Digestive system > Gut ... | reverse complement strand
TATGATATTATATTAAATTATACAAGTTAAAATAACACTCATATATATAATAATACCTTTTTGCAAATATTTCAACAGTTTTTATCAAATTTTTTATATTTTTTTTTATTTTCGTTCAGGCAAATATGTTTTCAACGTATTTGAAAGAAACCGTTTTGCCGCCGGTCATATCGATTATGCCTTCGTCGTCGTCGCGAAGCTCGTCTATTACCTTGAAAACATTCAATATTTTCGGGGTTATATTTTCAAATATGCCGAATTTAACCAGAAACCTGTCCCCGTAATTCATTGTGATTTTGTATTTATCGGTTATATCTATATTTTTTATAATCGAAAGCCCGCCATCCTCCTTTTCGCCGAAAAGCTTTATTATGTCCTTCAAAAAATTATATATGTCTTCATCCGAAAATTCTATTTTTTCGCCGATATAGCATTTTTTTATTTCATCGGTTTCAATTGTTATTATCCCTTCGGGCCGCGGTACGGACAGGGGCGTTTCGTCTGCGGCTTTTATTTTATCCATTACTTTAAAATTTTTCGATATGATATAATAATCCCCTTTGATCATCAGCCCGAAAAAACCTTTTTCGGTATTTATTTCTATGCTCAAAGTCGAGGGGGGGATCCGCGTTATATTCACGTTATTCGTATAAGCGAGCGTTTGTTTTATTTTGTTTTCCGCCTCTTTTATATTCACGCCGTACAATTCTTCCCCTTCGGAAATTCCGCTCGCCTTTAAAATATCGTCGTATGAATATTTGTCGTTGGAGCTTATGCGTATGTTTTTGATCTTGAAAAAGTAGCTGTTGGTCAAAAACAAAAACACAGCCGCCGCAAAAGTGAGCACAAACGCCGCCAAAAAAAACTTTTTGATTTTCGAAAAAAAATTATTGATTTTCATTTTTTCCCATTTTTTTCTTTTGTTTCCATTATTATATCATATATTTTGCCCAGAGTGCCCTCAAAGGCAAATTTTCCGATATTTTCGGCCATATCCGACAATTTGGCCCCGTCTCTTGCGAGCTCCTCCGTTCTTTCGATCAGCGCCTCCGCCGTGAGGTTTTTTTCTTCGATTATCATGGCCGCCTTTTGTTTTTCGAGCGCCTTTGCATTCTCATACTGATGGTTTTCGGCGACATACGGCGATGGTATCAATATCGCCGCTTTTTTTAAAACGGCGAGTTCCGTCAGGGTCAGGGCCCCCGCCCGGCATATCACGATATCCGCAGCGGCGTAATACTTGCATATGTCATATATGTATTCATGCAAAAACAGATTGCGGCAGGAATTCAAGCTTTTATTTTCAAAAAGCCGGCTGTATTCCCCGTATCCGCGCGCCCCCGTCACATGATGATGCGTTATGTCTTTGTTTTTTGAGTATTTGTCCATGAAATCTATTATGACTTCATTTATTTTTTCCGCCCCCATGCTTCCGCCCACCGATAAAATCATGAATTTGCCGGATGCCAGCTCTTCTTTGGCTTCCTTTTGGTCTATACTGAAAAATTCATGTTTTACGGGATTTCCGGTGTATACAAATTTTTCGTCCGCGCCGTTTTTAAAATATTTGCGGCTTTCATCGAAACTTATCATCACCCTGTCCGCGGTTTTCGCGAGCATTTTGGTAGTAAGGCCCGGAAGGGCGTTTTGCTCGTGTATGACTGTCGGGATTTTTTGCTTCGCGGCGGCGGATAAAACGGGCCAGCTCACATATCCCCCGGTCCCCACCACAACGTCGGGTTTAAAATCCTTGATTATTTTTTTCGCGGCGAGCTGCGAGGTAAACGCTTTTACCGCCGCGTTAAAATTGGCGGCCGATATTTTTTTTCTTCTGTTGAAGGGGCGAACTTTCAAATGATACAGCTTATAGCCTTCCCGGGGTATCACTTCGTTTTCCAATCCTCTTTTGGTGCCCGCGAAGGCGATTTGTATATCCTGGTTTTTGGCGCGCAAATGGTTGGCAATCGCGACCGCCGGGCTGACGTGGCCTCCCGACCCTCCCCCGCTTATCAAAACACGCATACAGTTCACCGCTCCTTTTGGGGTTTATTGTGGGAATATCTCGACACGGACAAAATTATCCCCATTTCCGCCATCAACAAAATGAGGGCAGTTCCTCCGTAACTGAAAAAAGGCATCGTTATCCCCGTGGCGGGAAGGATATTTGTAACCACTGCTATATTGAATATCACCTGCAGCGCTATTTTTATCGTTATCCCAAAAACCAAGCAAGCCGAGAATCTGTTGGGCGCTTTATACGCTATCCAAATTCCGCGCCATATCAAAAGGACAAACGCGGCGATGATCAAAACCGCCCCTATATATCCGAGCTCTTCGCATATTATGGCGAAAATATAGTCGTTTTGGGGTTCCGGCAGGTACAGAAACTTCTGTTTGCTCTGCCCCAAGCCAAGTCCCGTCCAGCCTCCCGAACCTATGGCGTACAGGGATTGTATTATCTGATGACCGTCGCCCAGCTGGTCTATATACGGGTCTTTCCAAACCGCGAGCCTTTTGCCCACGTGCAAAAACGGAGTTTTACTCAAAAATTCGACGATTTCCCCGGTAAATTTGATCAAGGCGCCCACCGCGGCTGCCGCGCCGGCTCCCACCAGCCACAGAAACCAGGCCGGCGTTTCGGCGATGGTCATCATTGCAACGCACAAAACGCCCACGATGATAAACCCCGAAACGTGCTTTTGAAGGAGCATCGACGCCGCGGCAAAAGCCGTGATCAAAAGCGAAACTCCGATTCCCCATTTTGCCTTTTTCATTTTATCCGCCTTTTGTGATACAAAATACGCGAATATCATGATTACCGCGAGCTTTAAAAATTCGGAGGGCTGAACCGACACATTGACTACCGGAATATCAAACCAGCGGCGCGCGCCGTTTTTGAGCGTGCCGAAAAAAGCCGTGAGGTAATTTACCGCAACTGTCACCACAAAAAAACATACCGTGAGCTTTTCTAAGCGTATATAATTGAAGTTTATCATTCCGATCATCGCCGCGACCCCGAGCGCCGCCATGAGGAACTGCTTTTTGATAAAAAAATAGCTGTCTTCTTTGTATTCCAGGGAGTTCGCATAACTCGCATTGGCTATCATAATCGTTCCCAACAATACCATCATGACGACGAGCGCCAAAAATATGCGGTCAACCCCTTCGCGGTATACTATCACCATTCCCGCGGTTTTCTTTTTTTTGAAAGGCCAAACCGATTGCCAAAACGATTTATGATTTTTGTTTGTTTGTTTTCGGGATTTCTCTACCATTTCCTCATTTTCCTCACCGCGATACGGCACAGAGCACGGACACACCCGCCATGACGGCGGTTATCGAAGCCGTGACTGCCACGAGTTTATGCTCGCTCCAGCCGCAAAGCTCAAAATGGTGGTGTATCGGCGCCATTTTAAAAAATCTCTTTCCTTTGGTGAGTTTGAAATAGCTCACCTGTATGATAACCGAAAAAATCTCGATGATATATACTATTCCGAACAGGGTGAGCAGCACCGGCACATTCAGCCAGACGGCAAGCCCCACGACCATCGCCCCCAAAAACAGGGAACCCGTGTCTCCCATGAAAATTTTCGCGGGATGCCAGTTGTACCACAGATATCCGATAATCCCGCCGAGGCACCCTCCCGAAAGTATCAGGCCAGCGTCGTTTTTCGCAATACGGAACAGCACCATGTACATAACCATCACAACCGAGCTGACGCTCCCGCACATCCCGTCTATGCCGTCGTGAAGATTCACGCTGTTCACAATAAAAACAATGCCCAAAACCACGCAGATATAATAAAAAATCCCGAGGTCCGCGTTTATATTGGCGAAGGGTATCCAAAGTTTCGTCGTTATGGTTCCCGTGAAATGCATGACGGCGGTATAAGCGATCGCGACGGGAAATTGCAAAGCCAGCTTCCCCACCGCGCTCAGGCCCTCGTTTCGTTTTTTCAGCCTTTTGGCGTAATCGTCGGCAAACCCTATGGCGGCATAGCAGAGCGCCATACCCAGCGTGTACATATCCGCAAAATCCGCCGGGCCGCTTTGTTCTCTCTTTGCGAACCCCCCGAAAACCAAAACCGCCGCGAGCGTGCCGGCTATGAACAAAAGCCCTCCCATATACGGCGTCCCCTCTTTCGATTTGTGCCACCGCGGTCCTATATCCAATATTTTTTGCCCCATTTTTACGGACTTCAAAAACGGTATGAGCCATCTTCCGAAAACCAGCGCGACGACAAAGGACAGCGCGGGCGCGGCGAAAATATACAGCATTTTTATACCTCGAATCAAAATAAGTTTTTGAAATCTTCCAAAACCGTTTCCGCCGCCATTTGGCGGCTTGCCTTGAACAGTATGACGTCGCCTTTTCGCGCCTTGCCAAAAAGCGTTCGCGCGAGCGCCGCCTTGTCGCCGCCGAAGTAAAAGCAGTCGCAACTGCCGCCGCCGAAAGCGGCTTCAAAGGCCGCTTTTGATTTTTCGCCGAACAGATACAGGCTGATATCTTTTTTTACCGCCGCCATACCGATATCGGCGTGTATCTGATTGGAATGCTCCCCCGCTTCGAGGATATCCGCCAAAACGGCTATCCCGCGCCCTTTTGTCTCGAGCGCTGTTTTCGAAAGCACTTCAAAAGCCGCCAGCACCGATTCCAGACTCGCATTATAGCAATCGTCGATTATTGTAATACCGTTATAATCATACATATTCTGCCGCATCCCGGCGTTTTTAAAATTGTCGAAACCCTGTTGTATCTGCTTGTCTGTGAGCCCGTAAATTTTTCCGGCTGCGAGCGCGGGCAATGCGTCGTAAATATTGTGGAACCCGACTGCGGGAATTGTAAACCTAAAATTATCCGCGCTGAACGCCGAGGTGCTTTTTTTATAATCGCATTCTATATTTTCGGCGGTAAAATCCGCTTCCCTGTTGTTTATTCCGAAAAAATGCTCCTTTTTGCCGGTTTTGTTTTTTTCGGAATACAGCAGCGGGTCATCGGCGTTTAAGACAATATTCGCCCCCGGCTCCATGCCTTCCAGAATTTCGAATTTCGCCTCTTTTATCTTTTTTTTCGACCCCAATTTTTCGATATGGGCGGTGCCTATATTCGTTATGACTGCCGTTTCCGGTTTTGCCGTCTCGGAAAGCCTTTTTATTTCGCCGGGTTTGTCCATCCCCATCTCGAGAACCAACGCTTTCGTATCTTCGTCCAGCGAAAACAAAGTGAACGGCAGCCCTGTCCCGGTGTTAAAATTCCCTTCGCTTTTTTGGGTTTTGAATTTTGTCCCGAGAACCGAATATGCGAATTCTTTCGCAGTGGTTTTCCCCACACTCCCCGTGACCGCTACGGTCACATCAATATTTTTAAATAAGCTCTTGTAGTATTTCGCAGCGTCCAAAAGCGCGTCGCCTGTATCCCGGACTTCGATTATCGCCGCCCTTTTGTCAAGCAAACCGTATCCTTTCATTTTGTCTTTTTGCACGACGGCCCCCAGGGCCCCGTTTTCTACGGCTTTGGCCACAAAATCGTGGCCGTCGGCATTTTCGCCTTTCAGCGCGAAAAACAAACTGTCCGGCAAAACTTTCCGGGAATCCGTGACGATGTTTTTTATGCGGGGCGCGCCGAAGTCACCTGAAATTTCCCCTTTTACCGCTTTGGCGATTTCCTCTATGCTCAAATCCATAAATTTTACCTCATATATACCGCGGGCCTTAATCCGTCAGCGCGTTGTGCCGGAATTCCACTTCGACAATCGTCCCTATAACAACCACTTCCCCGGCAGCGGGTTTCTGACTCCGCGCGCTCGCGCTCGAATTCATATCTTCGGCTCCCGCTATATTTATATTTAAACCGGCGGCGGTTATCCGGTCGTTTGCCTGCCGGGCGGTCAGTCCGGTGACGTCGGGAACCGCGGCCGTCTCTTTGTCTTGGACGGCTTCCGTATACAGCACTACGGTTCCGCCTTTGGGCAGGTTATTTCCCTTTTTCGGCATCTGTTCCCTTACGGCGTCCCCTTCCCCCACAATTTTGAACTTAAGGCCTTTTGACGCTATTTTCTCTGTCGCTTCGGCTGCGGGCTGCCGCTCGTAATTATCCACATTTATATAACTTTCGATTATATCCGCATACGCGGGCTCGATTCCGAGATAAGGCAGGACTTCCGCCAAGGTTTTCGATATGTACGGAGCGGCTATAACCCCGCCGTACACGCTGCCCACAGTGGGCTCGTCGACGATTATCAGCACTGCTATGGAAGGGTTGTCCGCCGGGGCATACGCCACGCAGGAACCGATCCTGCCTTCCGTATTCACTTCTTTCTGGGAGGTGCCGGTCTTTGCCGCCACATCATACCCTTTTACATACGCGTTTCTCGCCGCTCCGTTGTTTGCCACCCCTTCGGCCAGTATCCAAGTGAGCGTTTTCGAAGTTTCCCGGGAGATCACCATGCGTTTTATCTCGGTTTCGAAATTTTTCACGACGTTTCCGTTGTCGTCTATTATCGATTTTACCACATGCGGGGTCACCAACTTCCCCCCGTTTGCCACCGCCGCGATCCCCGCGAGCTGCTGGATCGGGGTTATCTTAAAGCGCTGCCCGAACGACGCCGTCGCGAGCTCGACGCTTCTGAAATCCCCGGGCGCGTGCATTATGGGGGCGGCTTCGGAGGGCAGGTCTATACCGGTTCTTCTGTTATACCCGAAGGCATCGAAATATTTTAAGAAAGCGGCGCCCCCGAGTTTTTCCGCGGTCTGCATCAAAACGGGGTTGCAGGACTGCTGGAGCCCGCCGGCAAAAGATTCGCGGCCGTGTCCGCCGGCCAAGTGGCACGGTATCGGAATTCCCCCGACGATGTGCTCCCCCGAGCAATAGAAGCCGTCCGTGGGTTTTACCGTCTTTTCCTCGAGCGCCATCGCCGAGGTTATGACCTTGAAAGTCGAGCCCGGCTCGTATGGCTCGGATACCGCTTTATTGTTCCACAATTTATACAGCTTCTGCTTATTGACCTCGACAGCTTCATCTTCTTCCGATTCGAATGCTTTGTTTTGTATGTACAAAAGGGCGGTTTCGTCCAAATTTATGTACCGTAGGACATCGGGGTCCGGATTGTACGGGTCGTTCAAGTCAAAATCGGGTTTCGTCGCCATCGCCAGTATCTCGCCGTTATTAACATCCATGACGATCCCCGTCACCCTTTCGCGCGGTTTGGATTCGGCAAACGCCGCTTCCAAATTTTTTTCGAGGATTTCCTGTACGGATTTGTCGATTGTCAAAATAATATTGTTCCCGTTCTGGACTTCCACATAAGTCGATTCCGTGCTCACGGATTTGCCGAACGCGTTTTTTATCGTTATAATCCTCCCCGGCATTCCGCTCAAATATTCGTCGTACCGGGCTTCCACCCCGTACATCCCTTTGTTTTCCGAACCGGTGAAACCTATAAGCTGAGCTGCCCGGTTCGCGTAAGGGTAAACCCGTTTTGTCTCCTCCCTGAAATATATGGCTTTTATGCCGTTGTCCTCTTTGAAACGCCGAACCTCTTGGGCCACCGACATTTCGACTGCGTGTTTTATATTTTCGTCTTTTCTCTCTTTTTTCGCGGTTTTCGCGTATATTTCGTCATAGTCGACCCCGAGAAACTCCGAAAGTCCCCGGGCTATCAACTCGGCTTCCTTTTCGTCTTTTATTTCCGCGGGGGATATAAAAATCTGCTCCACGTGGGTATTTTCCGCCAAAACCGTCATATTTCGGTCGTAAATGCTTCCCCTTCGCGGATTTATGGGGATATCGCCCGTCCTCTGCGCCGTAACTCTTTCCTGATATAATTTATAGTTTGTCACTTGTATATCGTAGAGTTTGACCAATAAAGCGGCGATTGAGACGACTGCCAAAAGCCCGAATACGACCATGCGAGCTGTTTTGAATTTGTAATTATCGCCGCTCAAACTTTACACCCTCCCAAGCTATCCGCCGTTTTGATCTATTTTTTGAATATGGCGGACATTATATCCGGCAAACCGACAAACGGGTTTCCACTGCTTTCGACTACTTCCGCCTTGTCGCCCGATCTTCCGGATATGTATTTTTTTTGAATCAAAGTCGATTCTTCTTTCACCATATCCAATTCGTTTACGGCATAATTTATGATGAATTCGAGATCGTTTTTATTTTCGAATTCATTTTTTAAATTTTTTTCTTTTTTTGTTTCTTTGTCCACTTTATCGTTCCAGTCGTTTATTTCATAGTTTTGTTCGTTGAGCACGATTTGCGACACAACCAAACCGAAGAAAAAAACCGAAACAATCAAAAGGCAAAACAGAATATTCACGGGAAGCTTTCCGGTTCCCGCCTTGGCGATCTTTATTTCTATTTTTACATCTTCTTTAGCTGTAGCTGCTGCCGCTTTCGCCTTCTTTTGGCGCGCTTTTTCAATCGCTTTTTTTCTCGCCAACGGAGTAGTAAGATCTTTGCCCCTTATTATCCTACGCCGCCTGTTGGGATATTTCCGCCCTTCGCGCAGCCGGTCGCCGTATTGGCCTATGTCCCTCACTTTTCCCGGAACGCGCAAAACTCCGGCCCCTGCCATATTCACATTCGGGTTATTTAGTGTATATCGTCCGCCCGGACTTTCAGTTTTCTTACGGATGTTATTTTTTTGCGTCACACGATCTCCCCCCATCGTTTTTCCCATTGATTAAAATTGGCTACAATTTTTCCAATACTCTCAATTTGGCGCTTTCGGAACGCGGATTTTCCCTCCTTTCTTTTTCGCCCGGATAAACCGGTTTTTTGGTTATCACCTTTGAAGTCGCCCTTTTTTTACATACGCAAACCGGAAAATCCGGAGGGCAGACACAGTTTTTTCCGTAATATCCGAAGCATTTTTTTACAACTGCGTCTTCCCCGCTGTGATATGACAGTACCGCCAGTCTTCCGCCCTTTTCCAATATTTGCTCGATTGAATCCAAAGTCGGCTTTATGATGTTTATTTCGTCGTTGACAAAAATCCTGATTGCGGCAAACGACTTTTTCGCGGGATGCCCGCTTCTGTATTTTACGTTTTTGAGCGAGTTTTTTATTATATCAGCCAGTTCCAAAGTGGTTTCGATCGGTTTTTCGGCCCTTTTTTTTATGATTTCCCCCGCGATGAGCCCCGCGTATTTTTCATCGCCGTTATCGGAAAGTATCTTTTTCAACTCGTCTTTTTCAAATGTGTTGACCACGGTCGCGGCGGTCAACTGCTGATCTTTCTCCATCGTCATTTTCAGCGGCGAGTCCCCGATGTATGAAAACCCCCGGTCGGAATCGATTTGCATGGAAGAAATCCCCAAATCGATGAGCGCCCCGTTTATCTTTTCATATCCCAATTCCGCTACTATGCTTTTTATATTCACAAAATTGTCGTTGACAAAATATATCCTGTCTTCATAATCTTTTAATTTTTCCCGCGATAACTCGATTGCGTCCGAATCCCGGTCGATTGCTATCAGTTTTCCCGTTTGCAGTCTTTTTGCTATCTCCATCGCATGCGAACCTGCTCCAAGCGTCAAATCGCAGTAAACTCCCTCGGGCTTTATTTGCAGATAGTCGATAGATTCGCTTTTCATCACCGGACAGTGGCCAAGCTGAGCAAATTTCATGATTTCCTTGCATCCGTGTAAAGTCTTTTTCTTTACATTTTCCATATTCCGTTTGAACAAGATTTTCTCCATTATACACTATATTGAAACATATGTCAAGAGTTTTCCGTACATTTTTAAAATTTTTAAAATGTACGGAAAATATTAATATATTCTTAATATATTGTGTCAAGCTTATCGGTTTACATCATATATTTTGCAAACGGCTCAAAATCCCGCAGATATACAAACGCGCCCCTTCGGGCACGAAACCGGATATATCCCTGTCATAGGCGATCATTTCCCTGACAAAGCTGGAGCTTATATATGAATATTCCGGTTTTGCCGGAATGATGAGCGTATCTATGTTTTCCCCTATTTTTCTGTTTATCACCGACAGCATGAGCTCGTATTCGTAATCGTGAGTATTGCGCGCGCCTTTTACGATAAAATTCGCCCCTTTTGATTTGGCGTAATCCGCCAGCAGCCCGCTTGTTGCTTCGACTGTGATTTTATCGTGCCCGTCGATTTTTTCGCAGGCGAGCTCGAGCATTTTTTGCCTTTGCGCCAAACCGAACATCGTTTTTTTTTCGGAATTTTCAAATGAGGTCACATACACTCTGTCAAACAAGTTCACTACCCTGGAGATCATATCGATATGGCCGTTTGTGACCGGGTCGAACGTCCCGGGAATCACGCAGATATTTTTATTCATCTCCCTCTCCTCTCGGGGCCGTTTCAATTGTCAGTATCGTTATATAAATTTTGCCGTACTTATATACTCTGCTTTTTTTGATTTTTTCCGCCGTTTCCCCTTCCGAACTCAAATCGGGCTGCTGCCCTTCGGCCGTTTCGCAGACTATGAGCCCGCCGTTTGATATGAGCTCGTCTTTCAATATTTTTTTTACGCAGTGGCCGATTTGCCGTTTGCCCGATTTATACGGCGGGTCTATGAAAATTATATCGAATTTTTCAAAATCACTTTGTTTTTTCAGCTTTGACAGATAGTCCGCGTAATCGCATTTAAACACGGCACATCTGTCATAGAGTTTCGTTTTTTGCGCGTTTTTGATTATGATTTCGGCGCACTCCGGATTCGAATCCACAAATACCGCTTCTCTCGCCCCTCTGCTCAGCGCTTCCAGCCCGAATTGACCGACCCCCGCGAACAGATCCAAAACCCTCGCCCCCGCCAATTCGAAATTTATCGCATTGAAAAAATTTTCCTTCACCCTGTCGAGCGTAGGACGGGTCTCTTCGCCTTCCAACGAAAAAAGGACCGTCCCGCACGCTTTCCCCGCTATGATCCGCATTTACTCCTCTTCTTTCTCTTCAGACGGGGAGCCAAAGTAATTTATTATGTTCCCCGCGTCCGTTTTCGATATCCCTTTTACTTTGACAAGTTCTGTTTCCGGGGCGTTTTTTATTTCGTCCATCGATTTGAAACGCTCAAAAAGATTTTTTATTTTGGCGTCGCCAAGCCCTTTTATATTGTGTAAAGCAGATGACTTTACACTCTTTCTGCGTTTGACGTCCATGCGTTTTAACGAATATCTGTGGACTTCCTCCTGTATTTTATAGAAAAAGACAAAGACCGTCTGGTCCTTGGCTATGTTTATTTCTTTTTCTCCGTCGGTCAAAACCCGCGTCTTGTGAAACTCGTCCTTCACCATTCCGAATACCGGGATTTCCGCTATTTCGCCGTGGCTTATTTTGAATTCTTCCAAAACCTTTCTTATAACCGAAACATGGCCTTTGCCCCCGTCGAGCAAAATCAAATCCGGAAGTTTCTCAAATCCGTTTTCCTTGTTTTCTCCCGAGCCGTAATGGTCAAATCTTCTTCTCACCGCTTCGCTCATCGAGGCGTAATCGTCGGCGGCAGAAGTGGTCTTTATGTTGAAGCTTTTGTAATCGCCTTTTTTAAAGGCCCCATCCTGCAAAACTATCATTCCGCATGTGGTGTTTTCCGTGCCCGAATTGGAGATGTCGTATGCCTCTATCCTCTGCGGCAAAACTTCAAGGCTCAGAATTTTGGCGATTGAAGCGAGCTTATTTGTCTCCCTCGAATATTTTTCTTTATACAGCCTTTGATTTTCCTTCGAGTTCGTGACCGCCAAATCGGCCATTTTTTTCTGCTCGCCTTTTTTCGGGCATATGACTTTCACTTTGGTTTTCGCCTTTTCGCCCAGCCAGTCCTGCAGTAAGTTGGTGTTTTCCTCATTCAAGCCGACGCTCGACAGAATCTGTTTCGGGATAAAATTGCGGTTCATGTAATATTCCTGCAAATACTGCATGAATCCCTCCTCGTCTAAAATTTCGTCACAGGCGAAATGCTCTGTTATTTTGTCGACCATGACCCCGCTTCTTATCACAAACACCGAAACGCATGAACTCGTATCCCCCACGAAAACCCCGAAAACGTCTTCGTCTATATCCGGGGCGGCGACTATCCTTTGTTTTGAGCGCAGCTTTTCGAGGGCGAATTTTTTGTCCCTGAACTGCGCCGCTTTTTCAAAATCCAAATCCTGGGAAGCCTTTTCCATTCCCGAAGCGTAAAATTTTATCAGATTTTCATAGTCGCCCTTTATGAACATGACTGCGTCGTTTATTATATTTTTGTATTCCTCGGCGCCGACGTTCCCCGTGCACACCCCCATGCACCTGCCAATTCTCAGATTCAGGCACGGGCGCCTTTTTCCTATATCCTTTGGAAACTCATTCTTGCAGGCGGGCAATTTGAAATGTTTGTCTATCTCGTCTATGAGTTCATATATGCTGCCCTTGTTTGAGTAGGGCCCGAAAAAAAGGGATTTGTCGCCGGGGGCCCTCGCCCTCGTGACGGCAAGGGTGGGATATTCGCTGTGTATGTCAATTTTTAAATAGGGGTAATTTTTATCATCTTTGAGCCTGATGTTATACTTCGGCGAATGCAGCTTTATGAGCTGGTTTTCCAAAATCAGCGCTTCTATTTCATTGCCGGTGATTATAAAGTCAAAATCATGTATATTTTCGACGAGCTTGTTTGTTTTGTAGTCTTTGTGCGGGTAAAAAATAAAATACTGCGAAACCCTGTTTGCCAGATATTTGGCCTTGCCCGTATAAATTATTTTGTTTTTGTCGTTTTTCATCAGGTACACCCCGCTTTTGGCCGGGAGTGAAAGGGCCTTTTTTTTGAGCGCTTTTATCCTCGCTTTTGTTGCCGCTTCTCCGTTTTTTTCGATATCATCCATATCATCCACATCATCCATAAAAAACTCTTTTCCTCAATCATACAAATATATACAAAGGGCCATATGACAAAACGACACGAAACAGGCTGCGCCTGCCCCCCAAAAAGCAAACCCGCCTCGTTTATGCCGTTTTTTGCCGAATGCCGATATTTTGACTTTTTATTCGTTGATCCCCTTTTGGATCAATTCCACAAGTCCGCCCAAGGCTTCTTCTTCGTCCACTCCGTCCGATATCAGGGTTATCGTGGTTCCCTTGCCTATGCCCAGTGAGAGCACCCCCAGAAGGCTTTTCGCGTTGACCCTCCGGTCCCCTTTTTCAACCCATACCGAGCTTTTGTAAGAATTGGACTTCTGGACAAAAAACGTGGCAGGCCTGGCGTGCAGCCCCACGTTGTTTAGAACTGTTACGTCTTTGGAAATCATTTTTCACCGCTCCCGTAAAATATTTCAATCTGCTTCGTTTTTAAAG
>Ga0123356_10005191_pt1 | contig 13317 bp, 11 predicted proteins | sample TergutEmb28metaG_2_FD_92546 | JGI IMG/M metagenome (GOLD analysis project Ga0123356, IMG submission 92546) | Embiratermes neotenicus P3 segment gut microbial communities from Petit-Saut dam, French Guiana - Emb289 P3 | ecosystem: Host-associated > Arthropoda: Insects > Digestive system > Gut ... | reverse complement strand
CGAGAGTCCCATGAGTCCATTCATCCGGATTTTCTTGCGACGGTGTGGCTTGGAAACGACCGGCTCACGCAGCAACACATGGCCGGGGTGGGTATGTCGTCCTTTGATCTGTCGATTCCGGCTAGTCGAGTTGCGAAATCTGGCGGGAGCCCGCTTATTTTCCAGGTTGGTGGGAACGCAACCGGTACGCTTCACTACGAGGCTCGTCTTAGATTTGGGCGGAAAACTGTCCCAACCGATATCTTGGATCGCGGATTCGCCGTGGTGAAATCAATGCGACGTGCCACGAGCTGGTATGATAATGATGATGACTCGGTGCCGGAAATGAGGGGCGATATCGTTTCTCCAAAGGGCGGGGATCTGGTGCTCATGGAACTACATGTCGTAGCATCGCAACCGAGTTCGTATGTGGTTATCGATGATCCCGTTCCCGCTGGGTTCGAAATAGTTGATTCTGGCTTGGCGACAATGGGGCAATCGTCATATCTCAGGTATCAGTATCAGAGTGACGAGGATTTCAATTCTGCCCTTCGTGGGAGTTCCGAGTACGCTACGTACTCGTTTGTCGACGGCAAGAGGGTTCAGACCAGTACTTACAGTCGAGAGTTCAGGGATGATCGTGCGCTGTTTTTCGTGGAAAAGATGGCTGCTGGTATGCATCGCTATAGGTATTTGGCTCGTGCGACGTCGATCGGGAGTTTCGTTATGCCACCTACCCGGGTTGAGTCTATGTATCAGCCTGAGGTTTATGGTCGCACCGGTGCGGTGGTTGTTCGAGTGGTTCCGTAGTGCGGAGTCGGCAGTCAATGGCTTGATTGGTCCGCTCAGTTGTCGTCGTTTCACCGACACCACGGGCGAATGTGCTTGGCCCATACGGTGCAGATTTGATGTGGTGTGCAGCGCGGTTTTGCGGGCGAATGTGATTCGCCCCCTGGCAAATCCACTCATCAGTTTGTGGGGGGCAACGCTGATGAATGACGATTCGAATGCAATGGCATCGGCGATACATGCGCCGCTTTTTTTGCACCGAATAGCGTCCGCTCGCAGGCCCCAGCAGTACATCAGGCGCGGTGTGTTCACCCAAACGTAGTTTTGGTTAGTGCTGCATCTATTTCCGATCAAAATCGACATAAATCGATATGAATTGAATTATTAAAATTACACTGATCCCAAAGAACGGGCTGACAGTCAGGGCGGACGCCGGCCCCGCGAATTGGATTTGCCTATGATCTTTGGCGCGCAATTCGGATCGGCACCCAATGAATCGGGTGCCTATATAACGCGATACTCGGTTTGGCGAATAACATTCGCCCGCAGCACGACGCCGCGCGTCACTTGTCGGCGGATCGGCAACTATTCACTCTTTCGGTGTGTGTTTCTGGAATCTTCGCGCCACGCCTTGTTAACAGGAATCAGGTGGCCCGTCGAAATCCGAGACTAGTCCGGCTTTGTCATTTGGCCTGGTTTCCCCCTGCGCCATTCCACTGCCAAACATTCCAGTTGACTTCCACTTCGGCAGCAGGCAAAATGGCCGCCATGCCCCCCACCACAACGAAGAAGTCGGCTGCCATCGGCGCATTCACCATCGCGTTTGCGTTGCTGCTAATACCGTCCCAGGCTTATGCTTCCGGCCCGCCATGCGCATACGACAATACCGCGTCCTGTGTATCACCGTCCACACGGTTGATAATGATCGGCGCTGGTTTCGGGTTCACCGCTGGAATCTACGCCATCGGACTGCCATTTTCGTACAAGTATCCCGATGCGCCAGGCGCAAAAGACCTCAGAATCCCCATCGCTGGCCCGTGGATGGCGTTGGCTCACACAGGCTGTCCCTCGCATGACCCAGACTGCAGTCAGGCTATGGTGTGGACCCGTGCGTTTTTCACGACTATGAGCGGTATGTATCAGGCCGTTGGCCTCACGTTCGTTCTCGTGAGCGTGATGACGCCCACATGGAAACACGATCCGCGCGTCGCGCCGTCCCAACAACGTCCCACCAGGTCACCGGGTGGCCCTGACTCCACTCCGCCAGAGCGTCCCCATAGCGACCCGCCACAACCGGACCTGTTCCTGATCCCGGTCCCCACGAAAATCGGCAACAATGGCTTTGGACTCAGCGTGTCCGGCTTGTTCTGATTGGTTCACTGGTGAGTCTGCAACACTTCGTAGTGCTGTCAGCTCCGCTCGGCTGTGCTGCGGTGTGCTTTGGTGAGCGACATACACGATTGCGCGCATTGCAATCGGACGAATGATGGTTCGCCCTTACGAACGGCGTGGATCTTGGGTGCTTGGGCGAGCTGGGGTGTGCTTTGGTGTGCGAGATGAGCGATAACGCGCGGCGCGAGCGGCGCAAGCGGGCGTATGATGATTCGCCCTTACGAACGGCGTGGATTGCGGGGGCGGGAGGGAACTGCGGCTTGCTGGAGTGAGCGACTTGAGAGATGACGCGCGGCGCGAGCGGCGCAATCGGGCGAATGATGATTACCGCTTACGAACGGCGTGGATCTTGGGTGCTGGGGTGAGCTAGATGAGCGACAACGCGCGGCGCGTGCGGAGTAATCGGGCGAATGATGATTCGCCCTTACGAACGGCGTGGATTGCAGGGGCGGGAGGGAACTGGGGGTTGCTGGAGTGAGGGACTTAATGGATGACGCGCGGCGCGAGCGGCGCAATCGGGCGAATGATGATTCGCCCTTACGAACGGCGTGGATCGCGGGGGCGTGGGGAGCGAGGGTGAGTGGAGCAATCGGGCGAATGATGATTCGCCCTTACGAACAGCGTGGGTGTTTTCCTTGTCTTTTTGCGGCGAACTCGTCGGCGGAATTGCTCTCGACGCTTTTTGCTGCCAGATGGGTTGTTGCATACTGGAAAATGCCGTCTCATTTCTCCAGCATCCCGTTAGGGATGCATCGCTCGGTAGAAAAGGCAGTCACCCACGACCTCGCATCCCGTTAGGGATGCGTCCCCGGGTAGGGTTGTTTCACACCAGGGCTGCGGTGTGTTTTTTGCGGTGCGTTTTCTTACAGCGCGTTGATATATCTTTTTGCTCTGGCTGTCGCGACATCGCGGAGTGCAGTTGCTTCTTCCGAGGGGATTCTGAGTTTTTGGACCATTTTGTCGATAAGCTTGACTTCCGGGTCCGATTGATCGCCATCCACGAAGCTGAGAAACACTGCGTGCTGTAGGAGTACGCGACGGTCGTCGTAGCTAAGGTCTGTGACAGGAATGTCGTCGGCGGTTCGTGGTGTGCTTGCGTAGGCTCGCAGTTCTTCTGCTTCTTCCGGTGACGCTTCGAAAGCGTCGAGCAGCGCCTCGAGAACCTGTTTTTCTTCTTCGGCGAAAACGCCGTCGGCCCACGCGACTGTGACCAGTGCTTTGAGGATTGCTTTGTTTTGGTCGTCCATGGTTCCGATGCTGGTGGAGTGGGAGGGATTCGTCAAGCATTACCGAGTATTTCGTCTCTTAGGATGAAACTCGCGGTTTCCTCGACGGGTTGTGGCAGCGGGTTCGTCAGGGAATTTGGTGATCCTGGTGTGGGTTCGCCTATGGTATGGTTCCATTGGGTTGCACAAGCTCGAAAGCGTGGCTATTGGGTTTTGCTTCGAGTTACCGCAGAGCACCGACATGTACATTTCAGACTATTCTCGTTTCATTGGGCACGCCGCTGTAATTCTTGTGGTTTTTGGTTTGGCTGCCTCTGGCTTGCCTGCTTGCGGCAAGTCGACGCGTGATGAGCCGCGGAATGAGCAGCGGGGAACGCCTCCACCGAAGGATCCTCAAGCAGCGTCGGCGGGCGCATGTTCAGGTGGCGGCGGAACTGTCTCCGATCCCCAGGTTGCTGAGTATTTCCCGCAAACTGTTGGAACATATTGCCTTGACCCAAATGGCGAGACTCGTGTTTACGGTGAGGGAGCAGATCGCGACATCGATGCGATTTGCCTTGAAGCCTTCAACGGCGATTGCGAGGTATACAAGTCGTTTGGGTTGGTGCGTGTGGTGCTATTTCGGTATGTGGATGGAGCTGGAAGTCCTGGCGCGATTGACGTTGTTGTCACCAAGTATGCTTCGACCGAGGGTTCCTACGGCATGTTCACAAAGCGAGTGATTTCGGACAGTGATCCTGCTCGTGAAGATGCCCCGAAGGAGATGGATGTGGAGGGTGCTGGGGCGCTGGGGGCTGGATCTGCCTATTTGTGGAAAGGCAGGATCATGGTGGAGTTGGCCTACACGAATGATCGGCAGACTCCGCAGCAGGTGCTGTCGACGAGTTCCGGGCTTCTTTCCGATTTGGGCAAGGTGGTGTCGAGCAAGTTGCCGTTCGGTGTATTGCCCGCTGCTGCGCTGCGGCTGCCTGTCGACAACCGGATATCGTTGGGTGTGTTGTTTGAACCCAAGGACGCCTTTGATGTGGAAGGAGGCGGCGCTGGTGCCTATGGCTATTATCGTCAGGATTCGAAGCGATTTCGTGTTCTTACGATTGCTCGGCAGGATGCTGATCAGGCGAAAGACGTGTTGACAGTGTTGTCGCGTCGTGAAGGTGCGACTCGGTTGAAGGATGTTGGGGATGGTGGAGTGCGTCTTTCTGTGGGGGATGTGCGTGCGGAGTGGGTGTTTGCGAGGGTTGGCAGTCAGGTGTTTGGAGTTGGGGATGAGGAGCAGGTATTGGGTTCGAACATGTCGATGGCGGAGCGGTCGGATGTGAGTTTGACGCGTGATGAGAAGTTGGCGCGTTTGCGGGGTCTGTTGGTTTCCCAATGATTTGCACACCAATGTTCATGATGGGTATTGTAGAAATGTGGATTGTTGACTGTCTTGGTTCTTTCGAACCCGGTGGTAGAGCGATAAACGGGGTTCCCTGAATGAGTGTGTTGAGTGCAATAGACGGGAGGCGTTTCCTATTTCTTACTGGGAAGGGTGGAACTGGTAGGACGACGGTGATGGCTGCGCTGGCACTAGTTTTGGCGTCGCGGGGGAAGCGCGTGCTATGCGTTATGTGCAATGTAAGGGATAGGTTATCGGCGTTATTGGGTGGCCCGCCGGTGGGAGAGGATATTGTTGAGCTGCGTAATGGGATTCAGGCGGTAAATGTAGATCCGCAGGCAGCGCTGCGTGAGTATGGCGCGATGGTTCTGCGGATTCCGATGCTGTATACTGCGGTATTCGAGAGTCGGTTGGTGGGTTCGCTTTTGCGGGCTACTCCTGGGTTATTTGAGTGGTCGATGCTTGGAAAGGCGTGGTATCACAGCACTGAGTTGCTATCGAATGGGGACAATCGCTTCGATGTAATTCTGTTTGACGCGCCGTCGACCGGCCACGCCCTTGAAATGCTGCGTGTTCCGAAGGCAATTGTTGAAGCGGCTCCGCCTGGACTGCTGCTTCGGGAAGCGAAAAAGGCTTGGGCAATGCTATTGGATCCGCTACAATCTGGTGTGATCCTGGTGACTCTGCCCGAGGAACTGCCTGTTACCGAAACTTTAGAGATGTTTGATGCAATATCGAACGAGATCAAACTCCCTGTCGCACAGATTATTGTGAATAAGGTGATTCCGCCAATTCTGTCGGGAAAAGAGCGGGAATCTCTAGCAGCATTTCCGTCTTCCGATCTATCACGCCCCGAAAACCACGGGATTGCTGTTGGCGTGCGGCGAGCACAGCGCGAACTCGTGCAGCAAACTGCATTAATTCGGCTACGCGAGTCTTTAGCGGAAAAACCGGGAATCTCGCAGCGGCAAGTGCCAATATCATATCTATCGTTTCAGTTCGATGGTGTGGTATCCATAAGGGGCGTTGCCGACTTATCTATGCAACTCACGTAAACTCGCAGCGCTGGGTTGGTCTGGAAACCGTAATGTCAGGCCCCCTCTTGCGCGGAACCAATATCGAACATATCTTGCCCACCTGTTATGGACAGCGACCTTTACAGCGTACTCGGAGTGAATAAGACTTCGAGCCAAGACGACATCAAGCGAGCATTTCGAAAACTCGCAGCCAAACTACACCCCGACAAAAACCCAGGAGATGCCGCCGCAGAAGCGCAATTCAAACGCGTAAACCTCGCCCACCAAGTACTCAGCGACAAAAAACGTCGCGCACTCTACGACGAATTCGGTGCCGCCGCACTATCCGATAACTTCAATGCCGAACAAGCACGCGCTGCGAGGAATTGGGGGCAACCCGGCGGATTCAACTGGGGCGGAAACGCAGGCCAAAATGTCAACCTCGAAGACCTGTTTGGCGGCAACACTGGCGGCGGATTTGGTGACTTGTTCTCGGACCTATTCGTCGGCGGAAAAAAACGCAGAACGCAAAGCTCCATCCCCTCAAAGGGAAAGGACTTAGAAACTACAGCCACGCTCGAACTCGTCGACGCCGTCCGCGGAACTACCATTTCTTGCGATATCCCGAATCAAAACCAGCAAGTGCAGGTGCGAATCCCGCCCGGAGCAAAAGATGGTAGTAAAATTCGAATCAAGGGCTACGGCTCGCCCTCAGCATTCAGCGGACCTCCAGGCGACCTCCTAATCAAAGTCAACGTAAACACACACCCACACATCAGCGTAGATGGCGACGACCTCCACATGAACCTGCCAGTCACAGTCGCGGAAGCATATCGCGGCACAAAAATCCAGGTTCCAACTATCAACGGTACCGTCACCCTAACAGTACCCGCAGGAACGCAAACTGGAACGTCCGCAAGGCTTCGCGGAAAAGGGATTCCACGACGCAACCAACCCCCCGGCGATCTCTACGTACACTTCATGGTCATGATCCCAACTTCACAAGACCCAGCAGTGCAAAACGCCATCGACACCCTCGCCGGGTTCGACAGTGACGTCCGAAGCGAGCTGCGCATTTAACAGGCTTGTTCTCGGAATGCAGGCAGCCCGCGGCGATCTGTGATAGTGCGCCCACCGCTCCAATGGAAAAACGTCGATGGACAGCCCGATGGGCTGCCAAATCCTTATCCACCATCCTGATCACTCTCGCCCTCTCTCTCGCAGCGAATTCGGCGTCGGCGGCCGTCATCGAACGTGTTGTTGCGGTGGTCAATGATCGCGCAATTCTCATGACAGAACTGCGTCAACGCGCCCGTCCTCACCTGCTGGAAATCCAGGCGAAGATGCCGACCGAAGCGCAGAGAGCAGCAGCCGAATCTGAGGTGCTAAGGCAGATGCTTCATCGCATGATCGACGAGCTTCTGGAGGCGCAAGCTGCTGCCAAGATGCGGGTTCGGGTCGATGCTGGGGAAGTTGAAAAAGCTATTGTCCAGCTTGCCAGATCGCAGGACATGTCTGTTACCCAACTGCTCGCTGAGGTCGCGAAATCTGGGATGACCCCACTCGAATACAGAGCAGAGATCCGTCGACAACTGCTCGAAGCAAAGCTCCTTGACGAACGCCTCAAGCGTCAGGTGCGAGTCACCGAAGATGACATGCGAAACCTGTTCGAAAGGATACGTCGGGAGGAGCGTCGCAGCCTGGCTTACGCGCCGCAGTGGATTGTTGTTCAGATCCCTGCCGATGCGGATGCCGCGGAGAGGTCCCGTCGACGAGCCTATGCTGATTGGTTGTCTGAGCAGGGGCGATCGGGGAAAGATTTTGCGGAACTGGCGCGTCGTTACTCGGATGATACTGCGACAAAGCAGCGCGGCGGGAGTCTGGGGATGCGCAGGCCTGGGGAGCTCGAAGCTGTGATTGAGCGGGTAGCTTTTGCTCTTGACATTGGCGAAGTATCGGCCCCGTTTCGATTCGCCGATGCGTTTGTTGTGATGCGGATCCAAGAGCGCGAACCAAGTCGGCTCGGCTCGTTCGAGAATGCTCGGGACCAACTTGCCAACAGGGTCTACTCCGAAAAGCTTGAGACGGTGAAGCGACGATGGCTCGACAACCTCAAGCGCTCGGTACACATCGACATTCGTCTGTGATCACGAAGCAAATCCTGGTCTGCTAACCCCGTTGGGGTTGCGAATCCAAACCTGCCAATCCCAAACCCGCCTCGGATCGTCCGGGGACATTCCAAATGTCGCCGAAAATTGGGGTTGTCGGCACTGTGAAAGTGTTTTCTGTGACAGGGCAACCACGCGAATCGTCGCGGCTTCCGGTTCTCGCAGCGACAGGAGCACATATGCGCTTTTGATGAGGCGATTAGGATTGCTTGACGTTGTCGTGCGCGACAAGCAAGCTACGTCCCGTGCGTTTCCCGATCTTACGCCTCGGCGTTGCCTCAACGGATAATAGCAACCGCGAGTTGCGTGCGAACCTCAACAAGGTTGGTCACGCATTGGGATATGAATTGGGGACGGCAGTCAAATGCCAGATTGAGCCATCGCACGCACGCCTGCTGGGGCTGTTGGCGCAAGGCCAGCTTGACGCTGCGTGGGTGCCTCCCGTTGTCGCTCTGGATTGCGTCGAAAAACGCGTCGCCAGACCAACCCTCGCTCTCGTGAGGCAGGACGCGACGATGTATCATTCGGTTTTGTTCTCGCTTGACAACACGAAGATCAAGTCTCTCGCGGATCTTCACGACGTTCGTGCTGCGTGGGTGGGGCCGGAGAGTGCATCGGGGTATCTGGTTCCCATGGCTTCGCTTCGGACTATGGGAGTGTCGTTGTTCAAGGCCTTTTCGAAGCAAACGTTTTTGGGATCGCACGATGCGGTGACGCAAGCTGTTGCTGACGGGACTGCTGACATCGGTGCTAGCTATGCTCACTTTGATCCAGCGGACACGCACAGAATGGTTTCCGCGAGTTGGACCGAGCACAAAGTGGATGCGTCGTTTCGCGTGCTCTTCGCAGCCGGTCCGATTCCTTCTGACGTCATCGTGACCCATCGTTCCATGTACGAAGGGCATCAGCATGCGTTGGTTGCGGCTTTTGATTGGCTCGCCACCAGGCCAGAGATTGAAGCAGCACGCGCAGTCTTTCGGTGCGATGGTTTCCGTTCGTGCGGCGAGGAGCATCTTCGTGGATTGGGCAAGTTAATTCGTCTGATAGACCGTCCCACACTTGACTGACCCGGCGATTCAGGGGGAACTGTTCGAGCGAAACTCAATGGCGAGCGGTAGTCGAAAGCCAATCATTTCGTTCCGCGGTGTACACAAATCCTTTGGGCCGAAGATGGTCTACGCGGGTTTGGATCTGGACGTGTATGAGGGCGAGACTCTCACGATTATTGGGGGATCTGGTGTTGGCAAGAGTGTGATGATCAGGATGCTGATTGGCTTGCTGAAAGTCGATCGCGGTTCGATTGTGTTTCGGGATCAAGAGATCACGAAGATGACTGAGCGTGAGTTGCAGAAGGTGCGTCAGCGCATCGCGATGCTATTCCAGGGTGCTGCGCTTTTCGATTCCATCAGTGTTGGGGAGAATGTTGCGTATGGGTTGCGGGAGCATTTCCGCAAGGAGATGACGGAAGCTGGCATCAAAGCGCGCGTTGCGTGGGCGTTGGGGCTGGTGGGCTTGACTGGCATTGAGGAGATGGCCCCGTCGGACCTATCGGGTGGAATGAAGAAGCGAGTCGGGTTGGCTCGTGCGATTGCAGTTCGGCCTGATGTTTTGCTCTACGACGAGCCGACTACGGGGTTGGACCCAATCAACACTACTCGAATAAATCGCATGATAACTGGGTTGCGCCGGTCTCTTGGTATCACGAGTGTTGTGGTCACTCATGATATGGCGAGTGCTTACACCATCAGTGATCGCATCGCGATGGTACACAAGGGTCGGATAATTGCGACTGGTACGCCTGCGCAGATACAAGAGTCGCAGTTGCGTCAGCTTTCTGATTTTATTCGCGGGCATGCGCCGATAAACGAGGATTTGGGAACACTCTTGACGACTTGATGATTCATGTCCTGTTTTTCGCCGTATCTGTTTTGGGCGGTGTTGGTGTGCTAATTATTCGGTGCTAATTCTCCGGTGCTAATTTGTCGGTGCTTATTACTCGGTACTAGTTGCTGAGACGTTTGGTGTCTGCATGGCCATGACTCGAGAGATCAAGGTTGGCGTGTTTGTGCTGCTCGGGTTGATTTTGTCTGGCGTTGTCGTGTTTATGATCGGCGATGAACGCAACCTGTTCGCGCGAAAAACCGAGTACGTGACCACATTCAGCGACGTGCAGGGGCTATCGGCGGGCGCGCCTGTTCGCATGAACGGAATCAACATAGGTTCCGTGTCAGACGTCAGCCATTCCTCGAATATCGATGACCCGCGAATCCATGTACAAATCTGGATTGTGCGTTCGGAAGCAGTGCGATTGCGCGAAGATGCGCGTGCGAAGGTCGCCAACAAGGGATTGCTCGGCGACAAAATGCTCGAGATAGAACCTGGAACCGGGCCCGCCAGAGAACAACTCGGCGGAGAAATCGTCGGCGAAGACCCAACAGACTTCTCGAACATCGTAGGACAAGTAGGATCAATCGCCGAACGCGCAAACTCTGTGCTCGGCAACCTGGATAGAGTGACAGCATCCCTCGCAGACGACAACGTCCAGGAAAACATCCGCGGAACCGTGGACTCCGTAAACATCATTCTGAAAAACGTCGCCGAGGGAGATGGCTACGTGAATCGGCTACTCACAGATCCACAAGAAGCGGACCGTCTGTCACGCACCATCGCCAACCTAGAAAAAACCAGCAGCGAACTAGCATCAACCATGGTGGAAGTCCGACACCTCGTTGCCAGAGTCAACACTGGACCTGGGTTTGTTCACAGCGTGGTCTATGACCAAGACGGTACTCAAGCAGTCAACAAGTTTGGGGATGCCGCGAATGAAATTGCGTTAACGCTCCGTGGAGTCCGCGAGGGCGATGGCCTAGCCAGGGCAATGCTGTATGGCGGGTCGACTCCAGAAGCGCAGATCGTGGCGAATCTGAGTGCAGCGAGCGCTGACTTGAGAGACATTATCGCTGGATTGAAAAGAGGAAAAGGCACCATCGGCGCGTTGCTGGTCGACCCTTCGGTCTATGAGGACATGAAAGTCTTATTGGGAAATGTGGAGCGAAATGATGTATTGCGTGCCCTGGTCCGCTACTCGATCCGGCAGGACGAAACTAGACCTGCAGTACAGGTCACGGACCCTCAATCACCAATAGCGCCACCTCAGTCAACTCCAACATCAACTCCCGCAACAACCCACAAGCAGTGATACCTTAGGAAACCATGCGCGGCCTCGAACGAACATTCAAGCTACTCATTCTCTTCACAGCTTTCGGATTATCGGCATACTTCGCGCTCCAATTCAGATCCGGCGGCCTGTGGAACGGGATCGATACGGCACATGCCACTTCCGCGAAAGGCACAGCTCAAAGACAAAACTACGACATCACCCGCCTCGAAGCTGTCACCGCCACCATCCAAACCATTCGCGACAAATACGTCGACCCAACCCGCGTAAAACCCAAACAAATGCTGCTGGGGGCCCTGGATTATGTTCAGCGCGACGTCGCGCAGGTCATTGTGTTGCGGGATGCCGGGGGGAACAATGTGACTGTGCGGGTCGGCGCGCAGGAGAAGGTTTTCGATGTCAGCAATGTGCAGGGTCCGTGGGATGTGTCGGCGAAGCTTCGTGATGTGTTTGCGTTCCTCCAAGAGCCGCTGAAGGCAGATTCCGAGGTGGATCTTCGTGAAGTTGAATACGCCGCATGCAACGGAATGCTCAACACGCTGGACCCTCACTCGGCGTTTCTTAGTCCCGATGCTTACAGGGACATGACCATCTCCACTCAGGGCGCATTCGGCGGCGTTGGCATTCTCATCTCGATCCGCGACCAACTCCTGACAATCATCAAGCCATATCCCAACACACCAGCGGGACGAGCTCTGTTGAAGCGACATGACCGCATCATGCGCATCAACAATGAGCCCACTCTCAACATGACAACAGACGATGCTGTCACAAGGCTTCGCGGCGACCCTGGCACTGACGTCACTGTTTGGATTGCACGCGAGGGACCAGATGGTTGGGCTGGAACGAGGCCGTTCAAACTCACTCGTGAGATCATCAACCTAACATCGGTGGAAAGCAGAATGCTTGACCAAGGCGTCGGATACATCCGTCTCAAGCAGTTCCAAGCCAGCACCGAGACGGAGTTCGAGAATGCCCTTCGCACGTTGGGCAAAGCCAATCCGAAAATGCGGGGACTTGTTCTGGACATGCGCTCGAACCCCGGTGGTTTGCTGGATCAGGCAGTCAAGGTCGCGGATTTGTTTCTCAAAAGTGGGGTGATCGTCACGACGGTTTCCTCATCGGAGCCCCGCGAGGAAAAATCTGCAAAGCCCACGCGTACGCAGCCTGATTACCCTCTCGTCGTGCTCGTGAATCAGTCCAGCGCAAGTGCAACTGAAATTGTCGCGGGTGCCCTAAAGAACCACGACCGTGCCATCATCGTGGGCCAAAAGACCTTTGGCAAAGGCAGCGTGCAGCTCTTGTTTCCTGATGTGACAAGGGAAAAAGCAGCGCTAAAATTGACGATTGCGCAGTATCTCACACCTGGGGACATGTCGATTCAGTCTGTCGGCATCACGCCAGACATCGAGATCAACCCGATGACTGTTGACGCGCTCGAAATGGACGTTATGCGTCCGCCGAGGCGTATCAGTGAGAAGGATTTGTCGAAGCATTTGTCGAGTACGCGGGTGGCTGCGGGGCAGAAGCCTATTGAGGTTGTGCGGTACAATTTGCCGACTGAGGAGAGACAAGCGCTTCGCGAGCGGGGTGGGGATCCTGAAGATGATTTTGAAATGGATTTCCCCATAAGGTTTGCTCGGGAATTAATAACGCATTTGCCTCCTCCGGGGCCGCGGGTGGATGCTGTTCGGAAGGCGTCGGATTTTATCACGAAAACTCAGCAATCCGAAATGGACAAGGTTGCTGCTAATTTGAAACTGCTGGGAATTGACTGGACATCAGTGGATTCTGCGGTCGCTGGTCCGAAGAAAGACCAGTATGATGTTAAGGTTGAGACGAATCGGCCTGGAAATAAGGTCAAGGCTGGTGAGTCGGTCGAACTCAGGGTTACCGTAACCAACAACGGACCAGAGCCTGTTTATCAGTTACGCGCTCTCACCACTTCTGACAGCTCTTATTACGACCGAAAAGAGCTGATATTCGGTAAAATCGAGCCTGGAAAGTCCAAAACAGCGGTAGCGCATTTGGGTTGGTGCGATCTTGAGGGACGTCGGATCGGGTCTACGAAAACGCCGAAGGGAGCCAAGCGGGTGTGTGCGATTCCGAAGGATGCGCTATCCCGAGCCGATGGTGTTAAGGTTGAGTTTTTCTCCGCAAATGGCGAGCCCCCAAAGCTTGCTGAGTTTCG
>Ga0123356_10005189_pt1 | contig 13319 bp, 10 predicted proteins | sample TergutEmb28metaG_2_FD_92546 | JGI IMG/M metagenome (GOLD analysis project Ga0123356, IMG submission 92546) | Embiratermes neotenicus P3 segment gut microbial communities from Petit-Saut dam, French Guiana - Emb289 P3 | ecosystem: Host-associated > Arthropoda: Insects > Digestive system > Gut ... | reverse complement strand
TGCTTAAGGTGATGGACCAGTTGGAGTCTTTTGACGAGATGAGCCAGCTGGGCGAGGCCATTGCCCAAATGCTGATGGACGAAACAGGCCACGGCTGCATGATTGGCATCGGCGAACCCAAGCGCACCTTGGCCGCCATCGGCGAATCCTTCCGTGAGGCGCGCCGCGCCATGGAGGTGGGCCGCACTTTCCGGCCCGACAACACGCTGTTTGTGTTCCGCCACCTGGTAATGGAACGTTTCCTTACGGATACGCCACGGGAGCTTGGTGCACGCTATCACAGCACACTGTTCAGCCGCAAAACCGCCCGCTTGTTTAACGAGGAGATGCTGCATACCATCCAAATGTTCTTCGAAAAGGATTTGAACCTTTCGGATACCGCCAGGCAGCTGTACATCCACCGCAATACCCTGGTGTATCGTTTGGACAAGGTACAGCGGCAAACCGGCCTGGATCTGCGCAAGTTTGACAATGCGGTAACCTTTAAACTGCTTTTATTATTGGGCAAGAGCGGCAAGGACAAACCCCGCAATTTGAATTAATTGCGTACGAATGAGGGGAAGATCGCATGGGGGCTTTAGAAGCTCACGAACAGTGGCGAGGCAAAATCGGCATCGTGGGCCGTGTGCCCGTCACCACCATGGAAGAGATGGCGGTGGCATACACCCCCGGCGTTGCCGAACCCTGCAAAGTGATCGCCGAGCAACCTGATGCGGCCTATCGTTATACCCGCAAGTGGAACACAGTGGCCGTGGTGTCCGATGGAACGGCAGTGCTGGGCCTGGGCGACATCGGCCCCTTGGCCGGTTTGCCGGTGATGGAAGGCAAGGCGTTATTGTTTAAAGCCTGTGCCGATGTGGACGCCTTTCCCATCATGCTGGACACCAAGGATGTAGACGAAATCGTGCGTACGGTGCGTTTGATCGCACCGGGATTCGGCGGCATCAATTTAGAGGACATTGCCGCCCCCCGTTGTTTTGAGGTGGAGCGGCGCCTTCAGGCAGAGTTGGACATCCCCGTATTTCACGACGATCAGCATGGCACCGCGGTGGTGGTGGCTGCGGCCCTTACCAATGCGCTTATGCTCACCGGCCGCCAGCCACGGGATGTACGTGGGGTGGTCAGCGGTATTGGCGCGGCGGGCATCGCCTGTGCCGAGATGCTGCTGGACATGGGCGTGGGGGATATCGTGATGGTGAACCGTTCGGGCATCGTATTGAGTGCGTCCAGCGAGGCTCAGCAGGCCCTGATCGCCCGCACGAATCCCCGAATGATCACCGGCTCGCTGGCACAGGCATTGGCGGGCGCCGACTTTTTCTTGGGTGTGTCCGGCCCCGATGTGCTTACTGCCGATATGGTGCGCACCATGGGGCCCGATGCCATCGTTTTTGCCCTGGCCAACCCGGTGCCCGAGATTTTGCCTGGGGACGCGCTGGCGGGCGGCGCCCGTGTGGTGGGCACGGGCAGGAGCGATTTCCCCAATCAAATCAACAATGTGTTGGCATTTCCCGGTATATTTCGTGGTGCGTTGGATTGCCGCGCCTCAAAGATCAGCCGTGGAATGAAGCTGGCGGCGGCCCGTGCGCTAGCGTCCCTGGTACCCCGGGAGCAGCTGAACGAGACCAATCTGCTGCCCACCGCGTTGGATGGGCGGGTAGCGGCCACAGTGGCCCAAGCCGTGATAGAAGCGGCGCGCCAAGAAGGGTTAGCCCGCGTTTGAGCGGGCAAACTATATAACAAAGGAATTTGAAGGGATGGGGAGTATGCAAGCGATGAAGGTGCGCGCAAAGCGCTGGTTTGCCTTTGGGCTAGGGGCGGTGTTGCTGGCGTGTATTTGCCTGCCTGTGGCGGCAAGCGGCGTGATTCCGGGTATCAGGGCGTTTTCAGAGGAAGAGACGGTCACCATTCCCAAGAGCGAGTACGAGCGCCTGCAGCGCTTTAGGCTGCTGGACGAGATCATCCGCAACGTGGAGCTGTATTATATCGACGAACCCGACGTGGATGCGATGCTCAACTTCGCTGCCGAGACTATCCTGTATTCCCTCGAAGATCCTTATACGGTCTACATACCCAAGGAGGGAATGGACAAACTGGTGGAGGAGCGCAGCGGCACCTATGCCGGTGTGGGCATGCAGTTGATTGAGGGCGCCGACGATCACCTGATCACCGTGATCCGGGTGTTTGCCAACAGCCCGGCCGAGGGGGCCGGTGTGCAGCGCGGCGACAAGGTGATTGCGGTAAACGGTCAGGAGTTCTTTGGCTCCACCATGTCCCAGGCAGTGGATGAAATGCGGGGCACGCCGGGCACCGAAGTAACCGTTACCTTTTTGCGGGGCGATGAAGAGCCCTTTGACGTAACCATCACCCGCCAAGTGATCGAAATTAACAATGTAGAGTACGAGTTGCTGGACAACGGCATCGCCTATTTGCAGCTCTATGAGTTTACCGGTACCGACGTGCGCGGTTTCCGGGATGCCCTGGCCTTCTTTAAAGCCAACAACGCACGGGGCCTGATCATCGACCTGCGGGACAATCCCGGCGGATACGTGGCCGACGCGGTGATCATTGCAGATGAGCTGCTGGACGAGGGCCTGGTGATGTATACCGAGGACCGGTATGGCACACGCTCGGATTACTCCTCGTACAATGGCAAGTACGATATCCCGCTGGTGATGTTGGTGAACGAGTTTTCAGCCAGTGCTTCCGAGATCCTTACCGGCGCCCTAAAGGACAGGGGAGCTGCCAAGGTAGTGGGTGTCCGCACCTTTGGCAAGGGCATCGTGCAGGAGCTGCGCACATTCCCCTTGCACGGCACGGGCATGCAGCTTACCACCATGCGCTATTTTACCCCTGCGGGCGTGTGCATCCACGATGCGGGCATTGAGCCCGATGTGATTGTGGAACAACCCGAAGAGTTGCGTGTGCGGGGCACCTCGGTTCCCCATCACCTGGATGTACAGCTTCTTCGCGCCATCGAGGTGCTGGAAGAGGAGATAGCGAATAGAAAATAGTTAATAGAAAAACGGCGAGGCAATGATGCTTCGCCGTTTTTTATGCATCTAGATCGCGCGGAAGAATAGGAGCGTCAACCCGATTGTGATGCCAAGGATCAGCAAAATGGGCCACAGAGCCATAAAACCGGCTAAGATCATGGCAAACATATCGCCTTTTTCGAGCTGCATCTTTTCGAAGTGTGCGTCCAACTCTTTTTTCGGCTTGTGGCGGGGCAGCGATTGCAAACGCTCAAAAAAGCTCATGGTGTCCTCTCGCGGTTTATGGGGTGGTGGCAGGCAACAAAGTGGTTGGGTTTTAACTCGCGCCAAGCGGGGTATTCCGTCTTGCACAGGTCGGTAGCGTAGCGGCAGCGTGTGTGGAATTTGCACCCGGACGGCGGATTGATGGGGCTGGGGATATCCCCTTCCAGCAACTGCAACTCCTTGTTGGAGGTCTCTTCCGTGGTGGGGATGGCTTCTAGAAGGGCCTGTGTATAGGGATGAAGCGGGTCGGCGTAGATGTCGTGGGAGTAACCCAGTTCGATGATATTGCCCAGGTACATCACCCCTACACGGTCGCTGATAAACTTCACCGTGCTTAGATCATGGGAAATGAACAGATAGGTGAGTTGATGCTGCTCCTTTAGGTCGATGAGCAGGTTGATGATCTGGGATTGAATGGAAACATCCAGCGCGGAAACTGCCTCGTCACACACCACAAAGGCAGGTTTCAAAGCCAACGCCCGGGCGATGCCGATGCGCTGGCGCTGGCCGCCGGAAAATTGGTGCGGATAGCGGTGCAGCGTGTACTTTTGCAGGCCACAATCCTCCATGATCTTCACCGTATACTTTTCCAGCGCGTCTGATCCGGAAGAGAAAACATTGTGGGCCACCAAAGCTTCGCTGATTAGGTTGCCCACCGTAAGCCGGGGATTCAAAGAGGAATAGGGATCCTGGAATACGATTTGCAGATACCGGCGCAGCCGCCGGGTTTCCTCGGCAGTAAGCAGAGCCATATTGATACCCAAAGAACGTTTGGATTCCAATACGTTATATGGGGATTGTGTACCGTTGGCATCGAATTTGGATGCCACCTGGGTCCGCAAGGCTTCGACTGTGTCGTTTAGCAGCGACGCCTGTTCTTGCTCGTGGGCGACTTCCTCCGTTAACGTCACAAGCAAACGCTCGTGTTTTTCGTTTCTTTCGGAAGGATCCAACGAGCTGAGCATAAACTTGTGCAATTCCAGCGCAACTTGAGCTTTATGCAGGCGCGCAACTGTGCCGAACCGCCGCAAAAGTAAATCTTTTACGGCATGTAAATCATCAGCCAGCAACAACCCGCCGGCCAGCGCCACTGCATCCGGGCGCTTTGTTAACAGTTCCTCGGGATTTTTTTCCTGAATGGAGGGCAATCGGTTGATGAGGCGCTTGGCGTATGCAGGCGCGTAGTCATCCAGCGTAACGCCAAAGTAATACACCTTGCCCGCCGTTGGTTTGTACAATTGCAACACCAGGCGGCCTAAGGTAGATTTTCCGCAACCGGATTCGCCCACCAGCCCCAAGGTTTCACCCTGGTAGATGTCGATGGTGACACCATCCACGGCCCTTACGGCCAATGCCTCCCGCTGGAAAATGCTTTCTTTCTTTACTGGAAAGTGCATCTTCGCATCTTCAAGGCGGAGCAGCACCTTTTTGTTGTTGTCAGGCATTGCTGCGCACCTCCTTTTGCGGGTAGAAGCATCGTACGCTTTGTACCTCGTTTACCTTGGTTAGGCTGGGATCTTCTTGTTTGCAGCGTGGTGTGGCATACTTGCAGCGCGGCGCAAACTTACAGCCGGTTGGAAGATCCAGCGGATGGGGCACTGTGCCTGATATGGCTTCCAGCCGCGTGCTGCTGTCGTCACTTAGCAACGGTATGGACCGCAGCAGCGCCTCGGTATACGGATGCGAATAGTTGGTAACCGGCTTAAAGATATAATCTACCGGCGCGATCTCTACCACTTGCCCGCAGTACATCACCGCCACGTCGTCGGCCATTTGGTTGATCACGCCCAGATCGTGGGTAATGAATAAAATGGCGGTGGTGATTTCTTTTTTTAGATCGTTCATCAGGCGCAGAATCTGCGCTTGAATGGTGACATCCAATGCGGTGGTGGGTTCGTCGGCGATCAACAGCTTGGGTTTGCATACCAACGCCATGGCGATCATCACCCGCTGGCGCATGCCCCCCGAGAGCTGGTGCGGATACTGGCGCGCCACTGTTTCCGGATTGGGGATCTTTACGGCAGCCAGCATATCCAGCACCCGGCTGTTGGCTTCGCGTTTGGACAGCCCCTGGTGCAGGCAGAATACCTCGGCGATTTGGCGGCGCACAGTAAACACCGGATTCAGCGAGGTCATCGGCTCCTGAAAGATCATGGAGATCGCGTTGCCACGGATCTGATACAACTCGGTGCGGGTGAGATTCGAGATCAACCGCCCGTCAAAGTAGATTTCGCCTTCATAAATGCGTTGGTTTCTTTCAAACAGTTGCAGTATACTCAGCGCCATCTGGCTCTTTCCGCTTCCGGATTCGCCTACCACACCCAGGGTGCGCCCTACATCCAGGCTCACCGAAGCGCCGTGTACCGCCTTGATCAGGCCCTTTCGGGTCTCAAAATACGTGTGCAGGTTCTGGATTTCTAGCAGTTTCATCGTATCACCCCTTCCTATCGCTCATTCTCGCGGGGATCCATCGCCTCGCGCAGCGCGTCGCCAATCAAGTTGGAAGACAGCGCGGCCAGCACCACAAACAGGCCTGGGATAAACCATCGCCACCAATAGTACTGGATCACGGCCGAATTCTGTGCGGAGGTGAGCATATTACCCCAAGATGGGGTAGGTTGGGCCACACCAAAACCCAGGAAGGAAAGGATGGCTTCGTAGAGCAACAGGCTGGCGTAACCCAGCGTAATATTGACGATCACCAGGTTAAATACGTTGGGCAGTATATGCCGCCACATAATCTTTTGCTGGCGGATGCCCAGGGCTTTTGCAGCCAGCACAAAGTCCTTTTCCCGCTCCACCAGCAGTTGTGCGCGGATCATGCGGGCTAGTGGCATCCAGGTTAACACGCCCAATACCACCATGATCAGGTACAGGCGCTGCGCTTCGGACAGTAGGCTGCCTACCGCATAGGATAGGGTGATGGCGATGGGCAGGAAGGGGATGGCGCTGAATACATCGGTGGTGCGCATCAGCAGGTGATCCACCCACTTGCCAAAGAAGCCAGAGGTTAAGCCTATAAAAAGGGCGATGATCACTTCGATCAGGATGGCAATGGCGCCTACGGTCAACGAGATGCGCCCTCCGTGGATCAGGCGGTGGAGCATGTCGCGGCCAAATTCGTCGGAGCCCAGAATATACCCCCGGTTGCCCCAGGCATAGATGCTGCCATCTTCGTCAATGCCATAGTTTTGGAAGTAATCGGCATAAATGGCGGTGAGGGCGGGCATATCCTTGGGGGTATCCAGCTGGCTGAGTTGGTTGGCGCCCCAGGATACCACGCTGCCGTCTTCCAGCAAGGCGTTGAAGTGTTTGTAGCCGGCCTCAATGGTGCGCACATCCTGGTCGAAGGCCGGAACACGGGTAAGGCCATCCATGGTGCTGCCCCAGGTGTAGATATCGCCGTTTGCGTCCAGCACCAGGGCGTTGCGGTTGCAGGCCACAATGTCCACTACCGCGATGCTGCCTTCGGTAAGCTCCTTGGGTACGTTGCCATGAAACTCTGAGGAGCGGTCGCCGATCACGGCCAGGGAGCCGTCGTCCAGCAACAGGAGCATGTTGTTATCGCCGGTGGCTACCTTTACCACATGGCCGCGCATGGCCCGGGTCAGCTTAAAGTTTTGAATGGTTTGCTGAGAACCCCAGATGTGCAGGTTCTTGTCGGATGTTACGATGGCGCTCCACATGGTGGCGGCATAAATCTGATCGATGGACGCGCCGGAAGCTTCCATTTCCCTGCGCACATCGTCGGGCAGTGTGGTTTGGCCGTGACCGTAGTAACCCCAGCCGTGGAGCTCGCCCTCATCGTCCAGGGCCAGCACGTGGCGACCGCCGGTGGTGATATCCACGATGCGTTTGCTCCTGATCTCTTCGGGAATGGCCAGTACGTAGTCGGACACGTTCTCTTGGCGAATGTTGGGTTCGGTACCCCAACTCACCAGCTGCCCGTCGTCCATCAAGGCAAAGGAAAAGGAGATGCCGGACACGATCTTTACCACGCGGTTGCCATCCAAATCCTTAGGGAAATTGAGGTAGTTGGTGCTGGGCCGCAGGTTGCCGTTGGTGAGCTCAAAGTAGGTAAAGGTGCTCGGCGCAAATTGGGAGCCGACAAAGGAAAAAAGCAGACAGGCGATGAACACGATCAGCCCGATGATGCCTAACTTATTGCGGAAGTAGTTTTTTGCTATGGTTTTGAAGGGAGTTTGCAGCGCTTCTTCATCCAGGAAAGATAGCTTATCCCTTACAAACAGGCCCTTGAGGCACCTGCATATCGAGGCGAAAACGCCGGGTTTTTGTTGCTGATTGCTCACGTTCATCCCTCCTTAACTCAGCCGCACGCGGGGATCCACCAAGCCGTACACGATGTCGGCCACCAGCACCGCCACTAGGCTGATCACCGCAAAAAACGCGTTAAGGGTGACAATCAGCATGGTGTCGCGCATCATGACAGCCTGGATAAGCATCCTGCCAATACCGTGCCAAGCGAACACACTCTCAGTAACTGGCGAGCCAGAAAACAACGAGAATATGGTAAAAACAACCACGGTCGATATGGGGATCAGTGCGTTGCGGAAAGCGTGGGAGTAGATCACGGTTTTTTCTTTTAGGCCCTTGGCTCGGGCGGTGCGGATGTAGTCCTGGTTCAACGCGTCGATCATGGAATTGCGTACGATGCGGATGGTGTAGGCGATGCTAATCAGCGCCAGCACCGTAGCCGGTAAAACCATGTGCCGTATCCAGGCAAAAAAGTAAGCCCAGCCCGATAGGGTTACACTGCTGGGCATACCCCCGAAGGGCAGCCACCCCAAGTGAATCGAAAATAAGTATAGAAAACACAACGAAAGGAAAAAAGAAGGCATGGACCAAAATATGAGTGAAAACACCTGCCATGCATTATCAAAAACGGACATTCGCTTTACCGCGCACCGTATCCCAACTGGGATGGCGATCAGCAGTTGCAAAAATATCACACCTATGTTCAAAATTACGGTGTTGCGCATGGGCTCGGCAATCACGTCGATCACCGGCCGGTTGTTCATGCTCGACCAGCCGAATTCACCACGCAACATATTAAAGAACCACGCAAAGAATTGCTCGGGGATGGATTTATCCAATCCGAGCCGCCTATACATTGCATCGTAAGCCATCTGATATTGGTCGTGCTTTAAGTTGGAGGGCAACATGGCCCGCACCGGATCGCCGGGCATCATTTTGGCCACCCCAAACAGTATGACTGCAATGCATAAGAATACCGGAATCAATATGAGCAGACGCTTGATGACATACCGGAGCATGCGAATCACCCTTCCCCGTTGATAAGCGGGGGGAGGAAGAGAGTTCTCTTCCTCCCCCCGCGAGGTTTGATCCGATCAAAAATTATTCGGCGTCCTTGGTGATGTCGCAAATGATGCGGGCATAGGTGGCGAAGGGAGTGGTGTTGAATCCGCTGACCCTGGTGCTGATCAGGTCGAAGTATTCGTTGGAATACAGCGGAACCTGGGGCAGCAGCTGTTGCCAGCGCACCTGATACTGGAGCCAAATCTCCACGAACTCATCCTTCTGGGTGGGATCCAGGGAGCGCATGGCCATGATCAACTCATCCAACTGGGGATCGGAGAGCTGGTTGCTGTTCTCCCAGCTGCCGATGAAGTCGCTGTGCCAGCTGGAGAAGTAGGGATCAAACGCGGGGGTAAAGTTGACGGCCAAGTTGAAGGTGTGGTACTGGCGATCTTCACCCAGATCGTAGCCGTAGTAGAAGTTGTCCAGCAGGGCGTTGAAGTCGCCCCTGGTTACGCTAAACTTTAAGCCGGCCAGGGGGGCGTTGGCCATGTACTGGATTTCGATGATATCGGTGATGGGGTTATCCACGGTGCCCAGATGGTTGAGGGCCAGCACTTCGCCCGCCGCGTTGTGGCGCAGGTAGGTGCCCTCGGCATCGGCCTTGGAAGCGTCGAAGGGGGTGACGCCATCGGCTTCAAACAGCCACTCGGTCATATCTAGGTGCTCGTTGGCCTTGTCGATGTTCAGATTGAAGGGGGTGAGCAACTCTTCCAGCTCGGCGCCCGCTTCTTCGTACATCCACTGAGCAAAGCCGTATTCGGCCTGGGTGATTCCGCCGTAGCCGCCTAGCACATAGTCCACCACGGCGTTGCGGTCGATCAGATAACCCATGGCCCAGCGCACGTTTGCGTCCATGGTGGGGCCAAAGTCACAGTGCATGCTAAAGTGGCCGTAGCCGGCGCGCAGGTAGCTGTGGGCATGGACATTCTCGGCGGCCTTGGCCTTCTCGATCTTGTCGCCCTGCACTTCGCCGGTGGTGGCGTCGATTTCGCCAGCGATCAGCATGTCAACATCCATATCCTGCGGCACAAAACGCTGCTCGATGAACTGGATGCTGGGCTTTTTGCCCTCGTAGTTGCCTTTAAAGAACTCGTTGATCTCCAGGAATACCGACTGGTTCTCGAAGGACACAAACTTGTAGGGGCCGGAGGAAATCGTGGGCGCAAAACGCTCAGTCTCCGCCACTTTTTGCAGGGCGGCCAGCAGGGCGGCCTTGTTTGCGGTCGCAACAGCAGCGGCTTCCAGATTGGCCGGATCTGTGTCGTAGCCAAAGTAAGCCATCGCGGCGATCAACTCGTCGCTCGGAGGCTCGTATACAAAATCCTTGGCGACTACCTTGGCGCCATTCTCGTCGGATACGATTTCGCAATTGGGCGCGTACACCGCTTTGGGGGCGGGGGAAGCGCCGGAATACGTGATCTCGTAGAAATAGGGCAGTTCTTTGGCGTCAATGGTCATAGAAAAGGTAAATTCGTCGATAAGCTTCACGCCGGCGAACACATCGGCATCGCCGCTGTTCCAAGCCTCGTAGCCTACCAGGCCGTAGCCCGCGCTGCCATTGGAAGCGCCAGCCTCAACCCAAGCGGGGGAGGAGAAGTACATTAGCCAGAACACATAATCCTGGGCGGTGATCTGGGAGCCGTCGCTCCAAAGCAGATCCTCGTGGAGCTTCCAGGTATAGGTCTTGTTGCCGGCTTCGTCTGTCTCAACGGTGTAATCCTCAACCACGGTGGGGTTGACCAGATACTCACCTGCCGGGGTGTAGGTCACCGTGTCCATGTAGTCATGGAGCATGACCTTTACGAAGTTGTCGTAGGAGCTGTTGCCAAAGCCGTGGATCCAGTCGCCGTTCATGGCGGGAAGACCGAGCACCAACGTGTTAGCGTCGGTTTGGGCGAGAGCACCGCTAGCCGAGCCAAGCGCCAGCGAGATCGCCAAGATCGCGATAACCAGTTTCTTCATAGATTCCAATTGCCTCCCTTCAAATTAAACACACTTTGGAATTTGGATAACAATAATGATACCACAGCGGTTATATGGAATCAATACTTTTTTCATATATTGCAAAACCCCGATTTTGACGAAAAACCAAAATCGGGGTATAATAAACCCCATGAAAGACAATATGCTGCTGCGTATGACACGCAACGACTACTCCTTTACCGTAGTTACCAAGGTTTTGTCGGTGCTGATTGGGCTGGTGGCAGGTTTCTTTTCCGCGCAATTGCTTGGCGTGGCGCTTACGGGAAACTTTGGCTACATCGATGCGCTGCTTACCACCGTGGCGGTGGTGGCCAGCTTTGGGTTGTATCAAACCTATCCCTTCCATAAAAAGAACAACGAACCCGACGCGCTGCGCAAGTTTTTAGACATCTTTTCCCTGCAATTTGTATTGTACACGGCCATTGGCCTCACCTTGGCTGTTGTGTTGCGCAGTTTTGCGCTGGCGGCGGTATGCTTTATCGCACCCATCCAAGTGCTGGCCAACCAGCTTAGCTACATGATTATGGTGGAAGACGTAAAGCACAAAAACGTGGTGTTCCTTACGGCGCGTACCACCAACACCGTGATCATCGTCTTGGCGTATTTTTTGCTGGTTTCCCAGCGGGAGACCCACATCACCCTGATGGTGGCGCTGTCGTTGGTGGTGGTGGGGGATATCATCACCGTGGTGATGGTGACACGCAGGCTGGGCCGCTTCGGCAACCCACTCCGCGCCGAAATGAAGTTTCTGCGCAAGATATTTGGTTTTGGTTGTGTGGCGATGCTCAACACCCTGCTGCTCACCGTCAATTACAGGATGGGCACCATGATGCTTGGGTGGATGGGCGCCACCAATACGGAGCTTGGGTATTACACCACGGGCATCAGCCTGGCGGGATTCGGCTGGATCATCTCCGATGCGTTCCGCGAAGTGCTGTTTTCCCGCACGGTGCGCAAGGATGCCGTGGCCAACGTGGTGTTTTCGCTGAAGATCAACTTTTATATCACGTTGGTTGCTATTGCGGGCATCGCCATGTTTGGCAGAACCGCTATTTTGATTTTGCGCGGCGCGGCCTTCCTGCCCGCCTACCGGGTTACGGTGATCCTGTTTGTTGGCGTGCTGAGTATGTCCTACTTTAAGCTGATTGGCACCTTGTTCCTGGCCGACGGGCGCAAAACGGCCTATCTGGTGTTGCTGTCGGCCAGTGCGCTGGTAAACATCGTAGCCAACTGGATCACCATCCCCAGGTGGGGGATCGACGGCGCGGCGGTATCGTCGGTGCTTTCGTACACGGTGGCGGGCGCGGTGTTTTTGCTGTACTTTCTAAAGACATACAAGGTGCCGATGGCATCGTTGTTTGTGTTTGAAAAGGGAGAGATTCCCGGGCTGATCGCTAGGATAAGAGGGAGATAGGCGCTGCTGCCCGAAACATTGTGTTCAAGGCGTACAAATTTTAGGGCAGGGCTTCAACCCTTGATTGGCATTAAGAGTGATATAGGCGACCGCGTCGCCGCAGGAAAGGAAGGAATCACACATGAAACGAAAAAAAGGCCTTTGTACCCAATGGATCGCCTGCTTGCTGGCAATCATCATTTCTATTGCCGGTTTGACAGCCATCGCAGAAGAAGCCTTTCACAACGATGCCCGGCTGGACTTTATCGACAGCATCATCAACCTGGCGGAAGAGAAATTTATCGAAGCCCGGGGGCGGCCACAGCGCGCGGCGCGTAGCAGCGACATTTACGTGTGCAAAAACTTTACTGTGTACTTATTTCGCCAGAACCGCGATGCCTTCCGTATGGCCGAGTTCCCCGACGTATCCCTGGTGATCCCAGACAATCAAACCAAGGAAGACTGCCGGCCCTATGTGTACGGTGTGGAATGGAAGGACATCCCCGCGGAAAAAGGCAACCCCTTTTACGCCGCCGCTACTTTCCGTTACGATGACAAATTATCCAAAGCCCAAAACAAACAAGCCGCCCGTGAATTCCTGATGTTGGCTCAGCGCGGCGACTATTTCCAAATGGCGGCGGATTACCGTTACGGCAAGGGCGCCCACAGCATGATCATTATCGAAGACTACGACCCACAGACCGGCACCATCCGCTGGACCGACAGCAACATGAAGGGCGAGAGGCGCAACGGGGAGCGCTATGGTTACGTGCAATTCGACGCCGAGCGCGAAATCGACTGGCTGGCGGACGCGTTTAACCACAGGCGGCATGGGGCTACGTTGTATCGGTTGCGGGAAGACATCATTTACAGGGAACAGTGAACAAATAACAGTGAACAATAGGCTACGGCGTGGTGAATATGCTTCGCCGTATTTTATTGTTCACTAGCCCATTACGGCACTTGTTTGACGCTGCCCACCCCACGCAGCACGCGCTGCCATAGTGCAGCAACTTTCTGATGCGGGGGAAGCAGCTTCCACAGCGCCTGGTAGGCGGCGCTGGCTTGGGCCAGGGCGATGGGTTCTAACGCGTGAGCGCCGTAGCGCAGGGTGCATACCGCCCCGGCGATGGGGATGAGTGGGATCGGCGAGGTTGCCTTGGTTGGGCGCGGGCCGGTCTTGTTTTTGTTGCCATAGTGTTTGCGTACGGATTCATCAGCTAGGGCACGCTCGGCCCGCTCAAAATACGCCAGGGGCGTCTCGGTGGGATCCAGCGGCAAACCGTGTGCGCCCAATAGCTGCGCCAGCCCTCGGTACCATACCAGCAGCTTGGCGTCGTCTTCGG
>Ga0123356_10005188_pt1 | contig 13319 bp, 6 predicted proteins | sample TergutEmb28metaG_2_FD_92546 | JGI IMG/M metagenome (GOLD analysis project Ga0123356, IMG submission 92546) | Embiratermes neotenicus P3 segment gut microbial communities from Petit-Saut dam, French Guiana - Emb289 P3 | ecosystem: Host-associated > Arthropoda: Insects > Digestive system > Gut ... | reverse complement strand
TTTTCCGCATACCGTGCCGCTTGAAATGCATACTGCATAAGCACATCAAAATCCTCAGCATCACTTGATAAAACTGTTCCTATGCTGACACCGAGACGCAGGTCGGGATTTTCACCCGTATATATCCTTGAAACACCGGCAAAAAACTTGTTTGCATATGTATTTACAGTTTCTTTATCGGCATCATGGATAAATAAAAGCATTTTATCGTTTGAAAGACGGGTTATTATATTTTTATCCGTAGCCGGATAAGCAATAAACAGTTCCATTAAAATAGAAGCGGCAAAGATCCGTCCGTAATGCGCCTCAAACTTATCGAAATTGTTTATGGATATTAAACTGAGTGTAAATAGTTTATTATTTTTGATATATTCGTATGCTGCCGCTTTAGTCAGATTTATACCAAAATCATGCTTAAATAATTTAGTTGTGGGGTCTCTGCGGGATAACTCTATGTTTGCAAACTCTTTTAACTTTTTCTCTGTAAACTCTCTTGCTGTGCCTACTACCTTTATTAACTCACCGTTATCGTCATATATCCGGGAAGATTTTATAAAGAACCAGTGATATCCATCGTCATGTACACAGTCTGTTATATGGGAAAATACCTTTGTTTTTATTCTGACTTCTGCATTTTTTATTTTCTCATCTTTCATCAGCGCGAGCATTGTGTCAATATCATTCTCATGACAGAACTCCCCGCTTTGTATTTGCTCTGACAGTTCGTTTATTACTTTTGAGCGCAGAACGGACTTATCTTTTTTCGCTTTGAAGAAATATAATATAAAACTGTCTTCTAAAACATCATATTCGACGACAGTGTCTGCAACACTTTCCAAAGCAACAAGATATCTTTCACGTTCTGTACGCAGCTTTGCTTCGGTGCTGCTGCGTTCATCCTTCATTGTGTTGATTGTGGAACATAGTAAGGATATTTCGTATGTGTCGGTGTTTTCTACAACAATATGCTCGGACGGAGCATTTTCCACAATTTGACCGGCAATGGAAACTAAAGGCTTTGTCGTACGTCTCATAACAACCCAAAGCAAAGCCGTTCCTATCACGAGTGCTGCAATAGAACTGAGTATAAGACCAATATTTAATGAGCGTGACATTTCAAATATTGCGGAATCAGCGCCGACTGCCGCTACAGCCCACTGCTCATTACTAAAGGGAGTGTCGGGATTATATAAGCCGAGCGGTTGCAAAGACAACTGTACAGGCTCGACACCTTGCGCATTTATCCCGTAAATACCCTGTCTTGCTGTCATATCAAGCCGTATGCTTTCCATCGGATTCAAGAGCTCCACGATATATTCCCCTGTAACCAAAACTATGTCACAGTCTATTGTTTGATTGTTCTTCTCATAATCTTCGCTACTGTATTTAACTAAAACATATCCGCTCCGGTCAAAGGTAATATCACTCGCAGGTAAGTATCTACCGAGGTAACTAAGCTGCACCTCGGTACCTATCATTGCTACAACCCTGCCTTCGTAAATTATCGGACGGGTGTAGGTGATAAATTCTTCTGTAGCCTTGCTCCAGTGTGCAAGGTCGGTCGACGGCATATATCGGTTATTTCTTGCAGCCTCGAGTGGCTCATAAAAGGTATTCCAATTATCCGCAAACTCCGGGGAAAACATAAACATCTCTTGCCAGAGAACATCAAGAGAGATACGATTTTCCCGCGCTATCTCCTGCGGACCTCTTATCAGTGTCAAATCTGAGTTGTCGGGTATTAAAACCAGAGGATCCGAGTCTCGATAATGAAGCCCGTTAAGGCTCACAGCCTCTTCGCCAATATCATTTGTAAAATAAATAAAGGCACCTGTTGTTACTGTTTGTCTGAGTGCACTAATGAGTGGTTCGGAAAAAAGAGCAAGCAGCTGTGTTTCTATTGAATGGTTACCAAGAACATTTGTAAGCAATAGTCTTTCTTTTGCCAAAAAATCATCGAGAATATTAATAACATAGTACTCAAATCTGTCAAGGTTTGACCATGTGGAAACCATATTATCTGTTATTACCAGATTGCGGTTAATTGCATTGCTATTTAATGATTCAACTGCACTGTCATCAAGCGACTTTGTAATCCCGAACGCAAATAAAGCCGTGCCCATTAAGACCGGTTGAAGAATCATTATGATTGCTATCGGTATCAGGATTTTTATGAAAATAGAATTTCTTCTAAACATAAACCCTCTTTGCTGCTCATCAGCATGCTGATATACAGCTAATTTTGATAGAGAAAATATCTTTAATTGTACTAAATATTGATAGATAGTTCAAGCTGAATTTTACATAGATTTTACAAATTTTTAACGTAACGTATACAAAACAGTTTTTTCACGTACCCTGCCATCTACAATTACATTTTCTGTGGCAAGAAACTCATTGCTGCCAGTCCACCTTACAGCCGATATATAAGTTCCTTTTTCAAGCTTTTCGGCAATTTCCGCATGGCCTGTTGATGTGTCAATTATTAGTATTGTATCAATAACATCGCCCTGTACTTCCCTGAGCACGGCGGCGATTTTTCTGCCGCACGGCGAAAAGCGGGTGTAGTGTAGCGTACCTTCTATTTCAAAAGCAACATTACTGTTACCGTTTCTTGCTATGTTAAAAATTATCTCGCGAACTCCCGTTTCATCATACGAGCTCATCGCCAATAGCCCTGATTGATGAATCGAGCTTATGTGAGCATTTGGCACAGTGCCCAAATTGACCCGCTCGGAAGCACCTGTCACGAGCTCAACCACGCAAAGGTTGATTCCCGCCTCAACTCTGCCGCCGACATTTCTGACAAGCAGTAAGTTTAACCATAAAAACCCTTCCGGCACCTGTGAATATTCGTTGTTTACAGGAATAACCCGCTGCTCACCGGTTATAGTATTAAGCACCCATAAGGATTCGCGAAATGACGGTAATGTGTCAGTATCATTTCGATTGCTCTGGAAGGCTATCCACTGACCGTCGGGAGATAAAATAGGATTACCAATCCACGTCAGGAAAAATCCGCGGCTTTCGGAAAATTTTACGAATAAATCATCGTATGACACACCATTATACTCTTCGCTTGATATTAACTGCGCAGATTCCGAAGCGGGGTCGATTCTATAAATACCCGTGTCGGTACAAGCAAAAAAGTTGGATGAAGACTCATCAACAAGGTAATTAAACACCATAACGTCCCACTCGGTCGGTACAGCAATAAGCTTTCCATTTACGTCAAGTGAATAGAAAATATATTCAAATTCTCCTGTTGCTCTGCTGTGTAGAGTAACACTAAAAGCCGTAGCTTCTATTTCCTGTAAAATGCCGTCCTCACCGATAAAACTAAAGCTTTCTAAATCGGTGACATATTTTTGACGTAAAATTCCCGAAATCGGGATTGGATTTCCCTCTTCATCAACAACCAATCTTACTAAATTTGACATGCTCCCTTGAGACGGGCTGTTTTGTACCAAATATCCGTTTTCATAAGAAGCATCATCTTTGGGGCTGCCAAAAATAAACTGTCGAAACGTTTCGCTGAGTGAAAGAGCAAGTGTTACAGATATAAGAAAAATAATACCTGCAACCATTACATTACGGGTAGTTTTGTTGTTTTTTGGTTTAGGTTTTGGTTTTCGTTTTGCTCTTTTAAAAAATAAATTCTTAATGCTTGCGGCGTTCTCTTCGAATTGCTCCGGTAAATAAGCAACCATTTCAATACCGTACTCTGAAGGCTTTTCCTGCGGCACATTTTTTATTTTTCTTAGTTTTCTGTATTTTTCCAGTGCTTTTCTTTTTGCCGTAACTGTAATAAACGTTTTAAAAAGTCCTTTTTCCGGAATGTATGTACCCGGATTTTCCCATAGACTTATATATACATCACATATACATTCTTCTATGTCCTCGACCGTACCAATCTTACTGAGCACTTCCGAAACAACTACCCAGAGGGTTTTATTGTATCCCTCCATGAGCTTAAAAAACACATTTCTGTCATCAGTGTTTAATATTTTTACCAAATTTTCATTATTCATATCACCTTCACCGGGCTGTAAGTATGAGAAGAATGGCATCAGCCATTCTTCCTATGTCTCGACAAGCCTCACTATGTGAGTCCAATCGAGACTTTTATGCCATTTGTTTACGTTTTTTCGAGAGCACATCAAATATAACAGCAGCAAGAAGAACAGAGCCTTTTATAACCCTTTGCATGTTTACATCTACTCCCATGATTGACATTCCCATGTTTAAAACACCCATAAAGATAGCGCCGATTACTGCTCCGCCGACCTTTCCTATTCCACCGTAAGCCGAAGCTCCGCCGATGAAGCAGGCACCGATAGCATCAAGCTCAAAGCCTGTTCCGAGTGTTGTTCCCGCCTGACCAAATCTTGCTACGCACACAAGCGCCGTCACGCCCGATAAAAAACCCATGTTTGTATATGCAAAAAACATCATCCGTTTAGTGTTTATACCCGATAATCTCGCTGCTTTTTCGTTACCGCCCATGGCGTAAAGATAACGGCCGGGGATAGTATTTTGCGTAAAGTAGTTGTATGCCATTACGATGACACCGAGCCAAATGAGAATTACCGGGATGCCTCTATGCTCACCCATTCTAAAGAATACGAATAATACCACACCGCTGATTACTGCTATTCGTATTATCATCCAGGCAATATGTTCGAGCGAATATCCCTTGCGTTTTTTATGGATACGTGAAAATATCTGCATACCTGCAAAAATAACTAAGGCTGCAACTGCCAAAGCAACGGATATTGTTAAAGTAAAAGCTGCGTTTCCTTCGCCCGGGACAAAGCTTTGGAACAGTGCAAGATAATTTTCCGGATATGGTGATATACCTTGCGCTCCGAGCAGAAGAAGTGCAATCCCTCTGAATATAAGCATGCCCGCAAGTGTTGTAACAAAAGGCGGAACACGTACATAAGCAATCCAAAATGCTTGCCAGGCTCCAATTAATGTGCCAAAAAGTAAGCAAATAAATATTGCAAGGTAGATGTTCATTTGCATGTTAACTATTAAAATACCCGACACCGCAGCAACTAAAACAACAACACTACCAACCGAAAGGTCAATGTTACCACCGGTCAGAATACAAAGCAGCATACCGGTAGCGAGTATAACTACATAGCTGTTTTGCCTTATAAGGTTAGTCAGGTTCGCAGGAGAGAAAAGCGACCCTCTACCGGTGCTGGACATCAGGATTTCGAAAAGAATCATGACCATCACGAGAACCACCAGCATTGCGTTCTTACTTAAGAAACTTTTTGCCTTATCCATTAACCTACGCTCCTTTACTCGACTGAAGAATTTTTGCCATTATCGCTTCCTGACTTGCTTCATTGCGGCTCATTTCACCGATTACTTTACTTTCGTTCATTATATATATCCTGTCACACATGCCAAGAAGCTCCGGCATGTCACTTGATATCAGCAGTACGGATTTTCCTTGCGTTACCAAATCGTTTATGATGTTGTAAATATCATACTTTGCCCCAACGTCGATTCCTCTGGTTGGCTCGTCAAGGATTAGTATCTCCGGCTCCGTAAACATCCATTTAGCAAGCAACACCTTTTGCTGATTACCTCCGGACAGGCTGTTTGCATGCTGCTCGATGGTTGTAGCTTTGACACCAAACTGCGACTTATACTCATCTGCAAGCAGTATTTCCTTGTCCTTATCAAGGTTAAACCCAAACATACTTGTTCTGACTAAGTTTGCAAGGGTGATATTCATACGCAGAGTATCCGTTAAAACCAAGCCGTCATTTTTCCGGTCCTCTGTGACATAAGCGATTTTATTTTTAATTGCGGTTCTTACATTATTAAAGTGTTTACGCTCTCCGTTAAGATATAGCTCGCCGGATATATTAGTTCCGTAGCTTTTGCCGAAAATACTCATCGCAAGCTCGGTGCGCCCCGCGCCCATAAGCCCGCTTATTCCTACAACTTCGCCTTTGCGAAGATAAATATCAACATTATCACAGACCTTACGTCCGATATATAAAGGATGAAATACCGTCCAGTTTTTAACCTCAAGTGTTGTTTCACCGATATTAGTCTGACGGGCAGGGAAACGGTCATTTATTTCACGGCCGACCATTCCTTTAATAATACGCTGTTCGTTAATATCGTCTTTTCCTTTAACAAGGGTTTCAATTGTAGCGCCGTCACGTAAAATTGTAATACTGTCGGCTACCTGCTCAACTTCATTTAGTTTGTGTGAAATGAGTATGGATGTCATTCCTTCAGATTTAAACCTTAGAAGCAATTTCAGAAGATTTTGAGAATCTTCTTCGTTTAAAGATGCAGTCGGCTCGTCAAGAATAAGAAGTCTGACGTTTTTTGCGAGAGCTTTTGCAATTTCTACCATCTGCTGCTTGCCGACCCCGATGTCCTTGATCAGTGTCTGTGGTGATTCGTTTAAACCTACGGTTTTCATATATTCTTCTGCTTTGTCATATGTTTCGTTCCAATCGATTTTAACGGAGCTGCCACGCTCGTTACCGAGAAACATATTTTCACCGATAGTCATATATGGAACAAGAGCCAGCTCCTGATGGATTATTGCAATACCTTTTCTTTCGCTGTCTCTTAGTCCGGAAAATCTGCACTCTTCACCGTTATATATAATTTCTCCCTCGTATGTACCATGCGGATAAACTCCGCTCAAAACGTTCATAAGAGTGGACTTGCCGGCTCCGTTTTCTCCGACTATTGCGTGTATTTCACCCGGCAGGACACTGAAGTTTACATTGTCAAGTGCTTTAGTGCCGGGAAATATTTTAGTAATGGTTTTCATTTGCAATAAGGGTTCGTTCATTTTACCCTCCGATGTTCTTTCAAAAGAACCTCTCGTGACATAAACGGTATATATCACGAGAGGTTAAATCTTGCATTGTCTTTTGAATGAAGTTCAAAAGACTATCTAGCCGGTAATTTGTGCTTCTGTGTAGTAACCGGAATCGATTAAGAGCGCTCTCCAGTTATTGATGTCGGCAAATACCGGGTCACTCAGATGTGTCGGGACGACACGTACATTGTTGTCATATGATTCTGTGTCATTAATCGGCACTGTTGTTCCGCCGACTATTGCTTTAACCATTGAAACAACGTTTGCTGCAAGTGTACGTGTGTCTTTGAAGACTGACATTGCCTGATGACCTGCAAGCATGTTTCTCATTGAAACGATATCGCAGTCCTGACCTGTGATGAGCGGGAAGTTGGTTGAATCAAAGCCTGCACCGAGAAGAGCTTGTGTAACACCTTGTGCTGTTGAGTCGTTTGAACACATAACAGCATGAAGAGGTGTGCCTGTCGGTGAGTAGCCGTGTGTAGCAATCAGGTTTTCCATACGGGCTTGTGCATTTGCAGGGTTCCAGTCTACTGTTGCGACCTGCATGATGTCTGTTTGACCGGATTGGCAAACCAGGACGCCACTGTCGAGGTACGGCTGAAGAACTTCCATTGCTCCGCCAAAGAAGAAGTTAATGTTGTTGTCGCCGGGGTCGCCTGTGAAGAACTCAATGTTGAAGGGCCCGCCGCCATTTTTGAGCTCGAGTGCGTTCTCAAGGAATGTACCTTGGAGTGTTCCGACCTTCCAGTTGTCAAATGTTGCATAGTATGTGACTGCATCTGTGTTCATAATCAAGCGGTCGTATGCAATAACAGGAATTTCTTTTGCTTTTGCTTGTGCAAGAACTTCTGTAAGAGCAAATCCGTCGATTGCGCAGATAACAAGCACATCAACACCTGCAGAAATCATGTTCTCAATTTGGTTAATTTGTGTGGGAACATCATTTTCGCCGCCGTATTGAAGATCGACCTTGAAGCCGGCTGCTTCAAATTGCTCTTTCATGTTTTCGCCGTCTTGAATCCAGCGTTGCAGACTCATTGTCGGCAGGGAGATTCCGATTGTTGTATCGTCGGAGCCTGCGCCGCCGCCACTACCATCACATGCAGCTACAAATACGCTCAGCATGCAAATAGCTATTAGGATTGCTAAAAGTTTTTTCATTTTATTTCCTCCATTTTTGTGTTATTTCTACCATCCGTCAGTCTACATGATAAATAGTGCATTTGTCAATAAAAAAGTTGTATTTTTACGCAATTTTATATCAAGGGTATCCACACATCTGTTGCTTAAATACTACATTAGTGTATACTTTAAATGTTATAAAACAGATTATATATCCACTTTTAAAGTATATAATCAGCAGTACAAGCACCTTATATACAAAAATATGCACAAAACACTGCGGTAATTGTTGACATACTATATATAATTATTATACAATGGTCGTGTATGTGATAATACACAGCTAAATGTGTGTAAATGTGCGAAAAAATTTTATAACAGGTATGTGGAGGTACGCAAATGAAAGTCAGATTCAACAAATTTTTAGCGGTATTAACCTGCATTGCTATTATGCTCAGCGTGGCTGTGCCTATTATAGCAATGACTTATACAGATGATGCCTGCTGTGAGCAACATGAGGATGCTCACGAGTGTTGCGATCACGAGGTTGTCGGCAGCGACGACGGCGATGATGGCGACAATGCCGCAGACCCCGGCAGCGAATGTGCCGACTGTGGTGGAGACCCATGTATCTGTTCGGATTATCCTTGCGCAGACGGTTGTGAGCACAGTGCTTGTCTTGACTGCATGAGCGATCCTTGCACCTGTGCCGATTGCGCTTGCGAAGAAGAGTGCGACCATGACGATGATATCGACATCGACAGCGACCTCTGTGCTTGTGAGGATTGCACTTGCGAGGACTGTGATGGTGCTGATTGCGAGTGTTCCGGCAGCGGGTGTTCAGACTGCGAAGGTTGCTTTGAAGCACCACCTGCAGACGTGAGTAAATCATCTGCCGCACCGCGCAGAAGCAGTACTTTCGATTACACATGGGAAGATATATTAAATGAATTCTTTGTTCCCGATGGCGCAACTCCTACTGTTGTAGCCGATGGCATTGTCGCCGGCGGTAGGACAGAAAACTGGCATGGTTTAGGTGTTGATATTTCAGCTCTCAGAGCTTTAAGCACTTCCAAAGATATTGTAATAACAGGCACAATCACCGGCGGAGGCAGCTGGGTTGCGTTTGAAATATGGCGCGACGGCGATGACGAAGATGAGATACAAGGCAGTTCGGCAAGTGTTACAATTCCGGCAGCAGCCTCCTTTGCCGACGGCACAGAGCACAGACTTGTAGCAAATAGTAATGGCGCAGTCGCACCTTCATTCAAAATCACCGATATTACTGTCGGTGGTGTAAGCATCGTGCCTGTCCAAACTGTCAGCGGAGTTGCGCCCATATTTGTTTCCAAAGCTGAAGGAGGACAAGGTTTTACAACCGGTTCATTCGCAGGTAATTGTACCTATACGGTGGAAACCGCTGAACTCGGTGGCTTAACAAACACATTAAGAGCAGTCGGCTCAGCGAACACCAATTGGCAATGGGCTATAAGTATTAGTTTTGCAAATCTCGGAATAACCACACCCGGTAATTATACTGTTTCATTTACATATTTTGTACCGACAGCTAACTTAAACGGGCGAGATGCTACTCAAATTTGTGCAAATAATGCAGGTAATTTTGATATTCCCGGATTAACAAATGTTACAGGTCAAACATACTCAGATATAGCAGTAAATGCATGGACGACCCGTACCATCACCTTTAATGCAAATACAGCAGCTTCCGGATGGGATTCCGGCGCCCTGCTCCGCATCCAACCAAATGATGGCGCCGGGTTTGCGACTGCTTGGTATCTTTCTTCTGTTGTAGTTACGAAAAATTCTGACTTATGCTCAATAGAAAGCGGACACACGAGCTTAGCACGTGCGACTTGTACTGCTGCTGCAGCAAGATGTGCAGAATGTAATTTCTTCAACGCTCCTTCAGCAGCGTTGGGTCATGATTTCAGACCACACAATAGTTCCCAACATAGATGTGCTAGAGCAGGCTGCGGCCATCTTGAGAGTCACTCACCAAACGGCCCGGGAGACACATGTGCTACTGCAACATGCGGCTTTACACAGCCACAGGAAGGTCAAGAGCACGAATGTGCCGAATGGTGGGGTGAACCCGGTCCCTCAGGAGCTACTTGCGGAGCCGGAGGCACCTCTACAAGAGAATGTACTTTCCCCGGTTGTACTAACACAACATCAACAGACGTTCCCGCACTTGGTCATAGCTTATCCGGAGGCAGTTGCGTACGCTGCGGAGCATCCCCTTGCGGAATGTGCGGAACTGTAGGTAATTGGCATTGGGGCGGTAATGCAGGCAGCCACTGGGCAGGAAACTGTGCCTGTCCGGACTATGAACCACACTTCTTTAGCGGAGCCGGTATATGTAAATGCGGTCAGTCAGGCTCTCCCTCTGTGCCTCCTACTGCTTGCGGAATATGCGGAACTGTAGGCCCATGGAGTTGGGGTGGTAATGAAGACGTTCACTGGGCGGCAAACTGTGCCTGCACAGGCTATGCCTCCCACAGCTATAATGCAGCCGGTGTTTGTATATGCGGCGCAACCGGTACTCCCGGATCCGGCGGTGGAGGCGGAGGCGGAGGAGCACCTTCTGCCTGCGCAATGTGCGGTGTTGTAGGTCCTTGGAGTTGGGGCGGCAATGCAGACTCCCACTGGGCAGATAACTGTAACTGTCCGGGAAATGCTCCGCACGTCTTTAATGCAGCCGGTATTTGTATCTGTGGTGCTACAGGCACTCCCTCAGGTGGTGACGGAACCTCTTCTCCCTGCGCAATATGCGGTGTTGTAGGTCCTTGGAGCTGGGGTGGTAACGAAACTGTCCACTGGGCAGATAACTGTAACTGCACAGGCAACGCTCCACACAGCTTTAATGCAGCAGGCATTTGTATCTGCGGCGCATCCGGAACCCCCGGAACTATAGTAGCTCCGCAAGATAGTTTCCGCGAGGAAGACTTCATTGATGCCGAAGCACTCTTAGATGACCTTCAACGGGCAATAGATGCCGGTGAAGTCCCAACAATTGACCTCACCCAAGCAGGTAGAGTTACAATAATAAGTGCTGATATCTTACGCGCTATCGCCGATTCCGGCGTTGATGTTATGGTTGTCCTTCCCAGCGGATTTACGTTTACAATTGTTGCTTCATCAATTACAGCAAATGTTGGAGCCTTCGACTTAAACATCGAAGTCATTATCAAATATAATGACGTGCAGCTTGAAACAATCGGAGGCGGCAAAGTTGATATTGCTGCAAACTCGATTGTGTTTAGACCAAACTTCCATGGTGATTTTGGATTTGAAATTATATTTACCGTAACAGCAGAGCAAATCGCAAATGCCGGAATTGATATCGATACCGTCAGACTGTATCACGTTGATGCAGCCGGTAATGTTACCGACTTGGGACGCCCAACAATCAACGATGACGGCTCACTCAATTTCCCGATTAGTTACGCATCGTTCTATGTGCTTTCAAGCGATCCGCCTGTCACTACCGAAATAGGTACAGGAGTAATAGGACCGGACGGTGCAGACAATGACGACGGCGAGCAAGGCGGCAGAGTTATATTACCTACACAGCTTGAAATAGCGCAGCAAGCCGAGAGCATTGCTTGGATTTTGGTAACCGTATCTGCTGTAGCAGTCATTGCAGCAGCAGCCGTGACAGTAATCCTGCTAAAACGCCGCCGCGATGCAAAAACAACCCCGGAATAACTGCAGAATACTAAAACAAAAAAAGAGCAGGGTATTTAATACCTTGCTCTTTTTTGGAGCTGTTGACGAGAACAGATTAGCTAAAGTGCAATAACTTTTAACTGTCCGTTTTATTGTACTGTACGTATGAGATACTAAGTTCATGCAGAATGTTAATTGAAAAAGCAAACGCAACCTTTTAGAATAAAAACGATGTAGATTATGACTATGAAAATTAGCTTAGTACTCTCACAGCTTGACATATACACATTACATATGGCACTATATGAAGAAATGCAAAGTAAACATTTTTATTTATGTGTTGTCAATCTATATCAGAAATGGGAGATTATAGAATGATGAATAAAAAGTTACGCGGTTTATCTTTATTTGCAGGTGCCGGCATTGGAGAGGCATTTATTCAAAACGCAGGTGTTGATATTGTCGTTGCTAATGAGCTAGTACCATGCAGAGCAGCACTATATGAATCCGTTTATCCGGAGTGCGAAATGATTTGTGGTGATATTTCTGATGAGTCCATATTTAATAAAATTATCACTGCGTGTGATTCTAATATTGATTTCATTATCGCTTCTCCACCATGCCAAGGCATGAGTGTGGCAGGAAAGAATCGCAAGCAAAATGAAATGCAGATTGACAAGAGAAATTATTTATTTAAGTATGTCATCAAAGCTATAAAAGCTCTTTCTCCAACATATATTCTAGTCGAAAATGTTCCAATGCTTCTTAAATTTATGTGTGAATATAAAAATGAAGAGTGTTCAATTGAAGATATTTTTAAAAATGAATTTAGCAGCGAATACAATATTGAAGCAAAAATATTGGATTCATCAGATTATGGAGTACCACAAACAAGATTACGTGCAATAATAAAAATGCATAGTCATAACAGAAAATGGAACTTCCCTAATAAATGCACTGACAAAGTAACTGTCAAACAGGCAATAGGTCATTTACCTTCACTCGAAGCAAATGAAAAGTCATGTATTAAATGGCATTTTGCGAGGAATCATTCAACCGAGAACATAGCATGGATGCGGCATACGCCTACCGGAAAGTCAGCATTTTCGAATGAAGTATATTTTCCTAAAAAGCTAGACGGAACACGCGTTAAGGGCTATGAATCATCGTACAGACGAATTCGCTGGGATGCACCAGCTCCTACAATCACAATCCGCAATGATTGCATCGCTTCTCAAAGAAATGTCCATCCGGGACATAAATTAAAAGATGGTACATTCTCTGATGCAAGAGTGCTAACACCACTAGAGCTAATGCTTCTTAGCTCGCTACCTGTTGAATGGGGAATTCCCGAAGATACACCTGAGCTATTAATACGCCAATGTATAGGCGAATCAATTCCGCCACTCATGATTGAAAAAATCGTTAAAATGATATGGGAGGATTCTGTATGAAAAAGAAGTTAAAAGCAGTTTCATTATTTTCCAGCGCGGGCATTGCTGAATTATTACTCGGAGATTCAAACATTGATGTCGTAGTCGCTAATGAGTTAATCCCAAGTCGTGCAGAGTGTTATCAAAACTTCTACCCATCGTCAGTAATGATTTGTGGTGATATTACAGAATTAAACACA
>Ga0123356_10005187_pt1 | contig 13320 bp, 15 predicted proteins | sample TergutEmb28metaG_2_FD_92546 | JGI IMG/M metagenome (GOLD analysis project Ga0123356, IMG submission 92546) | Embiratermes neotenicus P3 segment gut microbial communities from Petit-Saut dam, French Guiana - Emb289 P3 | ecosystem: Host-associated > Arthropoda: Insects > Digestive system > Gut ... | reverse complement strand
TCCGAACCACTGGAGGTCGAATCAAAGCCGTACACAAACCCACCATTGGCATAGACATCGATCCTGGAACCCATCATCTCAACCGCAATGGTGATTTGGTCTCCCATCTTCACTCCATCAAGGTAGAACTCCGCTAACTTGTTCCAACCAGGCCCTCTCTTGTGGATCTCAACGACCGGACGATTAGTGCAGTTCCACCCCACAGCGATCACATACCCGGAGGCCCACCCGCCTGCATCGACACTCTGGCGTACTCCTAGCCCCGCATAAGCAATCGCGCCAGGAGCCTGCTGACGCATGGTCACTGTCATCGACACTGTGCCATCAATAACCTGACGGTCCTTGAGCTGAGCAAATCTCCACCCTGAAGTACCAAGACTGTAGTTGCGGATCAGCTTCGAGTCGGCAACACTCCAGATTCCGTCCTCAACATTCCAGTTCGACAGATCCTGGAACATCGCTGTGCTGCCTGGGGTGGCATGATCCAACTGATCCGTCACTGAGGCAGGAATAATCTGGCTCACCGGCACATAGCCGATCCACCCAGAGTGCGCATCCTTATCGGTACTCCACCCTTCGAAACTCCACCCAGGTTTGGTGGCCGTAGGCAGACTCACCAAGGACCCAGATTCTGCAATGGTCGAGTCAGGAGCACCAGATTCCGGGACACCGCCATTGGTTGTGTAGTCATAGACCACGGTGTACTGTGCCGCAGGTGCTGCCTGGGCGATCACAGCCATCGGCAGGCACTGAACACATAAGGCAACCCCCACAACAACAGAACTCAGCACAGCTAGCCCGTGCAGCTTGACATCAGACATTGATAGACGAGACGACATCCTAAGACTCCTTCGATACAACATTGGATCAGCCGGGTCACTGAACTGCGCCTCTTCAGCTCAGGTGACGAGATATCTTCACACTATCGAGATCCTAGCCGCTTGACAAGCGCTTCGAGCTGATTCCACAAATAGCGGTGGTGTCAATTCCTCCTACTGCCATGGATTCCAAGTAGGCTTGATCCATGAGCACTCGGATCGCATCAGGTACGGGGTTTGCCACGGTCCATGACACAGCCGGCATCCTCGATTGCTGGTTCCCGCAGCCCCTGCTGGGCCCTCTGCCCTCCGACCAACCCACGAATGACCCGCCGAGGGATGCTGTGGATCCTCTGCGCAAGGTGAGAACACGCCTGGTTCGTATTGAGATCGATTTGGATGCTCCGCCGAGCGACGTTCCGGATACCTATCTGCGCCTACACCTGCTGTCTCACCGCATCTGCGAGCCTCGGTCCATCAATCTGACCGGTATCTTCTCTGTGCTTCCCAATGTGGTGTGGACCTCAGCAGGCCCTTGTGCTGTGGAAGGTTTTGAAGAAGTACGCGCCGCGCTGCGTACGATGGGTCCGCTCACAGTTTTCAGCGTTGACAAGTTCCCGCGTATGGTGGACTACGTTGTCCCCTCCGGGGTAAGAATCGGCGATGCTGATCGCGTACGGCTGGGAGCTTATCTTGGTGAAGGCACAACAGTGATGCACGAGGGCTTCGTGAATTTCAACGCTGGAACTCTGGGAACCTCCATGGTTGAAGGGCGCATCTCTGCGGGTGTCATTATCGGAGAAGGTTCAGATATCGGAGGCGGAGCTTCCATCATGCGTACGCTCTCAGGCGGCGGCCAGGAGACGATCACTATTGGTAAGCGCTGCTTGCTCGGTGCCCAAGCTGGGGTGGGGATCAGCTTAGGAGACGACTGCATCGTTGAAGCCGGACTCTATGTCACCGCTGGTACAAAGGTACTCCTGCCGGACGACACAGTGGTGAAAGCTGCAGAACTCTCCGGTCAATCCGGATGGCTGTATATCCGCGATTCCCTCTCTGGCCAAGTCAAGGTTCTCCCCCACGGAGACCGCCGGGTCACACTCAACGCAGAACTGCATCGGAACTGATTCATGAAAAAGAGTAATGCGCGTACTGTCCTGATCGTGATTGCCACTGTTCTGCTCGTGGTTGCCCTTGTCATCGGCGGAATCGGGGTCTACCGCTGGGTATCAACGCTCTGGGCCGATCCCCCACCGCCGCCGAATGTCTATTGTCAATCCACGATCGATCAGGAAAGGGCCGAGATTGATATTGAACAGTCTCAAAACGCCTCTATTATCGCCGGGGTCGCAGCCCAGCGCGGCCTGATTCCGCGTGCTGTGTCCATTGCCTTAGCCACCGCCTTCCAGGAATCCCAGATTCGTAACCTCGACTATGGTGACCGCGATTCCCTGGGACTCTTCCAGCAGCGCCCCTCTCAGGGCTGGGGCACCGAAGAACAGATCATGGATCCCTTCTATTCCTCAGCGAAGTTCTACGAGGCGATGGTGAAGGTCCCCGATTGGCAGACGTCCGATCTCGGGTGGGTCGCCCAGGAAGTACAACGCTCCGGATTCCCCGACGCCTACGACCAGCATGTTGCCCGATCCCGAATCCTGGCCTCAGCACTGACCGGTGAAACACCCGCAGCCTGGTCATGCCTGGTTTTTAACCCTGAACCCGCTGACCCGGATCTTCTGGTGTCTATGCTCACCCGCGGATATGGCTCCACGGCAAATGTCCAAGCCTTCCCAGCCGAAGGTTCGGAGCGCGCGTACATCACCATCACCGCTTCCACTGAAGAAGTCGCCTGGTCAAGTGCAGCCTTTGCCCAATCCTGGGCCACCGCAACAGGGGTGACATCGGTCCAGGTAGGAATCTACGAATGGACAGCATCCGCAAAAGTCTTATCAGGCTGGATTGGGGTTCCGGAATCCGAGTTGGCCTCAACCTCGGTGATAATCCGCTTCTAATGTCTTGACCACTAGCAGACTACCTGTTTCTCCCACGCTCAAAAACGCAATACAAACCGACACTGGTAATAGCCAGGACAGCCGTGACTACAGCAGCCACCCACGAATCTGCCATGTAGCTAGGAAGTGCCCAGAACCTAGGTGTCCCCGATTCATCCAGAGTGCCGGCAATCCAGCACACGCCTGTGTATAAAGACAGTGGTATCCATGATGCAGCTTGTGGAAGGACAAGCGTGCATAGCGTAGCGATAGCTAAACCGAATAACGCATTCCGCATATGGGAAACCATGAACCATCCCGACACATCACGGAAGCAATAGGCAAGATTCCCTGCTGAAATGATGATTACTGCTGCTAGCGTCCACCAGGCAAGGCGAAGACGCAGGAGTACGGAGCCTGCGGCGCTTCGTTCCATTTCAGGCAACGGTGAATAAGCCATAAAAGACCAGACCAGACATGCTAGAAGGGGTACCAAATCCACGACAACCTGACTGCGCATGTGGTCAAAAGGATTATCCACCAAGTCAACGGGAAGAATCCAGGAGCCGCAGAAACTGACAACACCCATGAACACGAGCCCAATCACCCAGCGGGTTCGAGCAAATAGAATCGGTGTCGCTGTTAGCACTGTATCGATTTCCTGTAGGCATCCTGAGCATCAGCAAAGGTGATGAAGTAGACGTTCCCTTCGATATCTATGAATTTGCCGTTGGCCTCAGGATCGAGCCAGGTGGCAACAATAACTTGAGCCTCAGCATACATGTCAAGTAGGTCTTCATCCTCTTTGTCGAGTGCATCCAGCACGCAGCCGATGAATAGACTTGCAGCTGCAGCTCCTGCGTGTTGACTGAGAGTAGGGGACTGACCCAGTGGCAACTCGTACACCAATGAAGTTCCCGCAGGCGAGTCAATGCCTCTCCAGGTTCTGGAGGCAAGTCCAGGATCCAATTGCAGTGCTCGGGTGTTAACACTCTCTAACTGAATCACTAAATCTGGAAGGTCCTGGGGCCGCTCAGGTGGTAGGCAGACTTGAGCTCCAGACGCCAGCGGAGCGCAAATCCAGTCTGAAGTATCGTTCGCTACGACTGCTCCAGAAATCCCCAGCCACCCATTGACCATACTCGCAGCGCACCCAATGGTGAGGAATAAGGCGGTAACAAGCAGTAGGATTCGTTGTTTCGTAAGCTGACACCACACCAGCCATCCAGTAACCCCAACTAGGGCTAGCAACACATGTAAACCAAGTGTCCAGCCTATGAGTGGTAAGGGAAAATGAAGCAGTGCCGGTGTTGGAGTCCATAATGCTGAAAGCGCAGCAGAGGGCAGTTGGACATAGCTAATATTGGCGGCTGCCCCCCCGTAGGTCACAATGATGATCAACGGGGGGATAAACCATGACTTTGCTATGGCTCCAATCGCCCAGCCAATACATGTTGCCGAAACTATGCCAACACATGCAAGGAGCAGGAATGGCCAGACACCCCAGGAGAATCGGCTCCCATTGCTAACTGCGAGTGTCCCAGCCACTACACAGGCTAAGAGGATTCCTGCACATCCGGCCAGGCTGATCCATCCAACTCTTCCACTGGCTGCTCGAAGTCGAGCAGAGGAGGGCAGCGCTTCAAGTAGAAATCGAGACCTTCCACGATTCATGAACGTTGCATCAATCGAAGCCACACCAGCTAGCAACGGAAATATCACTATTGCGGCATGAAGCATGACGGCTAGAGAACAGAGAAAACTGTTTTGAGTACCATCATCCACAGGGAGGAGCATGGCAAGACATGCGCCAAGACTGGCAACCAACCCTCCCCATGGCAAGAGTTTAGACATTACTAGTTTCCTCAAGCATTGCTAGAAATCCTCTCTCATATGCCGTTGTAACAGAGTCATTGGCATTTCCTCGATGTCCACCTAATCTGGACAATTCCTCTGGAGCTCCAGCCCATACAAGACGCCCAGAGTCGAGTATTACGATGTTCCGTGCTGTTTGAGCAATATCCTCTACGAGATGAGTTGACAAGAGAACCACTCGTTCTCGCCCGAGCGTCGCCACGAGTTCACGTATCTGCACTCTCTGGACAGGATCGAGTCCCGATGTGGGCTCATCCAGCACAAGGATACTCGGATCATGGATAAGCGTCTGAGCAATGAAAGCTCGCCGTCTCTGACCACCTGACAACGCCTTGAGGCTGGTCCCAGCTTGTTCTGAGAGACCTACTGAATCGATGGCGTGTTCTATTCGTTGCGCACGAACACCACGTGGCACTTGCCGCAACCCGGCAAAGTAGTGACACAATTGCTTGACCGTGAATCCCTCGAACCAACCTGGATCTTGAGGTAGGTATCCTACTTGTCGCTGGAAGGCCTGCTTCCATCTCCGATCCTTGATTTCTTTACCTTGCCAAAAGACATCCCCTGAGGAAGGTTGTAGCACCCCAGTCAGGACTCGAAACAAAGTGGTCTTACCAGCTCCGTTAGGCCCAAGAATGCCATTCACTCCTTCAGAGAAATCTACAGATACATTTTGTAAGGCTTGCGTTTGACCGAAGCTCCTACTCACACCCTGAATAGAGAGTAGAGATTGAAGTGACAAATCCGTGCCCTACTAGACTTTCTTTGTCACCGAGCATGGGTTTATTGCCCATGGTTTATCTTTGCATGCCTTTACAGATGCCGTCAGACTCCAGTTTTTATAACCCGCATGTTGCTTGACAGGCACGTTTACAGTTACCTGCACGTTCGTTTTCGTGATATTGGCGGACTGCTTTGGATTGTCATAATATGTCGTGGTAATCCAGTATCCTCCCCCTGGCAGGTTCCTCCATCCCATACTGTTGTGCGTGCCAGTCTGGTACATATAGATACCTTTTCCATAGTTCGTCACAGCAGATACGGTATGAATTCCTTTGTTAATACATTTTGAACCCTCGCAATAACCGGTAGTGTGCATCAAACTCCCAGAAGCGTAGCCCACGGTCTCATTTTTTCCAGCGGCATTCTTGTCAGACACGTAGATCCTGTCGTACTTTAGAGTCACTGAATTCGAGGTGTAAGACAAAGAATCGGCATATGCAATAGTCGCACCAACACCAAGTGAGAGTGCCATTGTTGTCACAACTAAACCGCCTAGGAACCTTCTACCAATGCGGTGTGCGTATCTGGTAACTACTGCCATAGTAGTCATCCTTTCCTGAGTAGGTAGTTCCATTCTGGTATAAACTACATTGAATTGTCTAATCGGGTCGTTGGGGGTCAATTCTCAAACGAAATCGAAGATATTATGATATTACATGAAAAACCCTTCCCTCTTCACCATGCTCTTCCAAGACCTCAACATCACAATTATCAACACCGCCACTGGTGAAATACTGCGCGACCTCATCCTTGACCCCACCAGGGATTACCAACCCCACACCCAAAAACAACAAACCGGCGATCCCGCAAAATGAGGGTTCACCGGTTTCCGATGTCCCGAGACACCACTGGAGCGAATGACGGGAATCGAACCCGCATGACCAGCTTGGAAGGCTGGGGCTCTACCATTGAGCTACATTCGCGCGCACCATCACTGGCACAACCTGTTTATTCAAGTCTATTCCAGTGGGTGCTGTCAACCGAGACGACTAAATCCAGGCTTGGGTGAGCTTCTGCTTCCATGTTTCCAGTGATGAGTGGATCACCCGTGTCACGAAGTTTGCACGTACGAATTGCAGTGCTGCAGTACGGCGATTTGCCATGGCGTAGCGGGCGTTTTCAGGCTTGAGAAGCTCCGCGTCGGTCAATCGGATGACCTCACGCTTGAAGTCGATGGCTTCCAGTGCCCTGTTCAGGGCCCGTGCGAACAACTCGAAGTTTCCGTTCGTACGGTAGATGAAGGTCGCCGAGTTCGGGAAGGCGAACTCGACTGCGGCGTACTGCCCGTTCGGGGAAGGTACGATCATCCACATCAGGTAGGGATCCACTTTCTCTTCGTCAGCTTCAGATGCTGCATCGAAGACCTCACCTGCGGCTCCCGGAAGAATCTGAGTCAGCCCCGCCATCATCGAGCTTGGACCCGGTTGTGAACCGAACTTGAGATCGTTCTTTCGAAAGCCCACACAAATATGCTGCGAACCGGAGAGTTCCTTGAACGCCGTGTAGGTCTCGGCTGCGCAGGTCTGGGCGATCTTGTCCTCCAGAGCACTGACCAGCGAGGGTGCAATACCAGCGATAGCTGACAGCGGGGCTGCCACACCATGCGGAATGAGCCCTGACAATTGACTGGCCTGGCTGGCGTTCAACGTCGGGTCAATCTCGTGGATCGCCATCAGCGACTTCTCACGCAGAGTACGAATCTGAGCCTCGATGGAGTCAGCGAACAGATCAGTGTCGTAGCCTAGACGAGACCAGGTGTAGGACTCGCCGGTTTCCAGACTCAGTGTCAGCTCGAACTCACCCTTGGTCAGACCTGTTGCGAAGACCAGTGGTACCCGACGTGCATTCAGATCAGGTGGCAATGTGGCCACGCAGTTGTCGTAGACCGCGATCGGCGCTGCTCCATCGATCTGGGTACCCCACTCGCTGTAGTGATAGGTGCCATTGGTTGTCAGGATGGGACTGGTGGAAATGAACAGGGATTTGGACACCAGCGTGTTGTAGTAGGCGCAGATTTCGTCATAGAAACGCTGACACCACTCACCCATGCGTGAGAACCGGAAGGGCCCGGAGTCGGTTTCGATGACAACTGTGTAGTCCACCAGTTTCAGTGCCTGGATCTCGATGAACGAGATCTCGGTGGCTTCAAACAACCCGGTCACAGACAAGGAGTTGTCTGAAATCCGCAGGCGTACTTCACCGGTGATTAACTCGGAGTCTGCGATAGCTGTATAGGTGATGCTTGGGGCTTCGGGCGCACCATTCGCCTCATCTGCCGACGACATCGGTACCCCTTAGGCCACGCCGATCGCAACCCCGCATTGACCGCAGAATCGCGTACCAGGCGGGTTCTGAGTCCCGCAGCCCTGACAGACACCCGTGGGCACTGCCACCTGCTGGAGGTTATCACCGCAGTTATTGCAGAAGCGTACGGTCTGAGCATTCTTCGCACCGCACTTGGGGCATTCCTTCAATTCCATCGATGCACCGCAGTTATTGCAGAACTTGCCTGTGCCGGCTGGTTTTCCGCAGGTGTTGCAGATTGTCGTCTTGGATTCGATATTGCCCTGCCATACGGTCGCATTCTGACCGGCTTCTTCGATATTGCGCCTCATGGCATCGGCGCGGGCCTGAGCCACATAGATCTCTTGACGCGGTGCACATTGAACGCACATTCCCTCGTCCTCGTTGAAGCACTGGTCACAGACGTAACTGGTGCAGCTTGGGCAGCGATGGAAATGCTGACTAGCCTCATTTTGGGCTCGCGAGAAAACCTGCTCATGCTCTTTCTGCCATTCGGGCGAGTGGCCGTCGAAACGTTCCGACAGCACACTAGAGCCGCGTTCAGCAGCATAACCAACATCATGGAGCTTGCCTCCGAGGAGACCGCCAACGATGGAAGCTCCCTGACCGAGCAGGCGCGAACCCTTGCCCTTCTTGTATGTTTCCGACTCGATGAAGCTGGTCTTGTAGCCGTCATTGCAGGAATCACAGTAGAGAGTGAACTGGAAACCGGCATCGGTGGAGTTGTCGTGATAGTTACGAGTAAAGGCTTGCAGCATTACCTTTGTCCCTTCTTAATTTCGTCGATCTGCTGGGCGGCATTCTTGATGGCCTTGCCGCAAACCAAGCATTTAGTGTTTTCAAAAAATTGTAGTTCGTTGCATCTCTTGTTTTGGCAGCGAATGAGAAGTGAGCGCCCGCACCATCCGCAGATATCGGTGCCTGCGAATGTCACTTGAGTGCAGTATGGGCAGCAGGTCGCCAAGGCTCGCCCGCATGCAGAGCACACAGCATCACCGGGCTCTACGGGCTTCAGACATGACGGGCACCCGTATCCGAAGGGGCTTCGGGATCCGCACTTGGGGCACAGATGTGCATCCCGGTCGATCATATTGTGGCAGTGAATGCATTCTTGCTTATAAGTCGCCATAGTTTAATCCTGTCGTGCTCCGCATTCACCACAGAAGCGAATGCCTGGTCCTAGATCAGCTCCACAGGTCGTACATGTGGATTTGGGTGGTTCTCCGAGAGGTGTTCCACAGCCCTGGCAAAACTTGACACTCTCGGGGTTCTTGTTTCCGCACTTACTGCAGCGGCCTTTGGCATCTTCTTCAGCTTGGGCTGCCTGGGCTTGTTCTTGTGTCTGCTTGACTGTGTCGAGGGCTGCCTTCGCAGCTTCGAGATTCTGCTGGATGAGTGTCAGCTTGGTGTCTTGGGCCCACGCGGAAGGATTCTGCTCGTAGGCCTCCCGCCCAATTTCCACCAGTAAGTCTGCTTCTTGTTTCTGCAAGTCAGCCACGTCAGACGCAGCAGCCATGAGTTGGCCTTCAGGCGAGTCCTTGGGAAGTACGCTCTTCGCAAACCCGCCGAATAAATCTCCAAGCCCTCCGAATATGTCGTTCGTCATTATTCCCCCTTCGTGAGAAGTTGACGCCGAAATCGGCTTCGCTTAAAAAGTATAGCTGGTGAAGCGGAAACACGGCAGTGCCTTTCCCTGTTGCGCAGGGAAAGGCAGGTGTGGGGAAGGGTTTATCCGCTGGTGGTGTCATAGGGCCAGTTGATGATTCCGCCCATGTTGTAGACCTTGGTGTAGCCCAAGTGATCGAGGTCTGTTGAGGCTTTCTCTGACCTGACCCCGCTGCGGCAATAAACGAAGATCGTGATGTCCTTGTCTGGGATCTTGGACTCGGCGCGTTGAAGAATTTCGGTATCCGGGATCAACATGGCACCGGGAATGTGCTGTTGGACGTACTCCTGCTCTGAGCGAACATCGAGGATGATGAATGCAGCCCCATCTTTCTCATCCATCTCATCCATCATTTCTTTCGCTTCTTCAGCGGTGATGGTCTGATGGCGATTCGGCTCGGCGGGAGCCGTACTGCCTGCTGACGGGGTGTTCGCATTGGGCGTGCCCTCTTCCGGCGGTGTGTTTGGCGTACAACCAGCTAAGGCCACCATGGCTAGGATTCCTGCAACCAACAGTTTCTTCATATCTGCTCCTTTTATGATGCAAGGAAAGAGTTTACCGGTAGAACAAGTGCGGGGTCTAAAACACAGGAGAAACCGGCGGGTCGGGCGAGCTAATCGCTGGTGCCAGGAGGTGGTGTTTACTCGACACGTGGTTCACGATTTGGATACAAGTACCGTTTGTTGGCAAAAAAATGCGTAGAATGAGAGGCACAATTAGAGGGAATACAAGCATGAATGCGCTAACACGTTTGTCGGCGACTGCCTTTGTGGCGTGCGCCGTAATGATCGGACTCATCACAGTAGCTGTGCCCGACGCACACGCAGTGAGTGCCTCTGTGGCGATCACCCAGAGTGACACTGTGGCTGGAATCCAAGGCAGAATTGAAGCTGCGATGAACGCAGCGAGGTATGGCGACACCATCACTGTCACTGGCTCCAAGTCAGATGCAGCCTCGATGCTCACCATCAGCATTCCCGCTGGTGTGACACTTTTGTGGAAGGCCAACTATTCCGGTTGGACCTATGCCACCCTGGTCTATTTAGCCCCAGGCGGTGAAGGCAACACCTTTGAGCTCGCTTCGGGAGCTTCGCTGTCCAACAGCTACTCCGGCAACACTCTTTCTCGGGCTGATACTCGGATGACGACCAGGATTGCGGGAACACTAAGCAACACCGGCAGCGGCACAGCTTTGTACTATCGCGGTCTTGGCCGTACCAGCATCGAGGTCAGCGGTACGATCACAGCTACTGGCTTTGGTCGTGGGATTCACACCGATGACTTCACAGATCAAACCACCATTACCGTTACCGGCACTGTCGAAAATACCGCGAATGGTGAGGCTATTTACGCCCCGAAAGCGGAGGTGAACGTCAGTTCCGGAAGAGTCGGGGCGAGAGCTGCCTCTGCTATCAATGCGTTGACAGTCACTGTCAGAGGCGGCACGGTGACTTCCACGGGGTCAAACCCCACAATCTCAACCCAGTTCGCGTTGATCAGCGGCGGCAGGGTAGAAAACACTGGATCAGGAAACGCCATCACAACCAAAACGGCTGAGGTTACTGGCGGGACCATCGTAGCCACCACCGGTGTCGCCATCGCGGCATCAGGTGCTGCGATGATGAGTGGCGGAGTCGCCTTCGCCTATGGCATGGGAACCACAGGTGCTTCCAATGTGATCAGATCTGACGCCGGTACACCAGTCATCAGCGGCTCCGCAGTCGTCATCGCTTGGAATAAACCCAGCGGAACACCGACCTATACCGAGGGAACAACGACCGGGCTCAGCGTGAGTTCTGGAGCTACTGCTGGGTGGGCCCTCAACGGCAGTCAACCCTCGATCAAGTACAGCCGGGGCAGTAACACCGGGTACATCACGATCTCCGGGATAGTGATTTCAAAGCCAGCGACACCTGTGCAGCCCACCACGTCACGACCGGCATCAACCACGGCACAACCGACGACATCACGGCCGGCATCGACTACGGCGAACCCGACGACATCACGGCCGGCTTCTACCACGGCGAACCCAACGACATCACGACCGGCTTCTACCACGGCGAACCCAACCACGTCACGGCCACCTTCGACCACGGCGAACCCAACCACGTCACGGCCACCTTCGACCACCTCTCGTCCGTCTTCCACCACGGCACAACCGACGACCTCACGACCGGCATCGACTACGGCACGACCAACCTCGACCCCAACACAAACCAGTTCTGCGAAACCTACCTCTACTCCTACGCGGAGCGCTACCTCTGCGCAGTACCAGGTCACGGTGAACTCAGGCGTGGGCTCAGGCAGGTTCTCAGCCGGACAACCAGTCACCATCACAGCTAATTCGGCTCCGACAGGTCAGGTCTTCAGTAGCTGGACTACTACCTCTGGGGTGGTTTTCAACAATGCCAGCAACCAAACGACAACCTTCATCATGAGCGCTAAGGCAGTCAGTGTGACAGCGACATATACCGATGCGCCCGATGATTCCTACGCTCTAGCAGTGAGCGCCACCGAAGGCGGAACTGCTAATGCCAGCGTGAACTCCGCCAAGGAGGGTGACATCGTCCTCCTAGAAGTCACCATCGAGGAAGGCTATCTTCTCGACTGTTGGCTCATCAACGGTGTTGCCGTCACCCTTGATAGCGACGAGTTCGTCATGCCGAACTATCCTGTGACCCTCATGGCGATGTTCGTAGCGATCCCCAATGACCCTGATTCATTGGATGCTGGTCAACCGATCCCTGCAAACCCGCCGGCTGATTCCGAAGACCCTGATTCTTCCCATGCCTCTACTACAGACGTCAACAAGTGGGTGATCTTGCTCGGTGTCATCACAGTCCTTGCCGGTGTGGGAGGGCTGATCCTCTTCATCGTCTATAGGCGCAAGAATTCTCAGGGTTCGAAGTAGTCCCAGGGGCTGCGGACTCGCTGCCCTAGTGTGATGGGAGCCAACCAGCTAGTGCTGGATGAGAACCTGTGATGTTTTCCCGACACCGCTGTGATATCTGCGTAGAATGAAGTCATCTAGTAGGTGGGACAGAATCATGACGCAACTCACACGAAAAACCATCTCGGCTCTGGCAGCACTGGCAGTCATGGGTGGTGTAATGACCATCACTCCGCTGAGCGCACATGCCGCCAACACCACTGTCACGATCGTCGCCAGCGATACCGTTGCTGGAGTCAAGCAAAAAATTGACGAAGCGATGGCTGTCTCCAATTCAGGGGACACCGTTACTGTCACCGGTTCAAAGACCGATGCAAACTCCACCCTGTTTGTGAACATGACTCCCGGCGTGACCTTGATGTGGAAAGCAACCTATTCTGGGTCGGTGGATTATCCGTCTTTCCTCGTGAGCATTGGCAGTTCTGTTGGTTTAGCTTTTTCCTTTGAGCTTGCGTCATCCGGTTCAATAATCAATAGAGCAACTGGAACGACCCTGCTGCACGGTGGGTACTCCATCACAACGAAAATCGCAGGAACCCTGACCAATACTATGGGTGGGATTGCTCTGGGTTACCGAGGGATCAAAAAGACAACAATGGATATCTCCGGTACAGTCAGTGCCACTGGCAATGCCTGCGCGGTACTGCTCGACGAGTTCACAGATGAAACCACCCTTACGATCACCGGCAGTGTAACCAGTGAATTGTACGGAGAGGCTATCGTTGCCAAAAAGTCCGAGGTCGTGGTGAAATCTGGGAAAGTGACCGCCGGCTCCAGCAACGCTATCAATGCCTATACGGTTAGAATCAGCGGCGGCACAGTGAGTTCTACTGGTGCCAACCCAACAGTCACAGCTCTGACTGTCGATGTTAGCGGCGGCTCAGTGAATAACACTGGTTCTGGTACAGCCATCGAAGCTAAGGCGGTTGATGT
>Ga0123356_10005186_pt1 | contig 13322 bp, 10 predicted proteins | sample TergutEmb28metaG_2_FD_92546 | JGI IMG/M metagenome (GOLD analysis project Ga0123356, IMG submission 92546) | Embiratermes neotenicus P3 segment gut microbial communities from Petit-Saut dam, French Guiana - Emb289 P3 | ecosystem: Host-associated > Arthropoda: Insects > Digestive system > Gut ... | reverse complement strand
TTTGATAAGAACCTACTGCCGAGAAGTCACTCTATTATGGTCTTAGAGTAACTGGACTGCCTGACGTACTAATACTGCCGTAGCTATTAATTTAATACCGGAAATGCTTACTATATAAGAATAACATCTTGTAGTAGAGAATGCAAGAGAAATTTATTAAATTAGATAAAATTTTGCTGTTAATAGATGATATAATTGTTATAATTTTACTTTTTTTGTAGCGACAGTATCAGTAAAAGCATCATCGTTTTCAGCAGAGGTTGGCTGTCTTTGAAAATATTCTTTAATCAAAAAGTTCGTACTCCCCTTTTCCCTTAAACACAATAGCCGCAAATCGGACATCGCTTCTATTTACAAATCGCGGGTCTTTTTTATAATGTTCGATTTGGGTTTGCGCTTCTTCCCGTTTTGCTTTTATCTCTGAATCTTTAGCATCGGTCTTTACATATTTGATTTCAAAGACATACTCGTATTTTATATCCGCTACTGCCGGGTGCTTTTGCAGATAAATATCGGTATAGCCTTCCGTTACTTCACTTTCGGAATTAGGTAAATATAAACGGCTTGTGAACAGAGACGCGAGCATCATTACTTTCAAATGTTTTTCATCGAAGCGGATTAAATCTCTATTTGAGAGGCGCTTCAAAAAATTCTCTGTGAAAAAATCAAGATAGGGTTTAATTTCGCCGTCGAAAGCCATTTTTCCTGTAACATCATCAAGTTCAAACGTGCTTATGCGCGTTTCTTCCAAATCCTGTATGTATGATACCGTATATCCCCAATAAAGCGTTCTTATGGAGTAATTGGGTATTTTGAGCCAAATCCGGCCTCTTTTAACTCCACCGTTGGTGAGCATTCCCAAATAAAATAAAAGAGAGACAAAATATTCCTCTGTGTTTAAGTTATCAAGTGAGAATTTCTCAATGATATTGCCGTAAATGCCGCCGTTCTTTGTGATTTGTAGCAAAAGCTCCCTATTGTTCTCGTTCTCAGCCAAAAGGCGCAGTCTCGCATAATCGGTTTTTAGGTTGGCGTCTACTACTTCTTTTGGTTGTTTACCTAATTGCAGAATCTGATTGAACAGGTACAAAATCATTTGAGGATTATATACTCGTGTTTTACCGTCTTCATGAAACATATAGCCATTGTAGTAGGCTTCCATGTCTATTTTCACTAAGTTTCTGTCTACCCCCATTTTCTGCATTAGCCGTTCGACCTCCTCTTTTGTAAGGCCGAACATCTCGTTGTACTTTGGAAATAGACTATAATCGGTAGCAATATTGAATCCGCTTGTCAGGTCGTTTATCATCATGGGGCTAATGCCTGTAATGAAAATGCGTTTGATTACCGACGATGTTGCCGCTTTCAGCGACTTGTAAAATGTACGGACAAGACCACCTGCCTGCACCTCGTCTTTGTAATCTTTTCCCATAGCGATAAGGTCGTTAGCAAAATTGTCGTATTCATCAATAATCACAAATATAGGCACCCCGGCGCTTTGAGCCGCAGTACAGGCTACAGCTAAAGCATTAACGCCCAGGTCTTTTTCCATAGCCCGTTCCGTGTTCGGGAAGATACTTTTATACTCTTCCAAAAAGTTTATTACCCGCTCCTGCACTGCCTCCAAAAAAGATTTTCTGAATGAATCATGATTTTCCGTATCCAAAATGGAAAAATCAAACCGTAAAACCGTATATGTACCCTGCTCAGGAGTAGGATTTTTGCCTATATAAAACTCACCGAAAAGAGACTCAAACTTCTCTTTTCTGTTTATATCGTAATAGTTTTCTAAAATAGAAAGAAAAAGACTTTTGCCGAACCGGCGGGGGCGAATGAAAAATTGGTAGCGGTTATTCTCATTCTCCAATAATTCAATATAGCGGGTCTTATCCGCATAAGCGTAACCGCTCTCTATCATGTCGGCAAAGTTACTCTGCCCGTAAGGAACTTTTTTTATCATAATATTCAATATACAAAATTGTGCGGCTGGGTTGCGGTAAAAAGTATTGAGTATTAATGTATTACCAAAATAGCTCTGTTAGTGGCGGAATATATTTTAAATATCTTAAACAACCGAAGCGTTATATCATTTCTATGAAAAAAGCTCTCTTTCTCGACCGTGACGGCGTTGTAAATGAGGATTCTCGTTATCCCCATAAGCCTGAGCATATTGTTTTCAGGGATGGTATATTCGATCTTTGCCGGTTTGCGGTGCAAAAGGGATATATTATTGTAGTAGTAACAAACCAGTCGGGTATCGCAAAGGGATATTTTACGGAAGAGGATGTAAAAAAACTTCACGCGTGGATGGGGGAGCGGTTTGTTAAGGAGAAAATAGAGATAACCGCGTTTTATTACTGTCCTTATCATCACGAAGGAGTAAATGAGCAATACAGGCGTGACAGTGATTTACGCAAACCGGCTCCTGGAATGTTATTACAGGCTGTAAAAGATCATGGAATCGACCTGACAAAGTCGCTTATGGTAGGGGATAAGAGTTCGGACAGGATTGCTCTCGCGGAGCTTAAAAGTATAATATTAAAAAGTGATTATGTCAAAAATGGTTATGATATAGAATCGTTAGAAGACGTTTACGGATATCTTATCTAAGGGAGCTTAAAAGCTATGGCTAACGGCAGTACAAGTGTGAAGGAAAACAAAAAAATTGCGGCGGCGCCGCAGGAGAAAAGTACGTTCAGGCACTGGAATCTTATTTGTATAGGAATACTGTTGGCCGTTACGGCGATTGTCTTTTCACAGTTTGTCTTTACAGATAAAATGCTTGTCTCATCCGATCAGCTTGTTAATGTCGGTTCAAAGCAGTATCTGAGTAACAGTATTTCAAGTCACAGTCAGTTCCCGACTTGGGAGAGTACGCGTCTTAGCGGTATGCCGTCCATAGACGCGCTTTTCAGCGACGCGCTTTATCCGCCCAGTACAATTGTACGGGCGCTTACGCCCGCGTATCACGCTTACGGTTATTTGATGGTGCTGCATGTCTTTTTGGCGGGTCTGTTTTTCTTCTTTATGCTGCACCGGTCATTTAAAGTCCCCCGTCTCGCCGCGTTTACAGGCGCGATGTTTTATATGCTCAGTCCGCAGTTTGTGAGCCATGTGAATCCGGGACACGACGGTAAAATGTTTATTATAGCGCTGCTTCCCTTTGTGGTATGGCGTTTGAGATCGCTGCTTGCTCTGCCAACGCTGCGCAACGCCGCTTTGATGGGACTTGGCGTTGCGGCTATGGTTCTTACGTCTCATATTCAGATGACCTATTTTGCGCTCTGGGGTATTTTTCTTTACTGGGTGGCGGATATGGTTCTCGCTATACGCTCTAAAGAGGGTAATAAGCGAATATTGTTAAAGGCGTCTTTTTTCTGGACGGCGGTGTTTATAGGGCTTGGAATCTCATTTGTACAGCTTTATCCCTCATTCATGTTTGTAAGAGAGGCTTTTTCGGTAAGAGGTATAGACAGAGGATTTGATCACGCAACCTCATGGTCTCTGCACTGGGCGGAAGTCTTCTCTTTGTGGGTGCATGAGTTTGGTAACGCTTTACAATATTATTGGGGAAAAAATTATTTCAAGCTTGATACCGATTATTCAGGAATGATACCGCTTCTGCTTTCTGTTTTGGCGATCGCAAGTAAGCCCAAAAGTATATGGCGCGTGTTTTGGGGCGCTGTAGCTGTTTTTGCGGTACTTTTTTCTCTTGGCGCGAATACTCCGTTTTTTACTCTCATATATCATACTGTTCCCGGTGTAAAAAGTTTCCGCGCACCCGGCATGATTATGTTCTGGTTCTCATTTGCGACAGTACTTCTCTCTGTCTATTTTATTAAAGATTTGCTGAGCGGACGTTTTAATCTTGACGGAAAAGCAAAACAAAAATGGACGCGCGGACTTTGGATTGGAATGGGCGGAGTTACCCTGCTTGCGGTACTGTTTTCGATTGAGTCGTTTACAGCCGGTTTTGCGCGCTCTATGGTGGGTACAGGTGACGCTCACAGAGTTTTTCAAGCTAATTTCAATGATAAATTTGTTCCCGCTCTGTGGCTGTGGTGGCTGTTTATAACAGTATCGCTTGGAATGTTTCTGGCAGTTATTAATGATAAGCTCAAGCCTGCCGTACTTGTTTTTACGCTGCTTGGTATCGGCATGGTAGATACAATAAAGGTGAACAGCCAGTTTATAGAGGTTGACTCGCCGCGTAAATATTATTACCACAACGATCCTGTGCTTGGCGAACTTAAAAGCGAATTTGACAAAGCGCCGTTCCGCGTTTTTTCTGTAAGCCGCACCTTTGCTACACAGAATCAGGAGGGAGCTTACGGACTTGAGGGGGTCAGCGGGTTTCACGATAACGAGCTTGTTAATTACCGCGCCTTTAGGGGAGATCAGGGTGACTCGCATTTTATGGAAAGCATTACGGATGTTTCGCCCGATGGCCGCAGTCTCAGTTTGAGTATGGCGAAGATCATCCGCAATACCCCGTTTCTTGATCTCGCTGACGTCGGCTACATACTTTTACGCTCCAGTTCCGGCGGTGTTGCCAAAGTGAAAAATCCGACCTCTCTGGGACGTTTATCTTATGCCGCCGATTACAAGGTTATGGAAGAAGATAATATCATACCCGCGTTGAGAAGAGGCGTCTATAACTACAGAACAACGGTTGCGCTTATAGAGGAGCCGAAATTGCCGTTTACACAGGGTAAAGCGAGTCCTGTTGTTGATACAGATGATAATGACGGTGATAATCTTAATAACGATGACGGTGACGTATTGACGGATCAACAACTCGGCGCTGACGGTGAACGTTTATCCGCAATTGATCATTCCCGATCATCCGCAATAGTTAATAATAAAAATCAACAATTAAAAGTTGATTGGAAAAAATACACACCCAACAAAAGAATAGCTTCCGTTACAATGCCGGCGGATGGTTTTTTAAGGATATCTGAAGTTTATTATCCCGGATGGCGTATTAGCATAGACGGAGCGCCTGTAAAATATTACCGCTCAGACATGGCATGGATGGCGGTGCCGCTTAAGACGGGGAGTTATGAGGTGCTTATGGAGCCAAAGTCTCTTTACATGGACGACGCCATTAAAGTAACGGTTGTGTTTACGCTTATAACGCTTATCATTTTGTGTTTACCTTTACTGAGAAGAAACAGGGGGCGTGCGGTAAAAGCATGAATCCCCAAAATCCGTTGATTGTTCAGAGTAACAGCGCTCTTCTGCTTGAGGTTAATAACCCGCTGTTTACAGAGGCGCGTAACGCGATAAGTCAATTCGCTCACCTTGATAAAAGCCCTGAGTATATCCATAGCTATTCCATAACCCCGCTTTCGCTTTGGAACGCCGCCTCTTTAGGTCTTGGCGCCGCGGAGGTGGAAGCGCGTCTTGAGCGGTTTTCCAAGTATCCGCTGCCCCGCAACGTAGTTGACGATATAAAGGAGCTGATGGGACGCTTCGGTCAGCTTGTTCTTGAGAGCGTAAACGGCGGACTTGTTCTGCGGGGAAGCGACGCGCAGACGTTTTCTCAGTTGTGCAAACACCCGTCTGTAAAGCCGCTTGTGGGGCAGTGGATCGATCAAAACAGCATTGCTGTGCCCCCTGTATACCGCGGGCTTATAAAACAGGTTCTCATAAGTCTTGGGTATCCCGCTCATGACAGGGCGGGGTATGTAGACGGCGCTCCACTTAATATTTCTCTTAGAGATAATATGCTGACAGGTTCACCTTTTACCGTGAGAGAGTATCAGCGTCAGGCGGCGGAAAGTTTTATCGGCAATACGCTTTTACCAGGCGGAAGCGGGGTGGTTGTGCTGCCATGCGGCGCGGGTAAGACGGTGGTGGGTATTTACTCTATGAGCCTGTTAAAACGGCGTACCCTTATTTTAGTTACAAATGTTACAGCCGCGCGTCAATGGAAGAGAGAGATTCTCGATAAAACCGACTTGGCCGAAGATGACATAGGCGAATACAGCGGCGAGGCCAAAGAGATAAAACCGGTAACGATTGCGACGTATCAAATCCTTACCTATCGTAAATCAAAAGATGGTCCGTTTTTACATTATGATATTTTCAACTGTGAAAACTGGGGGCTGATAATTTATGACGAAGTGCATCTATTACCGGCTCCAGTCTTCAAATTCACCGCGGATATTCAGGCGCGCCGCCGTCTTGGATTAACCGCGACGCTTGTGAGGGAAGATGGGCACGAAAACGATGTATTCACTCTCATTGGCCCAAAAAAATTTGACGTCCCATGGAAAGATTTAGAGCGCCAGGGATGGATCGCCGCAGCAAAATGTATAGAGGTGCGCGTTGATTTCCCGCAAACAGATAAACTGCGATATCTCTCGCTTACCCCAAGACAGCAAATCCGTCTCGCTTATGAAAACGTAAGTAAACTCGCTGTCGCAAAAGAGATTGTAGAGAATCACACTTGTGATAACATTTTAATAATCGGTCAATACATATCACAATTAGAAATGTTCGCAAAAGAGTTAAACGCGCCTATTATTACTGGAACAACGCCCAATAAACGCCGCGATGAGCTTTACAAAAAGTTCAGAGAGGGCGAAATAAAAATACTGATACTCTCAAAAGTAGGCAATTTCGCAATTGATCTCCCCGACGCGAATGTAGCGATTCAAATATCCGGCTCCTTCGGTTCGCGTCAGGAGGAGGCGCAGAGGCTTGGCAGAATTTTGCGTCCCAAAAAACGGGGCGAACAGGCCGTTTTCTACTCTATTGTGACAAGAGAGTCAAAGGAACTTGACTTCGCCATGAACCGTCAGCTCTTTCTTACCGAGCAGGGGTATTCTTATGATATACGGTATGCGGAGGATAAGGGTATAACGGGTTAGTGCCAATTAGAACAACTATATAACCGCGCATAATGTAATTTTACTATCATGAATCAAAAATTTAAAATCGTTATCAGTATACTCTATGTCGTCGCACTCTGTGCGTTTTTACTCTCCTGCGGCGATAAAAAAACGCATGCGGACGCCGCTGTTATTGTAAACGGCGAGACAATTACTCAGGAGCAGATCTCTCAGGCGGCTATGTTCTTTCGTATGCAGCAGCTGCGTTTAAGTCCTGAGAGTGTTTTTGAGGGTTCTGAAATAGAGCTTAGGAGGGGCGCCGCCCGTCAGTTGATTTCAAACGTCCTCATGATTGAGGACGTAAAAAAGCGCGGATGGAAGGCGGATTCCGCAAAAGTTGAGCTTGCCGCGAGCCGCTTCGCTTCGCAGTTTGGAGACCGCGAAACGTTCTTAGCTCAATTGAGCGCTATGGGGGAGAACGAGGAGTCGATGCGCGCCGGGATTGCGGAGGAGCTTCTTCTTGATTCTCTTATGAACGTGATGAGCGCCATTAAAGAGCCTGTAACTGAAGAGGAAAAACGCGCTCACTATGAAACCCACAAAGCCCGCTATGCCGCGCAGCCGCGCGCGAGGGCGAGTCATATAGTTTTTACTATAGATCTCTCCGCAGACAGCGCTAAGGTATGGGAAGTTATGCTGCGGGCGCGCGATGTGCAGGCAAGAGCCAAAGCGGGAGAAGATTTTGACGCGCTTATCAAAAAATATTCATCACAGCCAAATCACGGCGATATGGGGTGGTTCAGAGTAGGCGAACTTGTTCCCGATCTCGAACAGGCGCTCTTTACACTTAAAAAAGGGGAAGTAAGCGATCTCGTTCCAAGCAGCATGGGCATTCACATCCTCAAAAAAACCGATGAGGAGACGCCGCGCCCCTTAACTTACGAAGAGGCTGTTGAAAGAGTAACTCAAAATATCGAAATGTCAAAAAGAGGAGAGCTTATCAATAATTATATAGACAGTCTTATCGCTTCCGCCGATATTCGCTATATTGATACTTCGCTTATTCCAATTGATTTACCACTGACCACTGACCACTGATCACTGCGATCTCAGCATATCTTTAATAGCGAGAGCGATAAGTTCTGCGGCTTTGTCGCTTATTTGAATTCCGCGCGGCGGCGCCGGTATGTTTAAATTTTTCTTAGGCTGTGCCGCTCTCTGCGCTTCCGCCGCTGAAGCCGCTATAACGCCCCTGTGTTTTTTTATAAATTCAGCAAATGGTATCGCTTCACTGGAATAGCGTTTTTTGCGTGGATCTGAGCTCATACTCTAAACTCCCTGTCAAGAATTTCTGAGATAAATTTATCGATAGACACAGGGTAATATCTGAAATCCGGGCAGCCGATGAGTCCGGTGCGCGTGTCTTCTTTGCTCATGAGCAGATCTGTTACACGTTCAAGACGCTGCGGCGCCGGTTCCTCAAAGTGTTCGAGGAGGAAATTTTTACTTTCTACTTTCATGTTGCGGTTGTTTACACACGCAAAAGAGAAGATTCGTCCCTCTATGTCACTGTCGAAAGTATCGGGATCGAAAACGTCTCCGAATGTTTCGGCCAAAGCGTTAGCTGAGATTACAAATTTCGGCGATACGTTTATCTGTCCGCTTACCTGTGTGCAGCGCTTTGGGTTATCCTCACTTGCGGCTACCATGATATAGGGCAGACTGTGATATCCTGAAACTATACCGCAAATCGGTTTTCTCACGATATCTGTACGGTTGTATACTTCGCGCATCGCTTCGTTTGTTTTGTCGCTGCTGTTCATCATAAAATAAAAATAATATAAAGTCTATGGGCGGTGGGGGAATATCACAACCAAATTCTTCCACATAGTTCCCCCCGCGTTGTATTTTCAAATAATGCAAAGTTATGGTCAAAGTCCCGTTAAAAACAAAATAGAACTCTTACCGCTTCCGGTTGTAGAAAAAATAGCCGCCGGCGAGGTTGTTGAGCGTCCCGCCGCTGTTCTTAAGGAGCTTATTGAAAACTCTATAGACGCGGGCGCGACGCGGATAGATATAGCGGTGGAAGACGCCGGTTTTTCGCTTATGAAAGTGAGCGACAACGGATGCGGTATGTCTGAAATTGATCTCGGCATGAGCGTAATGCGTCACGCCACAAGTAAAATACGCACGGCGTGTGATCTTTTTTCAATCGCGACAATGGGATTTAGGGGCGAGGCGCTTGCAAGTATTTCTGCGGTCAGCAGGATGAGCGCCGCGTCATCTGATAACGACAGCGGTCTTGGGCATGAGATTGCGGTAGACGGGGGAGCCGCGCGGGAGATTAAACCGGTCCCGCATCTGCGCGGAACGACTATCACAGTGAAAGATCTTTTTTTTAATGTTCCCGCCCGAAAAAAATTTATGAAAACCCCGCGCGGCGAGCATATCGCAATTGTCAAAATATTGGAACAAATCGCAATACCTTTCCCGTCAGTTCATTTTACAGCCGTTATTGACGGTAAAAAAATACTTGACGCGCCCATATCGGTTGGTTTGCGGGACAGAATATGCTCCGCGGCGGGTAATGAACTGAGCCGTGACCTTATAGAGTGCGTTAGCGAGAATGAGAGTTACTCGGCGCGCGTTTTTGTCTCCACACCTGAAAAGATGTGCGCAAAGCCCCGCTTTCAAAGCCTTTATGTCAATTTACGCAGAATAGATAACGACTCCGTTACTGCGGCTGTAAGAAAAGCGTTCGCGCAGTTTTTGGGGCACGGCAACAGACCGGCGTTTTTCTGTTTTCTTGACATAGACCCAAAACATGTGGACGTCAATGTACATCCCACAAAGCAGCAGATAAAGTTTGACGATGAGAGCGGACTTTTCAGCTTTGTATACCATACGGTAAAAGAGGGGCTTAAAAAGGCGGGTATAACGGCTGAAGACTTATCAGCGGATAGTTACGAACATATATCCGGTATTGGTTCTGATTTCGCAAAAGTAAACCCGCCAGGTATCTATCCAACGCGGGCTTATGAAAATCGGGAAGCTCAATCTTTCGCTGTTAAAGAGAAAAGTACCGGCTATGATAATCCATACGGCAAATTTGATTTTTCAAACGAAAAAGCTTACTTAAAAGAAGAGGGCGGCAGCGTTCAAACATTTTTAAACTTTCCTCACATTTTGCCGGAAGATAAAACCTCATCCTCAAATAATAATTTGATAGACGAAATAAAAGAGAATCAGGAGCCTCACAACTCATGGGAGCTTATCACCTGTTTTCAGATTCACGGGATGTTTATATTAGCGCCTATAAAAAACGGTATTTTACTAATAGATCAGCACGCGGCTCACGAACGGGTGCTTTACGAACAGGCTCTCAATAGCTTTGAAGTGTCCGCCCCTGTCTCTCAGCAGCTCCTTTTTCCCATTGTGCTTGAACTCAGTATGGCGGAAAAAGCGGTACTTTTATCGGGAAATGAATATTTTAACAATTTGGGATTTGAAATCGGTGATTTTGGGGAGGGGGCGGTTTCTGTGAGCGCGCTTCCCGCTTTTTTAAAGGACGGCGAGGCGCAGAGCACAATCCGCGAGATGGTGCGTTATCTTTTGGATGGGCGGAATCCTTCAACTTTTAACGATCCGCAAAAACGGTTCGCGGCGGCGTTTGCCTGCGGAGCGGCTATTAAATCGGGGCAAAAGCTTGGTCAGGATGAGATGAACGGTCTGCTTAATTCACTCTTTTCAACCGATAACCCGTACACCTGTCCTCACGGCCGCCCAACGATTGTAAGGATGTCGGTTGATGAGTTGTCGAGACGTTTTTTGAGATGATTAAAATCCGATGAAGCTTGTGCGGGCGGGCTGTAATAATATTTGTTGTTACTTTATTTAAGCGTATTTTATATTATAATTTGGTAAGAGATTTGAGAGCGGATAGATGAAATGCGGGGAGGCGGAGCATAGGGCGCTGCCCCATGATAATGAGTTATGGGTTTTTGGCCCGATAGAGAGGGTAAACGATAATGTCAATTATATTTGATGGCGGAATTTTGCGGATGAGAAGGATTATTGCTTTTCTGTTTGCTGCTGCGTTTTTTGGTTCTTCGGTTTTTGCTCAAAGAGTTCCTATAAAAAATGTTGCGGTAGTAGAGACTCAAATAGATGAGAGCAGCGGCGCGGCAAGCGAGATAAACAGAGCCGAAATCAGGGAGATAACTGGTGAAATCCGCCGCGCGGCGGTCAACAATCTGCCCAGAGGCAGGTTTAATGTTATGACAACGGAAACCGTTCAGTCGATGGGTGACGCCGTTCTCGAAGAGTGCGCCGAAGAGAATTGCGTGATAGCTCTTGGAAGCAAGATAGGCGCGGATTATATAGTGCGCGGGATAATAAGCAAGTTCAGGCAGAATATCACGCTGTCGGTCGAAATGTATGAGACGGAATACGGAATGCTTGTAGCCACAGCCGATCCTGTCCGCACTGTAAACGTAGATGAGCTTTTGGAAAAAAGTACGGCTGTTTGCGCGGCAATGTATAAAAAGTTTTTAGAGTCGAGTTCTCCGGCGGCTTCGCAAACAGCCGCTGCGCCGCCTGTTGTTGAAGTACCGCCCCCCGCTGTAGTTACACCGCCGCCAGTCAATTACAAGCTTACAGTCAGCGCTCTCCCCTCTGCCGGCGGTTCTGTGTGGCGCAGTCCTAATCAGACAAACTATACATCTGGGACAGTTGTTACCGTAACGGCCGCGCCGGCGAACGGTTATACATTTATGGGTTGGTCGGGCGCGGCGGAAGACAAGTCAGACCGTATTACGGTTACGATGGATGCTAACAAGACTCTGACGGCCAATTTTTTAAGACAGCAGAGAGAGAAGGCCGCGCCTGCCGTGCCAAGAACAGTTGACGATGTTATGACCGATGGTCGTAAACGTACCGAGTCAAAACCGGAAGAATCAAAGAAAAAATCATCACCGCTAAAATTGACAATGCGCATATCGACAGCCGCGCTTGCCGCGGGCGGGTTTATTGGCGGCGCTGTTTACGAGGGGAAAGTAAAATCGGAATACGAAAAATACGAAAACACGGAAAGCTCTTGGGAAGCGCAGGAAGCAAGAAAAAATACGGAAGACTTCCGCAGTACGGGTAACGTGTTCTATACTTTGGGATGGATAGGGTTAAGCGCCTTTACGCTGTCGCTGTTTTTCTGATCAGGATTTCAGGATGAAGAGGATTTTGCATATTGGTCACAATAATTTAACAGCTTCATGTCAATCACCTATTTTTTTAAGGGGATATTGTGAAAACAAAAGGAAAATTAATCCGGTTTGACTGGGCGATAAAGCGTCTGCTTCGCAATAAGGCGGATCATACAGTGCTTGAGGGTTTTCTGTCGGTACTCTTGGATGACGATATAAAAATCATCAGCGTTAAGGAGAGCGAAGGCAATCAGGAACATTCCGCTGACAAGTTCAACCGTGTGGATATATTTGTAGAAAACGCCAAGGGGGAGCTTCTCATAATTGAGATACAGAACAGCGAAGAGGTTGATTATTATCTTCGGATGCTTTACGGAGTATCTAAAGCGATAACGGAGCATATCTCTATCGGTAATGATTATTACAAGGTACGCAAAATATATCACATAAACATTCTTTATTTCAGGATGGGCGACGGCTCAGATTACGTTTATCACGGTTCTACGGAATATCGCGGTATTCATAACAATACAGTATTGCAGCTTACAGAAAAAGAGAGAGATTTTTTTGCGAAAGAGAATGTGAAAGATTTATATCCTGAATTCTACATCCTTTGTGTTAAAGATTTTGATAATGTCGCAAAAAACAGTCTTGACGAGTGGATTTACTATCTTAAAAATACAGAAATTCCCGAAAGTTTTACAGCGCGCGGCCTCAAGGAAGCGAGAGAAAAACTTCTTTTTGACAATATGAGTGAAAAAGAGAAGAGCGCTTACCTCCACTATTTAGACCAGACGCGTTACGAACGCAATTCGATAAGAACTTCTTATGACAAAGGAAAGTTTGAAGGAAAAGCTGAAGGAAAAATTGAAGGAAAAATTGAAACCGCTCTTAAAGCGATAGAGATGGGATTGCAAATTGACGATATAATTAAACTGACGGGTTTATCCCAAGAGCGGATTTTGGAACTTATGAACAAACAAAAACAGATTTCGGATAACGTATGAAAAAATTGACTTTGCGCGTGAGCACGGTGGGATTTGTTGTGATTGCGGCGCTGTTTGCGCTGAACTGTATTGGTGAATTAGATTTTGATAATCCGGTTGATCCGGCTAACTTTAAGTCCAATCCAAGCATAAGCTATGGCACTCTTGATTACGGCGGTCAAACCTACAAGACAGTACAAATCGGTAGTCAAGTGTGGATGGCGGAGAATTTGAATTACGCGGGTGTTGGTGGTAATGTTGGTGTTTGTTACAATGGTCAAGCGTCTAATTGTAATACT
>Ga0123356_10005185_pt1 | contig 13322 bp, 14 predicted proteins | sample TergutEmb28metaG_2_FD_92546 | JGI IMG/M metagenome (GOLD analysis project Ga0123356, IMG submission 92546) | Embiratermes neotenicus P3 segment gut microbial communities from Petit-Saut dam, French Guiana - Emb289 P3 | ecosystem: Host-associated > Arthropoda: Insects > Digestive system > Gut ... | reverse complement strand
CTCGCTTTTATCGTCGTGGCCTTCGCTGCCGCTCGTCCACTCGTTAAAGCTCCCACCTACGGGGTGCTCGTTGCCTTCGGCAACGGTACCCACTGGGTACACGCTTCCCTCCGGTGCCCACTCACTAACGCCGCCCTCCTGGTTTCGGATTATGTTCGAAGGACTGCGGTCCTTCGAGCATCCTTGGGTTTGTCTACAGTCTGTGTCACCCGCGCCGGAGAATCCGGCGCGGGTGATATGGGTAATGCGCGGGGTTTGGGGAGGTTAGTTTAGTGGTATTGCGTGTTCGTGATTCCAATCAGTTTGATTGCAACCGTCGCAACGGTTCTTTACAGGAAGGAGATAATCCTCATCGTAGATTTTATCCTCAATGTAGGCTTTTCGGTAAATACGATTCTCCTCACTATGATCAACTTCGAGATCTCTGAAGATAGGCTTTTCCCACACGGACTTGCAGATTGTTTCTAGGTCTGGCAAGTCTTCGATGTGTTCTTTTGGATTCCATATAGGATGCAAATAGAAGTCTGGACCGTCGTAAGGCTCATCATCCTCTGGATTCCCTGGCACTGGATCACAGTACGGGCAGAACCCTCTTTCAATAATCTCTCCCCAGACCCAATCTACACCATAATCACCATCGGGGATTGGATCCGTGTCATAACAGCCACAAAGACCGCCTTTCGTAGATGCACCAGGCCCCATATCCTTATAGGAAAGAATTTTTTCACCAGAACCTGGTTCCTCTCTGACATCAACCTTTGTGTCTGAAATTAGCATCCTGACTACTGGCTCATCTTCATATTCGACAGGCTGAATAAGGCAAATGGAAACCAAACGATCGAAAAGATAGCGTTCGGAGTCAAGTACTGGCACCATGCCCACCTTGGATTCGGTAATATCCGGAGGAGCATCAGGCTGCCAATCTGCAAATACGTAGTCCTTACTTGCGTACCCTGTCATCCCACCTTCGTTATGGAAGTACAGGTATACTGTATCACCATAACCTGCCGGCATATCAAACGCATAAGACGACCCCTTAGCAGGATGATCTGGCGCATTGCCTGGGAACTGTGAGGGATTGTTCACAATATAAGCTCCGTATCCTTTATTAGTTACAGTACCTTCACTAAGAGTTATAATGAGTTTATCGCCCTCAATAGTTACAGTATATCCGAAAGGAGTTGGCCTATTATCGGGGCTGGAGTCCGCGATTGTAAATGTTAACGTTCCATCCGTTGCCGCCTTCACGTTAATCGCAACATATGTATGACCATTGTTAAACGCGCCGTCCCCCTCGTTTTTCTTTGTTACCAATGTGTTTTCATTGTTTGTTTCTGTTTTCCTAATAAACGTTGGCACCTGATATGGCTGAACTACTCTATGCCATAAGGGTTGGTATGTCCGCTCGTAAACGGGCTTGTAGGTTAACTCAAAGACGGGTTTGTACTTTCTCTCAAAGACAGGCTGGTATTGTCTTTGATATATAGGCGTAAACGCCCTTTGCCTGACAGGCCTTTGGATTCTATGGGTTATTTCATGATGATAAACGTATTTGTTTATTACTATGGGATCAGGTTTCTCCTTGCCCGCCTGATAGCCGCTGATGTTGAACTGTGCGTTATTGTTAGCGTTTTTTATTTCACTTTCGCCATATACTACAAAAGAGCCGCTTTCATTGTTATTACCTTTGTTTATATAGTCGATTTTCCAATCAGCAGGCGCATAGAGTATCCAACCCAAGTTGTTACCACCGCCGTTTGTGGAAAATCCATCTTTTTTGTTCCATATAAACACTTCACCATTTGTAAAGGCGATTTGCATTTCCGTAATTACAGACATATCTTTTCCGGAAAAAACAATGTGCCATGCCTGGTAGGTTTCATCCTTTTCTGCTTCTCCTGCAGTGAATGGATTAGTCCAGTTATCGAAATTACCATTACTGCCGCTGCCTTTTAGGTAGGTAGTGGTAGGCACCGAAGTATCCTTGTTGTTGTTCCCATTTCCTTGGTTTCCATTACTCGCAAAGGGCTGAATTCCATCAAATTCCGGTAGGGAACCGCCTGGAAGTCCAGGAACGACACCGCCAGGAGCCGGGATAACGTTGCTTAAATCTGGGAAAGTTGTGTCAGGTGGAGTGACAACAGGAGGGGTGACAACAGGGGGGGGCTCAACAGGCTTGGAGCCGTTATTGGTGCCCGCATTGCCATTATTACCAGGGTTTGCGTTGTCAACAGCACTGTTTTTACCGCCTTCATTGTCATTTGTAGCGCCACCATTGTTGGTTCCGCCGCTATTCTCTCCAGGAGCGGAGCCATTTCCGTTTCCTTGACCGTTGCCAGTGGCACCGCTGTTCGCGCCGGGGCCGTTGCCATTGCCCGGATCCGCCATCGCCATCATGGGAACCGTGATAGCAAACAGCATGGAGAAGACCAGTAGGAGTGCTAACAGTTTTTTCATGTATGGGTTCCTCCCAATCCTAAATAATCTGCGCCTCTTTTATTCTGGAGTTGGGGTTCTCCATTTTCAGCCTCGTTTGTTTTGGAGTTGGGGTTCTCCGTTTTCAGCCCCGTTTGTTTTGGAGTTGGGGTTCTCCGTTTTCAGCCTCTTTGCCCTATCGCGTTAAGGCTCTCCTTTCCTTAGCGCCGTTCCTTGGGTAGCGGGGCGAGAGGCCAGCCTTGGGGAATACCATGCCCGCGGTTACCGTGTACGCGGGTAAGGCCGAATGCGGCCCTGCCGCAAACGCTCCTTTCCGTATAAGGATATATATTCAAGCACGGTTTATTGTGCCTAAATAACCAACTACCACACAAGCACGTTCCTGGTTAAGCGTAGTTTGACGCGTTCCGCCTGGTTGTACGCCATAGCGGGTTGTTACCTTTGGAATGCCATTAACCATAATCTCCGGGTGAGGATCTTTTGCCACAAAGCACGTTAACAAATTGCCATACTATACTATTCGCGTGCAAGGTATCTTTTTGTGGGGTAATTAGAAAATTTTAATGTTTGAATACAGGGCGTAAATCGCCTTTTTTGACGCAAAATCAAGGTTCTGTTGATGGAAACAAATTGTTTTTTATTGTTTTTTCATGTTGGGTTCATCTGTTTTTGGCAGGGGGAAATACGTCGGAATACCGTGCGGAGGTGTCCGCAGCGATGCGCTGTTCGCGCGCGTAATAATGCCATAGCAATCCGGGCTCGCCATTCCGGTTTGAATAATCTTTGCTTACTGTTCGCCTTAATAAAGTTCCAAACCGTTTTGTTAGGGGGCCTTGGGGAGGGAATCGAAACCCTCACCCGGCCCCTAACAAAATCGTTTTTTGTTATGGATATCAATGAATCCCGTATTAAGTTATTCCCATCGCGGCGCGCCACTCGCTTTCATCGTCGCGCCCTACGACGATATGCACACATTTCCCTTCTACACGGGGCGAAAACAGACCGCTTGTTTTGCTATGGTAAACGCAGGACAACATGTACACGCTGTAACGAACGCAACCGGCCGATAAAATATCGACCTCACGGCAAACCACGCATTTCCATCCGCCACGGGGCGAAAACAGACCGCTTGTTTTGCTATGGTAAACGCAGGACAACAAAACTGACACGAACATGAACGGAAGTGAAATGTGCGAAGATTGAAAGGCCGGAGAAAGCGCGAAGCACAAAGCGACCCGCAGGTGGGAGTTTTTACAAGCGGCTAAACAGCAGCGAGGACCGCGCCGATAAAAACGAGTGGAAGCCATAAGGGGGAAGCATTCCCCCCTTATACCGACAGGGGAGGAAAAATCATGAACATTACCCACATAACCGCCGGCAACCGTACCTACACGGCCAAGGAAATGGAATTCTTAACAGGGCTGCCGGTGATGCCGCTCGCGGGCGGGCCATTCTACGGGCACGCGTTCATCTTTACGGGCGAGGACACAGAAGGGTTCGAGCGCGGCCACGTGTATTTTTGCGACCGGACAAGAACCGCAAACGGGACGCGCGCAAAATACCTCTACTTTTGGGAGGACATTACGCCCGCGCAGGGGCAGGGCGCGTATGAGCTGGCCCTGCAAAACGGGTTTGAGGGAACGGAACAGGATTGGCTCAACAGCCTTGCGGGGCCCGCCGGTGTTGGCGTCCCGGAGGGCGGGGCGCGCGGCCAGGTGCTGGCGAAAGCCTCCGGGGCGGATTACCATACGGAATGGGTAACGAAAGCCTGGGGCGGCGGCGGGGCATCCGAAACGAGCGAGGTGGCAGTGACGGACGCGGGGGCCGAAAGCCCATCCGGTTTCGCTGGGACGCAGGCGGGCGTCAACGCGGAGGTCAATGCCCAGCTAACCGCGCTATGGCAGGCGGAGAACGACTTGGCGAGCACGAAGGCGAACAAAACGGCGACCATCCAAATCAACGGCGTAAGAAAGCAGATAGGCGATAACCCGAACTTCGGCAACCTGTCCGGCATAGGCGAAGCTCCGGCGGACGGCAAGGTATACGGGCGCAAGGACGGGGACTGGGACGAGGTATCAGCCGGAGGCTCCGCCATGACGCCGGGGTATGTGTTCGCAAGGTCGCTGGGAGGCGGCGGGCCGTTTACGTCGGCCAACAGCCCGGCCTTGATTCCCATGGACTTCGCGGCTATCAACAACGGGTTTACGGTTGACAACGGATCCGTAAGGGTGGGCGGCGGCATATCCGCCGTGTACGCGCAAGCGCAGGTTGTTTTCTATGACATATCCGCAATGACGAACGCCGTTTCCATGGAGCTTATTTTAACCAACAACAAGGGCAACCCATCGGGCATTGGCTCTACCTATTACAAGACAAACTTCCAAATTGTGGAGGATTGCGCGAACGAAGTCCCGGTGAGCCTTTCCGGCATATTCCAAACGACCGCGCAAACGGAGCTTTCGCTGCTGGTGAAGGTAGTTGGCTCCGCGCCCGTTGGTTATGGGCTGGCGAGCATGGCGGTGATGAAGATCGCGGGAACGGCCGTCTTAGATTCGGTGATACCGGACGCGCCGGAGGACGGGAAGCAATATGCGAGAAAAGACGGGGACTGGGACGAGGTTGTTGCAGGTGGCGGCGATGTTGAGGAAGCGCCGTCTGACGGCAAGCTGTACGGGCGCAAAGACGGGGATTGGGAGGAGGTAATCGGTGATGTTGAAGAAGCGCCGAAGGACAACAAGCAGTACGCGAGAAAGGACGGGGCTTGGGATGAGGTTGTAAGCGGCGGCGGTGGCGGCGGCGGTAGCAATCAAAACATCCTGCACAATTGGGACTTCGTCAATTCAAGATATGTGAACCAGAGGGGCGTATCCTCCGTGTTTTCAACGGTTGGCGCGTATTTTATCGACCGATGGAAGCTTATTAGCGGAACTGTTTTTATTGGCACTGTTGCCGGTTTGACAATTAACGGCACAATCGCGCAAGTATTGGAATATGAGGTGCTAGCAAGCGTGTTCGCTAGTTTGGAAATGCACAGCGGGAGCGCTACCGCTTCTTATGACAGCCCGACAAAAACATTTTCCATTACTTCAAGCGGCGGGGTGGTTAGAAGGGCGAAACTGGAGATCGGCTCAAGCTCCACGCTCGCTAACGATCCACCGATGGATTTCGGGAAGGAACTGGCGGTGTGCCAGAGGTATCAGCTGGTTCTCGGCGGTAAATATGGCAACTACGACCATGTTGGGCTCGGGCTTATGCGCACCGCAACGGAGGCAATTATAACCATTCCAATACCGGTTACCTTGAGGGCCGTTCCAGCATTAACAACGACTGGCAGTTGGCGTCTATCTAATGGAGGCACAGCGTTTACGGTTGGCAGTATCGCCTTTGACCAACTTGGGGTCGGTGCTTTGCGCGTTGGGGTAACTGGTTCCGGGTTCAGCGTAAATACTTTTTGTCACCTATACCCCAACAATGACGCGACTGCCCGCATTATATTGGACGCGAATTTATAGGAGGTGCGCCATGTTTTACAACAAGCATTTTATAAGGGTGGATACGGATGGCCGCGTTACCAAAGGTTTTTCAGACGCTTTTGAGCCGCCGCGGGAAGGGGATATGCGCATCAACGAGCATGGCTAGTATCAGTTCCGGCTGTTTCCCAGCGGGGATGAAAACCCTTCCCTTCGTGACGAGTTTAACGTACCCCTGTACAAATGGGACAACACAGGAATGATAACGCGGACACCGGAGGAAATAAAAGCGGACAGGCCGGCGGCGGCGCGCCGGACGTGACGCCGGGGCCTTACCGGCTGTTGGGGTAGGTTTTGGGTTGGTATAAAGGAGATGGCGGCATGGCAAAACCAACAGGGTTGGCGGTGGCAAAAAACGCGGCGGCGAAGGCGAAGGCGGGGTTTATTGCCTATCAGCAGCAGGATTGCCAATCGTTCGTGGAAAACTGCGTGCGCGACTGCGGCGGCGTGATGGATTACGCGGGCAGCAACGACATGTTCCGCAACGCCTGTTCGTGGCTGGGCACGGTGGATGAAGCGATTGCGCGGGGCAAACTGTCGCAAGGCGCGTTGGTGTTTAAGCACGCCTTCGACAACGGCGAGCCGGAGAAGTACAAGAAGGACGGCAAGGGCAACGCAAGGCATGTGGGGTTGTACTGCGGGGCAGACGGGGTAGAAGTGGCGCACTCTACGCCGCCGGGGGCGCAGGCCGCGAAGCTTAGCGCCGGGTGGACGCATGTCGGGCTGTACGAGAAGGGAATTCACTATCAGGCGGCTGATTTGGGCGAAGGGGATGATGGCGTGAAAACCGGCAGGGCGATGGTTTGGGCCGATAATGGCTCTTTTGTATATTTACGCTCCACGCCGGGGACGGAAAAGCCGTACCTTGCCAAGGTTTTGTTGGGCACGGAGGTTGAGGTTGCCGAAACGGCGGTTAACAGTGCCGGGGCGGAATGGTCGAAAGTGGTACTGCCGAGCGGAATAAGCGGCTTTATGATGGCCCGTTTTTTGCGTCTTTTGGGCGGCAATGAGGGCTGGGAAGGGCAAAGTGAACTTGTTACCAGGGCGGAGTTTGCGGCGCTTGAAACACGTGTGGCGACGCTGGAAAATGGCCGGCACCGGAAAGAAGCGTGAGCGCTGGAGGGGCAGGTGAGTGCCTGCCCACGCGGGACGAAGGGCGGACACCAGATCCGCCCCTACGATAACGGGAAAACGGACGATCACCCCGCCCCCGCAAACGAGCGTATAAGCGACAGCGAAAGCCGCGATGATAAAAACAACTACAGAAACCGCTTGCAAGAAATGGAGTATTGATGATGACAGCAAACGACTTGAGCCTGAGCTTTGGCGACATTGTGGCCTTGCTGACGGCGGCCGGCGTCGTGGTGGCGCTGATTGTGAACATTAACAACCTAAAGGGCAAGATGAACGAGAAAAACCCGGCGATGATCGAGCTGCGCATGGACGTGAAGCACATACGCGAGACCGTTGACAGGAACAACGTTACCGTAAGCCAGCTAATGGCCACGGCTAACGAGCACGCGGAGCGGCTCATTAAGGTGGAAATGGAAGCGAAAGCCGCCCACAGGCGGCTGGATGAATTAAAATAGGAGGGCAAATTGATGACAAGGATTGACTGGAAGCGGAAGCTGGCAAGCCGGAAATTCTGGGCGGCGGTGATCGCGTGCGTTGGGGCCGTGTGCGGCGCGTTCGGGCTGTCCAGCGGAAGCATCGAGCAGGTGGCAAGCATTATCGGGGCGTTCGCGGCGTTGATTGTGTATATCCTGGCGGAGGGCAGGATTGACGAGGCCAGGGAATCCACGCGGGCGAATGGTATGACGGACTTAATCAACAGCGTCGGGGTTCTGTACGTGGAAAAATTGCATGGGGATGAGGAGGAAGAGGAGGAGTGAGCGGCGGAATAGCGCGAGCAATAGCGAAGCGCCGCGCCGATAAACGAGTGGCGCGCCGCAGACCGTGGATACGAGGGCGGACACCAGATCCGCCCCTACGGTGACGAGGTTACGATAGCGAAGCGCCGCGCCGATAAAAACGACTGCCTGCCCCTACGAACGGCTGCGGGCCCGCCCCTCATTATATGAGCAGCCTGTCCATCCCAATGCCGCTGATGAGCATCCGCTCCTTGGGGTTCCCGGTCATCTGCCGCGGCCAATCCACAAAGCCGCCGTCGCCGATCTCAACGCGCTCGTTCTCCTTGTCCATAAAAAGCTTGTAATGCATGCCCCTGTAATAGTGGCTATCCTCGTACTCCATATCCGTCGATACGGGAACGCCGGGAAACGTATCAAGAACCATGGCCGCCATGCGCTCCAAAAAACCGCCGCCATCCGCGTAGCCATGGTTTTTGCGTATCATAATGGAAAGTTTCGCGTTATACTGCTTTACCAGCAGGTTTTGATAGTATGTTAGCTGTTTGGCCAGCATGTTTTTTTCGCAGGCGTAGGAGCCGGTATCCTTGCCGGACGACACAATGCAAAAGATGCCAAAATGGGAATAATAGCCTTTGCGGTTTGGAAAGGGCTGCGCCCTCAGCACCCTGGCCGTGGTGCAATAGTGCAGGGGCACCCGGTTGTCCGCCTTTTTTTCTTTGAGCAAGCGGGCGATGATAACGGCGAGCATGTTCGTGGGGTCCGCCAGGACTTCCGTCCCTCGCGCCGCGCTCACCACCTTGTTTTGATCCACGCAGCCAAAGGCGGCGCAGCTTGCGAACGGCGCCACGGGCGAGAGCAGCACGGCTTCCATCCCCTGCCGTTGCGCCAGGGCCAGCAAATCCGCCTCAAAGGCATGGTAGGCCACCGGGTCCAGCTCGCTCGGTACGGAAAACCGGTTGGACTGGAACGCCTTCACAAGACCGGCCGGGCTTACGCCGTCCGCCCGCTGGTGATACAATTCTAATAGGAAGGAATGGAAATCCGCCATGGGCAGGTCGCGTATCTTTTCCAGCAACCCCGCGCCGCCCAATTGGGCCAGAATCCTATCGGTTATCGTGCCCCGCGTGCCAGCCATCATACGACCCCGCTTTCTAAAATGGTAAAGGCCTTCCGCCCGCAATCCACCTCCGCGGCCGCGCCGTAAGGGACGCAGAACTTCGGCTCGCAGTGCCCGAAGCTCAGGTTATAGAGCACGGGCAAGCCGCCCCTCCCATACTCGCGCAGCGCCTTGGCAATGATCGGCTTATACTCCTCATAATACGCGTTGGCATACGGCTTGCCAAATACCAGGCCGTTGAGCCGCGCCAGAACGCCCATCGCGCCCAAGGCCCGCAGCATGTAGAGCACATTCACGGGCGCGGGCTTGTCCTCGCTCGTCTCCAGGAACAGAATGGCGCCTTCAAAATCCGCTAAAGCCGGGAACAGTTCCGTGCCGCGCAGCCAGTCCAGCACGTCCAGGCAGCCGCCTATCAAGCGCCCCTGGGTTATCCCGCTGCCCTGCAGGCGCTCGAGCCCTTGGTTGGGCCGGAAGGTACGAGGCGTATCCTTGTTTTCAACCGAGCATTCCTGCCTTTCCGCCGTCCACGTATCCGATGGATGGATTTCGCCGATGGGCCCGCCGCCAAACAGCGCCTTTTTAACGTGATCCACGGTGTACGCGGGCATTTGGAGGTTTTCGGCGAAGTCCGTGAGCAGCGCGGGGCCATAGACGCTCGCCAGCCCGGCCTTGTAGCACATCATGTGGTTCACCGTGGTATCGGAATAGCCTATGAACACCTTGGGGTTGTCGCGGATGGTTTGATAATTGATAAACGGCAGCAGGCGCAGGGTATCGTCCCCGCCGATGCAGGAAAACACGCCCTTGATGGACGGATCGGCAAAGGCGGCCATCATATCCGCCGCGCGGGCCTCCGGGTGGGCTTCATTGTACGCGGAGCCGGCCAGGGTGTGCGGCATTTCAACCACTTGCAGGCCAAAGAGTTTTTCCAGCCGTTCCTTGCCCTGATGGTAGCGCCATAGGATGCCGCTGTCGCCCGCGCCGCCCCAGGAAAGGGAGAGGGTGGCTACTTTATCGCCGGGTTTGAGTTTGGGCGGTTTGATTAGCTGTTTCATACCGGCCTCCTCCATTCATGCGCATCGGCGTTCCCGTATGCGGAAAAACCCGCCTGTTTCCCTTTCATCCGGATGCGTGTAAAGGTTTCGGCGGGTTGGGTTGATCCTATCGCTTTACGCTTTGGGCAGCCTTCTCCTTCTCATGTAGATGTTCTTTTCCGCCTCGAGCCATTTCTCAAATCTATTTTGGGTAATAATGGACGGCCACAGGCAAATTAAGAACACCGGGAAAGTGCGGTAGGAGGATTCATGGTCTGGCAGTAAAACGATGATAGCCCACGCGATCACCAGTATGCCGAAAAAGATGGCGACGATCGTCATCCTGCGGTTCATTTTCTTCGCCTCGGGCGTTTGGTTAAACTCCTTTTGCAGCGCCTTCCTTTGCTCTTTGGGCAGTTCCCTAAACATGAGGGGCGCGCCGTTGGTTTGCTTCTCTTCCATGGTGATTCTCCTCCTTTGTGAAATTTGCCTGCGCATTACGGGTAACTGTTGGTTAATTGGTCGTGTATGATTATAGTATAATTGGGGATAGAAAACAATGGGCGGGCACCGGAGGGAAGCGTGGGCGTCGCAGGGGCAACATATCGTTCTATCGTCGTGGCGCTTCACTCGCGCTTGCTCCACTCGTAAAACCCTCACGCTCCGGGGCGCTTTCCGCTTCGCGGAATGGCGCACTGCGCCACTGCTTCCCTACGGTGTGTGCCTGCCCACACAGGAAGGAGGGCAGACACCAGGTCTGCCCCCATGGACCTTGCGAACAATAGCGAAAACCACGACAATGAAAGCGGGCGGGTAACATTTTGTCGCCGCGATTTGCGGATGTATTAAAAGAGGGCGGACACGCAGGTTTCAGCGCGCCGCCGTTTCCCGTGTTACGGAGTTGCCGCCCATGTGCGGCAAGCCCGCCGCATTTCCGCAAGGGCCGCGAAGGACGCGGATTGTTACCATCGTTTTATGCCTTGGGCTGTTTTTCCCTTTTCATTATGATGTTTTTTTCAGCCGCAAGCCATTTCTCATATTTGCCTTGGCTTATGGTCGCGGGCAGAATACAAATGAAGACCACAGGGATGGTCGTAAAAATGGCTTCGTTTTCAGACGCAAAGCCGGTGACAGCCCCCGCTATAAAAACTGCGGCGAACAGAACCACCAAAGCGATAAACCATCTGTTCGTCTTTTTCGCCTCGGGCGTTTTGGAATATTCCTTTTGCAGGTCCCTTTTCTGCTCTTTGGACAGCTCGCTGTAAACGAGGGGCGCGCTGGTGGTTTGCGTCTCTTCCATGGTGATTCTCCTTCATCGCAGAATTTGCATGCGCCGCAGGTAACCGTTTGTTAATTGATCGTGTATGATTATAGTATAATGGGGGATAGAAAACAATGGATGGGCATGAGGCGTGGGGCGCGCGTTGCGTGTGGCGGAGAAACCACCCCGGCGCTTCGTGCCACCCCTCCGACCACCCCGGCGCTTCGCGCCACCCCTCCAGGGAGGGGAATTGAGGGGAATCAGGGGAATTAGAACGTTGTAGAGACAGCATTTTGACGCCCGCGATTTACGGATGTATAAAGAAGGACGGTCTCAAGGACATTGTAGCGCGCGACGACCTCGGCGCGCCCTACGGAACACCTACATATTCCACCCGCAAAAATATACTGCTTTTTGGGAAAGGCTGTGTTATGATGGCCACGTAAAGGCGCGTATAACAGAGCGAACCGCAAAAGATGGCAACGGAGGTACCCATTGGACATACAAAAACTCACCGGCAAGCGCATCGTTTCCATTCACCGGGCGGCGGATATGCTATGCGTGCAGGTTGGGGAAACCATTTCCGTTCATACCCGGAAAGATGGGAAAAGGGAAATCCCGGAATACGGCATCCATTTCCAGTGCCAGTGGCGCTTCGTTGAGAAGGGCGAAATCCTGCTGGCCTCGCATGACATCTACAACCCGTATGATCCAAGCCTGGCCCATGATGACCGCTGGGACTGGGACGTTTTGGGCAGGGAGAAGGGGCAGGGCAGCGTTTTTGACGCGCGGGCGCGGGAGTTCGCCGCCGCGTTTTTGCCCCTGCGGATAGAGCGCATCCACATGGCGGATACCGGCGATTTGCGTATGGATTTGGAAGGGGACGTTTGTTTCGATACCTTTATTTCCTGCTCAACCAGGCGCGAGTATTACCGGTTCCTGGACCATCATTTAAACGAGCACACCGTTATTTTTGACGAGGATTGAACAGGAGCGCCCATGAATTCAAATCAAAGCCGGCCCATCCGCCCGGAAAAGCTGAAAACGGCGCTGGGCCAGCTGTTTGGTCTCCCCATCATCCGCGCCGACTACCAGGCCAAGCCGCTGCATGGCGGCACCCTGGGCGACGTCCGGTTGGTTACGGGAACGGCCGTTACGGCCGACGGCGAAAAAAGGCCGTACAGGCTTGTGGCAAAGGCGCAGCGGCAATGGGAGCGCTACGGCGACGCCGGTTCCTGGCGGCGGGAGTACGACCTGTACGCCTCCGGTTTTGGCGGGCTGTTTGAAGGCCCGCTGCGCTGGCCCGCGTGTTACCACGCGGAAATGACGGGCGATCGCTGGGAGATATGGATGGAGTACATAGAGGGAGTATCCGGCGCGGCCCTTACCAACGGCATGCGCGAGCGCGCCGCCCAAGAGCTGGGGCGCTTTCAGGGGATGCTGTACGCGGAGCGGCCGGACATACTCAAGTCACTGGCCAACCTGGGCCATGCCGGCGCCATGAAGGACTTTTACCGGCATTACCGGTCGTGGCCAAGGGTGTACGATTCTATCCGTTCCGCCAATTGCGGCATTCCGAAGCGCCTGCGGGAGATGATCATCGACGCGGACGAACGGGCCGACGACATTTGGGCCCGCGTGGAAGCGCTGCCCGTGGTATTTTGCCACAGGGATTTTTGGGACGCGAACCTGTTCGTCACCGGCCATGAGGTGGTGCTCATCGACTGGGACACGGCCGGGTGGGGTTACCTGGGCGAGGATATGGTCAGCCTCATCGCGGACGAGGCCGCCGCGGATTCCATGCCGGAGCGATACCAAAAATGCGTCCCGGCATACCGCAGGGGCTTTTCGGAGCGCGCGGGCATATCCCCCATCGCCAATCTGTACATATGGGAGCGCGTTGTTTTGCATTTTGGGTACAGGCTTGTGGAAGCTTACCTCAACGCGCGCGCGGAAAGTTCCTTAAGGGACGCGGGCGGCGCGCAGGCCACAGTGCATACGCTGCAAAAAATATATGAAATGAGCGACATCCATGTTTGATACGCTGCTGCCGCTGCTCCAAAAACCCGAGCT
>Ga0123356_10005184_pt1 | contig 13324 bp, 10 predicted proteins | sample TergutEmb28metaG_2_FD_92546 | JGI IMG/M metagenome (GOLD analysis project Ga0123356, IMG submission 92546) | Embiratermes neotenicus P3 segment gut microbial communities from Petit-Saut dam, French Guiana - Emb289 P3 | ecosystem: Host-associated > Arthropoda: Insects > Digestive system > Gut ... | reverse complement strand
GAGGGCACGAAACTTTGCGGTCAACTCAGGAAGTGTTTTCACTTATCCGCAGCATAGCGCGGATAGTGTTCATATGTTAGTAACTATAATGATACCTTTATTTATTTGCGATGCCTTAGGGGGAGACGGTGGCGCCCCGCGGCGCCAGTCCTCCAGTCCTCCGACGTGCTCAGGCGGGACTCGGCGAGCCTGCGGACAAGCACAAGGAACTCCAGGCAAACGCCCAGCTGTGGGCGTGGTTTGAAAGTACTTCGAGCCTGCGCGGCGAAACGTTTCGCGCTTTAGTGCGGGATTGTTCGGGGTGCTGCTCACCTCGACTGGAGTGCGCTGCTGATTCTGTGGTCGTGGATCGCGCTGCCATCGGCGTCGCGGCCTCGCAATTCTCATGGTCCTTGCGGTGAAAATCGCAGCGCCACGAGCGCCGACACGATGGCGGTGACGCAGGTCCGCAGGAACCCGTCAACCAAACCCCCGGAACAGAGGTGATGGTTTCCCGGAATCGGTGAAGGATACCAACGTGACAGGCTCTTTCCCGCCGTCGTGGCATCTCTCACCGAGACTCACTACAAGCAAATGTCTCACCCGCAGAGACCGTAGCTCGAAAACAGATGTGCCGTTGAAATGTTGAAAAGCTCAACCCACCAGAAGAAAAATTAATAAGAAGCCCTACAAGCGACAATCTCTGTTTTGGTTTGCATTTCTCTATCCCCCAAAACTTCGGGGATTTTGAGAAAAAGGAACTTTATCAACAGAAACACAACCCTCATCGGCCGGGTCTTGAGCGAAACTCACAGCAGGGCCGCCCTGCCAAGTTTGCAGCTTTATGCGGCTCCTACCCAGATGCCTGGTGCGACTGGCTTTAGTTTGCGTCCTTTCGGGAGTACCTCCGATTCAGCTTGCAGCCAATCTTCCACGTCGTGTCCATTCTCTCTTCCTCGTCGTTCGTATAGTTCGTAGGCGCGAAGACGGACTCCTTCCTCAAGGTCTGCATAATACTTGGTTTTTTCAGTTTCCGTCGGAAGCAACGGTGTTGCGGATGTCCGCGTCGACATGGCAAAAACTCCTTGTGGTCAGCTTTGAAAGTGACCAGCTCATCATAGAGACGCACGCCCTTTCGTCAACTGTACGTATCGACAGGATTCTACGTTTTCATGGAGATGCTGAAGATCAGCCGCAACTTTCGGATGATTGGCGGAATCAGAAACGATCGTTGAGTGGTCTCCCTTAGGAAGGAGAGACCAGCTTTAGCACAAGTGAGCCAAAGGGAAAACTCTCTTGCACAGGATCCACGACCCAGACCCTCGTTCTCGGCGCAGGTGTCGGTGGGATGGCAGGTTCTTTCGCTCAGATGGGAATGTCGTTCACCACTGGTTCTGTCTTCATGAAGTACTCGCGTGATGCGAAGACCGAAGCCGACATGGTTGGAGCCCAGCGTATTTACGACGCCGGCTACAATCCTGAAGCGTGCGTCACTTTCTTTTTAAAGCTCAAGCAGCAAGGCGGCTCAAGTAGCGGCCCATCGTTCCTGGCGTCTCACCCTGATCCCGGCAATCGTGCGCAAAACGTACAGAAGATACTGTCGCGCGGGGGAATTTAACCGCGCCTGCTGCCTATTTTGCGCCGGCAGCCTGGCGCTTAGGGCACAACCAGCACCAACGCCGGCGCTCCTCCCACTTTCAGCACGCCGGTCTGATGCCGCTTCTCGGTGTCGATCACCAGAATGCTGTGCTTCTCCGGAGCAGTGGCATACAGAGTCTTGCCGTCAGGGGAAACCACTGCATTCCAGAACAGCATCTTGGTTCGAATCGTACCAACTTTCACCCAGCTGTTGGTGTCGTAGACGCGGAACTCGTCCGCCAGCGCGGACGGAGGGCGGAAATTCGGGGGCCGGCTGTAGTCCAGATAGAACCGATTGTCGGCTTTATCGTAGTCGCTGTTGTAGCCGAGGTAAACCCGGCTACCGTCCGGGGAAGTCGGCCATGCGGCCGGTGGAACCCGGTTCGGCAGTCCCGGATGCACCGGCGTCTCGGCAAATTGCTTCGTGGCCAGGCTCAAGCCGACCACCGCACCGTCCCCGCGTACGATGGTCATGGCCGCCGAATCGGGAGACTCGAAGGCCTCAGCCACGCCGATACGCCGTTCCCACGGCAGTTCGACATCGTGATTTTGAACCTCGCGTGAATCTGCATCCACCCGGACGAGGCGCACCCGATTCGTTCGCGGGCAGAGAAAATCGAAGTGATCCGCCGCTGCATTCGAGATGAAGCGTCCCGGACCACAGTTTCCCAGATGCACGACGCCCGGCAGAAACTCGCCCGCCCGCGTGTCGAATGTGGCCAGCAGAAACGCGTCCTGATCCTCTGATTTGGGCGCGTCGATCAGCATACGCAGCGCCAGCCCATCGCCGGAAACCGCCATCGTCGAAAACGGCGGTAGTCCGTCATATGCCGCGCGTCCCGTAAGCTCCCCGCTCTTCAGAATCACGCCCTGCGCAGTATCGATCACTGCCATTTCGTTCGAATCGTTTCCGGTCGAGGACGCGACGTACAGACGGCTGCCATCGGGCGAAAGCGCGAAGTCCGGATGAGCACTGGTGCGAATGCTGCCCATCACCTTGCCAGTCTGAGGATCGATCAGCCATACGCGCCCCTCAGCACTGCCGGGCTTTGGATCGAGCACATACAGCCAGCCGGGTTTTGGCTGGCTCCAGTTTTCCACTTGAATTGCGGACTGCTCGGTGGGACTGTTCGGCGCGGCGCTCTGCGCGACTGCATCGGTATGTCGCGCCACCTCCTTGCCCTGGTTGGGGGCGCTCTCCTGTGCACGCGCTGGAGTGTTGGCAACCGCAAGACCCATTGCAAAGGAAAGAAAAAGGAAGCAAGACGCAAAGGTCGGTTGATTCGCATTCATAGGTTTTTTCGAAGTCAGCGACAGAAATAACGATCGCGATGGAAGTCGGGTCGGCGCGCTTATCCTTACTTCTGCTGAACCCGGATTGCACCGAAATGTCGCGCCAGGATTGTACTGCCTAACCGCCTTTCTGATACAAAAAAACTGCAGGACGGTCAGGACGGTCAGTCGACGAACCTCCCCCGCTGAGGTGCGAGGCAGTGGAGGGGTAGCCGAATTTCTCCCGACAGCTACTACTCCGGTCAGTTCTTGAACAATAGGGGATAGAGCGTTTCATACTGGAACCCGCCGCTACAAGGGATGGGGCCCGCCTGAAAGCCACTCGTGGTAACGTGCCGTGAATCGGCCCGATGACAGTCTCTTGCTGATTCAGGATCGGCTGTCACTGTCGAAGTGTGTCTCGGCATTCTGCAACTCCGTATCGTCCGGGAAAATGCGCCTACCCTTACGCAGAATCGATCGAGCAGACTTCATATCTCCAAGGACAACATACACTCCCGCGAGGGACCTGAAGATCGTGGCATCAGCATCCGGGAAGAAACGCAGGACCCACTCGAAATGTTGGCGCGCAAGCGGGAATCGACCGGTTTCGCGGTATAGTTCACCAAGCTCGAGGTGACACGCGTAGCTGTAGGGGTCTTTCAGAGTTCCTTTGAGCAAGACTGGTTCAGCAGCCGTCAGATCGGACACTTTCATCCAGATTGCTCCCAGCCGACAATATTCCGATGCAGGCGGATCTGACATGAGTGCCATGCGTTGCAATTGGGCCCGCAGTGCAACTGGAAACTCTCTTCGGTCCGCCGCAAACAGCATTTCATCTTCGAGCGCCGGCAGGAAGGCGGGATCTCGCTGAAGAATCTGCGAGACGTGTGATTGAGCAGACGCATCGTCTCCGCTCCGGTGTTCGGCGACCGCCAACCAGTGCATCGCTTGCGGAGAACCCGAATCGAGCGCGAGAGCTTTCGTCAGGAGAGCCTTGGCATCCGGGAGATTGTTCTGCAACAACGCAAGGCGTCCCTGGGCAACATAGCCCTGAGCGGAGGCGGGCTGTGATTCGAACATTCCGGCAAGGCTTTTCGCGCGGCGGATGTCATTGAGATCAAGCGCTGTCTCCGCGCCCGCGTCCACCGCACGCTTCACCTCCGCCGGTTCCAAATTCGCCGGCAGCGGCCCCGTCTGCAACTGAGTAATCAATTCTTCGTTCGCGTCAGACAGGCCGCGCATGAGCATGGTTTCCGGAGCATGGTATTCGAGCAGGGTCCGGTCGTCGGTGTTTAAGGCGCTTCCTTCCCCAAGTTTTCGGACGGCTGCGTCGTCCAGCAAGAAATAAGCGACGACTCCCTCGGGTTTGCGCACATCGATGGACTCAAGATCAGTTCGAACAGCTTTGTTTTGCCAGAGAGCACGCAGGTGATCGAAGTGGAGGGGAGCCTTGTCCGTGCGTCCCAGAAGTAGAAGATCGGTTTCTTCGCCGCGCCAGAGGGTGACCTCGGCAAAGTGTGGGGCAAAGGTCGCCATGATCATACGCAGGTCGACCGGATCCAGTGAGTAGGACTGCACCCACTGAACAAACATCCCGCCGGGTGCCAGTCGTTGCCGGGCCGCCGAGTAAAACTCATCCGTGAACAGCGTGGCAACCCCCGCGATCCAGGGATTGGAAGGCTCGGAAATAATCAGGTCATATTTCTGACGAGAAGTCAGCAGGAAGTTTCGCGCGTCATCGAAGACGACCCGAACCCGCTTATCACTCAACACACCTCGGTTGAGACTTCCAAGGTATGGGGCCGCGTGGATCACAGCAGGCTCAATCTCAACACAATCAATCTCCTCGACATCGGGGTATCGGGCCACTGCGGACGCGGTCATTCCGCTCCCGAAGCCGACAATGAGAACTCGCCGGGGCATAGTGTGAAGGGCGGCGCCCAAGTGGCCCAGGAGAAGTTGCGTTCTGGAGTCACCCGTCGAGGCGTCGACCTTGCCGTTGACGCGGAGGGAGACATTGGCATCGGTGCGGACAACCGCAATCGAATCGTTCACGCCGTCCTCGGCAAACACTAGATCGGTGGTCGCGACGACTTCGCCGAACGTGAGGCGACGCTGGTGGGAGTTTCCGTAGAGTACTGCCGACAACATCAACATCGGTTGGTTGTAAAAAAGTGAGGAAAACCCGACTAGCACGGCTAGTACCAAACAGCCGATGTCAATCGCCAGATGCAGCACGCGGCGTTGCGGCGCGCTTCGGTCGAGCACCACGGCCAGCAGCAGATTCATTGCAGCGGCAATGCCAATCACTCGAAAACTCCCCAACCACGGAACCAGCCAGAAACCGGTTACGACCGCCCCGACAATGCAGCCTATTGTGTTCGCAGCGTACGCTTTACCTACGATTACGGAGCTTCCGGTTTGGCTTGCGTCGGCCCGGTCGAGCAAAACCACGACCATCGGAAAATTGAAGCCAAAAACCATCGCCGTTGGCAGCATGGCCAATGCGCTTACAACAAACTGTGTCAGAACCAGTCCGCCAAAAGGTTGATCAGCCTTCCGAAGCAGTTCCGGAACCAGAGCTGCCATCCAAGGAAAGAGCACCAGAGAAGAAAGTGCCGCCATGCCAATTCCGATTTGCGTCCGGGAGAGGGTAGCAATCGAAAGCTTCCGGGAACCCCCAAAGAAGCGATGAAAGAATGCGCTGCCCATTACGGTCCCCAAAAGAAAAGCCGCAAGCATGAGCGTGAACGCGTAGGTGGAACTGCCAATCGTGATACCCAGCAGACGTGTCCAGGCGATCTCGTAAGCGAACGCGGTACTCCCAACGACGGCAAACAGAACGAGCAGGACGCTGAATGAGATTTGTTGCGGAGTGTTTTTGTCGGGATTTACCTTCCGGGGCAAGACCTTAACCGCCGAAGCAGCCCGGTTCTCATTCGATACCCATAGCGCAATCAGACCCGCGAGCGCGTTAGCTGCGGCCGCGCAACAAATCGTCACCCGGAGACCCCAGGTCGGAAGCAGGATAAATCCGGCGACCAAAGTTCCGGCAACCGCCCCTAGAGTATTCACCCAATACAACTGGCTCACGACCGCACTGAGGTTGGCTGAACTGCCAACAAAGCTTTGAACCAGGATAGGAAGCGTCGCTCCCATCAGCAGGGTCGGAATGAATAGCACCGCAGTTACCCCCAACAACCGAAGCGCCAGCAGAGGAATCTGCGACCCGCTCACAACCGGATACACGATTACATACAGGGAACGTACCGCTGCCAGGCCGGCCAGAGACAGCACACCTGTGGCAGCAATCAAAAATTCGATCCGCGCGTACAGCGCGACAGCATGGGTGTGACCTTTGGCCCAGCGACCGAGATATACACTGCCGGAAGCCAGCCCGGCCATGAAGACAGCCAGTACCACAGCGGCGGCATAGACCGTGTGCCCAAAGATCAGCCCTAGGGCCTTAGCCCAGGCCACTTGATAAACAAGGCCCGCCGCCCCCGACAAGAAAAAGCAACCGAGAATCGCAATGTCTCTTATGTCTCGTTCCCGCCGGTCGGACTCTTTTCTCATTCGCGAAGGAAACCCAGAATATCAAAGCTCGATTGGAAGAACGGCAAATGGTTTGTTTCTTGCAGACCCGCCCCCCATCTTCCCCATCCACGGCTCACATCATCCGCGACAGCCCGTCACATCGGGAAATGCAATCATCCGGCAAGCCAACCGACGATCCCCCACGACTCACTTCGCCGGGTTTGCTTCGGGCCGGACAATCTTGTGCGCGGCGTTTGTCTTTCCCACAAAAAGCAGTGCGTTGAACATGTCGGGCGCTACCGCATTTATGAAATAGCTATTCGCCTCATGGTCCGAGAATACGGCTCCGATGCTGCGCGTCTGATGCGAAGCTTTGAGCCAGTCGGCCGCCGGGCCCTGCTTCGGTACCGTCCGCAGATCCAGAGCAAACACGGGCACGCCGGTGGAGGCGAGCGTCGCGTCCAGGCTGCCTTCCGGTGCCGGCCCTACAGTGAAATCGCGCAGGCCTTTGCCCATTTCGACCGCCTGGAACGAGCCTTCATTAAAAACAAAACCGAAGTTCAGATATTGCGAGCCGAACATCTGGCGCAGGTAGCTGCCCATTGGCGCATACGACGGCACGCCCCCATGAGAAATGTGGCCGTTGTGCGCCCATACGATAATCTTTGCCTCGGGATTCTGGTCGGCGATCCACTTGATGTTTTCGGCCATCGATTCATCGCGCGATTTCTGTCCAGCGTTGAGTTGAGCGTATTGCCGCACGATGCCGGCATTCTGAATGACCCATTCCAATTCCTTGAGTTTCTCGCTGTCTCCGTTCACGCCGGAACGGAGGTCTTCAAGCTCGCGAACGATGGCCTTGCAACTTGTTGCAACGGCATTGGGCGCGGCTTCTACGTTTTCTGAATTGTCGGCAACTGAGGTGCTACGGAGGCTTTGTTTGCCGGTGTGGGCGACCTCTTTGTCGATTGCGACCTTGTATCCCTGGCCGCCGGTGTAGAAGCCGTGCGGTGTCTCGGATTCAAAGTCGAGATCAAATCGGGATTTGTCACTATACGGGACGCCATCGATTGCGATCTGTAGTGAATCGAACCACGCGCTCCCGTCACCCGGATGCAGCACGCCGAAGTTGATGTTCCTGGCTTCAGCAGGAACTGCCATTTTGATCTCGTACTTTGTCCACCCTGTCGTGCCGTGCGGGCCCCGATCGTTCATGTTGTCGAAGCCGAGGATCTTTGGGTATCCCGCATCATTCTGCTCGCCGTCGATCCGCCACCACAGGCCGGCATAGCCACGCGTGATGTTCTCGGTCTTGATATACCCGCTGTAGGTGATCGTGTGTCCCGCTGCGATCTGAATTGGAAATGTGGCGGTGCCGACACCAAAGCTGCTGCCGCCGCTCGGTCGCGACTTTGCGACCTGCTGCCACACAGGGTCGAGGGTGGCCAGGTATGGACCATCGTGTTCAGCGACGTACTTGCGCACAATCTCGGCTGCAACCGTTGGCGTTTGCATGTCGAAGCCAGTGAATTCTATGTGTCCTTTGCCGGAGCGGTTGAACTCGCGCATCCATTCGATCATCGCGAGAACTTCCTCAGTCTGCCACGTCCAGAAGTACATTTCGCGAAGCCGTTCTTTCGGGTCGCCTGTGCCGTGAAGAACGTAGTCGTTGAGCTTGTACGACTCCGGCATGTTCGCTTCGATGGTGAAGATCGTGAAGCCCATCTGGGTCGCGAGGAATTCGACCATCCTGTGCTTCAACTGGAAGAACTCCCGCGAGCCGTGGGTGGCTTCGCCCAGTGAGACGATCCGTGCCTCGCCAACCACTTTCTTCAGCGGTTTCATGTCATCAAAACCGTGACCAGCCTCGACGGTCTTCAGCCGAATAGCGTTGGCGCAAATCCACTCTACTGCTGGTTCACGCGTGTTCGCATTAGAACCTCCGGCAGCAGACGCGTCTGCAGCAGCCTTATCTGAGGCGAGGTCGGGTGCGAACGCGACAGCAATGAAGATTCCCAGAAGTAAAGTACGGACTTTCTGGAAGCTGGTCATCACGACCTCCACAATCTGGCCAACAGAATCCTGCGCCCTTCGACGTGGATACGCAAGCCGAACTTTCCGGCACTCCGAGTCATCCGGCGGCATCAACACGTCTGGGCCATTTGTTGAATCGTAGTTCCCTGTCCCAAATCCTCCGGCGGGACACAATCGTGACCTACCCGGCTTCAACGCGTCCGCGCACTTGCAGTAGAGAGCTACGATTTTGCAACAGTTTGCACCTGTGCTAGCCCGTGCTCTTTTGAAGTGGGTTTCCCGATCGACACGCATTCGGTAAGGCTGTTGGTTTGCTTATCTCTCCTTCTACCGCGGGATTGGGGCCTTCGGAGTGTCCAGCTGACCTGGCCGATCCGCCCGGCAAACCTCGTATGATTGTCGTCTCGTAGCCGGAGGCCTTATGAAATTCTTCTCCTTCATTCTTCTCCTTCTTGTTGCGTCGTTGACCGGTCAGGTCAAGCACCCGCCGACCATCGAAAAATGTCAGGGCGACCAGCGCCTGTGGTTGTCGAAGGTTAAGGCGAGTGATGACGGAAACGCAGACTACCTTCCCGGCTGGGATACCATCAGCCAGTGGGCAGGTGAAATGGAAGAATGCGAGACCGCCGACCCTGGCAACCGCGCTGCCTATGAGAATGTCAGAGGAGGGATTCAAGCGTTTAAGTTCATGCGACAGCTGCACTTCATCGAGCGTCACGATCTTTACGACCAGTTCATTGAGGAAGACAAAGCGGGAAAGCGGTGACGGAAGAGTTTTTCAACCGCCACAGGCGATTGCACTCACCCCGGTCGCCCCAGACCGTGGGTGTCATGGATTTCACGCCAACTGGCGCACAAGGCATCTCCGCGGGTGATTGGTTTCGAGCGGAAATTACCGGGACTTTCCGCAGGAGCTATGGAATGCGAAGGTCGGCGAAAATGAAAACCGGGAGTGCGATCGCGCCGCCAAACGGTATTGTTCCACTTACCCAGTCTATTCCCGCCGTCGATTGCGCCAGCCACAGTCGAAGGAGTGAAGGAGTGGCTGGCATCGGTAGCCGTTGAACGGCAAGAAATCAGTTGATGCGTTCGTGCTTTGCACCCGCGGGAAGGTCGAGCGCGGAAGAAGGTAAAGAAGAGTTCACCTTCACGTCTGAATAGGTAACGAGTCGGTAGTCGCCGCCTGGCAGATAAAACTTTTGCTGCACTGGGCAGTCGTTTCTGAGGGAAACCCACAGATCGACTCTGCTTAACTGTTTCAGAATCTCCGACGCCTTCGGGATCAATTGAAGGTGAATCGAATCCTGCGATTGAACGCGCTCGTCGCCCAGATTCGTGACGTCGTAGTTCGCCGCGAGTTCCCGCCCGGCCATGCCAAATCCAATAAGAATCAACTTCTGTGCCAGGTCCTTGTACTTGCTAATGTCATATTCGCGGATCGTATTCAGGCGTGGATAGTAAATCTGGAGTGTCTTGCCTCGGAACGCAAGTGACTGCGCATCTTGCCCCTCAAACCTGATCAAGAAATGCAACTCTGTGGGCGAATATCGTTTAACCGTGACCGTTGCAATTTCTGTATCGTCCTCGTCGATGATTGCTGTGTGGTTAGTAACCCGAATGCTCGCAGTTGCGGAAGTGAACGAGTGCGCTGCTTGGTCGAGCCTTGAAAAGATATCCGCTGTCGATTGTCCCCAAGCAATCTTCGCCGCGAGAAGCAGGAACATTACGGCTAAGCGAGCAATGCGCGCCAAGGAAAGTACTCCTGCCGCAGTGTACACCTTCTCCGAGAAGTCACTGTCATTCATATGATAGTGCTTGGATGACATCCTGTTTCACAGCCTTCCACCCCGGGAAGATCGCTCCGAGCAGCGCCCCAATCACCGAGATCGCCCCGGCAATTGGCCACCACCTGTACACCGTTTCTTGTGTCAAAGAAGCGGGTACGGCGTGCATCATCAGCCATTGTGTTCCGTACGTCATGATGATCCCAACAGAGGTCCCGATTATCGCAATCAACAACGTTTCCAGAAATATTATGTTAAGAATGTGACCTGATGACGCGCCCAGAGCCTTCAGTATTCCGATCTCCCGTGTTCTTTCCAATACGGCGGTGTACATTGCCATCGACACCACGATAAACCCGACAATTACCGCGATCCCGATGACCACACCAATGAAGTTTCGCAAGAGGCCAACGCTGCTGATGTTCAGCAAAGAAGAGAACTCCTCCATCGTGTAGATGAAATAGCCCGGCATCTTGTTGCGCAAATCGTTCACAACCATCTGAGCGTGGGCTGGGTCATCCACCTTGAGATAGATTTGACTGAGCTTTCTCGGGCTACCAGTAAGAACCTGGAGGACGTCCAGCCTTGCACAGACATGAGCCAGCTTCCCGGATTCGAAAACTCCAGACACTCGCCACTGGTGGTTCATTAGCTGAATCGTGCTTCCAACTTCGAGGTTCTTCTCCCTCGCGTAATACTCATCGACAATCACGTCATCGTCGTTCAGGAATGGTCCGCCTCTGATGAATCGGAAGCCACCGTTCAGTCTGACGAGTTGAGGAAGATCAACGCCAGTTAACGTGTCCAACCCCCCTAACGGCTGGCTCATCGTCCCCGTCGCAAATGTGACATGTGGTTGTTTCATGAAGAACGGCAGCAGTCCATCACTCATTGGAGAAGAACTCGCAGCAATCACAGAAGCTCCTGGCGGACGCACAACAATGTCAGCCCCCACCCCGCGAGCCCGCCTCGCCGCCTCATCCAGCGTTCCATAGCTGACGCCAACAAGAGTCAAGATCATCGTGACCTCGACGCCTATCGCAAGCACACTTAAAAGTGTCCGAATAGGTCTGTAGCGAAGATTTTCTAAAACCAGTCTGTTTCGGATTAGCAAGCCGTACATTATAGCGGCTGCGGCTTCAGCAGATTCGATCGTACACAGGAACGATTGAACGATTGACTCTAACGGCACGCGAAGCGGTGCATCGACGACGGGTGGCTACGAGTGAACCTGCGATGTGACGCCAACGGATGACAAGCCTGTGCTTGCGGCCGCCACCCCGCGCTGCTAGGCTTTCCAACCATGGCGACTCGCAATTTGAGAAGTGCACATCTTGTAGTCGCTTCCGCCTGGGCGATTCACGCCCTTTCGTGGTTTCTGCCCGTCGTCAAACTCGGTGAATTGCGCGAACTCGTGGGCCCAGTTCGCGGCTGGTTCGCTTTTCGTTTCGCCTTGTCGCCGATATGGCCGGGAGAATTTGGGTGTCGGCCTTTACTTGGTACACGGTTCTCACGATTGCCAGCGCCGCAACAACGATCCTGTTCATCGTTGGTTCGCCGTTAGCCGTGTGGTGGGGATCGCGCTCGGTGCGCAGGTCATGTGCATGGGTAGCTATTACCGCATTCGTTGTCAACGCACACTGGTACGTTCTTGCCGGTTCAGACAGGAAAGCGCTTAGTGTCGGGTACTTTCTATGGTGGTTTTCGTTTAGTTTGCTGGCAGTCGGCCTGTTCGGGATTTCGAGCGACGGCACCGCTGGTCAATGCAGGCAAGTTACCCAGAGTGGGGTTAGCTGATGAAATTCACATGGCTATGGTCCTCCTCTCTTGCGGACGGATCGCGAGCTTAACCAGCTTAACCGGAAGTTGATGTTGACGGACGCTGACAGGCTGCGCCACTATAGCTTGCGCCGTTTGTTCGGCCCCTTAGCGCGGGAAGACCGAGGGTTTTGAGCGCCGTGGCGATATTAGGTCAATGACTCTGCGGTCTGAAGCTTCTACGGATTCTCCACCTGCGTTGCCGTGACAAATCTTCTCATCTACACGTTGTTACGTTACGCCGTGGCTCTGGCCTTGATCTGCTACGTGCTGCCCCAGGTCCGCAAGCCCGATAGATGGTTCGGCCGGGTGCTCGCCCGGGCCATGAACAAGGGCCACGAACGCATGACCGAGTGGGGCCTTCATCATGTAACCATCGAGAGTCGTTTCAAAGTCCTGGATATCGGATGTGGTGGCGGTGCGACCGTCCAGAAAGTGGCTGCAATCGCCGAGAACGGCATGGTGTACGGCGTTGACTACTGCGAAGGCAGCATTGCAGTTTCTCGCGACCTCAATTCGCACCTCATCCAGGCAGGGCGCGTTGTGATACAGAAAGCCTCGGTGTCTCAGTTGCCCTTCCTTGACGACACCTTCGATTTGGCAACGGCCATCGAAACCCAATACTACTGGCCAGATCTCAGAGGAGATATGCGCGAGATTCTGCGTGTCTTAAAACCCGGAGGGAAACTGGTCGTCATCGCCGAGATGTACAAAGGGGGAAAGTACGACCGGCTGAAATGGCCGGTCATGTGGTTGTTGCGTTCCGCGCACCTGAGCGTGAGCGATCATCGGGACCTGTTCACATCCTCCGGCTACGTGAATGTTGAAATCTTCGGGGAAAACAGCAAAGGCTGGATCTGCGCGATGGCGACCAAGCCCACACAAAGAGCTAGTTCCGCGTCCGGCCCATAATTGTTGAAATAGAGGAAGGCGCGGATGCTTCCTCGCTCGCAACGGAGCGCCCGATCCATGCAAAAACAAATAGCGCCAGTCCAGCGACCCATGCGCCAAGGCTGAATGTTTGCGCAAAATATAATGCGATCACCACACCCATAGCGATCAGAATTCCCGCCAAAGCCCAGAACATGCGCATTCCGTAGAGAAAAGCGAACGGCAAATAGTGCGCGCCGAGGAGGACCATCAGGGCTGGGAAAAACCAATTCAGGCGGAAGTAACCGACCGGCGCAAGGAGCAACATCGAAAACGGCAGCACAAGTGCGACCTGCATTGCAAGCCAATGCAGCGGATTCTCTTTGCTC
>Ga0123356_10005183_pt1 | contig 13326 bp, 17 predicted proteins | sample TergutEmb28metaG_2_FD_92546 | JGI IMG/M metagenome (GOLD analysis project Ga0123356, IMG submission 92546) | Embiratermes neotenicus P3 segment gut microbial communities from Petit-Saut dam, French Guiana - Emb289 P3 | ecosystem: Host-associated > Arthropoda: Insects > Digestive system > Gut ... | reverse complement strand
GACGGTTCAGAATGCAATGAAGGTTCAAGTGAGGGCATTATCACTCCTGTTCCTGTAGATTCTAACCCTAAATCAGGAGTTGCTTTAGCGATTATTCCTGTTGTTTTAGCAGGTGCTGCAGTTGCGGTATTAAAAAAACGTAAATAAATAATTAATTCGCAACTTGTTTCGACAAAAAATTAAAAAACCCCACACTTAGGGTTTGGGCGCAAATATTTTATTGATTTTTCTTGGCTTGCTTCAGTTCTTTTTCCAAATACGACATAACTTTGTGACATTCGTGTATTGCATATGTGATTGCCATTTTTATCAGGTCAACATCGTACGGGACGCCTTCGGAATCATCGGTCAGGTTGTGCAGGCGCAGATAGCGCACGCGTTGTTCCACCAAATCGTCCGTGATTTTTAAAACCTTTCCGGATATTGATTCCAGCAGTTCAACATTTGGGTGTTTCTTGGATGCGTTACTTTCAATCAAAGCGGCAAGTTCCGCGCGAAAGTCTTTTTCTGGTTCATTATCGGTTTCTTCAACAAGTTTAATTTTTTTATTCATAATACTTTATACGTAAACCAGATTTCGGAATAAGTCAAACGATTAAACTTGCGTTTTTTGTCGGCGCTTGTATATAATTCAATATATGGTCCTGGGCATTATTTTTTCCTTCATCGTCAGCATCTTGTTTGCCATCTACGCTGCGCCGCGCAAGTTTTCAAAGCAGAATGCGGTACTGTACACAATGTGGACTGGCTTGGCTTATTTTGCAGGCGCGTGCTTGGTTTGTTTGGTTGTAGTTGTGTTCGGACTTTATGAAATTGACTTGCTTAACCCTTGGAACCTGCTTTCCGTTTTGCGCGGGTTTATCTGGGTCTTGGGAACTGTCGCGTTTAACCTTGCGATTGACAAAATAGGTCTTGCGCGGTTTAATCAATGGAAGAACTTGCAAGGTCCGATTGGAACGGCTTTGATGCTTGTGTTTCTTACCGATGTCGCAGGCGAGAAGATCCTGTTCGTGATCGCCGGAATGACCGTGATGTTTATTTCTGCGGTGATGTTTACAATCGGAAAAGAGGGCGACGACAAGAAATCAACTATGCGCGGTGTTTTACTTGCCGTTTTTGCTGCCTTATGTTTCGGTGTTACTGCGTTTATTAACAAATTGGTTACGCTGCAAGGATTGATTTACAGTCAGCTGTTGTTTCATTCGCTTTCTGTCACCGTTTGCGCGCTTGTAATCTATTTAATAACAGAGCGTAAACCGAAAGAACTGTTTCGTATTGACAAAAGCACGTGGCTGCCCGTTATGACCGGCTTGATGTTCTTGGTTGCGACATTGCTTAGTATTTTTGCTTACACGATGATTTCCGGCAGTGTCTCGTGGAGCATTGTTCAACTTAATTGCATGTGGACCTTTCTTGTCGGAGTTTTGATTTTTAAGGAAATAAGTTTCAGGCGGAATTGGGCGCGAATTACTGCCGGGTTTATCTTTGCTGCCGGCGCACTGTGTTTGCTGTTTTTTGCCCTTTAATATGTCAATAATTGCTGTATGGAATCTGTTTGGAGGAAGTATTTAACTTCAGGCAAGTTTGGGAAACTTGAAAACGGTGCGCAGTTGGACACTGTTGTTGTCGGCGGCGGGATTGCCGGTATAATGTGCGCCTATATGTTGTCAAAGAGCGGGCACAGTGTGACGCTTATCGAAGCAGGCAAGATTTTGGAAGGTGTAACCGCAAGTACTACCGCGCATGTTACGGCTCTTCAGGGGAAGTACCGCGACATTCCTGCGGCGAAAAAACGTCGGCTTTATTATCAATCCCAGACCGAGGCAATCGACGGCATTGAAAAACTTGGAATTGATTGCGATTTCCGACGCTTGGACGGTTTTGTGTTCGGAGACAAGAAAGATATAAAAAAAGAATATAACGCAATGCGAAAATTTTGCCCGGACCTTGAACACAGCTCTGACAAAATAAAACTCCCCAATCAGGCGCAGTTCAATCCGATAAAGTTCTGTCTGGGACTTCTGGGCGGCTTCGACATAATTGAAAATTGCCGCATAAAAAAAGTAAAACTAACCCGGAAAAGACTTGTAACCGAGGACAAGGTCTTTAAATACAAGCGTCTTGTCCTTGCCACCGGATTTCCGATAGTTAATATTCGCGGGCTTTATGCTTTTAAGATGTACAAATCGTTTTCCTATGCCGTGTGCGTTCCTGACGGGAAAAAAGTCGGTGCATTGCACAACGCTGCCGCCGGCGACGGACTGACCTATCGCGACTCGGCGGACGGAGTCATAATCGGAGGACTTGACCATCGTACGGGGCGGCATAAATGCAGTGATTACTTCGATAAACTAAGCAAAGCCAGAAAATTTGCTTGGGCGGCAAATGATTGCATGACGTTTGATGCCATCCCTATCGCCGGGCGCTTGCTGCGCTTCAGGGCGCGAAAAAGCGCGTATGTGATAAGCGGCTTTGGCAAGTGGGGAATGACTAACAGTTATGTTTGCGCCAAAATTGTTGACGATATAATCAACAAGCGCCCAAATATTTACAAACGGCTGTTCAAGCCTACTCGAGTTCTGAATATTAAAGTATGGTTGAAATTCTTTTGGAACTTTTTGCAAGACGGACTTGGATTACTGGCAGGACTTTTCAGCAGCGGCAAGCGCGTATGCCCGCACATGGGCTGCCGGTTGAAACTAAACCCGAACACCGGGACGTTTGACTGTCCGTGCCACGGCTCGCGCTTTACTGGCAAAGGCGACATCATCACAAGCCCCGCAGTGGACGCGAATGAGAAGTTAAGCCGCTGAAATAATTGTGAAAAAGTCTAAGACAGAAAAATCCGGAACTGCGGATTTTTTTAAATTCCTCTTGACAAGCGCGGGGGGGGGGTATCCTTTTTCTGAGGCAAGTGTGTGGGTAACTGGCGGGGAGGAGTTGTGAACTCGAAAGACTTTTTAACTCGAAATATTAAACCTGTTTTCAAAGACGATGGCACAGGCAAGATTTTCCCTGACGGATATATTAACGAGGTTAAATATTGGGGAAATGTTCCTTCGGAAAAATTACATAAACTTTTACCGGACGGAACACCGAAGCTTTATATGATGGATGTAGATATCGGCGACAAATGCAGTTTGGCGTGTCCGCATTGTTTCCGTCGTGACAGGCGTGTAGATACCATCGACCATAATGCGCTGACAGCAGATGAAATAATCGGTTATATAAAGCAAGCAAAAGATTTGGGTCTGGAAAATATAAAAATATTAGGGCGTGGCGAGCCGTTTGAAAATGAAGAGTTTTTGCCTTTCCTGCGCACAGTGACACAAATGGACGTTGGCGTTTCGATTTTTACCAAAGGTCATGTATTGGGCAGCGATGAACTGGCAAGAAAATACAATCCCGATATAAAAAACGCCAAAGAGCTTGTTGCTGAACTGGCAAAGCTTAAAGTCAGTTTTTTAATTGGCTTTAATACTTTTGACGACAAAAAACAATTACAAATGCTTGGCATTGATAAACTTCCGGAAAGTCATCCGCTGAAAAACATGATTGAAATCAGAAACACCGCAATAATGAACCTGGTCAATGCTGGTTTCAATAAATACGAAAAGGGTGAAGCGACGCGGCTTTGTTTTATGATTGCTCCGTACGCACCGGATACTATTGATGATGTTTTCGAAATGTATAAATGGACCAGGGTGCGCAATATTCATATTGTCGCGTGCCCTACAATGATAAGCGGCAAAGGAATTGATGCTTACAAAAAAGAACTTGAAGAACAAGATTATCACGAATACATTCGGCGAATCCAGAAAGTCTACGCAGATGTTTATAAATGGGCTATAAAATCAAACCTAATACCGCTGGAAACTTTCATGTGCGAAGGGGTTTCCATGTATGCGGGAGCACATGTCTGCCAACAGACCGCAATAGGTATGTATTTGAACCTTTCCGGTCAAGTTGTTCAATGTCCGGGCAGAGTTGACAAACAAGCAATATTTACAAAGGACATACGCAAAACTACGTTAAAAGACGTCTGGGTTAACAGCGCTAATGGGAAACGTGCGAAGTTCGGAACGTCAATTAACCAGCATTGTGCTGCTCGTGACGGATACAGTATACCAGCAGATTTTTACTCAACTATTGAAGCGGAAGTTTTAAAAAAGTTTAAAAAGTAACACAAGTATTATTTCCCCCGTGGTTATAATAGATTTCTATTGACTATTGTTCCTCAAAAGGATACATTTGTTGCATAAAGGGGAACGGTGCAATGAATTCTAACGCACAGGTAAAAGTTTCTCTATAAACGCATCGAAGAATACTTAAAAATAATTTCTTAAAAAGTGGTTAAGGCATTTTTCCCACTCCTCTTTTAATAAACCTATTATATGGACGAATACGGGCTTACACCCGACCAGGTTGTGCGTGCGCGGACTCAGTTCGGCGCGAACACACTGACAAAACGCAAGCGGCGCGGCTTTCTTCGGTCGTTTCTTGGTAACTTCGGCGACCCGATGATTAAGGTGCTTTTGGTTGCATTGGGCATCCAAGTTGTTATGCTTCTTGGCAACACTCGCGTGCTGGAAACGGTTGGAATTGCTGCCGCGATTTTGATTGCAGTTTTGGTAAGTACATTAAGCGAGCTTGGCAGCGAAAACGCCTTTGAAAAACTTTCAAGCATTGCCGCGAACATCCAGTGCCGCGTCCGCCGCGGGGGAAAAACCATTGCGTTGGCAGTCAGCGAGATTGTAGTTGGCGATATTGTGCTTTTGGGTGCAGGGGACAAAGTACCTGCAGACGGAGTGATTATCGGCGGGAGCGTTGAAGTCGACCAGTCCATACTTAACGGCGAAAGTAAGGAGGCGACCAAAGCAGTTGCGGATTACAAAGGCAAACCGGACTTTTTAAGCCCTCTGCTTCTGTTCAGCGGTACTGTGATAACAAACGGCGATGCAATTATGCGCGTGACTTTGGTCGGCGACAAGACTGTGTACGGCAAAATCGCCGCAGAATTGCAGGAAGCCACGCCTACAAGCCCGCTGAAAATCAAACTTGAAAAACTTGCCAAGATGATTTCATTGATTGGCTATATCGGAGCCGGTCTTGTGTTTACGTCGTATATGTTAAGCGTTACCTTGCTTCAAGGCGGAAGCATAAGTTTCGCGCATTTTATAAACGCAGCCACCTTGATGGTCGCCGTCATAGTTATGTGTGTGCCAGAGGGGCTGCCGATGATGATTACCGTTGTGCTGTCTACGAATATGAAGCACATGCTTCGGGATAACGTACTTATACGGAAACTTGGCGGAATTGAAACCGCTGGGTCGATGAACATTTTGTTTACGGACAAGACGGGGACGCTGACGCACGGAAAATTGGAAGTTGTCGGAGTTGTAACGCCCGACGGCGAATTTACCGAGAAAGTGAAAGGCGAAACCGCCGAAATGCTGGGCTTGAGTTTGCGATTCAATACTTCTGCGGAAATGACAAATAAAGGTCGGTCGGATGGGTCTTTTAAAACGTCGGGACAAGGCAGCGCACGCGCGGTCGGCGGAAACTCTACGGACAGGATTTTGCTTGAATACGCGCAAGGGCTTCCGTGTGCCTTTGGCGGTGTGCAAAAGGTTAGCAGCCTCCCGTTCAACAGCAAAAACAAGTTTATGAGTACAACACTTGCAGATGGTCGAGTGCTGCTTAAAGGCGCGCCGGAGATAATACTGCGGGATTGCGAGATACCCGAAAGTTCTTCTATATATAGGACGCTTACAGACCTTCAGGGGCAGGCGATGCGCTTGATTGCTGTGGCAATTGATAAAACTTTGGTCGGAGTAATTGCCATTCGAGACAGGTGCCGCACGGAAGCCGCAGGGTCAGTGAAGCGCCTTAAATCTGCCGGGATTCAGGTTGTAATGATTACCGGTGACGCCGCTACAACGGCGAGGGCGGTGGCATGCGAGGTTGGAATATCGGACAAAGATAGCTTGGTCCTTACGTCTGACGAGCTGTCCGCGATGTCGGATGAGGCGGTTATAAAAATTTTGCCGCGCCTTGCCGTTGTAGCGCGCGCGCTGCCCAGCGACAAAAGCAGATTGGTGCGTTTGGCGCAAAAAATGAACATGGTGTGCGGGATGACGGGTGACGGGGTTAACGATGCCCCAGCACTTAAGCGTGCCGACATCGGTTTTGCGATGGGCAGCGGTACCGAGGTTGCAAAAGAAGCCGGAGATATCGTTATTATGGATGACAATATAAATTCGATAAGCAAAGCGGTGTCTTACGGGCGCACGATTTTTAAAAGCATTCGCAAATTCATGATTTTCAAACTTACAATCAATGTGTGTGCGGTGTCGATTTGTATAATCGCTCCGATGTTGGGAATCGATACTCCGATTACCGTTATTCAGATGCTGTGGATAAACATTGTGATGGATACGCTTGCGGGGCTTGCATTCGGAGGGGAAAAACCGCGCGCCGGTTATATGAAGGAGCCGCCAAAACGCCGCGACGAGCCGATTATCAACAAATATATGTGGCAGCAAATCTTGGTCGGAGGCATTACAACGGCAACGCTTTCATTGTGGTTCTTGCTGAGTCCGACTGTTCAAGGTTATTTGGGCGACAAAGGTCCGCTGTATGCGGCTTCCGGTTTTTTTCTGTTCTTTATGTTCATGAATATATTCAATTCTTTCAATGCGCGCACGCACGAGTTGAATCCGCTTTCGTACATAAGTTTGAACAAGCCGTTTATTTTGATTATGGGTGTTGTCAGCGTTGTACAAGTAACAATGGTTTTCTTTGGCGGAGCGGTATTTCGTACTGTGCCGCTTGAGTTTTTGGATTTCGCCGCCGTGATGCTGCTGGCTTCGCTTATGATTCCGATTGACATGCTGCGCAAGTTGATTATAAACCGAGGCGGCGTGGTGAAGGGGACGTAAGTGAAAATACTTTACTTTTTGGATATAATACATTACAATGATGAAGAGGAAAAATATGGAAGAACTCAACGCAAAGATTGAAAAGAGGGCAATGGAATTCATTGTCAGGCACGGACTTTTAGAGCAGTTTAATGCCGAGAACGAAATGCAAATGAATGCACGGCAAATTGCCGACTCCTTGGGGATGACAGATGAGGAGTTTTTTGAATATTTGGAACAGGGAAAGAACTCTGGTGGATCGCATACAATCAAAGAAGTGTTTTCTAAATACGGAGTGTAGTTGAAAAAACTTAGGATAAAAGAATCAGCATTGGAAGATATCGACGAAATCTATCGGTACGTAGTTAAAGACGGACAAAGCATTGCTGAAAATCAAATTGCAAAAATAAAAGCGAAAATATTGCTACTGCGTGCAATGCCTAATATTGGTGTAACTATTTACGATGACAAACAAAAGTCAAAATATCGCTCGCTTGTTTCGAATCCATATATTATACTTTATGAGATTTCCGAAGAAAGCATCAATGTCGTACATGTTGTTGATGGCAGGCGGAATCTAAAAAAATTTTTAAAAGGAAAGTAACATGGAAAACCAACAAAAAGAAAAGAAGCCGCTTGTTAAAATTGCTCCGGATTTACGGTCGGAAGACTTTCATTGGGTTGTGTATGGTATCGGAGCGGGAATGTCGCTTATCCTGATTGCGGCGGCATATGCGATTGTGAGGATCGCCGACGGGCTTTGGCACAGTTGGCAGTTGCCTGCTATCTTAGGAATAGCGTGGTTTGTGCTTGTATCGGTCGGAGCGATGTTGTTTTCAATAAAGACTGTACGGCAGGAGATTCAGAAGCAGAACAAGGAAAAGTAATGAAACTGATTATCAACGCCGATGATTTCGGTCTGTCGAAAAGTGTAACCGACGGAATCATTGACGGCATAAAAGCCGGTGTGATTACCAGCACATCAATTATGGCGAACATGGAGTTTGCCGATTATGCAATAAAACAAGCAGTCAAGAATGATATCAAGTGTGTCGGGCTGCACATTAATTTAACTGTCGGCAGGCCTTTGACAGATTGTCCGTCCCTCTGCGACGGCAGCGGGAAATTTTTGTATATCGACAAGCAATCAGTAAATAACAAAGCCGACACAAAGGAAATTTACAACGAAATTATGGCGCAAGCAAACTTTGTTGAAAGCAGAGAACTGGAACTTACCCACTTGGACGTTCATCACCCGGCAATAAAAAACGCCCCTTTATTTAGAAGCGCGATTTTTAGGATCTGCCGGGAAAAAAATTTGCCGATACGAAAAAAGCACAGTACGGAAACATGGAGAGGGGAAACGCCAAAAGATATCGCTTCGGCAGACGCATTTTCTGAAGAATTCTTCGGCAAAGATTCTTGTGGGGGATTTCTGGAAGCATTGAAAGACATTTTCGCCCGATATCGCAATACAGAAAGAGTAGTCGAAATCATGTCGCATGCCGGTTACGTGGACGATTATACAAAAAAGATAACCGCGTACAGCCAAAGGGAAACAGAACTGGAAACGTTGATGAAATTCAAAAAAGACGGCGGTTTTGACGGAATTGAAATGATAAGTTTCAAAGCCCTGAAGAAGTTTTAAGCTTTTGCCCGATTTCTGCTTAGAAATCTGCACAGCGTTTGGCAATCTATCCAGATTTCGCCGTTTCCGTCCTCTTGAGATGGGTCGAATATTATCTGAATTCCGAAATGCAGGTGCGGCTTGCCCTGTTTCATGTTTGTATTTTCCGTGCGGCTGTAGCCAGTGTTGCCAAGGTAACCGATTGTCTGACCGGCGGTGACTCGGTCGCCTTTTTTAATGCCTTCGGCGAACGGTTTGTCTTTTCGCAGGTGGGCGTAGTAGTAATAACGCAAAGTATCATCGCTTCGAATACCAATGCGCCAGCCGCCATACCGGTTCCAGCCAAGTTCGGTGATTGTCCCGCCTTCGACTGCGATTATCGGCGTGCCGACGCCTCCGAATAAATCGTGCCCGAGGTGTCGGCGTTTAAATCCGTACCCGCGCGAGTTTCCGAAGTCGTCGTAGCAGCTGTACCAGCGCCCTTTTGCAATCGGATGAAAGCCGGTCAGTTTGCCGGTTCCAGAGTCTATGATTCCCCCCAGGATTGCGCGATAACTTTCCAGATAGTACTTGAAGTATTTATTGTCGCGGTATTTTTCAACAAGGCTGAAATCTTTTATCGCGGCATTCAGATTTTTGAGGTCGTTTTTTGTGTTTTTGAAACTGTTGGCATTTTTAAGTGCAACATAGGCAAGGAGTTCTGGGACTTGGGTCGGAGCGGCTTTGAATGCGCGGTTCAGGCAATCGTAGCTTACGTTGAAGTCGATCCATTTGATATAGTCACTTTTTGGCTCCTGCATGTATCCGCAGAGGACAAGACTTATGCACAAACAGGCGATAACTGCGGTAAACTTTTTCATTTTGTTAGTATGTAGTTGACTTTTGGCAAATATGCATATATATAGAGAGTATGGAATGGATTATTGTTTGGGCGTGTGTGGTTGCTCTTGCAATTGTTATCGAAGTTGAAACTTGCGGTCTTGTTTCGTCGTGGTTTGCATGCGGAGGACTTGCCGCACTGTTACTTGCCGCGCTTGACGTGAGTTGGGAGTGGCAGATTGTTGCGTTTGTCTGCGTGTCTTTGGGCACATTCTTGGTGTTTCGACCTGTTGCCAAGAAGTTTATGAAAACTCCGACAATTCCTACGAATGCAGACGCGAATTTCGGGAAAAAGTTTAAACTGCTTGCGGACGTTAAGGGCGGAAGATCAACTGTGAAAGTCAATGATGTTGTGTGGACAGTTTTAATTGACGGCGACCTCAAGACCGGAGACTTTGTAATATTAAAGGACGTTTCTGGAAACAAATATATTGCGGAATGCGCAAAACCAGAAAGTGTAAAGAAGGAGGGTGACAAGAAATGACCTCAACGGCTGTGATTGTAATTGCAATAATCGGAGGTGCGCTGCTTTTGCTGGCTATGTCTGGAATCCGTATAGTTAAACAAAGTACGGCGGTGATTGTACAGCGATTCGGAAAATACAGGCGGACTTTGGAAACGGGGTTGCGTTGGATTTTCCCGATTTTTGACAGTACATTGCCTCCGATTTCGCTGAAAGAACAAGTCGGAGATTTCCGTCCGCAGCCGGTTATTACAAAGGATAACGTTACAATGCAGATTGACAGCATTGTATTCTTTCAAGTGTTAGATCCGAAACTTTATGCGTATGGTATCGAGCGCCCTATCTTGGCTATCGAGAACTTGACTGCGACGACTTTGCGTAATATTGTCGGAGACTTGGATTTGGATGAGACTCTTACCAGCCGCGATACTATTAACGCCAAAATCCGTGAGATTATTGACAACGCAACAGACCCTTGGGGAATTAAGATAAACCGTGTTGAACTGAAAAGCATTTTGCCGCCGCCTGCAATCCAAGAAAGTATGGAAAAGCAGATGCGTGCCGAGCGCGAAAGGCGTGAAGCGATTTTGCGTGCAGAAGGTGAGAAACGTTCCGCAATTTTGGTTGCAGAAGGTGAAAAAGAATCACTGGTTTTACGTGCGGAGGCAAAGAAAATTGCGCTTTTAACAGAAGCGGAAGGTCAGGCACAGGCAATTGAACGTATTATGAAGGCAAAACCGGATGCTGCTTACCTTACTTTGCAGGGGTATGAGGCATTAAAATATCTTGCCGAAGGGCAAAGCACCAAAATAATTGTTCCGAATGACCTTGCGAATGTCGCAGGAGTATTTACGGCGGTTTCCGAAACGTTGAAGGGCGCAACTTCGAAGTCAAAAAAGTAAAATGAGCGAACAAAAGCAGGATCCAAGAAAGGTCTTCGAGCAGACTTATGATAAAAAACTTGACCGGCTGTATACAAGCGGAGTCAGATGTCCGTATTGCGGTAACAGAATTCCGAAACTGCAAACCACTTGTACGCGCTGCGGTTTGAATAAAATCCAAATAGCCTATGCGTCAAACCGACGTGCTAAGGAGATGATGAGGGCTGGAGACCGCGGGAAAATTGTAATGATGCGCCGCAGACCAAGCGACGTGAAGCTTTCGGAACTTGCGTGGCGGCTGTCTTTGGGAATGTTTGGTGTTCACAGTTTTTATGTCGGGCGCAGGATCCGCGGTTGGATTACTTTGGGTTGCATGCTTGTATTTATTTTGTCGGTTTTCATTTTTCCGCTGGGAGATATTTCGAATGAATTATCGGGTATGCACCCTTGGAGGAGATCAGTCATGATTGGATGGTCGATGCCGTTTCCGTTTGATTTTTTCGGTATTGCTGCGATTATTTTGTGGATTTCCGATATTTTTGGTATACTTTTCGGGTGGTACAAATACCCGGTAAGACTGGGGGAAGTCGGAGATGTTCCAAAAGTATGGGCTAAATAAAATCGATTTCGGTGGTACTCCTCCAACCGTTGTTGTCGGGATGAGCGGCGGGGTAGACAGTTCGGTTGCGGCTTTGCTTTTAAAGTGGCAGGGTTTTAACGTCATCGGGCTTTTTATGAAGAACTGGGAGGAAACAACTCCTGGAGGGTTTTGTCCGTCGGAAGCGGATTTTTCGGATGTCAAACGTGTGGCAGAGACCATCGGGATTCCGTATTATTCCGTTAACTTCAGTAAACTTTACATGGAAAGCGTGTTCAACGTTTTTTTGGACGGTCTTAAATGCGGGACAACACCTAATCCGGATGTTCTTTGCAACCGCGAGGTAAAATTCGGACCTTTCTTGAAAAAAGCGTTTGAAATTGGCGCGGATTTCGTTGCAACCGGGCATTATTGCAGGGTAAGCGACGGGAAGTTGTTTAAGGGAATCGACCAGCATAAAGACCAAAGTTATTTTCTGTGCGGGCTTTCAGGTGAGCAGCTTTCGCACGTATTGTTTCCTGTCGGAGGTCTTGAAAAAACTCAGGTGCGTGAAATCGCAAGGAATGCCGGGATTGTTACAGCGGAAAAAAAGGACAGCACCGGCATATGTTTTATCGGCGAGCGAAAATTCAAAGAGTTTTTGAAAAGTTATGTCGGCGGCAAGGCGGGCGAAATCAGAACTTTGGACGGCAAACTTGTGGGGCGGCATGAGGGGCTGATGTATTATACTCTTGGACAGCGCAAGGGCATGGGAATAGGGGGAATAGGCGAAAATACGCAAAGATGGTTTGTCGTAAAAAAGGATTTAAAGGAAAACATTTTGTATGTCAGCAACGGCGAGTGTCCCGAGATGTACACGAAAGAAGTTTTCGCGTGGAATTTTAACTGGATTTCCGAAATACGCGGCGGAAAACTGACGGCCAAACTTCGTTACAGGCAACCGGACCAAAAGTGTACCGTTGAAGTTCTAAGCGATTGCCGCGTGCGTGCGATGTTTGACAAACCGCAAAGGGCGGTAACGCCCGGACAGTGGCTTGTTTTGTATGACGGAGATGTTTGCTTGGGCGGCGGGGTGATCCAGTGAAAATACTTTTTGTTTGTGGCGGCAACACTTGCCGAAGTCCGATGGCGGAGGTTATTTTTCGTAACCTTTGCAAAAGGCGCGGGCGCAAGGATATTTTCGTGTCAAGTGCCGGCGCGGCGGTCGAGGCAGGTTTGCCTGTAATTGACGACACCTATGTTGCTTTGAAATCTTGCGGTGAAACGATTGGACGCAGGAAAAAATCTGCCGTGCAATTCAAACCGTCAATGATTTACGAGTATGACTTGATAATAACCATGACGAAGTTTGTCAAACGATTCATCGGTGACTTTGAAAATGTAAAAACCTTGGACGAGGTTGCCGGCTGCGGCGACATTTTGGACCCTTTTGGCTATCCGATTGATGTTTATATAGAGGTGTGTAAAAAGTTGCAAAAATCAATGGAGGTGCTGTATAATAAAACATGAGAGTAGTTTTGGCGGCGGATCATGGCGGGTTTGACCTTAAACAGAAAATAAAACAACACCTTGAAGCTTGCGGCGATGAGGTTATTGATGTCGGCGCGCTCGAGCATAAAGCGCGGGACGGGTTTACCGACTATTCCGCAGAAGCAATCAGGAAAATTCGCGAAGTTGCGGGGACTATGGGTGTTTTTATCTGCCGAACCGGGACTTTGGCTGCGATGGCGGCGAACAGGTTCGACGGAATTCGTGCTGCGATGTGCCATATGGTGGAATATGCGGTTCGTGCGCGTGAACATAACGATGCCAACGTGCTGTGCCTTGGGGGAGACTTCCTTGATTTGCAGGAAGCAAAAAAAATAGTCGAAGTTTTCCTTTCAACAAAGTTTTTGGGAGGCAAGTATCAAAAGAGGCTGCATGTTTTAGATAAATCTTGATTCCGCAACCATTTTTGT
>Ga0123356_10005182_pt1 | contig 13326 bp, 12 predicted proteins | sample TergutEmb28metaG_2_FD_92546 | JGI IMG/M metagenome (GOLD analysis project Ga0123356, IMG submission 92546) | Embiratermes neotenicus P3 segment gut microbial communities from Petit-Saut dam, French Guiana - Emb289 P3 | ecosystem: Host-associated > Arthropoda: Insects > Digestive system > Gut ... | reverse complement strand
GGTGAAATCAAAAAACAAGACAGTCGTTGAATATTCTCTCGCAGGATACACAAATCCTATTGGAGTTGCGGATTGGCAGGAACAATTGACAAAAGAACTGCCGGAAGAACTGAAATCAAGTTTACCTACTATTGAGGAGATCGAAAAAGAGATGGGTAGTTCTAATTTTGTAAAGAGTGGGGCAAAATCAAGGAAAACTAAATGATGGTTGCTATTCACAGTCACATTAAAGATTTTTTCAAGACAGAAATTCAAACTGTTGAAATATATAATGAATTTTCATTGCAACACGAAATGGGGATATTTTTAAGAAATAAGATACCGGAGGATTATAAAGTTCAATTTGAGAGAAACATATCATATTTTGGTATTAAAAATGGAGATGGTCTAATTGTAAAAAGAGAGATTGACATATCAATTTTTAATTCAAACAAATCTGAAAAATACGCAATTGAATTAAAGTATCCGACTAACGGACAATTCCCAGAGCAAATGTACTCTTTTGTCAAAGATGTGCGATTTATGGAACAATTAAAAAATAAGGAAGGGTTTACAAATACATTCTGTGTCGTTCTTGTTTTGCAATCTCCATTTTATAGGGGTAAACAAGATGGTATTTATAAACATTTTAGGAATGAACCTATTAACTCTATTTATGGTGAGATATGTAAACCTACAGGACAGTCAAAAAATAAAGAATCAATCCAAATTGACGGCAAGTATAATTTTAAATGGAATAATATAGATGGCAAAGAAGAAAAATATTATATCATAAAGATTTAGAGGATTTTCAACTATTAAACTTTCCCCAAACGTATATTATCCTTAGTGACATTAAAGCGTCAACCTTGAGAAAAACATGAGACGTAAGCCTAAATATACGATAGAAGAAATTCGCCAACGAATCACGCCAATCGCAAAACAGTACGGCGTGAAGCGGGTGTCTTTGTTTGGTTCATTATGAAAAATCCACCATTTACAATAACGGAAAAAATAACCAACCTTACCGCGCAGATCGCGGAGCAGATCGGTAAAATCCAAGGCTCCGGCGAATATGGGCGTAATTTGCATTTGCGTAAAATCAACCGTCTTCGTTCTATTCAATCTTCAACCGCTATAGAGGGCAACACTCTATCTTTGGAGCAGGTGACAGATGTTGTAAACGGTAAGCGTGTACTTGGAAATCCCCGTGAGATAAAAGAGATTAAAAACGCTTATGATGCGTATGAAAAGATGCTTGCGTTTGACCCGTTCAGTACAAAGGATTTTTTAGCGGCGCATAAGCTTTTAACAAGCAGTCTTGTCGGTGAATCCGGTTTGTTTCGCAGCGGCGACGTTGGCGTGTTTTCCGGCAAGGATGTTGTGCATGTTGGCGCAAGGCCGCAGTTTGTACCCGGTCTTATAGAAGAGTTGTTTGATTGGGCGAAAAAATCAGAAGTCCATGCTCTAATTAAAAGTTCTATTGTACATTTTGAAATAGAGTTCATACATCCCTTTGCAGATGGTAACGGTAGAATCGGTCGTCTTTGGCAGACGTTAGTGCTTTGCGGCTGGCATGAACTTTTCGCGTGGATTCCAATAGAAACAATCGTCTATGAGAATCAGGCGAAATACTACGCAGTTCTTGGAAATGCAGAAAAAACGGCGGATTCAACGGAGTTTATAGAGTTCATGCTTCAAGCGATAAATACAGCCCTTAACGAACTGCCCATCAACAAAGTTACCGATATAATTACCGATATAATTACCGATAAGTTATCAAAGGTCGAAATGGAATTTCTGCGTGCAATTGCTGGATTCCTTGAAAATAATGGCAGTATTGATAATTATCGGGCGCAGCTTCTTACAAATAAATCGGCGGAGAGTGTAAAAAAACATTTTGCCTCTCTTGTGGGAGTTGGGGTGTTAACAGCAATCGGCGCTAACAAGGGGCGTAAGTATCGGTTGAATCCTGCGGCGCTTAGAAAGCGGGATTAAATCAGTTTACAAATGCAGGAAAAACTTTGTCTTTGCGACCTGCTCAAAATACAGAAATATCTCTTGTTGGATAAAAAAGTCAGCGAATTGAAGGACGATCATGAGTTGAAATATCAGCTTGATCAAATAGGTGATAAGCTACTTGGAGATACTGTATGAAATTTCGAATGCAATTTGAATTTCATCCAACACAAAAATTGACGAAGATGAAAGACGGCAGTTTGATTGTAGAGTGGCTCCGAAAGAATTGGTTGAGGAGTTTGAGAGGCAGGTGGGGCTGGCGGCAGGGGTGTTATAGACTAAAATCATGGTACGATTTTCGCATTATTTTTTACTGTCGCGTTATGTGTTAATTTTTTGAATAAACATCTGCGATATGTTAATATTGTATATAGGTGCAGTAATGTTTTGTGAAACAGTTTAAGCGCTTATTTTGAAAAATATATTTTATACGACCAATTTTGTCGCATCTTGATATTATCTTGTGTAAAAGAATGTCCCGAATGACGAGCCAAAGAAAAGAAGTGGGTTAGATTTGAGTCTAAAGGTTGGTTTTTGGCGTTGGCTATTGGTTCTTATTTTACTGAAATTTGGGCATAAAAAATCCTTCCTGATGGTTTAGAGTTTTTAAGAAAGGATTCTATTTACAAAACGTTGCTCACATTTGCGTCGTCATCGTAGTCATTAGTTATCTTTGTTTGAAGATTTAAAATTTGTATTAACGGCAATAATCTGTCATATTTACTGTTAGTATCATCAAATTTTGAGCTGCTAAAATCAGAATATATAGATTTTATAAATTCCCCTTCGGATGAGTTTGGGTCAATAGTCAAATTTTGTTCAGGGTGATTACTGTAAAATTTAGAGAGTTTACACAATGCAGATAACAAATAAATAATGCCGCGGTTTGAAGATGGACGTTCATCAATCGAATCTATGACATAGCGCTCTACCATTTTTAATGCTTCATCATATTGTTTATCTTCAAAATACAAATTAGCAAGTTTGAAAGCGACTCTGTAGGCGCGTTTCACTTTAGTTTCTCCATTTATTACAGACTCTAACATCGCTTTACAACGGAGTTTATCGGAATCAGATTTTTCAAGTAATCTATACTCTTCTATGTATGACCGCTCGTCATAAGGAAAACGTGTTTTGTACTCCTCTACCAAGTTTTTAATAGTGTTATCATTATTGTTAATAACATTTTCTTTCTCTTTTTTGCTTATTAAAAAATCTATTGTAAAGCTGAACGCCCTCCAATTCCATTCAGATTTGTCAATCGATTCTAATACTTTATAGTATTTATTACCTTTTTCTATAAAGTCATCATCTTGTACACATATTTCTGTGCAGTATGCCAAATAATCTGCAAGTAAGTCTACCGATCGCGGAAAAGTACTTAAACCTTTTTCTAAAATTTTACATGCGTAATCATAATCGGCATGAGTTGCAAATTCTACAGTCAAATTGTGAAAATCATCTGAGGTTCCGACAAAAGCTGATTGTTCAAGAAACAAATTTGCTAATTTGTAAATTGAAATGTAATACTTGTATGAAGGTAACGATTTATATTCGTCGCTTTCATCTACATCAAAATCATCTATATTTTTTGTTTTTTTTGCGAGGTGGTACAGATTTTTAACCACTTCATGCGTTTGCAAAACTGGGGCTCGTTTTGTGACGGATATAATATCCATTAAAGTTTGATAATTCATTAATTTATTCTCCCTTAATTATTCTTGAACTTCGCTCGAATATATTCATATTCAAAATTTCCATGACTGGCCGAAAATATAAAATCAAGGTCTATTCTACGCTTACGATTAGATATCGGCAAACTTATGTCACATTTTGAATGTTCGCCGTATTCTTCAATATCCGGCAACTTTGCAACATAAGGTTTTCTGCGTCCGGAAAGAATTAATATCTCTCCTGATTTCTTATCCAAACGTTGCAGCTCATCTACTGCTACTATCGGCCGCTCATTTCCACCATTGTTTCTGTAGTCTGTTCCGCACAAATCAGAAATTTCACGCAGTAATTCTAGTTCGCGGCTATTTAAAAAAATCCAATTTGTACAATTATCCTGAATTGTTCCTGCTTCATCACCGTAACGCTGACGTAGTTGATTTTTACTTTGTATAAAAATGTTAAACCGAATATCTCTGCTCCGTGCGGCAGTAATCATTGCGGGAAAATCTTCTATGGTTGGCAGAGAAGAAAATTCATCTAATATGTAATTAACACGTATGTGTTCATTGGGTTTTTTATTTTTATATTGTAAATTATGAATATTGTCAAGCAATAGCTCGTAACTTTGTTTAATAAACAATGTAAGAAGCGGATGGTACGTTGTCTTTTCATCCGGTGCTATCAAAAAACACGCAGTAGGCCGTTTAATAAATTCACTTGTATCAATATCATTTACTGCCAACATATCAAGTAAGCACGGCTGCATTGAAAACATACGCATTTTTTGGTCAAATGTTGTCAATATACTCGCTTTAGTGCCGCCGGTTGCAACGATTGTTCCTGCTAATGCAGAGGAAATAATAAAGTCATTTCTATAAAAGTTAGTTATCTCTTCATTTGGCTTGATATTTGAACCGGAAGAATTGAGGTCAACGAGGTCTTTTGCGTCAAAAATTTTATTTCTTAATGCAACAACATTGCCTAAATGAACCGCTTCCGGCGGGTGTTTATACTCTTTACAATATTTAAATAAAAGCAGTGTTAGTCCGAAGAAAAATGAACTTGCGCTATTATCCCAAAAAGGGTCTTTTACTGCTTTTGAGATACCTATCAAATTAGTTGCTATATCATTTATCAAAGTGCAGGCTTTATCAATATCGCCTTCGCAGTAAAATTTATATGGTATTGCAAGAGGATTCCATGAATGACTGCTCTTCGGTTCCCGTAAGTTAATTGCTAAAATATTATAATTTTTCTTTTTTAACAAGGCAGAAGTATAATCGTACAACTCACCTTTAGGATCGGCAATAATCATAGATTCTTTTGCGGCGCACAATATACGTATTGTGGGCATTGCTATTAAACGGCTTTTTTTTGAGCCTGTAGAACCAAAAATTAATGTGTGCGAGTCTTCTGAATCTACATAAATGAGTTTGCTGTCATCATTATAAGATAACGGTATTCCGCCACAGCGTTTAGGGCTGTTGCGTTGCTTTGGAATCATAGCATCTCTATCTATCGAATATGGCACCAACTCTCTTTCAAATGCGCTTTGTTGAGAGAAGAAGTTTGATTTTTGTCGGCTTTTTTCATGGAGTTTCGCCATTAAGCTCCCCCTTGTTCCTTAACCGCTATTTTTGCTGCCGTTTGCGCAGTCAGTTTTGTGGTTTTTATGCTATCATTTAAAAGTTCCATATTTTCTTCTTTAGTATTTTCAAGTGTTATATTAACATTTTTTAAATAATTAATAGCATCCCGGATTTTGTGCATTATTTGCGTTTGGATGAAAGAACAACCTATTGTCCAATTATAGTTTCTATCACTTTGACGTTCATATTTATGTATAGCACATTCTTGACTACCATCATCATTTATCTTAATAGTTTGACAAGATGGATCAAATTCATTGTCTTTATACATAGCACCTGCGATATATCCAACTGTTCCCCAATTTAATACAGGAAGAGGTCCAACCTGTTCGTGTACATGTCCTGCAAGTACGATAGAAACATTTTCACGTACTAAATCAACAAAACATCCCCTTGATTCTGTTTCAAAAATTTCAGGACTCTTTAACCATTGGTAATTATTGCTTACATATTTACTGCAAATTACACAAGCGGAGTCTTTTTTACAATCGACACGCTCTTTTTTACATTTAGCAAATTCACCGTTAGAAGTATCAAAGAAAAACGGGTGATGAGTCAGCATAATTACAACATTATTGGAAGTTTTGTGGCCAATTAATTGAGGTTTCATTTTGTTAATGGCATCATTCAAAAGATATTTATCAATAATTAACTTTCCATGATCTTCAGAACCTTTTGCATGAGGTTTATCCCACCCTTTTTCACGACAATTCCAAGCAGAATTCATTGTGATAAAATGTATACCTTTTATCTCTTTATGGCCATAAAGATACTTTTTATCATCATCGCTTTTAAGACTATTATTAGGAAGTTCAATACCACGTTTTCGGCAAAAATTAATATATCCTTCAAAAACTTTTGAATATTCGCGGGGTATATTTTTTAAATCATCAAGACGATTTAATTTAAGACCTCCTTTTTTTAAATATTTGCGAATCACATCATGATTGCCAGGGCACAAGACAATGTTAGACATATCAAGTTTCAAAGCATTCAATAATTCTGATAAAAAGTCATCGTAAAATGCCTCATACTCACCAGTCTCTCCGTTTTGTGTTATATCGCCCGTAATTGCAATAACATCCGGTTTATCTTCAGGTTTTGGAGTACAAGCGATTCTTTCAATAAAACGATTCAGTATTTCATCTCTGTCGCTATTTGGTTTTGCGGTATAATGAAAATCCGACATATGCAATATGTTTATACATTTATCGTTATTACGTTCGCTACCGTACAACGTTGCACCCATTTATTATACCGCCTTCCTGACAGAGATTACACTCAATACGCTTATTGCACATTGTATATCACGCTTCATCAAAAAATTCTAAAATATCTTCAAGTACATTCGCATCATCATTTTCCAGTTTTTTTATCTCTTGTAATACAGCACCAATCGTAGCGGAGTTAGATGTATTTACAAATAAAAAATCAAGCGTTGAAGAAAATAAATACTTTGCATTTTCAAGTTCCTTTTTTTGCTTATTTGCAAATTTTTCAGGAAAATTGTCTTCCAACGTTTGCCAATGCCAATCAACGGCTTCAGATGTGTTTTTTGTTTTAGCGACTGCTAATAAATCGTCATTCGCGCAAAACAAGGGATAAAGGTTTTTGCGGAGTAATGCTGCCAATCTAATATACTCACCTTTTGCAACCTTTTTAAATTCTTCGTAATGCTTTATAGCTATAGGGACTCCGTCAAATGATTTTATTTTTCGGTTGTACTGCTCAAAAAGTTTATCTAAATCTGATTCCCTTGAGGATCTGTTCATTGCCATTTGCAGCAATTCCACAATCATATACATATTTTGTTCGTCAGTTGCAGCTTCGAAATACAAATATTCAGAAATTGAAAGTAACAATAGAAATTGAGGGTATATTATTGTTGATACAAAGTGTTCATTAACTCTTTCTATATGTATTGTTTTCAAAACGGTGGAAACTCTGTCATATAAAATTTCATTACGATGGTCAACGTAAGGATCACTTGACATTTCTGGTATGCTGTTATCGCCATTTGTTATTTTACCGAAATCGGTAAATATGTTTAAGTTCTTATATTCCATAATGCCAATAAATTAGCCTTTCAGCAAATACGTTTACTTTTATTATCCAATGTTCATTTAACACATGAAAAAACAGTTTTAAACTCATACATAAAAAATCTTCATATTTAACATAAAAGAAAGCGCTTGTATAAAATAGCTCATTTTAATATGAATGTCTTCAGGGGTACATTCAATTATAAATGCGTTACTCAATGTATGTTTACGACAGTTATACTGTTTTAAAATCGCAACAAGATTTTTGATAACATCAGCTTCTTTTAATTCAAATATCTTGTCAAGTTCGGCATAAGTTGCGCCATCATCGCTCAAATAGAATTTACCCTCATCGTGTATCAAATAAATTTCATATAAACCACCATCAACTTTATACATTGGGAATACAATTTTATTTTTCGTTTGCGTAATTTTTTCTATGTTAATTTTGCGTTGGAAAAATTCTACAAGGTTTTTATATGAGCTTTTTGCCTTAATTAAAGGAGTTGTTAAATCTGTTTTAATACTGGATGCAGTATCTTGAAGAGACCCTTCAACTCCTTTTTGAGTATTGTTTGAAGCGTTTTTTTCATTTGTTGATGTATCGGAATCTGTCTCAACATTTGGAGATGTACTTTTTTGCAAAGAGCCGCCTTCAGCTTTGCCAAACTGAAAAAAATGAGCGTAATTATCTTCTACGTTTTTACGTTGATTTTTGATAGCTTTAAGCTGATCTCTAATTTTTCTGCTCATGTTTAAACCTTCTTTCTATCAACGACTTTTGCTTTTTTACATAAGTTATACTTATTGTACGCCCACCATCACAGATACCCGCTCCCTCTTCCCATCAGCCGTAATAACCATACCCCTAACCAAATACGTACCCTCAGATACTAAACGGCCTTTTCTGTCAGTCAAATTCCATGAACCTACCTGACGCCTTTGCCAAATCTGACTATCCTGTAGATTATCGGTTATACGTACCCTATTGATGATGTTACCCGATGCGTCAAAAATCGTTAGCGTTGAGGATTGTATTTGCTTACCTTGCCAAAAGAAATTTACCGTGCCCGATTGTTTATTGACAGGATTCGGGCCTGCTGTGAATGATCCATTGACAGAAGCCAACAAGGTTGGTTCAGATTCTGTATTGAGCGGTGGTATGGCACGATCGTTAGATGCAATAGATGTATGGGCGCTTATTGTGATAAAAAAATTCTGTGTGTAATCTGCGGTTCCATTGTTTCTTCCGTTTATGACCGTAGCTCTTATAAAAGCGGTTCCTTCGGTGACAGTAAAAAGCGTTCCATTATCCATTACAACTGCGCCTGTTGGAGAGGCGGTGAATATACTCCATGTGATTGTTTGATTTTTGGCGTTTTGCGGCTCAACTGTTCCTGATAATTCAAGTTGTTGACCAATTCCAATTGTAGTTGGAAATGATATGGAGATATTTGCCACCGGTACGAATATCCATTTGGCGTAGAATGTTTGCGCGGTTGTCACGTTTTCTAGCGGGAATGTTACTGCTGTTTCAAAATCCTCATCTATAAACCAACCGCCTAAAGTATATCCTGCTTTTGTTATATCAGTTGGAGCGGTTATGCTGTTGCCGTGGTTAATGGAAGTTTGCGTTGAAACGGGAGTTCCGCCGTTAGTGTTCCATGTTACCGCATAAGTCTTTATTTCCCACAATGCCGTTATTGTACGATTACTTGTCACATTTGTATAATCACCGCTCCAATTGGTGAAATTGTGGGTATCACGTGATGGATTGTCGGGCGGGGTTGCGTCTGCGCCGTGGTTTACTGTGCGTACAGCTATTTCGTTACCGATACCGTCTGCAAATGTTACGGTATAAGTCTTTATTTCCCACAGTGCCGTTATTGTACGATTGCTTGTTACATTTGTGTAATCACCGCTCCAATTGGTGAAATTATGAGTCTCACGGGTCGGATTGGATGGTGGAGTTGCACTTGCGCCGTGGTTTACTGTACGTACAGCTATTTCATTGCCAAGACCGTCAACAAATGTTATGTAGTAGGTTTTTATCTCCCACTGCGCGGTTATTGTACGGTCACCCGTTACGTTTATATAATCACCGCTCCAAGTTGTAAAATTATGAGTTTCACGTGTCGGATTATCGGGCGGGGTTGCGTCTGTGCCGTGTTCTACCGTACGTACAACTATTTCGTTGCCAAGACCATCTGCAAATGTTACGGTATAAGTGTTTAACGTCCACTTTGCGTAGAGTGTAATATTCTCGGTTCCAACGTCAGTATCAAAATCCCACTGATTGGTATATGCCGTTTCTCTGTACCAGCCATCGAAGGTATGATTTGGGCGAGCAGGGTCGGCAGGTTTTGTCACTTTGTCATTTGGCGTTACAAATTGTGGACTTACGGTGCTTCCGCCTTGTGAGTCGAATGTCACGGTAATATGTCTGACTACAGTAATCGTATAAATTCTGTTAACAGAAGATGATCCCGGCTCCGTTACTACAATGTCAAATGTATTGCTGCCAGCATTAAGTGTTTTTATGCCTGTACCCGTCACAGCGGCTTCTGTGTAAATCGGGACGGCTGTAATGGTAAGTGAGCTTTCGCTGTTTGGTACTGTAAGTGAATAAGATGTAGTATTGGGAGTAAAGGCTGGCGACAGCGTACCGCTTGATACTGATAACGAGGATAAATATGCTAGATCTCTAATGCAGTTGAACATATTTGAACCAGAACCCCAACCCGAAGCAGAACTATAAGAATTAATGCTATTCTGTGGAACATATAGACATTTGATGGCAGGTGTGTTTGAAAATGTGTTTGTCATAATTGTGAGTGGGATTGGATTCAAACTGATTATTGATGTGAGGTTGGTGCAATCCGTAAACACAGATTGTCCTATAGAAGTCACGCTGTTAGGGATGGTCACCGAAGTCAGGCCGGTACAACCAATAAACGCAGATTGTCCTATAGAAGTCACGCTGTTAGGGATGGTCACGGAAGTCAGGCCGGTACAACCAATAAACGCAGATTGTCCTATAGAAGTCACGCTGTTAGGGATGGTGTACGCGCCTTGTTTGCCTGCCGGATATTGTACCAAAGTAGTTTTGTTTTTATTGAACAATACGCCATCTTCAGAACTGTAATAGGCGTTATTTGGGTCTACATTTATGGAAGTTAGGCCGGTACAACGACTAAACGGAGAATGTCCTATAGAAGTCACGCTGTTAGGGATAGTAACCGAAGTTAGGCCGGTACAACCAGAAAACACACCCCGTTCGATAGTCGTCACGCTGTTAGGGATGGTCACAGAAGTCAGGCCTGTACAACCACCAAACGCACTCTGTCTGATAATCCTCACGCTGTTAGGGATAGTCACGGAAGTCAGGCCGGTACAACCACTAAACGCCACCTCTCCGATAGTAGTCACGCTGTTAGGGATGGTGTATGATGTGCCTTGTTTGCCTGCCGGATATTGTACCAAAGTAGTTTTGTTTTTATTGAACAATACGCCATCTTCATAACTGTAATAGGCGTTATTTGGGTCTACATTTATGGAAGTTAGGCCGGTACAACGACTAAACGCATAGTCTCCGATAACAGTCACGCTATTAGGGATGGTCACCGAAGTTAGGCCGATACAACCATAAAACGCCCAGCCTCCGATAAAAGTCTCGCTCACGCTATTATGGATGGTCACCGAAGTTAGGCCGATACAACCATAAAACGCAAAGTCTCCGATAAGAATCACGCTGTTAGGGATGATCACAGAAGTCAGGCCGGTACAACCAATAAACGCATGCTCTCCGATAATAGTCACGCTGTTAGGGATGGTCACAGAAGTTAGGCCGGTACAACTATTAAACGCAAAGTCTCCGATAGAAGTCACACCATCCTCAATAACCACAGTGGTAATAAAAGTTCTGATACTATGCCAAGGGTGGTCCACCGGTATCATCCACCCAGCATCCATCATCGCTCCCGCCCCGCTAATCGTAAGCGTCCCCCCACTCAACGTGGCGGTAACAGATGCTACCCCACCGGTATTAGATGCCGCTCCCACATCCCATGTCTGCGCCTCTGCCGTCCACGCTCCAATAAACAACGTCAAAATAAGTAAAATTATACTTTTCTTCATATCACACGAGCCTTCCCTTTTAAGGAACAAATGCTGTCTCAAATGTCAACTAAAACATGGTGCATTTAAGGGTACCTTTATTTGCACCAGTTTTCCAAATAAAAATATGCCGAAATTTGACTGGAAACGCCATTTTATGTATATTAAAAGTGGTGCATTTAAAGGTACCCTTAAATGCACCATTTTTTGCATCTGTCAATAAATTCAAATTAAAACTTTCCATTCTAAAACATAAAAACCGTTGCTCTGCTTTCCCATTAAACAGTATAATACCTATTCTCAAACAGTTCGGGAACACTGGAGCCGGATAACCGTAAATAGGGGTAAGCTGTTCGACGCTGAGAAGATTTTTGCTGATTATTTTCCCGAAACAGGATTACGCCCCGTTGGGGTTGAATTATGGTTGGATAATTGTTTTATAATCGCGCTTTCCGGCGGAGCGTGTGTATCAATATATAGTATATCCACTGAATACTGACATAACAAAAAAAATTAAACAGTTTAATAAATTTATCATTTATTGTATAATAATATTATGCGTATAAAAAGCGGTGTTAAAACAATCCTGTTCTCTTTTTGTATGTTTTTCCTCTCGTGCAGTCATTGCTGTGACTGCTGTTGGAAAGAAACTACTGTATCATACAGGGTCAGCGGTTCGTCATCTTCATCAGTCAGCGTTATGTTTACAAATGATTTTGGCGATGAGCGGCATTACAGCAGTATTGATCTCCCTTGGACGTACACATTTACCATAAAAGACCGGGGTGAGTTTTACTTCGGTGGAGACTACGGCGATTATTTCCCCGCGCACGTCAGCGCGAGACGCTCCACATACACAGGCCCGCTTACCGTTGCAATCTATGTTAACGGAAAACCGGTTGCGTCAGCGTCTTCTACAGAAGAAAAGCCAACTGCGCAAGCCAGCTATAAAGTAGAATTTTGATCATGATTTACAAGATTAAAAGATTAACAGGATTAAAAATCAACGTCAACTGCTAAGAATTAATTTTGTTTCTAAATATTTTGACGTTTATCCTGTAAATCCCAAAATTCTGTAAATCCTGATTCAGACTTTATTTTTATTCCATATCCTGCTCTGCTATCATATATATTATATAGCTTATTTTAGTAGACCATAAACTGAAAACTGAAAACTAAACATGATTGTTGCGATTGACGGGCCTGCGGGTTCGGGTAAAAGTTCGACAGCGAGGGCGGTTGCCGCGAGGCTTGGGGTAGCTTTTCTTGACACAGGGGCTATGTACCGCGCGATCACGCTTAAAGCGTTACGTCTCGGAATCGCTTTTACGGATGACAATGCGCTTGAGCGTATAATGTCGCAAACGTCTATAGAATTTGAAGGCACCGCTCCCGATACGCGCATTATTATGGATGGTGAGGATGTAAGCGGCGCGGTGCGCGGCGATGACGTCACAAAAAATGTGTCGGACTACTGCGCGCGCGATGTGGTACGTAAATCGCTGGTTGAGCAGCAGCGGATTATCGCTTCCAAAAGCAGTCTTGTCTGCGAAGGCCGTGATATGTGTACCGTAGTTTTTCCAAACGCGGAAGTTAAAATTTTTATGATAGCTTCGGTTACTGAGCGTGCCCGCAGACGCCAAATTGATTTTGCGGCTATGGGGGTAGATAAAATAATAGAGGAGCTTGAAAAGGAGATCGCGGCGCGTGACGCCAAAGATTCTTCAAGAGCAAACAGCCCTCTTAAAAAAGCTGACGGCGCGATTGAAATGGATACTACGGGTATGACGCTTGAAGAACAAATATCTTTTATTGTTGACAAAGCGCGTCAATTTATTTCTTGACGC